>Ga0180437_10011772_pt1 | contig 10442 bp, 9 predicted proteins | sample SS_ome_4_FD_132410 | JGI IMG/M metagenome (GOLD analysis project Ga0180437, IMG submission 132410) | Hypersaline lake sediment archaeal communities from the Salton Sea, California, USA - SS_3_D_1 metaG | ecosystem: Environmental > Aquatic > Non-marine Saline and Alkaline > Hypersaline > Sediment... | reverse complement strand
TATCTATGAGATGCCGACCAACGAAGAAGGCCAGGGGCAACTGAAGATCAAGGCGTCGCGTTCCGGCCAGTACCGCTTCTCCTACCAGGTGACCGACGCCAAGGGGCACACCATCGAGGGCGGCTACGTGTTCACCATCATCGGCCAGGCGTTCGACGGCTCGCCGTTGCGCTACGACGACCTGGAGCTGGTCCCCGACCAACAGGACTACAAGCCCGGCCAGGACGTGAAGCTGCAGGTCAACACGAACCGCGCCAAGAGCACGGTGCTGCTGTTCGTGCGCCCGGCCAACGGGGTGTACCTGAAGCCCCGCGTGCTGCGCCTTAACGGCAAGAGCACGGTCGAAGCGATCGAGGTGAGCAAGCGGGACATGCCCAACTTCTTCGTCGAGGCCGTGACCATCGCCGACGGGAAGGTCCACGTCCAGAGCAAGGACCTGGCCGTGCCGCCCGAGAAGCGGGTGCTCAGCGTCGATATCGAGCCCTCGAAAGAAGCCTACCGCCCCGGCGAAAAGGCCGAGGTGAAGATGACCGTAAAGGACTTCTTCGGCAAGCCGTTCGTCGGCTCGACCGTGGTGGCGATCTACGACAAGTCGGTCGAGTACATCTCGGGCGGCAGCAACGTGGCCGACATCAAGGAGTTCTTCTGGAAGTGGCGCCGCCACCACCACCCGCGCACCGAGGAGAACCTCACCCGCTACTTCCAGAACCTCTACCCGAAGGACGCCACGGGCATGAGCAACCTGGGCATCTTCGGCGAGACCGTGGCCACGGAGATGGACGAGCTGATCCAGACGAAGGGCAATATGGACGAGCAGCGGCGGCGCGGCGGCATCGGCGGAGGCGGCGGGTTCGGTGCCGCGCCGGGAGGCCCGCCGATGGCCGCGCGTGCCACACTGTCCGCGGCTCCCATGGAGGCCGCCGGCGCCCCCATGGCCGACATGGCGATGGCCGAGGCCAACGGCATGGCCGCCCCCGCTAAGCAAGACGCCGGGCAAGGCGGCGGCGCCGAGATGGTCCAGCCGACCGTGCGCAAGGAGTTCGCCGACACGGCCCTCTGGGTCGGGGCGCTCATGACCGACGGCGACGGTACCGCCACTGTGAAGCTCGACATGCCCGAGAACCTGACCACCTGGCGGATCAAGGTCTGGGGCATGGGCCACGGCACCAAGGTGGGCGAGGGGGCCACCGACGTGGTCACGCGCAAGGACCTCATTCTTAGGATGCAGGCCCCGCGGTTCTTCGTCCAAAAGGACGAGGTCGTCCTCTCGGCCAACGTGCACAACTACCTGAAGACCAAGAAGCAGGTCCGCGTTGGGCTCCAGCTCAAGGGCGACGTGCTGGCCCCGATGGACGACCCAATGGTGCAGACGGTCGAGATCGCCCCGAACGACGAGGCCCGGATCGACTGGCGCGTGCAGGTGCTCGACGAGGGGGAGGCCGTCGTCTTGATGAAGGCCCTGACCGACGAAGAGTCGGACGCCATGGAGATGAAGTTCCCGTCGTACATCCACGGGATGCTCAAGATGGAAGCCCGGAGCGGCGCCCTGCGCCCCGAGGACGAAAGCGGCAAGATGACGTTCATGGTCCCCGCCGAGCGCCGGCCGAAGCAGACGCGGCTCGAGGTCCGCTACTCGCCCACGCTGGCCGGGGCCATGGTCGACGCCTTGCCGTACCTGGCCGATTACCCCTATGGCTGCACCGAGCAAACGCTGAACCGCTTCCTCCCCACGGTCATGACGCAGAAGATCCTGCTCGACATGGGGCTGGATCTCAAGACGATCAAGGAGAAGCGGGCCAATCTGAACGCCCAGGAGTTGGGCGACGCCGCCGAGCGGGCCGCCCAGTGGAAACGCTACGACCGCAACCCGGTCTTCGACGAAGACGAGGTCCGCAAGATGGTCAAGGACGGCGTCGAGCGCCTGGTCGAGATGCAGCTTAGCGACGGCGGCTGGGGGTGGTTCTCCGGCTGGGGTGAGCACTCCTATCCCCACACCACGGCCCTGGTGGTCCACGGCTTGCAGCTTGCCAAGCAGAACGACGTGGCGATCCCCGAGGGCGTGATCGAGCGGGGCATCGCCTGGCTCAAGCGGCACCAGGACGGGGAGGTCCAGAAGCTCAAGAACGCCTTGAAGGACCCCAAGAAGAAGCCGTGGAAGGACCATTGCAGCCCGACCGACGCCTTCGTATACATGGTGCTGGTCGACGCCGACGTCAAGAACGCCGACATGCTCGAGTTCCTCTACCGCGACCGGCTGAAGCTGCCCGTCTACTGCATGGCCATGTACGGCATCGCACTACAGAAGCAGGGCGAGCAGGAGAAGCTCGACATGATCTTGCGGAACATCAACCAGTACGTCCAGGAGGACGACGAGAACCAATCGGCCTGGCTCAACCTGCCCGGCGGCTACTGGTGGTGCTGGTACGGCAGCGAGTACGAGGCCCACGCCTACTACCTGAAGCTGCTGGCCCGGACCGACCCCAAGGGCCGGCTGGCCTCGCGCCTGGTCAAGTACCTGTTGAACAACCGCAAGCACGCCACCTACTGGAACTCGACCCGCGATACGGCCATCTGCATCGAGGCCATGGCCGAGTACATGCGGGCAAGCGGCGAGGACAAGCCCGAGATGACCGTCGAGGTCTGGCTCGACGGCGCCCTGCAGAAGGCCGTCGAGATCACGCCGGCGACCCTCTTCCAGTTCGACGACCGGTTCGTCAAGGAAGGGGCCGCGGTCGAGTCCGGCCCGCACGAAGTCGAGCTCAAGAAGAAGGGCAAGGGCCCGCTCTACTACAACGGGTACCTGACCAACTTCACGCTCGAGGACTTCATCACCAAGGCCGGGCTCGAGGTCAAGGTCGAGCGCCAGTACTACCGCCTCGAGCCGGTCGACAAGACCATCAAGGCCGCCGGCTCGCGCGGGCAGGTGGTCGACCAGAAGGTCGAGAAGTACGAGCGCGTGCCCATCCCGAACCTGGCCACCTTGAAGTCGGGCCAGCTCTGCGAGATCGAACTGGTGATCGAGAGCAAGAACGACTACGAGTACCTGGTCTTCGAGGACATGAAGCCGGCCGGGTTCGAGACGGTCGACGTGCGCAGCGGCTACACCGGCAACGAGATGGGCGCCTACGTCGAGTTCCGCGACAACCGCGTGGTCTTCTTCGTCAGCCGCTTAGCCCGCGGCAAGCACAGCGTCTCCTACCGGATGCGGGCCGAAATCCCCGGCAAGTTCTCCGCCCTGCCCACCCGGGCCTGGGCCATGTACGCGCCGGAATTGAAGGCGAACTCGGATGAGATCAAGCTGAAGGTGGAGGATTGAGCCTGCCCACGCGCTCCGGAGCAGAACGCAATCATATGGCAACGCCGTGCGAAGGAGTTGCTCCTACGCAGCTTCTCCTGCGTCGCGCCGCAACTTGAGCGCGCCCTTTGTCTGCTCCTTGCGGTCCGTCATGTAGTGGCCCTTCATCTCGGCGGGCGGCTCGCCACAGATTTCGAGGATTGCCGTTCCGAAATGCATGTCGAGGTCGTTCGCCAGGGCACTTGGTTCGTTCAAATACGTATAAACAAGCCTGCATCGTCTTGCCTCCGGGTCGGTGATGAGGCTCGCGGTAACGCTGTGCGAATCCGAGGTCAGAGTTAGGGCATGGAAGGCAACGCTTATCGACGTGAACGTCTGCGTTATCTGTACGGAAACCTGAATCTCGTCGTTTGGCTCGCCATCCGAGGACTGCGCGTAACTCGACCGAGCTACGCCAAGCCAGCTACCGTTGAGGTCTGGCACATCAACCAGCCACCCACGGAACGCTCGCCACCGCCAAAGTCTGCGCCGGAAGAGCTCCCACAAAGCCCACGTGAGGAACCCAACTACCGACACTTTGGTGAAAGCAACCCAGACGCCGGCAAGGTCGACAAGGCCCAGAGCCAAGTAGATGGGTATGGCGATAGCGGTGGCCAGCAAGACCAGCAGGAGAATCAGTACTCGCCAACGTGGCTGATGCTCGCGCATTGCCCTCACCATCACTCAACGACGAATTGCCAGACTCTTTCGATGAAGGCAATCGCATCGTCCGCGTTCCAGAACTCTGGGTGGAAGAGCACGAAGATCTTGTTGGCCTGCGTGTATGCGCGCAGGTTAGCTTCTGCCTTCTTCGCTTTGATGTCATGGTAGAGGTACTTCAAAACGTCAAGCAAGAAGTCGTGGTATCTGCCGTCATAGAGATACGCTGGCACATTCCACATGAGGCATTCCAGGTAGTACGACGGCGAGCGTTTCTTGTCCCAAGTGCTCGCATCGACCATAAGATTGCGAATTCGCTTCACGATACGGATTGTCCCCTTCAGCCGTCCGCCAGTGCTCGTATTCTTGGAGGTCAGGTTCTCAAAGTGCTGTTCAGGAAAGTTGACAATCCACTTCCTCTTCTTGGTCATGAAGGCGATGCCGCGGTGATAGTCGGTTTCGCCACCGTTCGTGTAACGGAAGTATCGGCGGTGCTCTATGCAAGGAAGAGCATCTGCATCAAGCCGATACGTGTTTCCGGGCACCTTGATCGCTTTGTTCCCATCCTGAACGGTGCTTCCATACTTGCCGCGCAGGGAATCAAGAACGTCTTGGCGATACTGTGTGAACGTAAAGCTCGCGGGAGAGGAAGCCGCTTTATAGCGGGCCAGCGGTGACGGTTCGAATGGAGAGGTCGGAGTGTCTGGCAGCTCCGAAACATCGGGATAGTAGATCCTTTCGGTACGACAGCTCAAGTCCACGTCGCTATCTGCTCGGACGTTCGTTGAGTTGCGGTACGAACCCTGCAATCGAGTCTCTACGCGATACTCCGCTAGCGCGGGGTCGGATTCCAGATGGCCCCGAATCGACTCGTGAGTGCGTTTGGCGGCCTCCTGCTCAGACTGGCTTGGTGCAACGGCAAGTCGATCGAGGTCGACACCTGCGCGAACGGTGGGCATGACAGACTCCGTCCCAAGAGGTAAACGTGGCATCCGAACAACTTGGCCAGGGACCGTTGCACATGGCGTGCCATTTTTCACACCCTTCCGCCGAGGGTACAGTGCCCCGGTAATGTACATGGGTTTATGCGAGGAATCCCATCATGAGTTGAAGTTTCCAGGCGCACGGCGTATATTGGTGACTGCCAAAATGGCATATCCGTTCCGGCATCAGCCACTGGCCCTGCCGTTTTGGCAGGTGTCTCGTCGGGTCGGGTCTCGTACAACCAACGGACCGCGTATTGGCCGCGCCGTGCATCGTTGCGATCGTGAGGCTCAGGAGTGAGTCGAAATGACTACCTTCGAATTCAGCCTGCACCTCGACCGCCGTGTCTCGGAAGAGGCGGACACGGATGCGATCTACGCCCGCTGTCGCGACGCCACGATCGTCACCGAGGGCGACGCAACTGTAGTGCACTTCGACCGCGATGCCGATACGCTTGACGACGCGCTGCGAACCGCAGTGGCCGACCTCAACGCGGCCGGCTGCCGGGTCACGCGGGTGGAACTGGAAGTCGACAGTTTGCTCGCCCAGTCCGTCTGAATCGTCAAGAACCCCACGCGCGGTTGCGGCCCCGGGAGACGGGAGGAAGTAGGACTATGAAGCAACGACCAGCAACGCGACTACCGACTTGGACAGCGATGATCGTTTTGGCCATCGCTGCGGCCGCTTTGGGCGAGCAGCCCGCGGCCGGACGGCTCGACAAGCTGCCCGCTTACGTCCTGGTGAAAGTGGACAACGCGGTCCGCTTCCTCGACCAGCCAACGCTCGACGCGATCCACGCGGGCAAGCTCAAGCCGCCGGTGAAGATCAAGGGCCGGCTCCAGCACGGCATCATGGCCATCGGCGGCGAGACGACCGGCACGATCATCCACGCCCGGCCCGGCTCCCAGGGGGCGAAGATCGAGAAGATCGTCTGGGAGCTCGACCTGGGCGGCGACCGGGCACGGCTGAAGACCGCCGAGCAGGCCGACGGCAAGACCGTGATCGTCACCGGCACCGTCTCCAGCCGCCCGGGCGTGGAGATCGAGCGCCGCACGATCGTCCGGGTCGATTCGTTGACGCCCCTGCGGCAACGGCGGCCGAAGTGACCTCCGCGCAGCCGGGGGCGACGCGCCCGATTTCGGGACGCCGCACACGGGCCATGCTCCGTGCCCGCTGACCAGCGCGGTCCTATCGCTTCCGCCGCGACCGCCACAGGCACCAGCCGGCCGCGCCGACCGCCAGCAGCACCAGCGTCCCCGGCTCGGGCACGACCTCGTACTCGAACGTCAAGAGCGGGCGGAAGGCGATCGTTTCGTGCTCGCGGGTGGCGAAGCCCCGTTTGCTCGACTGGTCGGGGTCGTCGACCGTCTCATCGCCGATGACGATCCAGCCGAAGTTCGAGGCCGGCTGGGCCAGCCAGGCGTTGATGTCGTCGACCATCACGTCCGTGGACATGCCCGCCGACGAGAGCACGGCGAACTCGCCCTGCTGCCCCGCGTAGCCCAGCGGCCCCTCGAACTCGTACCAGGGGTCGAGCGGAGGGTCGCCCAGGGCCCCCATCTGCGACCAGTAGCCGGTTCCGCCGGGGATGAAGGTGTTCGGGTCATGGAAGCCGGGGAGGTACTGGGTGTGAAACCAGGTGGCGTCGCCCGCCTCGGCGTCGGTCCCCTTGCCGGCCCCGGAGCCCATGTCGATCAGCGAATCCCCCTCGCCCCAGGGCTCGGCGAGCCCCGTCAGGCGGTCCAGCCAGAAGGGGCGCGTCAGCGTGGGGTCGTTCCTCGGCGCGTCGACCACGTAAAGGCGCAGCGCGGCCGAGCCGGGCAAGACCACGGCCCCGGCCGGGATGCCGGAGAAGTCGAATTGCAGAAGCCCCCGTTGGAGCTGGCCCCTGCTCCGCGTGGCCCCCGCGGCGAAGAAGTTCCCCTTGCCGTTGCTGTTCAGCGACGAACTGGGATCGTTCGGGTCGTGTTGAAAGAGCGTGTTGTCCTTGACGGGCGTGAGAGCGGCCGTCTCCGCTTCGGCCCGCTGCGCCGACGCGGCAGCGAGCAGTCCCGCGAGAATCCCGGCGGCGTACAGGGCAATCGGCGTCTTGTAGCGTCTCATGGTGCAACTCCTGTGAAATCGTGAAAGGAAACGTCGTGTCGTCAAGCGTATCTCCCCAATCGTCTGTGCCCCTGCCCGGCCGCGCCGCGGAGCCTCACGGCCCCTCGACCAGCTCGTTGCCCGCCCGGGTGCAAAGCGCCCGGAGCGTCTCCAGCGGAAGCGATTCCTGGATGAAGCAGACCGATCCGTCGGCCATGGCGAAGGTGGCCCCTCCGGGGTGGCTGCTGCCGAACGCGCACACGCGCCGGTCCTCGTGGATCGCGAAGTCGCGCGCGTAGCGGGGCCGCGGCTGGAGCCGATGGCGCTGCTCGTAGCCGAACGGTACCCGGTGGTTGATCGGCACCAGCGCACTCATCGTCACGTCGCCGATGCGCCGGCGTCCCCCGATGGCGGCCCATTTGCCCAGGTAGGTGAGCGAATCGGCCCAGTAGTTGGGCACGTACGTCTGAAGGTTGCGGTCCTCGTGGCTCCGCTCGCCGAGCAAAATCGTGTTGCTGGTGCCGTCGGTCACCATGGAAGCCTTCACCGGCCGCTGGTTCGGCTCGGGGAGCGAGGCCGGGCCCGTGGTGTGAAACATCCCGTCGCACGTTGCATAGTCCGGGTGAAACGACCGCGTGCCCCCGTTGCCCCCGTAGCTGGTCATGCCGTAGTACCCTCCGCCCACGTTCACCGGGTTCTCCTCGATCCGATCCGAGGGGCACAGCAAGAGCCCCAGCACCGTGGCCGAGCGCGCCGCCGGGCCCCCGTCGGTGTTGCGGAGCGGAAAGTCGTAATCCCAATCGGCCAGGATCGTCCCCTGCTCGACGTACGGCAGCAGGAACGTGAACAGCGACGTGCCCCGGTACCGCGGCGGCGCCGAGACCTCGAACTGCTCCAAACCCGGCGGGAAGCTCCGGTGCGCCGTGTTGAACCCGTGCGCGGCCAGGGCCAGCTGCTTGAGGTGGTTCGCGCACTCCACACGCCGGGCCGACTCCCGCGCCGACTGCACCGCCGGCAGCAACAGCGCCACGAGCACGCCGATGACGGCGATCACCACCAGCAGCTCGACCAACGTGAATGCGCGGGGGGGTTTCATGAGGTCACAAGCCTCAAAGGAGGCGAACGGCCTGCCAGCGGCCCGATCCGCACGTCGCCTCCGCGGCGCGCCGGGCGAAGAGCACGATCCGGTGCTTGCGATAGCTGGGACGCAGGTGCTTGCCCACGTCGACGACGCCGCGCGAAACGGGCGTCCCCGTGTCGAGGCAGCGGACCTCCACGCCCCGGGTCGCGAGCGTGGCGACCTCTTGCGGGCCGTCCAGCTCGTCGGGCCAGGACCCGATCTGCACCACGCGCCCGTCGTCGCCCGCCGCGGCCAGCCCCACGGCGGCCAGCGCCCCGATCACGCCGTCTTGGGTGCCGCCGAGCCCTTCGAGGTACACGCCGCACCGCGCAGCCAGACGCACGGCTTCATCCTTTGACACCAATTCACGCTGACACCGCCTTCCGAACGCCGTGATCTCCTCCGGGACCGTGGCCGTGGCGCACAGCCCGGGATCGCTCCCAGCAGCGGACCGATCGCGCACCATGGCCCGGAGCCGATCGACCAAGGGCCGAAGCGCCCCGGGGCCGTCCGACTCGAAAAGCAGCGAGGCCGCGCTGTTCTTGCTGGTCCGTGGGACGCGCGGGTCGTCGAGGAGCTGGTGGCGCACGATCACCCGACACGGATACTCATCGCCGAGGTCCGCGATCAGGCCCCTGGCGAGCTTGTTGGTGCCCGGTGCGTCGGGCACGTCGGTGTCGTCGATGCCCACATAGATCACTGCGGGGACTCCGAACGAAAAAGGGACCTGGTTTATTCTGCCGGCAAAACAACCAGGTCCCTTTTTCGTTGCTACGTGGCGTCTGTTTCTCGTGCGGAAAACTGGAACCAGAGCAGGGCGCTCAGCAGCCCGGCCAGCAGTCCACAGACGGGGTAGGTGATGCCTGCCCGCGGCAGCCAGACGGCGAGCGGTCTCCCGATGGCGTGATCCACGCCCGCGAGCTTGGGCCCGACTCGCACGGCCAACGCCGCCAGATTGGCGCCCAGCCCGGCCAGGGCGAAGCCGAGGTAGAGTCGCCAGCCGCGCCGGACCCGCCACAATGCCAGGTCCAGAAGCGGGCCGGTGAGCGTGAGGCTCACCAGTGCCCCCAGCCCGAGCCCGGGCGCCCCGCCTACCTTCAGCGCCAGGCCCGATCCCAGGGCGCCGACCCCCATCACCACCCCGGCCGCGCGCCGCGGGGCCATTGCCAGCCCGAACGCCATCGGCAGAACCACGCAAATGATCTTGTGCCCCGGGACGCCGATGTTGCGATCCAGCAGGACACATGCCAGGGCAGCGGTCACCCCGGCACCCACGAGGAGTAGGAGTTCCACCAACTGGAGGGGGCGGCCTTCCTCCCTTATAGCGGGAAGCCGGCTCGCACCGGCCAGCCCGGGATGGACCGACATTACCGCGGTACGCATGGTCGTCTCCTTACCCGTCCGAGGAACGGCCGGCCCAGGGCCCGGCAAATCGCACCGTCGTGCCACTTGAATCCCGAGTATACGCCCTCGGCGCCCGCTGTCAATAGACCGAAAGGCCGTCCGAAAGGTGTTTGTAGTGACCCGATTCATCGGGTCCTACGGCGAAAAACGCCTCGTCGGGCTGGCTGACGACCGCGTGAATGCGGTCACTGCGAACTTCTCGGACAGCCTCTGAGCTGGGACCGGCGCCGCGCGACCGCCGGCAGACGGGGGCGTCAGGCCCGGGCCGGCTTCCGGCGGCGGGTGGCCCGGAACCGGGAAGAAAACTCCCCTTCGGCTACGTCGAACATCCGCTGGCGCAGGGCGTCGAAGTCGGCCACGAGCCGCTTGGCCCGCTCGGTAAGCGAGCTTCGGCCGGCGCCCTTCCCGCCCACGCGAGTCTCCACCAGCGGCTCCCCGAGGGTCCGCTCGGCCTTCTTTACGCGCCCCCACACGTAGCGGTAGCTCTTGCCCAGCGACTCGGCCGCCGCCTTGATCGAGCCCGACCGCTCGACGGCCTTGAGGATCTCGCTGATGCCGTACCCGAAAACGTACCGGCCGTCGAGCTCCAGCCAGACCTTGACCCGGGGGGTGATCCGTTTGCCACGGGCCGGAGCGCGTTTGGAAGGCGCCATGGCGGGTCTCCCTTCGCATCGCGTCGTGGGAAAAGTGCCGCGACCATCCTACCCCGGGCCGCGGCCACAAACAAAGTAGCATGTGTCGGGCCAGATTCTATGGCGGCGTTAATTCCTTTGTGGGTCGAGGGTTGTCCAGCGTTGGTTCCACAGGCCACTGTCATGCAGGGCGGCCAGGGCCATCATGGCTTCGGCGTTGGCGGAG
>Ga0180437_10011771_pt1 | contig 10442 bp, 6 predicted proteins | sample SS_ome_4_FD_132410 | JGI IMG/M metagenome (GOLD analysis project Ga0180437, IMG submission 132410) | Hypersaline lake sediment archaeal communities from the Salton Sea, California, USA - SS_3_D_1 metaG | ecosystem: Environmental > Aquatic > Non-marine Saline and Alkaline > Hypersaline > Sediment... | reverse complement strand
GGACGTGCTGGCGGCCGTCGCCGCGCGCGGATTCGAGATCGAGCTCGTCGGCGCGGTGGATGACTTCGTGCGCTCGGTGCGGCCAGCAGTCGAGGCGGCGACGCCGCGGCCGTCGGCGGTCACCATATCGGCGCCGCGACCGATCTCCTGAAACTCGGCGTCGTCGTGTGCGCGGACGATGCCGGGGGTATCGGAGGTGACGACCATGTGGGGCGAGCGCTCCCGGACGAAGTCATCGACGCGCGCGAGCGCGCTCTGCATGTCGATGCGCGCGAGAGGAACGCCGAGCATGTCGACACGCTCCTCGGGGGCCTCCGCGGGCTCGGACCAGATTCTCGCGAGCGAGAAGAAGATGGCGAACCCGAACGCCAAGGCGATGGCGAGGATGCCCAGCTTGGCCAGGAAGGTGACCTCGACGAGCAGCACGAGGGCCAGCGCGATGGCGCAGAGGTAGAGGGTGACGATGTGGAAGAGCACGACCGCGCGGGGCGGGCTGAGGCCGGTGCGGACGAGGGCCTCGTGGAGCAGCTCCCGCCGCTGGCCCAGGGCCAGCCGCCAGCGCCCCTTTCCGGCCCCATAGATGATGGCGTACGTCGTCTCGCCGACGGGCACTCCGAGCGCCAGCAGCGGCACGCCCAACACCAGGAATGCCGTGTTCTTGAGCATGCCGATGATCGTGATCGCGCCGAGCGCAAAGCCCATCGCCCAGTGCGCAGAGCTGCCCAGCACGGGGTACTCGCCGCGCAGCGCGCCGGCGGCGGCAGCGGCCATCGCGAGGCCCAGCACCCCGGCCGCAGGCGCGGAGCGGGAGGGACCGACAATGAGCGCGGCGATGGCGAAGGTGAGGGAGATAAGGGCTACAAGGCCGGGCGTCAGCCGGGGCAGCCGCCGACAGAGCACGACCGCGTAGGCCACCGCCAGCAGCCAGGCGACGCTCACGGGTGCGGACCAGGCCCCGAGCCCGACCATGGTGGCTGTGAACGGGGGCTTCACTTCGTCCATGACGACGCCCAGCGACACGCCGACCCAGGCGATTCCGAACGCGAGCAGCATCTGCACGAGCCTGGGCAGGCCCAGGATATCGTTGGCCAGCCCGGCGAAGCCGCCGAGCAGTGCGAGCAGCGCGGCGGCGCGGAGCTCCGGGGACTCGCCGCCGAAGAGCAGCAGCGGCAGCGCGAAGGAGAGGGTAATGCTGAACCCGGCGACTGTCCATTGCCGACGCGGGCGCAGACCGGTCTGAGGGTCCAGCCTGGCCAGCCGCCGCATGCGAGGACCGGCCAGGTTGGGGGTCACAAACGAAATCACAAACGCCAAACCGACGACCAGCGCGACCCCGATCGGCCGGATGTCCCCGGTTGCCCCATCCAGCGCTTGCATGCCCCTTGCCCCCGTGTGGGGAGGTTGCTACGTCCCCGACTGGTAATCAGCCAGGTACTTCTGCTGCTCCGGCGTCAGGCTGTCGATGGCGATGCCCATCGAGTCGAGTTTCACCCGCGCGACCTCCTGGTCGATCTCGCGCGGGACGCCGTAGACGCGCTTGTCAAGGGACTCCCCGTTCTCGGCCAGGTAGACGGCGCACAACGACTGGTTGGCGAAGCTCATGTCCATCACGCTGGCCGGATGCCCTTCGGCCACCGCGAGGTTCACGAGCCTGCCCTCCCCGAGCAGGTAGAGGCGGCGGCCGTCGGGGAGCTGGAACTCGTCGACCATCGGCCTCACGCGTCGGACCGACGTGGCCATCTCGCGCAGGGCCGGGATTTCGATCTCGATGTCGAAGTGACCGGAGTTGCAGAGGACCGCGCCGTCCTTCATCACCTCGAAGTGCTCGCGGCGGAGCACCGCACAGTCGCCGGTCAGCGTCACGAACACCTCGCCCCATTGGGCCGCCTCGGCCACCGGCATCACGAGGTAGCCGTCCATGGCGGCCTCCAGCGCGCGGAGCGGGTCGACCTCGCAGATGCCCACTACTGCGCCCATTCCCCTGGCGCGCATGGCGACGCCGCGGCCGCACCAGCCGTAGCCGCACACGACGACATGCCGGCCGGCGAGCAGCAAGTTGGTCGCCCTCACAATTCCATCAATCGTGCTCTGCCCGGTGCCGTAGCGGTTGTCGAAGAGGTGTTTCGTGTCCGCGTCGTTGACGGCGATGACGGGATATCCGAGCGCTCCCTTCTTCTCCATGGCGCGCAGTCTGATGACACCGGTGGTAGTTTCCTCCGAGCCGCCGAGCATGTTGGGAAGCATGTCCCGGTGCTTCTCGTGCAGTCTGAAGACGAGGTCGCAGCCGTCGTCCATCGAGATCTGAGGCTCGATCGCGATAACGGACTCGATGTGGCGGTAATAGGTGTCGTTGTCCTCGCCCTTTATCGCGAAGACGGGGATGCCGAGCTCGACGCCCAGCCAGGCGGCCACATCATCCTGTGTGCTGAGGGGATTCGAGGCGCAGAGCGCGACCTCAGCGCCCCCGGCCTTAAGCGTCTGCATCAGGTTGGCGGTCTCCGTGGTCACGTGCAGGCAAGCCCCCAAGCGTATGCCATCCAGCGGCTTATCCTTCGCGAACCGCTCTCTGATGCCGCGGAGCACGGGCATGTGCTGTCCCGCGTACTCGATACGCAGGCCCCCGGCCTCCGCGAGCTTGGGGTCTTTCACGTCATAATTCATGGGTAACGGTCTCCTTTGTCTCGGCCTGCGCGCCCGCCGCCACAAACTCGAGTATGGCGTCGGCCACCCGGTCAACGAGGTCGGCCGTCAACTCGGGGTAGACGGGGACGGACAGACTCTCTTTGGACAGCCTCTCGGCCACCGGCAAGTCCCCCTCCCGATAGCCGAGATACCGATAAGCCTCCTGAAGATGCAGCGGCAACGGATAGTAGATCTCGGTGCCGATGCCGCGGCTGCGGAGGTGCTGCCTCAGCGCGTCTCGCTCGGCGCACCGCAGGGTGTAGAGGCAGTACACGTGGCGGTCCTTCCCGCCTCTGGCCGGCAAACCGAGGCCGGACTCCCTGAGCCGCCGCCGATACTGGTTGGCGTGGACCTGACGCAGCCGGTTCCACGCCTCGAGGTGCGGAAGCTTCACCCGCAGCACGGCCGCCTGCAACTCGTCGAGCCGGCTGTTGTACCCGACCGCGGGATGGGTGTACTTCTCGCCACCGAAGACGGAGGCGTCGGCCTGCTGCCTAAGGAGCCGCACCCTGTCGGCCACCTGCTCGTCGTTGGTGACGATCAACCCTCCGTCCCCGCAGCCCGCCAGGTTCTTCGTGGGGTAGAAGCTGAAGCAGCCGGTGTCGCCGAGAGACCCCAGCAGCTCATCGCCGAACCGGCCGCCGACGGCCTGGGCGACATCCTCGACGACGCGCAGGTTGTGCCGGCGCGCCAGAGCGAGGATATCGTCCATCGGGGCGGCTTCGCCATAGAGATGCACGGGGATGACGGCGCGCGTGTTCGGCGTGATGCGGCGCTCGGCGTCGGCGGGATCGAGGTTGAATCCATCGGGCAGAGAGTCCACGAATACGGGCCGCGCTCCCACGTGGCATACAGCGGCCGCCGTGGCCGCATAAGTGAACGAGGGGACTAACACCTCGTCTCCGCGCTTGATGCCCAGGGCGGCGAGGGAGAGGATGAGCGCGTCGGTGCCGGAGGCAACTCCGACCGCGTGCTTCACACCGCAAAATCGCTCCATCTCCTCCTCGAAGGCCCGAACGTTGGGGCCCATGACGAAGACCGAACTGTCGAAGACGCAGCGCAGCGCGGCGTAGATCTTCGGCTGGAGCGCGCGGTGCTGCTTTCGCAGATCGATGAGGGGGATTTCGATGGGCGGCAGGCAGCAGCCGCCCGTCTTCTTCTCTTTCATCCCGGGCCTGTCCTCTCGCTTGGCGATATCCTGGTGGCGTGCGCCAGCCGCGCCCCGTGCTCTGACACCAGTTATGTCTTCGGCTTCCCTGGGTAAGTGATAGCAGCCGGCGGTCGGATTCGAACCGACGACCTGCGGTTTACGAAACCGCTGCTCTACCACTGAGCCACGCCGGCCCGCTTCGACGATAACACACCGGTTGGGGGCCTGTCAACGCGGCCCTTCGGGTTCGGCCGCAGGGAAACTCACCCGGGCGCGTCGTATGGGAAACCAAATTCGTTCGTTCGAGTGTGCGCTATGACCGAAGATCGGCCGAGGCTCAGACCACTGGATATGGTCCCGGTTCAGACTCAGCGCGGACAGCAGCTCCTCCTGCGCGACCCACAGGGCCTGTCCTCACAGGAGCTGCTGGTGCCCCCCGACATTGCTTTCCTGCTGAGCCAGCTCGACGGCACCCGTACCGTCCGCGAGGCCCAGGTGAGCTACGTGCGCCGGTTTGGGTCGCTGATCACCACCGACAAGATCAAGGACCTGCTTGAACGGCTTGACGAAGCACTGCTCTTGGACAGCCGACGTTTCCGAGAGTTCGGAAAGCGGGTTCAGGCGGAGTTCAGCAGCCGGCCGACGCGCGCTGCCGCGCACGCGGGCAGATCCTATGAAGAGGGGGCGGCGGCTTTCATCAATGCCTGGCAGCCGCGCCTCGACACTGCGGCCCCGCCGGACGACTTCTCGCTCGACGCGAGGCGCCCGGCCGTCATCGCGCCTCACTATGACATGAACGCCGCGGCGGAGCCGTACGCGGCGGCCTACGCGCTGCTCGCCGAAGCGCCGCAGCCCGACGTGGTCGTTCTTCTGGGCATCGCGCACACTGGCGGCACTGCCCCGTTCACCCTCACCCGGAAGCCCTTCGAGACCCCCTTCGGCGCGCTGGAGACCGACGGCGAGATCATCGACCGCCTCGCGGAAGCGGCCGAGTTCGACGTGTTCGCCGAAGAGTTCCTGCACCGCGACGAGCACTCGGTCGAGTTCCAAGTGGTGCTGCTGCACTTCCTCTATTGCGAGCGCGAGGAGCAGCCGAAGATCGTACCGATTCTGTGCGGGGGCTATCAGCGGCAGGCCGGCGAGCTCGCCGACCCGAAGAGCATCGGCCCCGTCAACGAGTTTCTGGAGGCGCTGCGGGCCGTCGTCGCAAAGGACTCCCGGCGCGTGGCGATCATCGCCTCAGCCGACCTGAGCCACATCGGCGCGCGCTTCGGGCAGCCGCCTCCCCTCACCCAGACCCACCTCGACCTCGCGCGGCGACACGATATGGCTCTGCTCGATAAGGTGCAAACGGGCGACGCGGACAGCCTATATGAAACCCTTGCTCAAGACGAAGATCGCTGCAACGTCTGCGGCTTCCCCTGCATCTACGCCCTCCTCCGTGCGCTCCCAATGAAGGAAGGTCGCCTGCTTTCCTACAAGCAGGCGACCGAACCACAGACACAGTCGTGTGTGAGCTTTGCGAGCGTAGGGCTCAGGCCCGGCGGCTAGTCCGCCTTGGAGACTCTAACAATACTGGCACGCCGGGTGGGGAATGGGGCAGGAGCAAGCTCCTGCCGAACGGTGATAGCGAGGTGGAGAGGTTCTGTTAGAATCTCTTAGGGGGCTCGTACGGCTCGAGGACGATATCGCCGAAGTTCACGATCCGATTGGGCGAAGTGACCCGAACCAGTTTGCTGAGGCCTCGGAGATCCGGCTGCCCGCCGATCCTCGGCGCCGTCCGCGCGCCGCGCCTCGAAGCATCGGCAAATTCAGTCTCAGTCGGCTACTGCCCCAACTCGATCAACTCGAGGCTGTAGGCGAAGCCTGTCGGGTTGTAGTAGTCACGCCCGCTGCCCGGGGTGTTGCGCAGCGTCACCCGCAGCTCGTTCTTCCCCTCGCGGAGCTGCTCCGGCTTGATGACGAGGCTGATCCAGCGCCGGTACTCGGCACAGTGCCCGATCCGCTCGCCATTCACGTAGATGACTGCATAGTTGTCGGCCGAGATGCGCATGTATCCAACCATGCCCTCTGTGGGTCGTTGCACCGCGAACATGCGGCGGAACTCGACCGTCACGCCCAGTCGCTCCGAGGCCTGATCCGGCCTGCCGGCACGCCAGATCCACGAGCTGCCGAGCGACCCCGGACACCACGCACGGTTCGGGTCAAACGTCTCCACCGCCGGCAGCCACGTGCGAGCCTCCACATCGAACCACTCGTCCTCGACCCCACTCAGGATCGTCGCCACAACCTCCCCGGGAGGCCGAGGCAGGCAGAGCTCCTCGCCCTCCGGCAGCAGCAGCCCGACGTAGTACGTGCCGTCCCAACCGGAGACGCGGAACGGCTCCGAACGCCAGGTTATCGTTGGCTCCGTGATGTGGCCCCGGTAGGCAACGGCTCTGTAATACGCCCCGGGGATGAGGCCCTGAAACTCGAACTTCCCCTCCTCGTCGGTCCGCGTCGTTCTCTCCGGCTCGCCAAGCCACTCCCAGGTGGTGAGCTGGACAGTGGCACCGACCGCAGGCACTCCCTTGTCATCCAGCAGGTGGCCCCACCCCCGCCCCGGCGGGTAGAGTCGCAGCGGGAGGCACTGGTCGCCCTCCGGCACGACGAACACAGGCTCGAAGGCCTTGTCCTTTCCGTCGGGGCTGGTGACGAGGAAGAATGCCGGTTCCCCTGCAGTGAAGCCGCCCACCAGCACCTGGCCGGCTGCGTCGGTGTACCGCTCCGGCAGCTCTTGGTCGGCACGCCTGATGCGGACGGTTGCCCCATCCGCCGGCGTGGCATCCCGGCTCAGGACCATGATCGTGTAGGCCGTGGTATCGCCTGCCTGTCCTCCCCGGGCGACGGACCCGAGCAGGAATCCGCAGGCAAGCACCGCGAGCGCGAGCCCGAGAACGGACGCCCCGCGCGCGCCGCCGGCGGTCCGTTCCCGCCCTGCCGCGGTTACAGATAGTCGCTCCATGGTCACCCCGCGATTGAGCGATAGCTCCATTCGGTCGTTCCCCTCTGGGTTCTTTACTCATATACTTACTGCGCCTTCCGCCCGCGAATCCCTGCCGCCGCGAAGCACTCAGCGACAAGACGTCGTTCCCTCGAGCGGCCGGCTCGGACACAATGAGGAGAGGGGCCGGCCCCCCAGCGCCGAAAGCCGCACCGCGGCGGCGAAGCACGCCAGACAGGCGCAGAGGGGGCGGCGCCGGGCGAGTTCGCCGCGTCGAGTTGATATGGAGGCAGAGCTGATGGCCGAGCCCGTGAAGCCACAGGCAGAGAAGCTGGGAGCCCAGATAGCACACTTCGTCGCAGAGGCGCAGAGCGCGTACCCCGATGAGCAGCCGCCGAACGGACTGCAGTTCGGCCGCCTGCGGGTGTTCTGCTCGCGCGACGTCGATCAGATCGCCCAGGCCGGGGGGACGTTCTCGATCATCCACGCCCTCGCCTTCGGGCGGGGCGAGCCGTTCCGGATGGAGCGAACAGAGTTCGACGAGAGGCTGAGAGCTTTGCGGGATTTCACGCGGGCAGCGCGGGAGCGTGGGATCACGGTGCTGTCGTATGTGAGCCAGAATCCGTCGACCTCCCGCCAGGCGGACCCGAGCGGCTGGATCATGTCCGACGTGTGGACCGACGAGTCGTGGTGGAACCGCTACTCCGACCTGTACGGCGCCCGGCCGGAGCAGCCGCCCTCTGAGTGGCTTCAGATCAGGGCCGACGGAGTCTATGGGGGCCACGTGTGGATCCCCCCGCACGCGACCGACCAACGACACTACGAACTGCGCGGATGTCCGCACAGCCCGGGGTTCAGGCAGTACATGGCCGGGATCATCAACATCCTCGTCGCGGCGGGTATCGCGGGCATCTACCTGGATCACTCGGAGTTGATGGGTGCGTTTTCGAAGGACTCAGTGCGATGCTTCCGGGATTTCTTGGCGGCCCGATATCGGGCGGAGGAGCTGCAAGAGCGCTTCGGGCTCTCGGATGTGCGGGAGGCGATGCCGGCGGCGGAACCCGGCGACCCGCTCAAACCGGAGACGGTGCTGTTCCAGGCTGCGAGCGAGGCCGAGTTCCATCGCTATCTGCGCGATGGCGCGCGCAAGACGAGCCCGGAGTTCATCATCGCCGGCAATCTGTGGGGCGGATTCGGCTTCCAGAGCGCCGCGCTCAACGGCAGCGACATCCAGCTCGCAGGAATGGTGGACACGTTCCTGTACAGCGAGCTGGCCACCGGCACCGAGAGCCCGGAGCGGGGCCAGCGCAATCTGCCGGGAACCCGCGGAGGTGTGCGAACCTCGATGGCCCCGCTGGTCCGCGTGCTTCCCGCATCCAGTCGGACCGGCGCCTCCACGAGCTACACCTATTACCCGCAGGTGCCGAACCCCATACCCACCGAGCCCGCGCTCTTCAACATCCAGCGCTTGGCGATGGCCGAGGCCTTCGCCAACCACACCGCGTTCCGCCGCGTGGAGGCCCATCACGTCGACCCTGTGAGGCGCGCCGCGAAGACAGTGTACGACCTGCTGCGAAGCATCGAGCCCGAGATCCTCGGCGCGGAAATGGCGAGCAACGTCGCGATGGTGGCCTCGCTGGAGCCGTGCTACTACCGCCGCTACAGCTACCATCTGGAGGCCTCCCGCGCGCTCTCGGACGCGGGCATCGCCCACGAGATGCTGGCCCCGCGGAGCGTGCATCCCGAGAAGCTGTCCCAATACAAAGCGGTGGTCCTGCCGAACACGGCGGTCTTGAGCGACGAGGCGTTTCAGGCCTTGCTAGCCTTCCAGAGGAACGGAGGAGCGGTGATCGCATTCGGCGAGGTGGGGACACTCGCTCGCCGCGGCGGCCCCGGACCTGCGGCGCGCGGCGCGGCGGCCCAGTTCGTCGAGATCCCGGTGGATACAGAGAAGCTCGCCCAAGATGGCAGGGCCATCGACCACGACCCGGACCGCGTGCACCACAGAGCGTGGGCGCGGGGCGAGTGGCCCGACACGCTGCAACCGACGATGAAGCAGCTTGTGGCAGCGGTGGAGAGGGCCGTCGGCGATTGGGTCACAGCGCGTCGCCACACGCCCCCGGCAGTCGAGATCAGCGTCATGCAGCGGCCGGGGAGCGAGGACCTGATCGTGCACGCCGTCAACTACGGCGTGGACCTCGACGGCAGTGTGACCCCTGCCGAGAACGTCCGCATCTCAGTGCGACTGCCCTCGGGAAATCAGGCGGCGCGCGTGGAGTGGCACGCCCTGGACGGCATCACCGAGACCCCAAAGGTGAGGCACGTCGACGGCCGCGCCGAATTCACGGTTCCGAAGCTGGAGATCTACGCCATCGCACTCGTGAAGTGCTAGCCGCGCCTCAGGGCAGACCCATGCGCCGGCGATAGGCCCGAGGCGACAGCCCCGTCGCCCGCGAGAAGGCGTGGCTGAAGTAGGCGGGGTCGCTGTAGCCGAGGGAGTGCGCGATCTCGCCGATCGCCAAGTCCGTAGTTTCGAGCAGGTGCTTTCCTGCCGTCATCCGCAGGTTGCGCACGTGATCGGACAGCGAGTGTCCGAGGTGAGTGGATATCAGGCGGCTGAGGTGGCTCGGGCTGTAGCCCACCGCGCTGGCCACATCGGCGAGGCGGAGCGGCCGCCGGAAGTTGGCGTCACAGTAGCGGAGTGCGGCCTGGATCACCCGCCACGTACGGGCGTCGGCCGATATGGTCGGCGACTCGCTGGCTCTGAGCCGCAGGCTCGCGCCCCTGCGCAGCCTTCGGATCAGGATCGAGGTGAGGTAGACGAGCAGCGCGTGGGAGGAGCCGAGCCAGTTCCATTCCTGGCTCTCCAGCTCGTGAGTGACGGCCCTCACGATGCTCTCGAGCCCGGTTCTTCCCCCCGCCTCGAGCGCAGGGCCGGAACGCCACGTCTTCGGAGGAGAATACCGGGTCCGATAGAGCCGGGCCATCGTATCCTGAATGTGACACCAGAACCCGACGTACTGCCCGGGCGGGTCGCCGGGGGATTCGTCGTGCTCGACCCCAGGCTCGATGAGCAGCAGCTTGCCCGGCGCAAGCTCGAAGACTTCGGTGGGCGTCGCCACCCGCGCGCTGCCCTCGGTCACCACTGCGAGCTCATAGGAGTCGTGGACATCCCGGTGGCGGAACGGGGTGGATACCCTGGTGGGACGCCCCTGCCGTCCGGCGGCGGCGTGCAGCATGTCCTCCGCGGCCCGCTCCTCGGAGAGCGTCAGGAGCATGCCTTCATACAGCTCTTCGGGCCTGACTCTCGTTCCAGTCGTGCTGCTCATCGCGACCTGGCGCGGCCATTGTTCATATGGGTCTTTCTGCGGGCCGCCTCCTTTCCCCTACCTCGTACGGATCTGCCGGCCGTGCCCCTGCAGGCGATGCGCCCGGGCACTCCGGGCGAAGGCCCCACACAGCAGAAGCCCGGCCCGCGGGCGCGGGCCGGGCTCTCTTTACGTGTCCGTGCGACGGAGCTAGTTGGTGCCGAGCACCTGTATGTCGTCGAAGCGCCCGTGGTCGCTCCAGTCGCTGCAGTTGATCAGGAACTTCAGCGCGAAGTTCGGGTTGTTGTTCGCGCCGGCG
>Ga0180437_10011770_pt1 | contig 10443 bp, 11 predicted proteins | sample SS_ome_4_FD_132410 | JGI IMG/M metagenome (GOLD analysis project Ga0180437, IMG submission 132410) | Hypersaline lake sediment archaeal communities from the Salton Sea, California, USA - SS_3_D_1 metaG | ecosystem: Environmental > Aquatic > Non-marine Saline and Alkaline > Hypersaline >... | reverse complement strand
TTCTTGTGCCTAAAAAGGTAGAGGTGTACCAGGCTGAAATCAAAGTGCAGGGGCGTGAGTTCACCATAACGCATATTCCCACGGCAACATCCGGATGCTGGTATACCGTTCATGACCCATTCGAATTGTGGGCTGCGGTAGCGATTGACCTGGATGGGACAGTGGTCGGTTGGCGAAACCCGCCTGACGAATCTTCCCGGCCAGCGATAGAAAAGGCCGTCAGGGAAGCCTTTGACATACCGGAGCCAGTGACCAACGAAGAAGCAGACGACAACCAGTAATAAAAGGAGACGATGAATTGACAACTGAAAAGCAAATTGAGAGGGGCATCTCTGATGTCGTGGGATGCCTTACCGATCCCATCATTGTGTTTCCGGGAGGGTGGGGAGATACCCTTCCTGAATGGCTTAAAACTGCCATCACTCTGGAGAGGATGATAGGGAACATGAAAGAGCTCAAAGGGGAGGAACCAACCGGCACTGATGCTGAAGCCTGTGCCTATCTCATGACGGTTTCCTTGACCCAGCCGATGGATAGCGACTGGACCCAAATCTACTTATACGTAGCCAGTCAGACTTACAAAAGATGGGGCAAAGGTGAAATGCCAGCTGATATCGTCGTAGACTCAATCAGCGATTATCAAATGCAGGAACTGAACAGGCTTAAGGCTTGGCTGTACGAAAGGCGCATTAGAGTCAGGGTTGAGAAGGATAGAGCGGAGCGAAAGGATAAACGAGAAAAGTCCGAAGCTCAACGGGAAGCAGAACAGCCGGCTCTGTTTAAGTTCTAGAATCACTGGCAATCATGAAAAAGGGGGACTGGAAACATTCCAGCCCCCCTTTTTTTATCATCGCTATGGTAGTTTCTTTTCATACTATCGGGGAGTGAACAACATCACGTCCAGTACTCGCGTTGCCGGCATGTTGATAGTCTGGGAGATTTGGTCGAACTCTACTTTAGCTTCTCTATATAAGTCCTTCCAATCTAACAAGAAAGTTGAATACCATTTCAGGTTGACAGTTGCGCCACCCAAGGATTTCATCGTATTCAAGTCAATCATCGGAAAGACATGAGGAAAACTGAAATGTAGGAATTTCGTTACACTAACTCCAGGGGTTAAGTCTTTTGAAGATGTGGCCTTTTTTACCGGATACCAGAATTTATCTGCTGCCTCATATATATTAACATCGAGAAGGCTCTTTTTATCGAGGTTTTCGGCGGCACCACGTAACGAGGCCAATTCTTTTTTTGCTTGCATGAATCGTTCGTAAGTCACCTGGCAAATGGTAGGATTCCATGAAAAAATCAGGGCTACCTTCAGGTCCAATTCCTCGTGTAAGGGTTTGTGTTGTTTAAAAAACGAATATATTGAGGGGTATGTCAGCGCATAGAAATATCCCGCTCCTACTCTCTGGTCGTTCGCCCACTTTTCCTGAAAACGAGCTACATCCAGATATTCCTTTACAGCGTTTCGGAGATCTAATCTAGGCATACTTCTTTCTCCAGTCGTACCGTTTCTTCAGGTAGTCTACCCAATTCCCATTGTTGCCTTCTACTTGGCTGACTATGGTGTCAAGCAGGTCCTCAACTAAGATACTCATGAACTTGTCCGCGGGCACGAGTTTCCTCCAGATATCCAATACTTCCGTCCCGGTGAACTTGCTATTTAGGTAGTCCGGAGCAACACTTTTCCTGAACTCAACATTCGCCTCGGGGCAGACATGAATAACGCTCACGATATCGGCATCCATTTCCTTACCCTCGCAGGATTCCATTTCCTGGGCAAGCAATTGCAACCTCATCAGCTGGTAAAAGGGCTCATAGAAAAGCGAATCAAAAAGCCTATCTTTTTCTTGGTTTGTATTGAATACTCCATTAGGCTTATAAAAGTACTTCTCGTAGTTATTTCTCCTGACCTCTCCTGCTCGACCGCTCCCTTTGTAGTTTCTGCCGTATTCCTCAGTGTATTTCCACTCTCCCACGACAAGATGGATTTTATTGTCATTGGTCCGGAAGCGAAATGCAAAATCAGCACTGGTAAAGTTAGCGCCTCTTGTTCGTCCCATTCCCTTCCTTTTAGCTTCTTCAAGATAATCACGCGTCCCAATCCATTCAAAAGCGATGAAAGGGTAAGTACCGTCAGTCAACGGCTTATCTCCGGTTATAGGTAAAGGGTCTTTCAGGTCAGGGTAGTACTGGTGGAAGATAGCTTTGATAAGATCAGGTCGCTTCATGAGTGGAAACAAAAAATTGACGCAACAAGATTGGGAGCAACAGAGATGATTGCTTGGCAAGTGCCGTCCCCTGAGACCATCATGCCAGGGGATACCACGGATCAGAAAGTAGGATATGGCAGAATCACGAATACCCTGATACAAATTTTCATAGGAATACTCGTCAGCTATGCAGAAAGAACGAGGGATATTTTTATAGGACCCGTTCTTTCTTGCCTCCTCATTGAATAGCTCGTCTTTTATCGATTCGTATCTGGACTTTTCCTGTCCCCTAAAATTCAACTTTCTCATATTACACTTCCTCATAATTGAAATCGATTTTCAAACTCATCTAAAACCGCTAATAATTCATCGTCAAGCATCTTTCTGGTTTCTTGTGCAATGTAATCAGGAACCTTTTTGTAAGATGCTTGAGCGATTCCACCGGTCATGCAGGCCAGCGTGTCACTATCGCCGCCGAGTGATACCGCTTTTCTAACGGCATCTTCATAGTCGTTTGATTCGAGAAAAGCGATGATGGCCTGCGGCACTGAACCCTGGCACGTCTCGTCAAACCGGTACCAGGATCGAATCTCATCCAATGTCTGGTGCAGGTTATAGCTAAAACTGTCCTCGACATATTTACGTATCTGATCTTTGCCTTCTCCCGACCTAGCCAGAAAGATAGCTGCTGCAATAGCCTGGGCACCTTTGATGCCTTCCGGGTGATTATGGGTAACAGCAGCGCTTTTTTCAGCTTCCCGCAGGACAATATCCAGGCTGGAAAAAGCGAAGCCCACTGGGCTAACCCGCATGGCAGAGCCGTTTCCAAAGCTATTGTACGGAGCGAGACTATTGCTACCCAGCCATTTGAAAAACATGCCGCCGTAACCAGCATGCGGATATCGTTGCCCATATTCTTTGAATGCAACAGCGTATTCTTTACCGTGTAAAATACAATCGGCAACAGCGATAGTCAGCACGGTATCATCCGTGGGAGTCGATTGCGCGGTAAAAAGCTCAAAGTCCATCGATTTAGTGTAATGCCACTCGTATGCGGAACCTATGATGTCACCGGCGATGGCGCCAATCACGAATCTCTCTTTCCTCCATCTACCTGGCTATTTCCTCTAGCCGTTTAATAATTCGGACCATCCCCTCCGTATCAAGCCCACAGTAGGCAAGCAGTTCTTGCCTAGTCCTCAACCGTTCCTCTTGAGAAACATCTCCGTAAGTAATATCCAGATATCTCAAGCTTGCTTCTCCACCTTCAGCAATTGCCAGCCCTTCATATCCCTGGCCTGTAATGGCGGGCAGCACCGCCTTGATAGACGCGCTGCCTTTTTGCGTTGGATGATAATAATGAAAGCTGCGGAACGGGACGATAAGGTCAACAAGCCGACTTATGACCGCATCGCTCCATTCGCGGTATTCAGGAAAGGCCGTACCAAGATCCCGAAGCACTCCTTGTTCAAAGGACTGGTTATAAACAACAATGCTCCCCTCATTACCGATTAACTCATGTAAACGTATAAGCAGTTCCGGTCGCGGGTCATGCGGACCGTCGGCGAGGTGCCAATAATGCTGCGCTTCCGCGTCTGGTGTAGCCTGCACATGTAGGGAAAACTGAAAGGGAGTGTTCTGGTAAGGCCTCGTGCCATTGAATAAAGGTACCGCCGGGTTAATTGTCTCAAAATCCAGGAAATAGAGCGGATATTTAAGGGAAGATAGAAACTGTTTGATCAAAACGGCATCGACATATGGTTGGCCATTCACTACACAAGCGCACTGAATACGCTGCTTGTCATTTAATTTGTAACTGACAGGTATATCCGTGATACCTAGCACGCCTTGGCCATACAGCTCATGTGACTTTTTACCGCCATAATACAGAGTGAATACACTGTGTTCCGGCAGTCCTTCCCAGCACTCGACAAGAGAGCAGTCATATGGGTCGCTGCAATGCGGGCCGATAGCCACTTTCGGGCACACAGGAGAGCTGATGACCTCAAGCATATCGTTGATTCTATCCCTTATGCCTTCGCTGGCAGCGATGGTTTCATCAGTGATGTCTTGGATGATGAAAAGCCCCTGTGGATCAATTTCACCGTTTCTGACGTACTGGTTGTTGATGCAGGCGAGAAAACATTTCCGTATCTTCAGCCCGGCATTTTCCCAACACAGCTTTTGAAAAGAGACGTCATGGATATTCACCTCTTTCACTGAGGTGGAGCTTTTAACCTCGATGATATCCCATTCGTGCTCATTCACCGGGTTCAGGATATCCGCCCGGGAATAAATCTGACCCGAAAGCACACCAGCCTCAAACAACGGTCTTCGTTGCTGGATAAGCTCTTTCGTCATGGCGATGTTACCCATAAAGTCATTGGCCGGCACGTCTATTCCTCCAGGGAACAGTTTCTTAGCCAGTTCGCCAACAAGATGACCTTGGTCAAAGATATGCTGGGTCGCAGCATCAGGTTCGGGTATCCGCTCTGATTCGTTAGTGGCAATCCACAGCAGCCGGAGGCACTGAAGACCGTTAAGGTAGCGCGATTTCGATAACATCTCTTCCTTCTCTAATCCTCCAAGCTATTTACGACTGAGAGCGTCCACATTGGGAACAATATTTTGCTACCCGCGGTAGTTGTTGCCCACAATATATACAGAATTTAGAGTTGCTACTCTTATACTTCCTGCGTTTAGTAGCAGGTTTCTGACTAACGTAATAGTCGTAAATGCTGGCATCTAGATCTACCGGTCGACAACCAAGATGCTGGGTAGCGGCTAGCTGAACAATAGACCTCAATTCTTTATATGCATATTTCTTAGAATATTTCGAGATGATTCCTGCTCCATCTAACAGGCCTCTTATGCCCCTGTCAACCGCAACAGCATCCCAATGACGGACTAATACGCGGAAGTAATCAGCAGTCTTTTCTCCTATGGTGAAAACCTTTCCTTGTAAGCCAGAGTTAGCTGTAAGCAAGGCATCTCTATTTTGCTCCAACTGGAGCCAGGTGTATAAGTCGTCGTATGTTTCTACCTTGCCATTGGCAAAGAATTGAGCAACACTCAATAGATCCTCTTTGATACCTTCAGAACTGAAGTTTATCAGGTTCTTCAACGGTTGTCCTTGAAGTAACTCAATAAAACCGGATACTGTTACAGCCTGCGAAAATCCTAAAATTCTTTGAACAGCCGGTCTTACCTGCTTCTCATAGTCATGGCCTACCTGTAAAACTGCGTCAACTATTACGCGGCCTAAATGCTTTTGGTCAGACGAAAATCCAGCATTTGTAATTCTGAATCCAGCGAGCGTATTGATATACGCTGAGAACTTCTGTGCCTCTCTAGCAAGCACTGTTAGTTTCGGGCCATGCAGAGATTGTAAAAGCAAATTTAAACTATTGACTTGGTCACTTGAAGGTTGCACTTTAGTTCATACCTCCATTCTTGAATTCTGACGGTGTACCAATTTGCAACCTCTCCCTCAACGCCTTAAGATTCACCACATCTTCTTCGTTGTACTTCAGCAGCGTTGCCAAGGCTTTCTGGTCACCGGAATATTGGTATCTTTGCCATAGTAGTATGGCGTCCCATCCGTTTATGCCCTGAAGCTGCCGGGGAATACCCAATTGCCGTTCCACAGCCTTAAAACCACCCTTCAGGTTGCACCGCCAGCAGTCATACATCAGGTCATGGTGGTGAAAAATATCAGTAAGATTAATGCCAAGCGAGCCATGAATAAAGGGAAGGTCAAACCGACTGCCATTGTAGGTATAAATGGTGCTCACACCTCTAATAACTTCACTCAGGTTATCCACGGTCACGTCTCTGCCGACCAGTTGCACCAGCCGGATGTCCCTGCCATTCGCCAGGTAGATGCCGATAACGGTTATATCCGCATACTGGCAGGACAGGCCGGTTGTTTCAATATCAAGATAAGCGTCAAACAAGAATCTCTCCTCAGGTATTTTTAATATCTACGTGAAGCTCAAAGATTTTCGGCTCTAAATCAGGACACTCCTCTAGAGCATATTTTGCACCTGGACTGAAATCTCTCGCTAATAAAATACCTTTTACTCGTTTCGTCTGGGCTGGCATCTTGTCTGGGTTCTTCCTATACCAGCCAACGTAGCTTGCCAGTTGGCCAACGTGTTCTCGAGTTGCAGTTTCTGATTTCAGCTCAATCACTATTAGTAAACATGATTGTTCTGCCTTTAGAAGTAAGTCAATCCTACCGTTAATCTCGGGAATATATACTTCGTAATCGATTAACGATGGTTTTTCCCCTAAACCGAAATCAATATTGAGCAAATCATTACGTATTATTTTATTTATTTCCACTTCCATGATTCTGTTTTCTTCGGGGAGATAACGACCCAGCTTCCTAAGTAGCACGGTGCAAATAGCCTCGTTCTCAGTTCGTTTATTACACTCATTTTTGTTAGGGCAAGTTTCCTGACTACCTTTTGGGTTACAGGTCCCTTTCTTCCAGAGTTCATCAATTGGAAAGAACTCGACTACATCTATATCTTGTTCACCAAGTTCCTCCCCTTTCCTCATTTTGTCTAGAATAGATAAACAGAATTCATTTCCCTCACTACGTTGTTCACAGATATTGAGACCGGGACACTCAGATAATTCACATTTTATGCACTTTGTACAGAACTCAACGAAAGCTATCTCTTCAGGTAAATAATCCATAGTCACTCCTCCTGGTCTTATTCTCATTCACCTTCGCGACACCCCCTTGTCAAAATCTTCATCTTTTATTCCCATATAGCTGCCTTACTGCATCCGCGGTTTCAATGATAGCCTCGCGGATTTCCGGTGGCTCCAACACTTCAAGCTTTTCGCCCCACCCCAGTATCCAGGAGAGGAGCTCGTAGGTATCGGTAACTTTCATGGTCATTATCATGGAGCCGTCTTTTTGCTTCTCCAGCAACTGTGAGGGGTGCCAGACAGTCTCGCTCATAAGCCTCATTATCTCCGGGTCTTCAATTCTCAGCTTGATGGTCTTGACTTCTTCCTCAACAACGATGCCCCAGGAGGAACCGAGGTACTCGTTGGCGTCAAAGTCGGGAGGAATTACATAAGTCTCGGAGGTCAACTCCGCGGCTTCTATCCGCTCTATCTTGAAGGTGCGTATAGAATCCTTCAGGTGGCAGTAGCCTATCACGTAGCTGGCATGCCCAGGCGCCGCCGGCTCGATGTAGTATGGCTCAATAACCCGTTCCATTGCCTTCTGGGCAACCAGCGGCCGGTAGGTTATTTTCAGTTGTCGCTGTGATACCCAGGCTTCCGCCACGGTCGCCAGGATACGCAGGTGCTTTTCGTCTTTCGGCAGCTTTTGCATCCAGTCCATGGTCTTGCGCACCTGCTCTGCCAGCGCCTTCGGCAGCACGGCGCTCAGCTTGGTAAACGTAGCGTCCACATTCGGGTCATAGCGGTGCGAGTAGTTTAGCATCAGCCGGGCGGTAAGAAAAATGTTAAGCGCTTCGGGAAGGGAAAATCTTATGGGTGGCAGGAAGTGTTTCTCGTCTATTTTCCAACGCTTCTTATCGTCATAGACGGGGACGGTAAGGTCAAGACCCAGGGTTATGAAATCGCGGTATATCGTCCTCTCGTTGACACCGAATCTGCTTGCCAGTTCCTTAGCGGTATAGCCTGACGGGTTATTAAGCAAAAGGAGCCATATATTCATTAAGCGCTCAGTTTTCTTTAGCCTATCGTCCATAATGGTCTCCTGACATACGGTTCTGGCTGCATTATAGCACTCGGGGTATCGATGTCAAAGTAATATTCTGGTTTGTTCGTAAATTTTCTTGAATATTCGTAAAAACACGACATTATTACGACAATATGCTGTCGCAGAGCGCTGTTAGACTTAAGCCGTGAAGATAAAATCGGGGAGGTCTGAGGTGCCATGAAAATGATAATTACAGCCGTCAGCATATTCATAGTTTCATCCCTTTTGATAACGGGCTGCTCCGAGGCAAAAGCCGCACCGCAGGAGCTGGCAACGGCAACACAGAAGATTGTGAACCAGGTAAAGGAGCAGGATAACTCGGTCTTTGAAGAGATACAGAAGAATATCGACATGGTGAGCAAGCTGAAGTCTGATATCGAAACTTCAAAGGAATCTGACAAGCAGAAACTGCTAAACAAGGTAGTCAATGACCTCGAAAAGGTAACCAGGTCATACGAGGACCTCTCCGGGCGGAGAGTGGAAATCAGGAAGACCCTGCTGAAGAAAATAGACGCCATAGAAGACCTCCAGGGAAAGGTGCAAAAGGAAACGGCCAGGCTGACCAAGCTGCGAAACGATTACTCCAATACGCTGAGGACGTTCAACGACCCCGACCCGGAAATCGTGAGGACCAGAAAGGCGGCACTGACACAGGCCATCAAGTATATCGACATGCAGTTGCAACTGTGGAGCGAGTTCTACAATACCGAAAAGCAAATCAAGGATGAAACGGTGGTCGTTCAGCAGAGAATCGATAGTTTCTTAAGCGTCATCGAAAGCTCGGCGATACTGTTCCGGGAAGGACTGAATCTGCTGAAGCTGCAAAGGGATATCAACGACGCGTTATCGCTGTTTACACAGGACTTGCCCAGGATGGAGCAGCTTTCCAGGGATATGGAGCAGTCCTGGAGCCACCTGGATACGCTGGTCAATACGCTGACTTCCATGAGTATCAACATAAGCCACAACTAATCGAGGGGGAAAATGAGCGCAGAAGAACGCCTTATTGAGGCAATCGAAGAAGATGAAGAGGACGACGATATAACTGGGTCTCCGGCCTGGCGGGAGAAGCAGCGCCGGCGTCTCGGGCAAAAGAATCGGGCAGCCATTAACCGGTTTCTCGGTAAGAGCCAGCACACCAACCATGTCGCCATATTGCCCAGGTATTACGGCGAGCTGCTGACCTGGGCGCTCCACCGCTACCTGGAAAGAGAGGGCTGGAAAATCAACGCCACTCTCGGCTATCGTGGACCGGAGCCGGTCTTTGTCGATGTCGACACCGGCGGTGAAACTAAAAACCTTCTTATGGACGGCCAGATGCTCATCGAGAATGGAGACGCCCGCTACATCGTCACCGTGGACGTTAACCCGAGGTGGCGCGGCTCAATCCAGCTGGAGGGCCCGGCTAAGAAGAAAAAGGAGATGGGGGAATTCATCATCGGCGTCCTTGACATCGCCGAAAAGGAAAACTTTTATAAGGGCAAAAAGATAGAGTTTTCCGGGCGTATACGCTTCCTGGATGTCAAAGATAGGTCCTGGGACAGCATCGTTCTGGATTCTGAAACCAAGAGGGAAATTAAGGCCAACACCGTGGACTTCCTCAAGCGTGGCGAGGAGTGGAGTAAGTACGGGATACCCCTGAAGAGAGGCATACTGCTGGCCGGTGAGCCGGGTACGGGCAAGACCATCATCTGCAAGGCGCTCATGGCCGAGGCTGACGGCATCACCTGCATCACCACCAGTGGCTATGCCCTGGACGATGACGACTACATCACCGAGCTTTATGAGTTGGCCGAAAACCTCAGCCCCTGCATCGTCTTTATCGAGGATATCGACCTTATCGGTCAGAATCGCATGGAGTTTGGCTACATGAGAGGGCCAGCACTACTCTCGCTACTTTCAGTGATGGATGGGGTTGAAGAGCAGCGAGAGGTAGTTACAATCGCCACTACCAACTGTCTTGAAACCCTGGACAAGGCACTGAGCGAACGCCCGTCACGCTTTGACCGGGTAATAAAGCTTTCCCGCCCGTCGATAGAGCAGCGGATTGAACTTGTCCGTCGCCTTTGTGAGAAGATACCACTGGGTGAGAAGACTCAGGAATATATCGCCGGTAAAACGGAGAACTGCACGCCGGCACAGCTACAGGAAATAATCTATAGCCTGGTTATACAGTGCCCGGACAGACAGTCCGGATTGCTGGTTAGAAAAGCCGATATCGACCGGGCGATATCACGCATCAACGACAAAAACAGACACCGGTTAGGATTCACCGGTGGTAACCATAACGGCAACACACCGGACCTGACTGCAACCATCAAGTTAGGTTAGAAGGAGTACCGTTGTTTCGTCTCAAACAACCAAAGGAATTCAGACTGAGCTGGCGGCAGTGTGTCTATTTGATGCTCTACACGCTGGCTATGGTTGTCGCTCTGGTTATTATCCACGAAGCAGCTCACATACTGACCGCGGTGG
>Ga0180437_10011768_pt1 | contig 10444 bp, 10 predicted proteins | sample SS_ome_4_FD_132410 | JGI IMG/M metagenome (GOLD analysis project Ga0180437, IMG submission 132410) | Hypersaline lake sediment archaeal communities from the Salton Sea, California, USA - SS_3_D_1 metaG | ecosystem: Environmental > Aquatic > Non-marine Saline and Alkaline > Hypersaline >... | reverse complement strand
GGAACCGGTCCTGGAATTCCACCATCAGGGAATTCTATAATGCAACAGGCCCTTACGGCCTCCAGCTCATAATCTCCAATATGACTGAAGGGAAAGGCTGGTCTGAGGCAAAGAATGAGAGTACGCCTATCCCTCTGCAGGAAGACGACTATTCGTTTGCATACATCTATGAATTCAACCATAGCTATTCAGGCATCGGGAAGCACAACCTTTCGCTGCATGTCAATGACAGCTTCCTGGGCGCTGCCCAGTACAAAGAGGCACTTCTCAGCAGGATGCTCTCCTATAACGGGACCAGCACTGAAGAAGGCTCTCCTGCGGATGAAGATGCCCGGCCAAGCGCAGGACTGCAGAAGCAGGAGCTCTCTTCCGTTGAGGTAGCCCTCGGCTTTGTGGCGCTGATACTGTTCCTGTCATTCTTCTATTTCTGGTCCCCAAAATGAGCTATACCTTCTCTGCGATGGCATAGGTGCGTTTTACTTCAGTTATCCTTATCTTGCAGGTTTCCCCTTTCTTTGCACCTTTGACGAAAATTATGAATCCTTCGGCCCTTGCTATGCCCTCTCCCCTACTGCTCTCGCTTTCTATCGTGACCTCCAGGACATCTTCCTGCTCTACGGGCTTGGGCGCGCTGAAGTCTTTTTCCATTCCCCCACCTATTCCTCTAAAGGCCCCCTTGCCAGAACAACCCCTAGGATTTCAGGAGTCACAGACGGTTTGAAAGGGATGTTCTCTTCTTCCATGCCTATATACTTCATTTTACCATTAAAAAGCTAGCGGCTTCTTATTCTAAGTGATGAAGCTCGTGATTTTTGATTTTGACAGCACCATAGTGAAGCTTGACGTGCCATGGGAGAGGCTGAGGGGCGAATCCCTGGAGCTGGGGAAGAGCTATGACATAGAGATTGACAGCAGCCTCCATATGATGGACGTCGCCAACATCCTCTCGAAGCACCCTGATACCAGGGAGGCTGTCCAAATGGCTTTCAGGAGATATGAATCGCGCTGCATTGAGGGCAAATCCTATGATGTCCTGCCGGGCATGCCGGACCTGATAAAGGAGCTGAAGGCTGCGGGCTACTCCCTGGCAGTGGCAAGCGGCAACTGCGTGCCCACCATAGAGACAATACTCTCCCGCCTTGATTTAATCGATGCGTTTGAGCTGATATACGGCAGGGAGTCGGTGGAGAACAACAAGCCGGCGCCGGACCAGCTCCTCCGGATTATGGAAAAGCTTGGCGCGGAAAAGAAAGATGCCATATTCGTGGGGGATTCAATATATGATGAGCTTGCAGCAAAGAGCGCCGGCATCGCATTTTTCAATATCTCAGGGCACGGGCAGAAAATAGAGCAGCTGAGGAAAATGCTTCTAAAGTAGCTCAAGTTCTACAGCGAACTTTTCACACAATACTATAATCTTCTTTTTCTGCGAACTGTTGGTTTCCTTCTTGAGCATGACAACTTTCGTGATTTTCTCAATATTTTTCTCCACTGCCTGCCTGAAGGTATCTTCCTCTATGGAGTTTATCGCATACTTAGGTGCTATGTGCCCTACCGCAACATCTGTTTCAAGAACCATTTTTGTGAACTCTCTGGAGTAATGGCCTCCACCCACTCCAAAAACACATTCATATTTATCGTCCTTTTTCAGGAATTCGGACAGTGCTTCAGCCACAGCTTCAGCTGCTTCCTCATCATTCCATTCAGCCTCTGTGCTCCCTATCTCCACGAACATGATGGGGACACCGCAAGTGGGGCCATGATGGTCTGCTTCCACGAAAAGCGGCCAGCCAAGTTTCTCATTGGATTTCTTCAGCTCAAGCACCAGTGCCTTGAGCCTGCTCCCGTATGCCGTATTGAGGGTCCTGGGCTTTCCCCCCATCTTTGCTTCATCCCAGTTGCCTGGAAAATGTGCAGTGAGCATCTTTCCGCCTGCCTTGCTTTTATGGGAGCTCAGAACGATGATGCAGTCCGTATCGAAAGCAGTGGGCACGTCAAGCACTGTCGGGGCCTTTGTATCTATGAGCCTTGTCCCCTCTCTTTCCCATTCACCCTCAGCTTTCTTCTCAAAGCCATGGTTCTTGATTAGTTTTTTTGCGATATTCAGGCTCGCCATGTTGTTTGAAGTGAAGAGCAGTATCATCTATATCACCAGCACCAGAGCAGTGCACACAATGGGTATCATTAAATTGTCATCAACTTTGAAATCTATGCTTTCCACAAGCGCTCCGGCTATGGCAAGAGGAATAATCAAAGGACCTACAAAATAGTATGCCGGCAGGGATGCAAAGAAGAACGCTATCGTTCCCTCCAAAGTCTTGTTCTTGTTGTAAGGGAGCTTTATCCTTCCCATCTTCCCTATAATCGTTGCAATTCCGTCCCCTATGCCCAGTATGAAGATGATTGCAGCTATGGCCCCTACATCATTCAGGAATGTGAGTGCGATGAGGGCCCCTGTCGCGTAGCATGCCGAACCCCATCCAGGGAACATCGCATCCGGCCTTTCAAAATTCCTTTCGAACCAGCGGACCAGCGCAATCTTCTTCCCCAGCATTCTTGCATTTATGAGCAGGCTGCCTGTGATGATGGTCAGGAAGACTGCTGCTATCATGAAGCCCCTCCCAAAAAGCAGCAGGGCTGATAATGTAGCAATGCCAAGTACAATATGGAATGCCTGCCTTTTGAGTTCGTCATCCATCCCCTATCACTCTCTCATATGCCAATGCCACTGCATAATAGCAGAACAAGGCGATTGGCAGGGCCGCCGCTATGTCATAGAATGTATGCACTCCGATGTTCAGGCGTGTGAAGCTCACGAAAAGAGCAAACATGAGATACAGCGGGTAGCTTTTTTTGTTCAGGAATCCTGTCATGAGCGTGAATGCAACTGCTGCATGCATGCTGGGGAATGAATAGGTATGCGGGCACCAGCCGCTCTCTTCAATGCAGGGGCGCTCTATGCTCATCGCGTGCTTCACTGCTGTCACGGCCACCATTGTCACCAGCAGTGCAAGAATAATCTTTTTCTGTTTCTCAACCTTCCGTTCCCCAATTAAAAGGAGCCCTATGACTGCAACTGCATATACGAAAGGCTCATGCAGAATCATCCCTATGCTCTCAAGAATAGGCCAGTCCACTGAAAGGGCCAGCCTTGTGATAGTGTCCATCTGAAATCTTTTCGTTCATAAACCTATAAAATGAAATGTGAGGAGGCTCGCGGCCGCGAGCCCCAGGAAATATGATGCGGCCAGGGATTTCTTCCCTTCCGCATCTGCTATGGCTGCCGATGCTATCATGGCATAGAGCATGAGATAAGGAGGTACAACCGAGTGTGAGAAGGCCACAGATTCATTTACAGAGCCGTCGTCAAGCAGCCCTCCCATGCTTTCAAGGAGACCGAGCGCAGTGCCCATTATGAGCGGGACCAGGAGGGCGCCCAATATCAATGTGTATTTCTGGAGTGCGAACACCTGGCTCCTTTCCCTCCTTATCTGGAAATGCCTTATGATGTCCTCTGCCAGCATATCAAGCCTGTTGAGGGCGTTTGTATGGAACATCTGCTTCATCATCCTGCACGTCTTTTTCAGCATCACAGAAGGATTCCTCTGCCACATATCATCCAGCACTGAATCTATCTTCACGTTCATTGCCAGCTGCCGCCTTGATTTCGAGGCCTCTTCAGAAAGCGCTCCGAAACTGCCATTCTCAATCGTCTCAAATATTCTTTCAGGACGCGTGGATTTAGGCATGCCGCTCACTGAAAACAAAGCATCAGGCAGCATCTCCTCTATCTCCTCAATCTTTCTTTCGGTTTTGTAATTCTTGTAAATGAAATAACCTCCAAGCGCAGTACCGGCAATAAGGAAAACCAGCTGCACCTGGGGCAGCAGGAAGCCTGCAGCGAACAGCAGGCCCGGCAGGACGAGACAGATGTCAAAGCCGGATGCATTCGAAAAGGACGAATGCGGCATACTTGTCCTGGATACTATTATTGTGGCAGAACTGACAAGCGGGAAGACTATGAGCATGGCGACCATAACCTGGAATTCACTTATCTCTGCCCCAAAGGCGAATTTCCCTATGATTGCATAGACTAGGAAAAAGGTGGGGAAAACAGCGCTGAACATTATGAATATCAGGCCGAACATGGCGCTCCTTGCGCCATACTGCTTGAGCTTGTGCTGCTCTATGTAAAGGAGCTCGTTCCCTATTTCTTTCAGTTCTTCTCCCCTGCTTCCTATCTCATATGCGGATATGAGCTGTGAGACGGCCCTTTTTATCACAAGGGAAGGCATTGATGCTGCGAATGATGAGAATGCCCTCTGGAGGCCCATACCCTTTCCCATCTCATTCCTTATCAGAGCAATCTCCTTGCCTAAAGCTCCTTCAGCCGCCGTTTCCAATGCCCTCTCAAAAGGAAGCCCTATCTGGAGGAGCATCCCTGCAGTCCTGAGGAAAAAAGGCATCTCCGACTCTATCTCTGCGGTTCTTTTCTGCATTTCAACCTTGGGCAGGACAAGGAATAATCCGAAGACCAGGCCAAATCCGAGCAGTGCAATGGCCGGCCCTGCACCCAGCAAAACAAGAACAGCCGCTGCAAAAGAAAGGATAAGCGACATCCCCATGTACTGCGGCGGATTTATTCCGAGCATCTCCAGTTCCTTATCCTGGCTGCTTCTGATGTCCAGCGCAGGGAAATATCCGCATATATCTGCCAGGCCCATCAGAATCCCCCGAAAAGCTCCTGCTGTATGTCCTCATAGAATCCGCTGTGCTCTGCCCTGGCCTTCATAATCAGTTTCTTCCTTGTTTTCACTTCTTCCAGCATCTCCTTCCTGCTCAGCCCGAAGCTTTCTGCAGCCTTCTCAATCAGGCTGCTTTCCTTCACCTGTTTGTTGTCCTTGAAAAGCATTCTCAGGCCGTCATTCAGCTCCGCAATTTCTATAATTTTTCTTACCTCCCTTCCCCTGCGTTTTTTGGGATCATAAAGCAGCATCCTGCGCTGCACTATGATGCAGTCTATGCTTTCCAGGTCCATATCCATTATTCCGAAAGTCCGGAGTCTTGCAAGGGCCTCATTCGCGCTCTGTGCATGCAGTGTCGCATAGCTTCCCCTGGCCTGGCCTGCAAGCAGAACATCAAAAAGGGCCTCTGCCTCCTCCCTGTTTCTCACTTCGCCCACAATCATGCGGTCTGGCCGCATCCTCAATGAATCATATACCAGGTCCTTGAGCGCTATGCCCATCTCCTTGTTTGCGACCAGCCTAAGCTGATGGCTATGCGGGATGTTTATCTCAGGGGTCTCTTCAGCTATGATTACTCTTTCATTGGCAGGGACAAATGAGAAAAGGGCGTTCATGGTTGTCGTCTTGCCGCTTGCTGTGTTCCCTGCTACGACCATGGAGCAGTCGCACTGCATCAGCACAGAAAGAAGAGCAAGGGCTTCTATGCCGATTGTGCTGTTTGCCACAAGCTCCTGCGGAGAGAAAGGACTGTCCCTGAACCGCCTCACAGTTATCTCCCCCTGGGATACAGGAGGCAAAGAAGCATGCAGCCTTGAGCCGTCCGGCAGGGTGGCATCAAGCCTTGGGTTCTGCATGGTGATATGCCTCCCCAGGGACCTCGCCATCTTGTTTATCATGTCCGCTATGGCCTTTTCATCCTCAAAGCAGGCATTGACCTTTCTCCAGCCTTTCTGGCGCGTATAAGCGTATACAGGCCTCTGGGGGCCTATCACGCTTATTTCCTCAATCTGCGGGTCTGCGATAAGCTCCTCCATGAAGGCGAAGCCATAGATGTGCATCACAGCAACCCTGCAGAGATAGCCTTCCTGCTCAGGACTCAGGTATATGCCCGTCTCCTCAGCTGCCCTGAGCAGTATCTCCTCTATCAAAGCCTCGCTTTCCTCCCTGCCCTGGGTATCCCTGGAGCGTGTCGCTTCCTTGAACCTCTGCTCTGCGGCAACTATAAGCTCCTCCTCTTCCCTGCTCAGCGCAGGAAGGTCCACAAAATAGTCCCCTTCTCTAAGAATCTGCCAGCCTAGCACATCCATCCCCCCAAGCTTCTCTGCTTTAAGCATTTTAACGGTTTCGAAATACTTAAAATAACATTGATATACACAACAATACTATGAAACTTGCTTATGCTCAGCGAAATTCTTCAGCCCAGGGGCCCAGGAAGCAGCCGCGGCGCTTCAGGAGGGCCTCTCCAATGGCAGCTTCCATGCTGCTGGGCGTTACACTGCTGTTTTCAGGATGCAGCGAGGAGAAGCCTATCCCTAAACCACAACCTCCTCCGCCTGTAAGAACTATCCCCAAAAAACCGGCACCAAGCGAACCAGGCCCTTATTACAGTGTGCTGACCGGCTCTCCTTCATCCAAGAAGAATTCGTCTCCTTCAACCAGGGCCCCTGCCAAAGATTCGCCAAGGAAATCCGTGCCCTCCAATTTCAATGGCGCCATGGGAGCTTTGCATGAGGCAGGTCTTGGGGCGGTTGCCGAGGAGCTTGAGCGCCGCGTCAGCCAGAAGAAAAGGAAGATGAAGCTCTCCGAGGCAGATGCCCGTGCCATCGCATCTTATGTTGTCAAATATCTTCCAGAGATGCCCAACGCAAGGAAGCTTCTCGATATAATGCCACGCTCAACAGTGGAGCTCATAGCAGGGGTAGGAGAAAGAGGCGTCTCAAAGACAGAAGCAGAGAAAATAGCTGAATTCCATCTAAAATTCACAAAGAATGCAGGCTTCAGGAACCTCAGCCAGTTTGATGAGAACCATTCACATGTAATAGGACGGGACTGGCCTGACATAGATTATTCAGGGGAGAGAATGACCTGGCAGGGCCAGAAGAAATCATGGAGCCGCCATGGCGTTGAGGATTTCAAGACAGCTGCAAGCGTCTGCAACTACTTCAGGGAGACCAGGAAAGCACGTTATCATAAAAGAATCTACAAGCCGAGGAGGACAACATTCCCCAGGGAGCTGAACAGTTACTGCGACTGAGATGCTTTTAAACAGGTTTCGAAATTAATCCTAGTTATGAGGATTGCAGTGACGGGAGGAGCAGGCTTTATAGGCTCTCATTTGGTGGACAGCCTGATTGAAGAGGGGCATGAAGTTGTTGTGATAGACAACCTCTCTTCCGGCAAGGAAGAGAATGTGAACCCCAAGGCTGTTTTTGTCAAGAAAGACATCAGGGAAAACCTGCAGAAAGAGCTTGAAGGCATTGATACTGTCTTCCATCTCGCAGCAGACCCTGATGTGCGGGAAAGCGCAGCAGTTCCAAGGAAAAGTTTTGATATTAATGTGGAAGGCACATATGACCTTCTGGAATCCTGCAGAAGAGCAGAAGTGAAGCATATAGTTTTCACATCAACATCCACAGTCTATGGGGAGGCAGAAGCCATCCCGACTCCGGAGGATTACCACTGTATTCCTATAAGCAATTATGGAGCGAGCAAGCTTGCATGCGAGGCCTATATCTCAGCATTCTCTGCCTCATATGGCATGAAAGGCACTTCATTGCGCCTTGCAAATATCTTCGGTGAAAGAAGCAACCACGGGGTCATGTATGATTTCTTCCACAAGCTGAAGCAGAATCCCAAAGAGCTTGAGATTCTGGGGGACGGCAACCAGGATAAATCATATTTACATGTCTCAGACTGCGTTTCAGCGACTCTGACTGCCTGGAAGAAGCAGGAGGCCCAGTATGATGTGTTCAATGTAGGAAGCAATGAGAAGACGAAAGTGAAGGATGTCGCAGGGCACATGTCCAAGCTTATGGAGCTTGAGCCCAAATTCAAATACACAGGAACATCCAAGGGTTGGGTGGGGGACGTAACTCTCATGCTTCTCGATACCTCAAAGCTGGAAAAGCTCGGCTGGAAGCAGAAAGTCACTTTCGAAGACGGAGCCAGCAAATATCTGAACTGGCTTCAGCAAACGGGATAAAATGAAGAAAAGAGTCATAATTGTAGGTTTAGACGGTGCCACCTGGGATATAATTGACAAGTTCATTGATAGGTTGCCCAATATTAAGCGGATAATTAACAGTGGTTGCCGCGGAACCCTTATAAGTGCCATACCATGTGTAACTGCTTCTGCTTGGCCATCTGCCTTTACCGGTGTCAACCCGGGCAAACATGGTGGTTTTGGCTTTTTTAAATACACCAAAACTTATGAGAAAATCCCGACAAATTCGTCAGATATCAAATACCCCTACTTATGGGAACTCTTATCCAAAAAAGGTTTGAAAACAATTAGTGTTGCAGTTCCCCTAACCTACCCGGTCAAAAAAATCAACGGCATTATGATCTCTGGGTTTACAACTCCGGGCACTGATTGTGACTTCACTTATCCTAAAGAACTCAAATCTAAAATATTAAGGCAATTCCCTAACTATCATGTCGACCCTCCACACGCATTTGAGGCAAATCCTACCGAATACAGACAGGATATTTTTGACATAGCAGAACAAAACTCGGAACTAACAAAGATGCTTCTGAAAGAAATTCCTGACTGGGATCTTTTTATAACTGTTTTTTCCTCTACTGATTGGATTCAACATTATTACCTTGATGAACCAGACTCTCTCTTTCGGGTGTACTCCACCATCGATAAATTCCTTGCATGGTTTTTTGAGAATGTCTATGATGAGAATACAACAATAATTCTGATGTCCGACCATGGTTTTGAGGAAAAAACCCGTGTTGTAAATATAAATCGTCTTTTAGAAGAAAAAGGCTATCTAAAAACAAAAAAAAGCGCAACAAAAAGCATTCTTGCTTCAACGGGCGGTCTAAGATCAAGCTTAAAAAAATTCGACATTTTCAATCTCAGACGGATTATGCCATATAGTATAAAAGAACAAATACCGACCAAAAAATATGATGTTGTTTCTATCGATTTGGAAAAAAGTGCCGCTTGGTTCCCCTCAACAGGTGGCAGGGGGGTGTTTGTGAAAGACAAATCACTTGTTGATGATCTAGCCTCTTTATTATCTTCTCTAAAAGATCCAAAAACTAATCAGAATATATTTACCCACGTATGGAAAAGACAAGACATATACGAAGGCCCATATACTGAAATGGCACCCGATTTGCTTCTTCATCCAAAGACTGGTTATGAAATTGTAGAGACTTATCATAATGAATGGATTATAGATGTCATCTGGCCTGACAGAATAGGAACCCATAATGAAAAAGGGATTATAGCTGCTATGGGGGGCCAGGTCTCAAATAAAAAACTAGACATGTACATATGGGATATAGCCACGACAGTCCTTGTTCTCTTAGGGCTCCCCCTTTACTATGATATGGATGGAGAATTCAAAAGAGATTTGTTCAAGGAAAACAGCGATTTTTACAGCAAAAAAGCACAATATATACCAAATGTTAAAACTGTAGCAAAGAAAGCGATACACCTCAGAAAATCAAGGAAAAAAGAACAAAGCCCCGGGAACAAGATTTAAATTCGAAGTAATAGAAAAAATAATGGGAGAAGCCATGAAGAAATCAAATATCATAATTATTTCAATCGATACCCTAAGGGCAGATGAAGTGGGGTGTATAAATCCAACATCAGATTTAACACCCAATATAGATAAATTTGCTAAAACCGGAAAGATATTTCTCAACTGCTTCTCTCAAGGCCCCAGAACCCCCTCTTCTTTTCCTTCACTTATGACATCTACCTATCCGCTAATGTTTGGGGGGTATACAGATAAGGGTATATCTAGGAGAGTTTCAATTACTGAAATACTGCAAAAAAATGGATACTCTACTGCAGGCTTTACTTCCAATGCTTTCCATGCTCGTCCATATGGCTATCATAAGGGCTTTGATTTTTACTATGATGGGCTTGAGAAAAAAAGAGGTTGGGCACTGGATACTCTAGATTCAATAAGAAGAAAAAATGAAAATGTTGCCATAATAATTCGTCGGATTTTTGGTAAGTTGAAAATAGTTCTAAGTCCTTTTATCAATCTAAAACTCAGCCCTAAGGACCCTTACATTGCTGCAGAAAAAATCCTTGCTCTTGCCAATGAGTATATGAGGAAAACAACTGGGGTTTTTTTCTTATGGGTACATATCATGGATGCCCATGTGCCTTACCCAAATGGAGATGACAAAATAACAGCAAAAATGTTGCTTCATTGTAAAGGCGAGTATCAGTTCAGTGTCGAGGAGATAAGTGAACTTAGAAAACAAAGAATAGCTCAGATAAGATATATAGATGAGAAAATTGGGGAGTTCATAAATAAGCTTAAAGCAGACAATTTTTATGATAATACCTATATCATTATCTGTTCAGACCATGGGGAAGAATTTCTAGAGCATGGGAATCTAGGCCATGAAGATAAACTTTACGATGAACTCATTCATGTTCCCCTCATTGCGAATATTGGCAATGGTAAATTTAAGGGGCTTTGTGAAAATCTAGATATAGC
>Ga0180437_10011767_pt1 | contig 10444 bp, 8 predicted proteins | sample SS_ome_4_FD_132410 | JGI IMG/M metagenome (GOLD analysis project Ga0180437, IMG submission 132410) | Hypersaline lake sediment archaeal communities from the Salton Sea, California, USA - SS_3_D_1 metaG | ecosystem: Environmental > Aquatic > Non-marine Saline and Alkaline > Hypersaline > Sediment... | reverse complement strand
GCCACTGCAGGTGCAACAGCTGTCTACGCGACCTCGGGCACGTCCTCTTGTGCTGTTCTTGGTGTTAACACCGCGTCGGGCGGTATTGCTCTTTGGGGTGAGCTTCAGAACGCAGGAGACACCACAGGCTACGGAGTCTACGCGAAGCATGCAGGGAACGGCAAAGCCCTCTATGCTGAGGCTCTTGGATCTGGTGGAGGACAGGCCGTAAGAGGCAATGTTTCCGGAACAGATGCTGTCGGGGTTTATGGAGAACACGAGCTGGGATCCTATGCAGGGTGGGGTGTCATTGGATGGAACAACAACACGGATACCTCCAAGGCGGCTGTTGATGGGTTCGCTTGGGGTAACGGGCCTGGCGTTCAAGGTGGCAGCGTCTTTGGCAAAGGGGTCTACGGAAATTCGACAATCCTGTCTCTGGAGCCTGGTGTTCACGGGCACGGTTTTGGCTTTGGCGCTGGGGTAAAGGGAACCAGCGACGGAGGTATTGGTGTTGTCGGAAGCAACTTTTCCTATGACGGGGAGCTAGCTGTTTCTTACAAGTGCCCCCTGAGTGAGTTCACACCCCAGGAAGAGTCCTACTGGAACTATGGAACAGCTGGTGGTGGTGCTACGGTTCAACCGGCTTGGTGTCTCACCAGTGGAAGCGGAACCCGTGATTTATGGTGGCAATGGAACGACTTCCCCGATGGGATCAGGATCACGGGAGTTTCTCTTCGAACATCGCAGGGAGGTACTACCAACTACGATTTGGTACTCTTCAGGCGTCAGATCACCTGGACCTGGAACGCGGGGGCACAAGCTTATCTATACTCCACAGAGTCATTTACGTATCTGATCAACCACAGTTGGACGATCATAGGATCAGGTACGACGAACGCAGCCTTCGGACCTGCTTCTACCCCTGCAGTGGTGGCCCATAGTTTAGATCAGCCCTCGCGGATGGACCCGACGGATCACTCCGACATTGTGGGTAGCGAGCTGTGCGTCTACTTCGGGGCTGACGCTGTTATGAACCTTCTTGCTGTCACGATCACCTGTGAGCTTTTCTCAGCGACGAAGTTCTACGGTCCGACGACGCTCTAGGAGACATCATGCCACTTGCACTCCCCGAAGCCGCCCAACTTCTGATGCAGTATGTCCAGTCGAAAGCTCCTTCGGGACCTGCTGACCTGGTGCAAGATTCCTTCTACAACGATTTTCGTGAGGGAAAGACCCCAGCAGATCTTCCAGTGGTCGAGCAAGTGATCGCCAACATCAAAGGGTCAGCCCAGAAGCAATTGTAGATGGCCAACTCCACCGCTTTGGCATACCGACAGGCTTCTGTCGTTGACAACTCCGGGACTGGAGCTGGACAGCAGTGGCTTCATCGGCTCTGGCACCTCTACCAGTATTTCTTCGAGGACGCCGAGTTGGTGGACAACGGGCGCTGGCGTCTTGTGGACAGTAGCCCAGCTCAGGTGGACTGGGAGACCCTTTCCAACATCGTGGACAACTCCTGGTTCGTGGTCGAAGCGTACGCGGGCCGTAGGAAGTGGCAAGCGAAGTTTCAGGCAACGAATGGCACTCCGCTGGACGAGACGCCGAGCACGAGCTACAGCTTGGTCGTCAACCTATCCCCGGGGGCCGGTTGGACAGGCAAGGGCAACCCCAATGGAGGCTTTTCGGCTAGCCCGGTCTTCGACAGCGACAACAAGCTCATCGGAGGCAACAACGCCTCGGGCACCGATGCAGAGATGTTCATCCACGGTGATCGAGACACTGTTCTCGTGGCTGGCACTCAGAACGGGACCGACGGGTTCGTAAATGGTTGTTATCTCGGGAGGATAGAAGCAGACACCGAGCGCATCCTCTACCCCGAGATCGTGCTGACTCCGTGGGACGGCACAGGTAACCCCAAAGGTTTCGATCGCAACACTCTTGGAGGCTGCTTTTCGCTGAATCCGGCCGGTAGCTTCGTGCTCAACCAGGCGACGCCCTATCCCATGATTGAAGCAGTTCAAGTACATACGCCGGGGTGGATGGACAGCGACCACCAACCCAGCGCATTCTCCAACGAGTACACCTACAGGCCCCTGGAGGTCAGCAGCGTCAACGCTTACTTGGGCTTGCTCAGGCTCGTCTGGAGCTGCGCGGCTCTCGTCGTCAAGAGCCGTCTGGATAACCGCCAGAAGATCGTTCTGCACGGCGGCGACAGCACCTTCGGAGTCTGCATCAAGCACAACGGGTTGGTGTTCATCTAGCTGGCTTTTTTTCGCCAGACGTTGAAAACCTCGTCGAATTCAACGTCCTCGGGATCTGCTTCCTCTGGATCTGGTTCCGTAGGTACGGGGGTTCCTTCTTCGGGCCACTCAGCCATCGTTTGCTCCTTTGCCATAGTCTAAGCCCGTTCTGGGTTAGCTTTTCCCGCTGGGTTCTGCTTGGAACCCCTAGTTTTAGGAGACGGGAAAATGCCGACCGAGACCAACGACCAGTCGATCTGGGACTCCCTGTGGGCCGACGAAGGGCTTGATACGTGGCGCACGTATCCAGGCCCCTTCGGACGGATCTGCTGGCTGCTCCAGAACGTCACGCGCGAGACGCAACCCGGAGTAATCCCCATCGTGGTGGACCTGGGGTGCGGCGTGGGGCACTTGCTAACTGAAGTACAGGAGGCAATCAAGGAGAATTGCCCCCATGCGCAGTATGTAGGAGCCGACATCTCGCCTGTGGCTGTCAAGACGATGACCACCGAGCGAGAATTCCCCATCGAGGGTCACGTGCTCGACCTGGAGGACCAACCGCAGCTCCCAACGGGCAACATCCTTCTGTGCACGGAGACGCTGGAGCATCTGACGATGCCGGCAGTGGAACACCTTCTGGAGCACTCCAAGAGCTTTGACAAGTGCTTTTTCATGGTGCCCAACTACTGCCTTGGCCCCGAGGTCGAGCCGCAGCATCTCCGGCAATGGTCAGCCAAGGAGTTCCTGGATCTCCTGAAACGCTACCACCCGACAGCTCGCGTCGAGGTCTTCTATGACGACCAGACCTTCAAGACGCGAGGCCACCGAGGCTACACGCTCGGCGTCTGCGGCTACGAGAAGCAGACCACCATGTCTTTCACCATGCCGGTCAAAGATGAAGCAGCAGACATCGAGCGTGTCCTGGCTAGCTTCAGAGGGGCTGCCGACGAGATTGTCATCGGCATCGACGACAAGACGACCGACGACACCGAGGAGATCGCTAAGCTCTACGCCGACAAGATCTTCCACTTCACTTGGGAGAAGTCGTTCTGCAAGGCACGGAACCACTGCGTCGCGCGCTGCTCCTCGGACTGGATCTTCATGTCGGAGGGGCACGAGAGCTTGAAAGTGGGACTGCAAGCCCTGCTCCAGCTCGATGAGGTTCCCGACTGGATCAAAGTTCTGGAAGTGCGGCGCGAAGCTCGCAACAACGCCTGGTACTTCCCTTGGCTGTTCCGAAACATTCGGGATGAGGAGGGAGCCCCCGTCATCAAGTTCGCCCGGGATGTCCACAACACTGTCGTGGGCTTCAAGGAGAAGGAATGCGCCAAGGCCCAGCAGATCGCCACGTGGCACGAGCGAAACGTGGACAATGCTTTGGCCCGAGCGAACCAGCGCCGGGGCATGAACAAGCAGTCTCTCCTGGAGTCCATCCGGGAGAAGAAAAACGTCTCTGACATGTACTACCTAGCAGCCGAGTACAGAGACTTGCTCTGCTCGACTTGCAAGGGCCACGGAGTTGTCAAGGATGAGGCCGCATCCAACGGAGAATCCGTCACAAAGCCTTGTCCTGACTGCGTCATGTACTCTCCAGCCAATGAACCCCTTTCTTTGGGAGTCAAGCCCTTTGGAGTGCGGCAGGCCATCTTCTGGTACGAGAATTTCATCCAGTCTGCTCGGCCTGTTCCTCTGCGCTACCAGGCACGGATCTCCGTGGCAACGATCTACAAGAAACTGAAGATGTACAACCCTGCCAAGCGTGTGCTCGCGCAGGCAGTGATTGATGATGCGACTCGCATCGAGCACTGGTACGTGCTCGGTGAGATTTGCGAGGAGCTAGGGCAATGGGACCTGGCTATGCGCTTCTACGAGTACGCGAGTCTAGGCATCGGACGGCCGCCGATGTCCTACACCTTCCTCGACAAGGGCATGTACACCTATTTGCCGGCGCAAAAACTGGTGTCAGCCTATGCCGAGTTGGGCCTCTGGGACGAAGCGCTGATGTGGGCGAAAAAGGTGCCCACCCTGATGCCTGAGTGGGCACCAAAAGAAGCGTTCGATCAAGCCCACAACTACATCGAGCAGATCGAACAGCGCGTAACCCAGTCTCAAGGAGCAAGACAATGAACGTAGCAGCCGAAGGTCACTTCAAATTGGAGCTGATCCGTGATGGCAACGTGATCGAGCGCCGTGAGGGGCGCAACACCGTCGTCACCACCGGAAAGGCTCTCCTCGCCAACCGGGCGTACACCAACACGCCGGCCGTGTACCAGTACCTCCAGCTGGGGACTGGTGGCACAGCCGCCAGCTCGGCCCAGACCAACATCCTGACCCCGCTGGCGGCCACCACGCTGTCCGGGCGCCAGACGGCCGCCACCATGGCCATGTCGGGCACCAGGACGGCCAAGTGGGAGAAGACCTGGGGCGCCACTGCCTTCTCGGCAGCCGGAGTGCGGGAGGTCGGGATGTTCAACGCCATCACGACGGACACCACCAACATGATGGCGCGCTTCGTCTTCACCACGGTGAACAAGACGAACGCGGACACCCTCAAGATCACGTGGACCCTCAAAATCAACTAGTTAGCAACTAGCTGGTTGCTATCTTCAGTCCTTCTGGCTTAGTCTTGCTGGCGCCGGACAGCAAGATGGAGCCTTTCTATGCCCTACATCGCGGCCGAGTGCCGAAGGGCCGCAATGCTAGAGGGCACCTGGCACTTCTCCTCCAGGGTTAGCATAAGCAGAACCCGTACTTTCGCGGAGTCTGCTCATGCAAAGTTCCCAGGAGAACCCCACCACGCTGCCTGCTGGCGACCCTCGTGTTGACGCCAATCCCACCGATGGCGTAGCCATTCGAGGCATCTGGACCATCGAAAAGCGAGACGGGCGCATGTACTCAGGCCCTCGTAATCCCGATGGTTCCGTACCCTACGAGGAACATAGCAAGTTGCCTGTAATCCAGCGGGTGGTCAGCAGCAACAAGATGCTGCTGCGAGGGCTCAGCTACATGATGTACGGGATGTGGTGGCGCGTCAGTGCCAACTACGTCGCTCCTAGTGTGAGCGAGGGGACGACGATCAACCCCTTCGGAGCCGTAATCTTCACGCGCTCCCAGATCCGACCCGATTGGTTCGAGTCAAACACCTCGAACAACGCGAACTCGACCCCTAACCCTGGAGAAAGTGGGACAGGAACACCCAACTACGGTACCCGTGGGGTCGTCATCAACGATAACACCGGCACCCTGCGCATGACGGACAACCTGCCAGTAGGCAGCCCTCCCTATGACACTGTCGAGATGACCCTCTACGCTCAAGACAACCCTGGGGGCGCTGTAGAAACTGGCAACAAGGGGATCGACAACTTCGATATCAACTGCATCGGATTGGCCGAAGGCTTGGATGCTGGTGACGGTGGCACTGAGAGCCGCTGGGGCTGCCGCTCGGTGCTCGGCCAGAAGCCCCAGGCTCAGGGTGTCACCGACCGCGTGAGCGTAGGAGAGCCCTCCGTAGGCGGCGGAACAGACCCGCTGCCAGCCAACACAGGGACCGTCACCAACAGCTACGTGGCCTCGAACCAAGGCGCTGAGCCCGGTGGCTACGAGGGGCACAACGGCTTCGACGGGGACACCAGCTCTGAGTATAACTACACGACCCCCGGGAGTTGGCTGGGAGACTCTTGGCGCAGCGCGTCGGGCTCCAGCCACTTTCTCGGCCGTGTCTGGTCTGCAACCAAGCAGGTCAGCGGCTTCCGCATCGCATTGCCACAGGGGATCGCCTACGACAACGTACTGTCCCTCTTCCGCTGCGAGACGCTGACGGGGGCCGACCCTACGAACCCCGCAGACTGGACGCCACTCGCGGAGCACGACTACACCTCGTCCTCCCAAACGGCTGTGCTCTACGCAGCTGGTCCCTGGGGTGCCGAGTACATGTTCACCTCCCCAGTTACCGCAAGCTACGGCTTCCGCATCGCCTCGATGTCGGCTGAGACCGCTGGGGAGTACGTCGAGCTGGCCGAGCTGATGATCTTCGAGAAGATGTCGGCCAAGACCATCGACGCAACCAAGAACATTCTCAGCCTGTCTGTCGATGGAGGTTCCAACTACGCTTCCTACACGCTGGCTAGTGTGGCCTCGACGCAGGACGTGCAGGACCTTGTGGACGCGATCAACGGAGGCACCTCGGGGATCAATGGGGTGCTAGGTCACGAGCTGGAGGCTCGACGTACTCCGTTTGGCTACCTGGTGCTCCAAGGGTCCACGCAGGGCGCCAACTCCGACATGGACATCCAGACCATTGCCAACACGGCCCACAACGAATTGGGCCTGACGTTGGGCTCCTATGCTGGGACCAACATCACCGTCACGAAGGGCCCAAATGACATCTTGACCTTCACCTACCGGATCACGCTGGGCTTGTCGGAAGGCACCAACGCTTAGGAGGCAGCCATGCTCAATCTGTCAGGACTCATCTCAGCCCAACTTCAGGATGCGAGGGGTCACTCCGACGAGGATTTCAAGGTGGCTATTCGCGATGGGTCCATCGATAAGCTGCTGTCCTCTCTGCCCGTCGAGCTGGACACTGGAAGGCATCGCAACCAGATCGTCTACCCGACCAACGCCATGTACTTCTACCGTCATCTGGGTGGTGACGATCCCGGATTCCAAACCGTCAACGGTGGTTTCTTCTTTGGTCGGGCCTACCTGGCAACGGACACGAGTCAGTGGGCGTGGACCGACTATCAGGACCAGGATCACCGAGATTGGAACGACGAGATCAACACAGTTCACCCCGGGAGCGGAACGACCTCTCGCATCCTGGCAGCGACTCCGGTTGCCTACGGGTTGGTTGAAGAAGCGCGGGTTACTGAAGAGAGCAACACCCCCACAGGTCTGCGTGCTGTCCACCTGACGAATACTTGGCTATGGCTCCCATCCGACGCCAATACCTCCAACATCAGGGCTTTTCGCATCAACTCCATCGGAGCGACAGACCCCTCCAGCACTGCAGGCGAGTACCAGAACACGATGATGCAACATCGCTTCGTCGATTCTGGGGGAAACCCGATCACGATCACCAAGAACGCTGACCAGACCTTCTGTGTTCGGTGGACGCAGACGTTCAAGAGCATCTAGGGATGGACTCTGTTGATGCGTGTTTCCACGAGGTAGCGTGAACTAGCTCTGCCACAGTGCGTCCGAAGGGGCTTGTAGATGGACTACACGCACCGTCAGGACGAGTCTGTCACCAGTATCGATTCCCCCAGGCTTTATGCGGCGCATCGCTATCCTGCCTTCGTAGCGGCCAGCGTCTCAGATGGTGGCGTGGCCTACCCCGTCGTGCTGCTGCGCGAGTCGGGCAGCTCAGTCTTTGTCGAGGTCCATCGCAACTCCACTTACCACACCTCTTCGGGTGGCCCTGGCTTCAGCGGTATGGACGGCCTCTTCGATGCTTCCTTCATCGTCGCGGTTGGTCAGGCGTTCTATAAATCGAGCAACGCTCCTCAGAAAGGTTGTCTGTCCTGGTTTGATGGATGGGTCTGGCACGAAGCCACTGTTCCTTCCACCTACATCCTTTGCGACGTATACGTTCCAGAGGAGGGCGTGGCCTACGTCACTGGCTACGATACTTCAGTCACCGGCACAGGAAAGATCTGGAGATGGACCCCTTCTGGGGGCTTCGTCGAGGTTCACTCCAAGTACGGTCATGCTTCGTGGGATGTCACCTATTATCACATCACAGGATCTGGTCCCGACAATATCTGGGCCTCGTTGGTGTTCCCTGGAAACGTGGTCTACGGCTTCAATTCTGCTGCCCATTTCGACGGAGCGACGTGGACCGATCACGACATCCCGGGGCGACTGGTTTCTGTCGTCTCCTCTAGCTTGGCCTATGGAAACGGGATCACCTACACCAACAACCCGTTGCGGGTCTTCAAGTTGGAGGACACTACCTGGTCCACCATCGCCTCGATGGGTTACTCCACGAGCAACATGTACGGCAACGATGCGACGGAGGACTACTGCCTTCCCGTGTCGTTCTCGGCGGGCACCAACCGGATCTACAAGTGGACCGAAGAGACTGGCCTAGTCACCAAGTTCACTTGGGGTGGGCGTCTCCACCGACCCTTCATTGCCCCTGATGGGGTGTCCGTAATTGCCCTTGGCAACAACAACAGTGGTCTCCTCACAGAATCAACGGATGCTGGAGAGAACTGGACGCCGCTCACCTACTTCCAGCAGTACAAGTATTATTTCGCCAGCGCTGTCCTGTATGCGGAGTGGGTTCCCCGTCTTCGACGAGAAGAAATCCTATCTGTTACCGACGGAGGCACCGTCGATTTTGATAGTGCAGCACCTCCGCACTTCACGACGGCTACGACCGGGACAGTTCGCGGTGCAGTGCTCAAGGGCTTCAGCGGATCGATCATCGAAGTCCACTCCCACATTGACTCTTCGAGTGGTTTCGCCAGTATCTCGGCTCTCAATGACAACTACCTGCTGGCAGCCGGCAGGTACCTCGGATCCGCCGAAGATGGTCGGGTGTCCTATCTCAAGGGTGGGGTATGGAAGGACATCCGACGGGCTAGGACCGTCACCAACGACGAGTCGTACAGCTCGTGCTTTGCCCTAGCCGACGGAGACTTCCTTTTTGGAGGCACCTCGACGGGGGATGGGCACGGCATCTGGAGGTATAACGGACCTCCTGTTGCTACAAAGGTAACCACAACCACCGATGCAGTGGTTTCGATGGGAGGCACCTCACCAACCAACGTCTGGGCTCTCGATGCTTCCGGGAATGCGTACCAGTCCACCGACGGCTCGGGAATGTCGTGGACCTCCAGAGGATCCGTAGTCGCCGGGACAGGTCACAAGATCTCGGTGGTTGACGGGTCAACCGTCTTTGCAGCGGTTTCTGAAGAGGTCTACTCGTGGGATGGAGGGACCTCTTGGTCAACCGTAGGATCACCCCTCGGGATGAGCGCGCTGGCGCTCCACGCCGTCTCCGCGACGGAGATCTGGGTTGCTGGCTATGATTCCGTCAACAGCCTGTGGAAGATCAAGGTCTGGACCGGGGCGAGCTGGACTGAGAAGTGGAGTATCGCTGCGGCTTCCGTCACCAGCGTTCACGCCATCTACCGACATCCTGTTCTTTCGGGTGTCGTCTACTGCGTTGGTGAACTCAGCGGGGCTCCTTGGGGGGTCTACACAATCACAAGCGGATCCTCCTGGAGTGATGTGACCTGGCCCTCTGGTTATGGTCCGGTGACTGATGTGTTCATGGGGTCTGCGAGCACTCCCACGCTTCGCAATCTGGTTCCCAGACCTGACCAGGGCCAGTTCTACACGACGGCAGACTTGGAGGTCGAGGTCGTCAACCCTAGTGGGGTCGAAGACGACTCGGTAGAGCTAGACCTCACCGTTGGCGTCTCCACATACCCCATCTGGAGCGGAGATTCGGAGCAGACAGGGTTCAACGTCGTCAAATCTGGTGTTTCTGGAGGTAACAGATACGTCATCTCCTTGGATGGGAGACTGCCTGCCGGTACAGAGATCAGCCTTGGCGCACGGGCTAATATGTGGAGCCCCCTCGACACCAGCTACTCGTTTGACAGCGCCAAGACGATCCTTGCCGATGCGCAAGATTACCCGAACGGCTCGGTCTCTCACTTCAACGGGGGTGAGTGGCCCTATCCCTTCTATAAGTCCTCCTCCTACGGTACTGCCTACAACGAGTGTTTCTCAGCTCCGACCAAGAACTTCTTTGCTTGGAGAAGTGGGGCGTCTGTAGCGTGGTACCTCAATGGTTCTTGGCACGAAGTTCCCCAGGCATCCCTGACAGGTTGCCTCAGCATCACTACTGTCTGGGCTCACTCGGCTGAGACACACATTCTCGTTGGTGGTGGAATCGGTAGCAGTCACGGCCGCATTTGGAAGATTGACGCAGTCACCGAGGCAATATCTATCGTTTGGAGCGCACCCTGGCACTACCTCGAACCGCGAATGATGCGTGGTTATGGAGACCGTGTCTGGTTCTGCGGCTCAGCAGGATCTGGTTCCAACGACACGATGTACTCCACCAACGGTGGAGACACGTGGCTTGGTGGTGGATTTGCTACAGGCGCCTGGGGGATCACACTGTCGGTCCATGTGCGCCCAGACCTGGTAGTCTACGCTGGACGTTATCGCAGCAGCTCTGACGGTAAAGCCATAGTTCGCCG
>Ga0180437_10011766_pt1 | contig 10445 bp, 9 predicted proteins | sample SS_ome_4_FD_132410 | JGI IMG/M metagenome (GOLD analysis project Ga0180437, IMG submission 132410) | Hypersaline lake sediment archaeal communities from the Salton Sea, California, USA - SS_3_D_1 metaG | ecosystem: Environmental > Aquatic > Non-marine Saline and Alkaline > Hypersaline > Sediment... | reverse complement strand
CATATATTAAACCTGCCCTTTAAGGTCTTCCGTTCTTGTGCATAATAAGCTCAGCCAGGAATAGGTCTACGGGGGTGGTTATCTTTATATTCTCGTGCCTTCCCCTTACCACATTTACCTTCCAGCCCATTTTTTCCACCAGGCTGGAATCATCGGTACCGATAAAACCTTCCTCTGATGCTTTTCTATGGGCATCCATTATCTCCCTGTAGAAGAATGTCTGCGGAGTCTGGGCATGCCATACCTTCTCTCTGGGGATAGTCGAGTCAATGGTAGTATCCTCTATTCTCTTTATTGTCTCCCGGGCAGGTGCAGCCAGTATGACACCTTTTACCATGGGGTCCTTTTTATTATCACGGATCAGTTTTGTTATGGTAAGCTCCACTTCATCCGGGGTAACCAGGGGGCGTACACCATCATGTATGAGTACAATATCGGTATCTTCCGGAATAGTGGAAATGGTATTAAAAACTGATTCCTGCCTGTGGACGCCCCCTACGACAAGTTTTTTCACTTTTGTGAACCGGTATTTATCTATGATCTCCTGCCTGCAGGATTCAAGATAATCGCTGGGTACAGATACATAGATGGAATCCACTTTGGCTGTCTTTTCAAATATGGAAAGGGTATGGGCCAGTATAGGTTTACCGTATATATTTAAAAACTGTTTGCTGATATTGCTTCTAAACCTTGTGCCTTTGCCTGCTGCTGTGATTATCGCTACATTCATAACATATATCGACTTTCAGGACCACCTCTATCTAAAACCTGCTGTTTATGGAGTAACTATTTTCCCCCTCTGTTGTAAGGTTCATTATACAGGTAGTACTCAGAATACTTTTTCAAGCGGTCATATATGGTGCGGGCTCTTGCCTTTCCCATCCCAGTCACCTCAGACAGCTCTTCTATATCAGCATCAAGTATACTTTTCAGGTTGCCGAACTTCTCTATAAGATTGACTATTATCGACTGAGGAAGCCTCCTCACATCGGATAATATCCTGAAGCCCCGGGGCTGGACGTTTATCTCCTTGAGGTTACCCTCTGGTCTGTAACCCAGCATATCAGCTATCCTGTTGAGGTCAAGGAGTTCATCTGCCGAAAGCAAGCTGACCTTTTCCTTTATCTGTACTGCATCTGCCTTATTGCCGGGATGCTTATAGTCATTTACTATGTCCAGGAAGTCACTGGATACATTTGCCATAAGCTCTTCTGCCTGCATGCTCAGCAGCCTGCCGTCAGCCCCCAGCTCATAGATGTATTTTTTTACTTCCTTTTCCGTTTTCTGCACGATACTTGACCTCTGGAGTACGCTGCAGACATCAAAAAGGGTAGCCAGGTCTTCCAGCTCCCTCACTGTAAGGTTGAAACTCAGGTCATCCAGTCCCTCCTTGTATTTTTCCAGTGTCTGCAGGGCCTGGTTCGCTTTGGAAAGTACGACCCTCGGTTCTTCCAGCATGTACCTTATACTGCCCTTATAGATAGTCACTACATCCCTTTTCTGCGAGATGGAGATGACAAGGGTATCGGTCTGTTTGGCCACTCTTTCGGCAGTACGGTGTCTGGTCCCTGTTTCGTAAGTCTTTATCTCCGGATTTGGGAAAAGGTGGGTATTGGCATAAAGGATGCGCCTGGCATTGGAACTAAGGATTATAGCACCGTCCATCTTAGCCAGCTCGTAGAACTTATTGGGAGAAAAGCTACAACCTATATAAAAACCCCCGTTGACCAGCTTGAGGACTTCTTCTGAGTCTCCTATGACTATAAGTCCGCCTGTCTTACCCTGCAGGATATACTCGATCCCCAGCCTTAGTTCTGTACCGGGTGCGATCCTTTTCAGGCACTCCAGGAGCATCCCTTCATGATTTTTACTGTTCATCTTAAAAGTATTCCGGGTACCAATAAATCAATTACCATAATTATATATTAAGTGTCAGAAAAACTATACTTTTAAGACGCTGCTGGGACTGGTAAGTTTCTTTATCTCAAATTGCATTTTCTGGTCTTTTGCCTTTACTACCACAATCTGGCCCGATCTTACCTCACCGGCGATTATCTTCTCCGATATGGGGTCCTCTATGAGGTTCTGTATAGCCCTTCTCATCGGTCTGGCACCCATAGCCTGATCATATCCTTTTTCCAGCAGCAGGTTTTTAGCACTTTTTTTGAGCTCCATCATAATCCCCTGGAGCTCCAGTGCCTGACTCACCCTGGACATCATAAGGTCCATTATATTGAAAACCTGGCTCTGGTTGAGCTTGTGGAATACTATGACTTCATCTACACGGTTGAGGAACTCCGGCCTGAAAATCCTCTTTAAGGCACTCATGACCTTTTCTTTTATCTCATCGTAGGAAAGGTCTTCCGTGTCTACTTTTTTAAAGCCCATGGGGGTGTTTTTCTGGATCTCCCTGGCACCCAGGTTGGAGGTCATTATGACTACCGTGTTTTTAAAATCCACTCTCTTCCCCTGGGAATCAGTTAGATGCCCGTCCTCGAATATCTGGAGGAGTATGTTGAACACATCAGGGTGTGCCTTTTCTATCTCATCCAGGAGTATTACGCTGTATGGCTTCCTCCTTACCATCTCTGTAAGCTGACCGCCTTCATCATATCCTACATATCCTGGTGGTGAACCCACCAGCTTGGAGACAGAATGCTTTTCCATGTATTCAGACATATCGATCTGGATAAGTGTCTCTTCCTTGTCAAAAAGGAATTCAGCAATAGTCTTGGCAAGTTCTGTCTTACCCACTCCGGAAGGACCCAGGAACATAAATGAACCGATAGGCCTCTTGGGATCCTTAAGACCTGATCGGGACCTCCTGATGGCCTTGGAGACAGTATTTATGGCCTGATCCTGGCCGATGACCCTTTTATGCAGCTCGTCTTCCATCCTCATCAGCCTTGATGACTCACTGCTGGTCATCTTATATACCGGTACGCCAGTCCAGTTGGAAAGGACTTCTGCTATTTCGTTCTCATCGACCACTTCCTTGCTGATGCTCCTGGTGCGGCTCTTCTGTTCTTCGATCTCTTTTTTTTCTTTGAGCATCTGCTTTTCCTTGTCCCTTAGCTGGGCTGCCTTCTCAAAATCCTGGTCTTTTATGGCCTGTTCTTTTTCCCTGATGATGCTCTTGACGCTGGCGTCCAGTTCTTTTAGGTCTGGTGGTGTCATAAGTGTCCTTACCCTTACCCTGGAGCTGGCTTCATCTATAAGGTCTATAGCTTTGTCCGGAAGATACCTGTCGCTTATATACCTCTGGGACAATTTTGCGGCAGAAGTTATAGCTTCGTCGGTTATGGTAAGTCCGTGGAATGTCTCGTATCTGGTCTTAAGTCCCTTTAATATCTCTATTGTCTCAAATACTGTAGGCTCATCTACAAAGATGGGCTGGAACCTTCTTTCCAGTGCCTTGTCCTTTTCCACATATTTGCGGTACTCATTCACTGTGGTGGCCCCGATGGTCTGTATCTCTCCCCTGGCCAGCATGGGTTTCAGTATGCTTGCTGCATCGATGGCACCCTCAGCTGCCCCTGCCCCTACAAGGGTGTGGACTTCGTCTATAAACAGGATTATGTCTCCGTTATCCTTTATCTCTGCCAGCACTTTTTTCAGTCTTTCTTCAAAGTCTCCCCTGTATCTGGATCCCGCCACCAGGGCTCCCAGGTCAAGGGTGAATATCCTCTTATCGGATAGATTGGAGGGTACCTTATTATTGATGATATATTGAGCCAGGCCTTCCACAATGGCTGTTTTTCCCACACCTGACTCACCTATAAGTATGGGATTGTTTTTTGTACGCCGGGACAGTATCTGGATTATGCGGTCAATTTCTTTTTTCCTGCCTATGACAGGGTCGAGTTTACCTTCTGATGCCAGCAGAGTAAGTTCACGGCCGAACTGGTTCAGCATCTTCAGCGCCTTTCTGGGGACGCTTGCCCTGGTCTCGCTGCCCGGTTCAGCATAAAGAGACTGGCTATTCAGTATTTCCTTTACTTTGATCTTTACACTGTTAAGGGTGACTCCCAGACTGTTCAGTACCCTGGCTGCCACGCCCTCACCCTCCCGCAGGAGCCCCAGCAGGATATGCTCTGTCCCTATATAATTATGGCCCATCTGGAGGGCTTCCCTCAGGGAGAGCTCCAGCACCTTTTTGGCCCTGGGAGTAAAAGGGATATGCTCATAGGACTCGGACGTCCCTTCGGTCACTACATCTTTTATAGCAGCTCTTATCTCATTTATGGATATACCCAGTTCATGAAAGACTTTGGAAGCTATGCCTTCCTTCTCGTCAATAAGCCCCAGAAGTATATGTTCAGTGCCAATATAGTTCTGCTTCAGGAAGCGCGCCTCGTCCTGGGCCTTTACTACTACCTTTCTTGCTCTCTCTGTAAATCTTTCAAACATATTATATTAATCCTCCAGTATCCTGTCCCTGATGAATTCTGCTCTTTTAAGGTCTATGTCATCATCGGTGGCATCTTCTCCCATCTCATACCCCGAGATTATATGGGAGTCCCCTATCATATTAATGATCTCAAAATAATCAAAATCCTTTATATTATCTATTATGCCCAGCTCCAGACCCAGCCTGAGTATGGACAGCAGCTCAAGAGCTTCTTCAAAGGACAATATACTGGCATATTTTAACAGTCCATATGACCTGTACACATTGTCCCGGGCACCCAGCATGTCTTTTTCCAATAATCTTGTGCGTGCATCTTCTTCCTCATCAACTATATTTAAACAAATTGCATTCATTTCTTCAACTATCTCTTCCTCACTCTTTCCCAGGGTCCTGGAGCTTGATATCCTGAATATATTACCGGTGACCTCAGCATTCCTCCCGTCATAGCCGCTCACGGCGCACCCTACCTTTGACAGATTCTTGATGAACTCAGCAATATCAGGAGTTATGGAAAGCGCCGGCAGGTGCACCAGGAGGGAGATCTCCAGGGCAGTACCCAGTTCAGCCGGGTTAGAGGTAAGATAACCCCATTCCTTGCTAAAAGAGAAATTGAGTTTTGACTCCAATAGTTTTTCTATCTCTGATACCTTGCTGTAAACAGCACCTATGGCTCTGTGCGGAGCAGCCGATTGTATCTTTATGTGATCATCCCAGCAAAGCAGTACTGCAGTTGCCATCTCCATTACAGAATGCCTGGGTATAAGCAAAATCCCCCTGCCTAAAATGTTGGATATAAAATCCTCATCTATCTGATAATCACCCAGGAGTACCTGTCTCCGTATTTTTGTCATACCGGACAGCCGTAAAAAACAAAACTCTGATAATCCCCTGGTCCTCCTGGCATAGTTTTTTATAGTATTTATTATGTGGTTCTTCTCTTCGGTGCTGCATGAAGCGGGAAACTTATAGTTTGAAAGATTTCGGGACACACTTGCCCTGGAACTCAGAACTATGGTTGCCTCTGGGGAAGAACTGCCGGAAGAGCCTTCTCTTCCTCCGGGGATGCCGCTCCCTGGTTCACTCATAGATATTTTTCTCCAACTGCTTTATCTCATCCCTGATCCTGGCTGCCTCTTCAAAATTCTCTACAAATATCTCTTTTTTCAGCCTGTTCCGCAGGTCGCTGATACTTTTTTCCAGCTTCACCTGCCTGGGTACGGTCCCGGGTATCTTACCCCTGTATTCAATATCCTGGTGTATGGTCTTGATGATGGGAAGAAGTATCCTCCTGAATTCATTATAGCAGTGGGGACACCCCATCTTACCCAGTTTCTTTATTTTTTTAAGGTCTGTGCCGCAGAAGGGGCAGCTTTTATTATTTTTGACATCGAGATCCACCAGTGACTTCTGGACCCTGTTTAACATTGTGGTGTCCTGGTCGGACTGGAAGATCTTGGCCAGGATATTGCTCAGGTCTTTATAGAAATCTTCCTCGGAAAAAAATGAGAAATCCCTGGCACACTCTGAGCAAATATTTACTTTCTCGACATTATCGTTCTGGACCCTTATCAGGTGGATGGTAGCTATGTTCTTTTTACAAAAATCACATGTCATATATTATCACCACTATAATTATTATCCTAAAATATCATTCCGGCCGCAATAGGGGAAATAATATGACATCCCTTATGGAATCACTGCCGGTAAGAAGCATGACCAGCCTGTCTATCCCGATACCTTCGCCTCCTGCAGGTGGCATCCCGTATTCAAGAGCTTTTAAAAAATCGAAATCGATCTTTCCCGTGATCCTTTCTTCCTCGTCCGTGCTTTCTGCCTGTTTTTTGAACCTCTCCAGCTGGTCTGCAGGATCGATAAGCTCGGAAAATGCATTGGCTATCTCCTCGCCACCGATGATCAGCTCGAATCTTTCCGTTATCTTATCATTGTCTGGATGTCTTTTGGCCAGGGGGGAGACCTCTACCGGATAGTCCTTTATAAATGTAGGCTGGATAAGCTTGGGCTCCACTGCTGCCTCGAATATCTCATTTACAAGCTTGCCCTTTCCGGAACTTTTGTCTGTTTCGATGTCAAGGTCTTTACATATAGATTCAAGTTTTTTCCTGTCCGTATCAAAACCGGCCTCTATCTTCCCGAAGTGGCTTATGGCCTCCAGCATGGTAAACCTCTGCCACTTTTTGGACAGGTCAATATTTTCACCCCTGTATTTCAATTTTTGGGTACCCGCTGCTTCCAGGGCTATGTACTTAATCAGCTCCTCGGTCAGGTCCATAAGGTCATTATAGTCGCAGAATGCCTGGTAAAACTCCACCATGGTAAATTCCGGATTATGTTTATAGGATATACCCTCATTTCTGAAATTCCTGTTTATTTCATAGACTTTTTCAAAACCCCCTATCACCAGCCTTTTCAGGTAAAGTTCGGGGGCTATCCTTAAATAAAGTTCCATGTCCAGAGCATTATGATGGGTTATAAAGGGCCTGGCGGCAGCACCTCCGGGTATAGGCTGCAGCATAGGGGTCTCCACTTCCAAAAAACCCCTGTCATTCATAAACCGCCTTAATGCGTTTATTGCCCTTATCCTGGTCTCGAATACTTTCCTGACCTCGGGATTGACCATGAAATCCAGGTACCTCTGTCTGTATCTTAATTCCTTGTCCCTGAGTCCGTGCCATTTCTCCGGAAGTATCCTTAAAGACTTGCTAAGCAGTTCAAAACTATCCACACCTATGGAGAGCTCTCCAGCCCTGGTCACAAACACAGCCCCCTCTACACCTACCCAGTCACCTATATCAAGATCTGTATTGAACTCCTGGTATTTTTCCTCACCAATAGTGTTGTGGCTCAAAAAAAGCTGTATCCTGCCAGTTGAGTCCTGGATGTCACAGAAAGTCGCCTTACCGTGCCTCCGGAATATCATCAGCCTTCCGGCAACCCTGAATATACCATCAGCTTTTTCGCCTGGAGACAGCCCTGAATATTTTTGCCTTATAAGTGAGATATCCGTATTCTTATCAAAACGGCTGCCGTACAGCCTCTTTCCGCTCTTTCTTAATGCCTTTACCTTCTCCAGCTTCATCTTTAATGCGTCAGCCAGAGTTTCTTCTGTTTCCAGAAAATACTGATCATCTTTGCTGCAGTTATTATTGTTTTCACCCATATTTTAAGATTCAGACTTATTATCAGCTGGTACTGTCCCGCCGCCCTAAAGATAAAAATTCCCTGTGGATGTTACTATAAGCTTATATCCGGGGAAATTAAAATACCAGCAGATATAAGTGCTAATTTACTTTGACGATCTTAAGTCTCAGATAGCTCTGGGGTGTCTTTACTTCTATTTCATCTCCAGATTTTCTCCCCAGAAGGGCCCTGCCCATCGGTGATTCATCTGATATCTTATGGTTTTCCGGATCGGATTCCACTGAACTTACCAGGAGGTATTTTCTTTTTTTGCTGGAATCCATGTCCCTCACTTCTACAGTAGAACCTATATCGACGATACCCTTGCTGTTATTATCTTTAATGATTACATGATTGTTGAGGATCTCGTTTATCTGCTCGATCCTTCCCTCTATAAAAGCCTGCTCGTTTTTGGCATACTCGTATTCGGTGTTCTCTGAAAGATCTCCCGCATTGTTTTTGGCTTCCTTTAACCTCTCAGCGATCTCTTTTCTCTTATTGTTGATGAGATCCTCTTGCTCTTTTACAAGCTTGTCATATCCTTCTTTTGTCAGACGGTATTCTTTCATGGATATACACCCCGTAACTAACTATCTCCATACCGCTATAAAAATAACGGCAATATCATTCATAAATGGTATTTAATTTGGGTATTATATTGTATGAAATTACAGATGTCAAAATAAATAAAATAATTTAAATAGAAGCAGTATTAAAGGTATTTGCTGCCTACAGGATCTTGTAACACCGTGTTTAGCCGAACCTTCCGGTTATATAATCTTCAGTCCTTTTATCTCTGGGATTGGTAAAAAGCTTATTGGTATCGTCATATTCTACAAGGGTAGCCGGGGTGTCGAAAGACTCCATAAGAAGAAAGGCTGTCTTTTGTGAAACCCTGGCTGCCTGCTGCATATTATGTGTCACAATGACGATGGTATAATTCTGCTTTAATTCATCTATGAGGTCCTCTATTTTCTGCGTGGATATGGGGTCAAGTGCGGAAGCCGGTTCGTCCATCAGTATTATTTCCGACTCTACTGCCAGGACCCTGGCGATGCAAAGCCTCTGCTGCTGGCCGCCGGACAGGTCCAGGGCATTTGTGTTAAGCTTTTCTTTTACTTCATCCCACAGGGCAGCCTTCTTGAGGCTGACCTCTACAATATCATCAAGCTCCGATTTGGAATACCTTTTATGCAGGCGGGGCCCGTATACTATGTTTTCATAGATGGTCTTGGGGAATGGATTGGGCCTCTGGAATACCATGCCTATCCTTTTCCTCAGTTCGACTACGTCAATATTATCCTTATATATATCCATACCGTCTATAACGATGTCACCGTCCACCCTGGTACCGGGCAGAAGGTCGTTCATCCGGTTAAATGTCCTCAAAAATGTAGACTTGCCGCATCCCGAAGGGCCTATAAGGGCAGTTATGGAGTTTTTCGGTATATCCATGGAGATATCACTGAGTACTTTGCTGGAACCGTAGTAGAACCCATAGTCTCTTACTTTTATTTTTGTGTCATTCACGGCCGGGAAACCTCTCTTGTGATTATATCAATCCCTATATTTTTCAAGTGGAATATTATCAGAAATAAGATATTAAGATAACTGCCCTGGTTCAAATTTAATATTTTTTTAATATTCCAGGTTCTTCTTAAATCTCTTCAGTTTTGCCGCTATATTCTTATCACCAAGGGCCAGTATTTCTACCGCCAGCAGGGCGGCATTTTTAGCACCGTTTATAGCCACACAGGCTACAGGTACTCCGGAAGGCATCTGTACTATGGAAAGCAGTGAGTCCAGCCCTCCCAGATCGGGAGTCTTTATGGGCACACCTATTACCGGCACGGTGGTATAAGATGCAATGACTCCCGGAAGATGTGCTGCCTTGCCAGCCCCGGCTATTACAATACTTATACCGTTCTGCTCAAGTCCGGAAGCGAATTCCCTGGTCTTATTGGGCATCCTGTGGGCTGACAGGATACTTGCTTCATATTCTATATCAAATTCTTTAAGCGTATCAGAAGCATTCTTCATTATAGGCTCATCCGAGATGCTTCCCATTATTATGGCTACCCTTTTTTTAACCTTATCCATCAGGCTCCCTCCTCTGCTTTTTTTGCAATGTCTTTTCTATACTGCATCCCGTCAAAATATATATGTTCCATAGCTTCATATGCTTTCCTCCTGGTATCCCTGAAACCCTCTCCCCAGGCCGTCACTCCCAGGACCCTTCCCCCGTTGGTTACTATTTTTTTATCTACCAGCTTTGTCCCTGCATGGAATACCATCACATCATCCCTGCCCTCCAGGTCCTCCAGGCCGGATATTATGTCTCCCCTGGAAGAAGATTCCGGATACCCCCTGGAAGCTGCGATCACGCATATACAGCTGTCCCCGTTCCAGGAAAGAGTGTCAACACTGAGGCTGCCCCTGGCACACTCATACAGCAGGGGTGCCAGGTCATCTTTGAGCCTGGGAAGCACAGCCTGGGTCTCAGGGTCCCCGAACCTGCAGTTATATTCTAAAAGAAAGGGCTCACCACCGCTTACCAGGATACCTGCATAAAGCACACCCCTGTAATCCAGGCCTTCCCTTCTAAGGGCTTCACCGGTAGGGTAGATTATATTATCAAGAGCCTTCCTGTACACTTGTTCTTCCGCCATGGGTACAGGGCTGTAGCTTCCCATACCTCCGGTGTTTTTGCCCCTGTCATCATCAAATATCCTTTTATAGTCCTGGGCCAGTTCCATGGGTATGATCTTCCTGCCGTCGGACAGGCATAATATGGACATCTCATATCCGGAAAGGAATTCTTCTACTATCACTGTGT
>Ga0180437_10011765_pt1 | contig 10446 bp, 8 predicted proteins | sample SS_ome_4_FD_132410 | JGI IMG/M metagenome (GOLD analysis project Ga0180437, IMG submission 132410) | Hypersaline lake sediment archaeal communities from the Salton Sea, California, USA - SS_3_D_1 metaG | ecosystem: Environmental > Aquatic > Non-marine Saline and Alkaline > Hypersaline > Sediment... | reverse complement strand
TTCGGGAGAATAAGGATCCTTGGTGACGCGGATGACGTTCCCCTCTCGGACGGGGACTTCATACCAGGAGAGATCTCCCAGAGTGCGATCGGCGCGCATGATCTCCAGGAGCCCATCCAGATCCCCAGTACGCTGATAGACGTCTCGCAGCATCTGGATCCGCGCCCGCGGAAATTGGTCTCCGACCGTGATCATGATGTCGCGGCGGGTGTCCTCGTCGGCCATCAAGGAATCCAGCCGTTCCATGGCTCCCTTGAACCATGCCCCCTTCTCGTGGGCGGAACACAAAGGGAATCTCTCACTGCCGGCCATTACCTCCCGGCAGACCGCCTCCCCGGCAAAGCATTCCAGGTTCTCGGCCAGCTTTTCCATACGATAGAAGGCGTACGCCAACTGAACTTCGGTCACGTATTGTGCTGCGTTGTCGCCGTGTTCCTGGGCATCCTCAAGGTAGACCTCGCGACGTGGAACGCAATCGGGGATGGCATCGTGCTGCCTGGCATAGTCCCAGACCCTCTGCCAGACGTCACTGATGCTGCCCGGCTCTCCTCGCTTGCCCAGCGGTCCCACATGCAGGGCACAGAGCATCTGGCCGCCTTCCAGCACTCGGCTCTTGGCTTCCTCGGCCTCCACCGGCTGGCTGACCGGGTAGCACACCTCCAGGTCATGGCCTGCGCCGACGCTTTCGTCAAAGTAATGATGGAGGAGCATGCCCTTCCCGGCCACATAGGGTTTGACCTGCTCGCAGAGCTGCCCGAAGCGCTGGGGAACCTGGTCGTATTCCCCACGGAAACGGATACCGGCAACAAGCATGTCGCCGACTTGCCTGATGGCGATATTTTCGCTTTCCGTCATCTTACCCCCCTGTGACGATCAAATGGCCTTTGCCACTACTCAAACCATTCAACTTACAGTTTCTCCCCCTCAGCACCTGGACAGTAACCTTTCCACAACAGCCCGCTGGCGGAGGGCAAACAGGTCGCCCTTTGGAGAACGTCGCAAAAGCCGCTCACACGCCGGTATGGCGTAACGCATCTCCTCGACGGCTGCTGGGAGGTCGCTTTCGGAAAGGGCCAGCAGCGTGTAGTAAAATGGGAAACGCCCCCACCGGCCCTTGCCATCCCGATGCTGGGACAACACTGCGATGTGGGCGTTCAACCGCTTTTCAGAGTCGTTCAGTCCGCCCGCGGCCAGGTAGCGCATCAGGCCGACGGTAGAGTGCGCGCACTCGCCGACCGTGCAGGTGCTGGCGAAACACTGTTCGAGCAGCCAGCGGTTGGTGCGCTCCAGGATGTCCTCGCCCATACCGAACAGGACCAACGCCCGGGCCGCCTCCGTGGTGAGGATATTCCTGGCTGCCAATTTCGTGCGCAGCCTCTCCCCCGTGAACAGCCTGACGCCCTCCTGATAATCGTCGTCCGTGGGAGCGAACAGGCCCGCCTGCCGGCCGCCCTTAACCTGCCGGCCGGCGATCCACCTGGCAGCCTCTTCCCTTTCCGCCTTTGACGGGGACCGGCCATCGAAAAGGGCTTTGTTCACAGCATCGAGCGTCGCTGCCAGACTGTCGTGATGAACGATCATGACGCACCTCTTTCATCATATTTTAGAGCACCCGCTTCAGAAACTGCCCCGTATAACTCTTCTCCACCCGTGCCACCTCCTCCGGCGTCCCCTGGGCGACGATGTAGCCGCCTGCGTCGCCGCCCTCCGGCCCCAAGTCCACGATCCAGTCGGCCGTCTTGATCACGTCCAGGTTGTGCTCGATGACAATGACCGTATTGCCCGCGTCGGTCAGGCGATGGAGCACGTCCAGCAGCTTCTGGATGTCGGCAAAGTGCAGGCCGGTGGTCGGCTCGTCCAGGATATAGACCGTGTCGCCGGTGGACACGCGGGCCAGCTCCTTGGCCAACTTGACCCGCTGTGCCTCACCGCCGGAGAGCGTGGTGGCGCTCTGGCCCAGCTTGACGTAGCCCAGCCCCACGTCGGCCAGCGTCTGCAGGATGCGCTTGACCTTGGGCACGTTCTCGAAGAACTGCAATGCCTCCTCCACGTCCATGTCCAACACTTCGGCGATGTTCTTGCCCTTGTAGCGGATCTGCAACGTCTCCCGGTTAAAGCGCGTGCCCTTGCACACGTTGCACGTCACCCACACGTCGGGCAGAAAGTGCATCTCTACTTTCTTCTGCCCATGGCCCTGGCACGCCTCGCAACGGCCGCCCTTGACGTTAAAGCTGAAACGCCCCGGCTTGTAGCCCCGCGCCTTGGCCTCGGGCGTCAGGGCGAACAACTCGCGGATGTGCGTCATCACCTGGACGTAGGTAGCCGGGTTGGAGCGGGGTGTGCGCCCGATGGGGTCTTGGGTGATGTTGATCACCTTGTCCACCTCCTCCAGCCCCTCGATACGGTCGTGCTCGCCTGCTTTCTGGGTCGCGTTGTGCAGCGTCGCGGCCAGCGCCGGATGGAGCGTCTGCGCCACCAGCGAAGACTTGCCGCTGCCAGAGACGCCGGTGACGCAGGTGAACAGCCCCAGCGGAAAGCGCACGGTCAGATCCTTGAGGTTGTTCTGGTGTGCACCGACGACCGTGAGCCACTTGCCATTGATCGGCCTCCGCTGGCCGTTGGGTGAGGTCACCTCCAGCTCTTTGCGCAGGTAACGCCCGGTCAACGAGTCGGGGTTGTCAATGATCGCCTGCGGCGGGCCGGCAGCCACCACCCAGCCGCCGTTGACGCCCGCCCCCGGCCCCAGGTCCACGATCCAGTCGGCGGTGCGTATCGTTTCCTCGTCGTGCTCGACCACGACCACGGTGTTGCCCATGTCGCGCAGCCGCTCCAGGGTGTCCAACAGGCGGCGGTTGTCGCGCGCGTGCAGGCCGATGCTGGGCTCGTCCAGGACATAGAGCACGCCCACCAATCCGCAGCCGATCTGGCTGGCCAGCCGGATGCGCTGCCCCTCGCCGCCGGAGAGGGTCGGCGCGGGGCGGTCCATCGTCAGGTAATGCAACCCCACGTTGAGCATGAACTGGAGGCGGTCGTGGATTTCTTTCAGGACTTCTTCAGCGATGGCGAACTGCTCTGGAGAAAGAGGGCTGGTAGGACTGAGGGGCCTGATGGGAGCTCCCCCCTCAACCCCTTCAGGCCCTTTGGACCCCTCTGAACCCTCTTGCCCCAGCCACAGACTCTTTACCCACTCCAATGCCTCTCTGATGCTCATCGCCGAGACCTCGTTGATCGTCCTCCCGCCGACGGTCACCGCTGCGCTTTCGGAGCGCAACCGCTGGCCGTGGCAGGCGGTGCAGGTCCGCTGGCTCATGAACTTGGTGTACCAGCGGCGCATGCCGTCCGACTTGGTCTGGCGATAGCGGCGGCTGGTCGCGTTGACGGTGCCCTCATAGTCCCATTGGCCCTGCCACGTGGCCCGTTCGCTTTCCGATTGCCAGGTTACTTTGACACCACCGTACAGGATGGCCTGCTGGCACTCCGTTCTAAGCTCGCGCCAGGGCGTGTCCATGTCCTGGCCAAAATGCTCGACGATCTGCTTGACGATCTTGTACGTGCCGCTGGACTGCTTCTTTTGTAGTTCGCCCCAGGTGCGCACACCGCCCTCGTGCAGGCTCTTGTCGGGGTCAACGAACCGGTCAGGGTCGAACTCGACCCTGGTGCCCAGGCCGTTGCACTCGGGGCACATGCCCATGGGCGAGTTAAAGCTGAACATGGCCGGCGTCAGTTCGGGAAAGCTCAGCCCGCAGGCCGGGCAGGCATTCTGCTCCGAGAGAAGCCACTCGTCGCCGTTCCCCCGGTCAACGATGACCAGGCCGTCAGCCGCATGGAGGGCGGTTTCCACCGAGTCGGTGAGGCGGGTGATGAACTCGGTACGTTCCTGCCCGTCCTCGGCGGAGGCGATCAGCCGATCCACCACCAGCTCGATGTCGTGCTTCTTTTTCTTGTCGAGCTGGATCTCCTCGTCGAGGCCCCGTACCTGGCCGTCCACCCGCACGCGAGAGAAGCCATCGGCGCGGGCCTGGTCAAACGTGTCCTGGAAGGTGCCCTTGCGATTGCGGGCCAGCGGAGCCAGCACCTGGAAACGCGTGCCCCCCGGCAACGCCGCCACCTGCTCCACGATCTCCTGCGCCGACTGGGCGTGCACCTCGCGGCCGCACTGCGGACAGTGCGGCGTGCCCACGTTGGCAAAGAGCACCCGCAAGTAGTCATAGATCTCGGTCACTGTGGCCACCGTCGAGCGGGGGTTTTTGCTCACCGCCTTCTGCTCGATGGCAATGGCCGGGCTGAGGCCGCCGATAAAGTCCACCTTGGGCTTTTCCATCTGGGCGATGAACTGCCGGGCGTAGGCCGAGAGCGACTCGACGTAGCGGCGCTGGCCCTCGGCGTAGAGAGTGTCGAAGGCCAGCGACGACTTGCCGCTGCCCGAGACGCCGGTAATCACCACCAGCTTGAAGCGCGGCAGCCGCACGTCAATGTTCTTCAGGTTGTGTTCCTTGGCTCCACGGATGAGGATTTCGTCGGGGTACATAGTTCGGGTTTTCACCTGCATCTATTGCTTGCTAAAGAACTCCTCAGGGAGATGTCCAAACCCATCATAAGCAATCGGCAGAGATACAATGTCCTTTCGGCCAAAATCTGTATTTCCTTGCAAGAGCATTTATGCTACTGCTCGTCAATAGAAAGCACCTTGATTTTGGAGACTAATTCTATCTTCTGCGGGTCGTTATCCGGTAATAGCGTGGAGATATACAGCCAGCCACCATTGTCTCTAATGGCATCTCGCCAAGATTTCCAGTTTGCATCAGACTGATGTATACCTATCTGATCGCAGTTAAAAGGCTCGTCTAGCTCGTAGTGGTCAATAATATCGACATAAGTCTTCTGTCCTCGCCGTGTGATGCGAGCAGAAGCGCGTGGATTCGCAGCCACTTGATCAGGTTTCTCAAGTTGCACTTTCCCAGTGATGAGTCCCGGGTGAAGTCTTTCCATTGCAAAGACTGCCATTCTTGGGTCCTCAAACGTCATTATAGCTACTTTGATATAAAGCCATCTGACTTCAGGGAAAGGATCAATAGGGATAAATCTGGCTTGAGGAATACGCCGTTTCATTTTTTCAGGATGCTTGACTATCAGACACGGGTTAGCGTATGCTTGAGCAATCCTGTGAGAGATGTAGTCAAGGCTCGACAACGCGGGATTCAGAAACACTTTGTTGTCGTTCTTGTCTAAAAGTACAGCTCCGAATTGCTGGGAAACAAGAGTAGTAGTTCGTTCAATATCACTTGAAAAAGATTGATCTTCCCACCCCAGTACTATGAACGCATACGACCGAACAGAAAACATATTGGCCAGAACTAGACCGGTATCTGGCCTATCAGGAACCATTAAGACTGAGAACCCGATATGTTCAGGATAGTATACTTCACCCTTATAAAGAGAGGGCTTCCAAACGCCGACTAGGAGCGCCGTTTTGGGAGGCTCGGAACTCTTGCCCATTATGTAAGGCACATAAGCTTCATATGCACGATATGAAGCCTTGTAGGCCCTGCTTGCATTGTACAAGATCTTGAGAAGCCATCTAAGCAACAAATCATAATCGTACTCAAATCGGACTGTTACATCTACAGCATTCTTGAAGTAGCGTACAGCCAGCTTCTTCCCATAAGCATCAAGCCGAGATAATACACCGTTATTGCAATCTACACAAACGTCACGAATCGTAACCTCACCTATGACAAGCTTGTTAGCCCCCCCAACAAATGCGAAGCTTCTATTCGGAAATATCATGTCGTGGAGGAAATCAGGACATACGTGTTCGCGGGTTAAATCGGTGGATTGTCCACAATATACACACTTCCTTTTGCTTTTTTCTCTTGACATCGTGCTACTCAGTCATTGCGGGCCGATAGGACCGATGCAAAGCGCCAGCCCTATCTACTATTATGCGGCTCCTATTGATTGCCGCATTACACTTCTACTTCACTACCTCATACCACAGCCGAACGACATCACCTTTCGGCTTCTCAACGTCAGCCTGAATGGCAAGTCGAGCTTTACTCGAAAGCTTATCTCGGGGGCCTCAGCCAGATATTCGCCGCCTCAGGGATTTTTTGCCTTGGGACAAGCGCAATGGCGTCGTTGGGACATGCCGCCCGGCACACGCCGCACCCGAAACACCTGGTAGGGTCAATATAGACTTTGGAAAGTGCAGACGAGTAGAACTGAGCCCCGAACTGGCATTGACTCATACAAGATTTGCACCCCGTGCAGAGGTCCCAGTCTGTCCGGCAGACGTATTCCGCCCGGAAGAAAGAAGGGGGGCCTCCCTGCTCAATGTACCCCTTGTAAGGCACACAGTCACGGTCGCAGTTACACATAGCATAAACATATTTTTCCCCTCCCCATGTTCGGTGCAAAACTGGCACATCTTGATCCCCCTTCATTGCAAAAACGAGCGAACAGAATAGAGTTCTCTTTCAGCCCTATTGATGATGAGACACCAAAACCTACGAACCGATGAGGATTTCGCCCTTCACAATCTGATACTAGCACAAATGTTCGGACGTGTCAAGTCTGAACTTGAACAGTGGTATCGTTCAGAACTTTTACACCCCGCTCTGGAAGGCATGGTTGTCCAGCGCCAAAGATATTATACACCACATTTATGACAGATTATGGCATAATTGTGGCTCGATAGGCGAATTCCTTGTTGGAATTGGGCAAGCGCCCAGCAGACCAACGGCTTTTGCACCGGCTCTCACTATACCATAACTCCCCCTAAACGCAAAACGAGCCGCGATTTAGTCAACGGCTCGTTCGGGTTAGGGATCGCTATCCAGTTCTTCAGCACCAAGCCACTGCGTCTCCGCTCAAAGACGAATGACCCATGACGAAAGACGGAGAGAAACTGCATCGTCAGTCCCTCAAACTCTCCTCCGGCATCCTGAATGGTGGAATTTGTCTGCCGTCAATGTCGGTGAAGCCATACTCCCGCGCCAGATCCCCCACCATCAGCGTGTTCCCCGACTTTTGCATGATGTTGGGATCGGTCGCCAGGGCAACCACCGCCCGTCCGATGTATTCGACTGACTCGGTCCTGGCCAGTTCTTCAGGAGTGTGATCATGCCTCATCACCTCTTCGGTGCGCATCCAGCCAGGTGAGAGGGCAACGGCAGCGATGCTATACTCCCGCAACTCCAGCGCCATCGCATACGCCATACGGTTGATCGCTGTTTTCGCCAGATCATAAAACAGATTCGTAAGGCACTTGCCCCGATCCCAGAAGGTGGTATTGACGATGAGACCATGGTGGTTCGGCAACATCAACGGGACCGCAAAGTGACTGGCCGTATAGTGGGCGCGCACGCCCGCCGTGAACATCTTGTCCCAGCGCCAGAGCGGCTGCTCCCAGAAGGGGTCATCCCAGCTCTCAAAGTCTTCGTAGCCGCCCCACACGTTGTTGACCAGGATATCGAGCTGGCCTTGCTCCTTCTGCACGTGCTCGAACAGTGCTTCGACCTCCGCGTCCACTGTGTGGTCACAGCGCACGGGAATGCCCACCCCACCCCGGGCGGTGATCTCCTCGGCTGTTTCGTCAATGGTCTCTGGCAGATTCCTGGGCGTCGGCTCACCCCGAGCGCTGCGCCCGGTCACATAGACCGTGGCTCCTTCCTCACCCAGCACCAGGGCGATACCGCGCCCCCCGCCGCGACTTGCTCCCGTGACGACGGCTGCCTTGCCTTTTAACCGCTGCATCATTCACCTCCGTTTCGTTTTACCTTTCGGTCTTGGATGTGAGCATAGTATAGTCAGCGGTAAATCTGTTGATACCTGGCTTTACATTCCCTATGCAACTGAAGCCACCTGTCCAGCCGCCGCTGGTCGGCCCAGTAGGCCTCCTGCTCGTCCAGCCAGGCCTCCACACCGATGCGCTTTATACGCCTCAGGTTTTCCAGGATGGGCAGGTGGGTCCGCCAGAGGGGGTCGTAGGCGAATTGGATGAGGCGGGTACAGGGGAAATCGTCGCACTCGGCGCAGCTCTCAAACCCCCTCTCGGTGAGGCATTGGTAGAGGGCACAGTCGGCGTGATGCGGCCCCGCCGCGCACTGGCCGCAATCGCAGCCACAACCATGACAGGCTTGATCCAACAATAGATCGCCGCAATTCCCGCAATACAGGCCGCAGGGAGCGGCCAGTTTCCTTCTATCGTTTGGCATCTCATCTCCTTGTAAGCGTTCAGACACCCTTGCGAACGTTTACAGTCTTCGCAAGGGTCACAGGTCAGACCAACTCATGCAGCCGCGTCCACGCCGCCTCCTCCTGATCGGCCAGGGCGTCGAGCGGGGCCACGCCCTCGCCCAGAAGCGAGGCCGGGTCGGGCGCTTCCGAGGCGTGCTTGAACGTCTCGGCCACCACCTGCCAGCGGTCGCCGAGGCGCTGGAACCCGTCGGCAACGGGGATCAACCGCTCGTCGCTGGTGATCTCGGCTGCCTCGCGCAGGAAGCAGTTGTACATGTAGCGGAAGAGGCCCCCGCCGCTGCCGCCCTCGGCGTCAATCATGATAAAGACGTTGAAGCAAGCCGAACGCAACGGCTCTTCGTCCATGCTCTCCGGCCACTTGAGCGTGAGCCTGGCTGCCTTGCGGATGCCCTTGACGCCCAGGTTGGTGATGGGCGGCTCCAGCATAGCAGCGGTCGTCTCGCAGATCGCCTGCCGGACTTGCTCTGGCTCTGGCGGGCGCTTGCCGCTAAAGTCAAAGGTGTACCACGTGTGCTGGGGCGGGAAGGGTTTGAACCTGGAGCCACGCGCCCGGGCCAGGTCCTCCAGCGATACGGGATGCAATTCCTCATCGCGGTCGGCGACGAGCACCTGGCGGGCCCCGGGGTCGTACCCGGCGACAACGACGATGTGTCTCCCAAAGTGGTATTCCGTGGGAAAGTGGAAGTAGGGCAGGAGGCCCATGTCCACATGAACCATCACCGGTTCGCCTGCTTCCAGCAAGTCGAGCAGGGCCTTTTCCGCTTTGCGGGCGCTGCCGGTTTGAAAGGATTCGACGCGCACGCCGGTGCGTCTCCCGGCGGTCCTGGCCAACCCTTCTTCCCCCGGTCGCCCCACATTGGCTCGCCCCCCATAAAAAGGCAGAGTGCCTTTCACATGCCAGTAGATAAAGCCGATGCCTGCACCCAGCCCCAGCAGCAGGTCTTCGCTGACGGGGCAGCCGTGAAACTCGTAGATGTGGCGCATCGAGCCGGTGAAGCAGTGATGGGTAATCAGTGATTTGAACCCTTCCAATGGTTTGATCGCCATCCTGCCTCCTCAAATCTTCCTGACCGGCTGCCGGAGCACGGTCTTGAGTTTACCCGGCGCTGCTTTGCGCGGGTCGCTCAGGTAAATCTCGTGATGCTTGCCGGCTTCCTGGTAGCCATTCTCGGGGATGAATTCGCTGTGCATCCTGGCTATCGTCGGGCCTTCGTCATCGTACGGGCCGATGTGCAGTATCTGCACCGCCAGACCCTCGTGATACGTTTCCAGATAGAGTCTGGACAGTGCGGGCAGGCCCTTCTTCTCCACTTGCTTGACCGCTTCCTCGACCATCTCCGGGGTGATCCACTCCGGCTGCATGATCATCATCGTCCAATCCCAGGCGCTCTTGTCCCTTGCCGTGGTGAACGTCTCCATATCTTCTGCCCACCACAGCCCTTCCAGAGGCGGAACGACATAGTCCTTCCCCAGCTCCTTCTTGCTCACAAACTTGAGCTTGTAGGCCACGGCGTACAGCGCCTCGACGGCGTCCTGGTACTCCTGCGCCGTGTTGGGGTCGCCGTGGCCGTCAACCATCAAAAAGTTCATGGACGGCACGTCAACCACCTCAAACTTTTTGGGCGAAGGTCCATACAGGTGCTTCAGTTCTTTTTTGAAATCAATTTTAGGCATTTCTTTCCTCCATCAAATAGGCAGTTACCCTTGTCCAAACCTTCGCCAGGGTTCCTCCACCTGAATTCTAAGACACGGGCTTATGCCACCCGCTGCAACGTCTTGACCGCGCTCTCGACGGAGCGGCGGTCCTTGGCGCTCAGCGTCGGGTCGGCAGCCCACTGCTCGTAGAGAGGGAGCAGCGGCGCGAACTCGGGCAGGAACTGTTTGGTCATGCTGCGGACCGCGTCGCACAGCACCCAGGTGGCGGCCGGGTTTTCGGGAGGGACATGGCGGGCCAGGAAATCGCGCACCGGCCCGATCTCTCCTCGGGCGATGAGGCGGATGGCGAAACTGACCGCCTTTTTGACGTCAACGTCCTCGTCCAGCAGCAGGCGCTCGGTCAGTTCCAGGCAGTGGGCGGCATAGGCCGGGTGCTTGATCGGCAGTCGGCCGACGACAATGACCCCCACCCGCCGCACCCACTTATTCTCGTCGGCCAGCCAGGGCTCCATCGCGGGCAGCCATTGTTCC
>Ga0180437_10011764_pt1 | contig 10446 bp, 8 predicted proteins | sample SS_ome_4_FD_132410 | JGI IMG/M metagenome (GOLD analysis project Ga0180437, IMG submission 132410) | Hypersaline lake sediment archaeal communities from the Salton Sea, California, USA - SS_3_D_1 metaG | ecosystem: Environmental > Aquatic > Non-marine Saline and Alkaline > Hypersaline > Sediment... | reverse complement strand
GTCATTTTTTCTATCTCGTCCTCGTTCAGACCTGAACTGGATTTGATTTCAATGGTCTGCTGTTTGCCCGTGCCCAGATCTTTCGCAGAAACATGCAGGATACCATTGGCGTCAATATCGAAGGTTACCTCTATCTGAGGGATGCCCCTCGGAGCCGGCGGTATCTCAGCAAGCTGAAACCTGCCTAACGTCCGGTTGTCTTTTGCAAATTCCCTTTCGCCCTGAAGTACATGTATATCGACAGTTGTCTGACTGTCAGCGGCGGTGGAGAAAATCTCTTTTTTGCTGGCTGGGATAGTGGTATTGCGTTCAATCAATTTTGTCATCACATTACCGAGAGTCTCGACCCCCAGTGAAAGTGGAGTAACATCCAGAAGAAGAATGTCTTTGACGCCGGAGTCACCTGCAAGCACCGCACCCTGAATGGCAGCTCCCAGAGCCACCACTTCATCCGGGTTAATACCTTTGCTCGGCTCTTTACCAAAAACATTCTTGACGATTTCCTGTACTTTCGGGATACGCGTAGAGCCGCCTACCAGCAGAATTTCGGATATATCGCCGGAAGAAAGCTTGGCATCAGCCAGAGCGGTCTGGCAGGGCTGTTTGAGTCTTTCCAGAACAGGCTCAATGAGCGACTCGAATTTACTTCGGGTAATGCTAATCTGCAAATGCTTCGGCCCAGAGGCATCCGCTGTTATAAAGGGCAGATTTACTGTGCTCTCAAGCTGCGTTGAAAGCTCACACTTAGCTTTTTCAGCCGCTTCTTTAAGCCTCTGGTGTGCCATCGCATCTTTTCTCAAATCAATCCCCTCGGTCTTTTTGAACTCGTCGGCAAGGTAGTTTATCACTGCCTCGTCAAGGTCGTCGCCGCCCAAGTGCGTATCACCGTTTGTGCTTAGCACTTCGACAACTCCGCCTTCTTCTTCAAATCCTCCTATATCAAGTATGGAGATATCAAAGGTTCCGCCGCCGAAATCAAAGACAACTACCTTGGCATTCTTTTTCTTCTCTATGCCGTAAGCAAGTGCCGCAGCAGTTGGCTCGTTGATAATTCTTTCGACTTTCAGACCTGCAATCTTGCCGGCATCCTTGGTTGCCTGACGCTGTGAATCGTTAAAGTAAGCCGGCACTGTGATAACCGCGCTTTTTACTTCCTCGCCGAGGTAATCTTCAGCAGTCTTTTTCAAATCCTGCAGAACCATTGCGGAAAGCTCAGGAGGCGTATATTCTTTTCCGGTGGCATTAATTTTGACAAGCTCTTCCGGCCCGCCTGTGATTTTGTAGGGTACGATTTTTTCTTCTGATGAGACCTCGTTATGCCGCCTGCCCATAAAACGCTTTATGGAGAAAACGGTATTTTCAGGGTTCGTAACCTGCTGGTGCTTGGCTATTTGACCAACTAACCTTTCCTTCTTTTCCGTAAAAGCCACAACCGAAGGGGTTAGTCGTGAACCGGAGGCATTAATCAAAACCTTCGGTGCAGAACCTTCCATCAAAGCTACCACCGAATTCGTCGTGCCAAGGTCTATGCCTATTATCTTAGCCATAATCAGTCCTTTCTTTATTGACCTTTAATATTTTCGGGTATAGAGACGCTTATCCACTCCGAATTTGTGCAAACCTTGTGCCAGCTGTTGTGTTTTGTATACTGCTATGTCTAAATCCTTTGTTTCTATGGAATTATGTTTTTTGAGCAGATATTTGTCATATAGGCTTATGTCTGATTTTTGCCATTTTGGCAGATGTATAGTGCCCCCTCGTATATGATTCGAACATATTTGATAATGTCAGAGCAAATCTCTTACGACTCGCTTAACTCCTACGGCTCAGTACCGAGCGGATGATTCGGGCCCTTAATGCATCTCGGTGGGTCGAATCCAGCACCTTGCCGTGATTTAACTGAAGATGGGCCGGCTGGGTCAGCATAAACAACCGGTTTATGGTGGCAATTGAAATCCCGCGAGGTTTCCGAGAATCGCCCCCAGCCCTGTCACCGATTTTATAAAGCTTTTTGATAGAGGGAGTCGATGCCCCCATCTTCTCGTGCATATTGATACCGAGCCTCAGATGACTGAGCAAAAACAGCGCTTCCTGGGAGCTCATCAGTCGTGCGCTTTGCAGAAGCGCTAATGCCCGTGATATTTTGTCGTCAAGCATCTCGCATTCTTTGGAAATAAGCACTTTCCTGGCTTCGTTTTCGTACTCTATTACCTCCGGAATGATGCGTGATATAAATTTCTCGACAATATCTGCCTGTGAAACTCCCAGCGTTATCTGATTGGAGATTTGGTAAAAATCACCCGCCGCCTTTGTACCTTCTCCGAACAGGCCTCTCACCGCTAGTTGCATATCACGGGCGGCGTTCAGAAATTTCTCAATATGGCCGGCCATTTTCAAAGCCGGAAGGTGCAGCATTACAGATACCCTCACACCTGTACCAACGTTCGTCGGACAAGCGGTCAGATAACCATAACGGGGACTGAAGGCATAATCTATTTTTTCCTCTATCATATCGTCGATTTTGCTGATTTGCTCGGCACTGTCGCAAAGCTGCAGCCCGCCCTTTAACACCTGGATTCGCAGATGGTCCTCTTCGTTAATCATGGCGGTGAAAAATTCGCGGTTGGCAAAAACTACACCTCGCGGCCCCTTACCGGATGCGTGATGTCTGCTTATCAGGTGACGCTCAACGAGAAAGTTTCTGTCGAGTTTTGCCGCCTTGTCAACACTCAGGTAAGAAACCTTGGCGCCCAGGTTCAGCGACATAAGCACTTCTTTTAATCTTTTAAGAATTGCTCTCTTCTCATCAACGGTGCATCTGCTCAGGAATTTATAACCTGCCAGGTTTCTTGCAAGACGGACGCGTGACGATATAACGATGTCAGCCGACGGCCCTGTGCCGTTGAACCATTCGTTGACCGTGTTGCTTATCTCTGTCAGCTTCATTCCCTTTGCACCATAAAACAGTAGATCTTGCGAGTTTGAACTGTCTTTTCAATTCGACCGCTCAAGTTCTGAAATTTTATCTCTCAACTCCGCCGCTTTTTCGTAATCTTCCGCCGACACAGACGCCTTCAATCGCTGCCGAAAATTCATTAACTGCGTCTTCTTCTTCGACTCCTCGGATGTCTTTGAAGGTATCTTACCACAATGCGTGCTTCTGCCGCCCTGAGCACGTTCGATAATGGGCAGCAGAGAATCTTTGAAAAATTCGTAGTCGTAAGGACATCCAAGAACTGCTTCCTTGCGCAAATCGGCAAGTGTAAAACCACAATGCGGACAAATACTCTCTTTCGTCTCAAGTCCCTCCGCAAATTCTTCGTCAGGCTGCGAAGCCAGCAAATTACTCAGAAGCTCGTTTAAGGGTATCTGGCTCTTGACCGCAATGCCCTGTTCGACGGCGCATTGTTCGCAGATATGCATCTCCGAACGTATCCCGTCGTTTATCTCGGTCAGGTGTATGGTTGCCTGCCTATTTTTACAAATCTGGCACTTCATTGAAAAACCTTTCCTCTGAGCAATTCCTCGCCTATTTTATCTTATCGGCAGCTTATTTAGAACAACCAAGTTAATTTTCTTTTTATTCAGTGGAATTTATCACCCGCCTCTGGTGTGAATGGTGTATTTGTATATTTTGCACTGCAACCGGCCTCTTCACAAACCATCACCGATTCTAATTGTACACGCCCGCCGCGGCGGACAAGTCTGCTCAACCTGGCGGCTAATTGTTCGAATATATATTGTGCCACGTTTTCCGCTGAAGAATTATTTCGCTTAAAGTGAGCAATGGCTTCCAGTGTCCCGTTCTCGAAAACAGAAACCACCTCGTCCAGAGCCTTTTTTACCAGACCAAAATCAATTAACAATCCCATCTCATTGAGCTTATTACCACTGATTTCAGCGGTAACGCCCCACTTATGCCGGTGAAGCGGCTCTTTAGAGCCGTCCGGAAAACTCAAGCAATGAGATGCCCGAAACCGTGTATCAACATAAACTGTAAACAAGATTAAAAACTTCCCCTTAAAGCTGCATTAAAAACTTAATCCGACGTAAAGCTGTCCTTATTAATCTCTCTGTTTTTCAACTGCTGCTGAAGCCGCTTACAAATTGCCGCCGGGACCAGTTTCGATACGTCAGCACCCATCGAAGCCATTTCGTGGATTAAGGTGGAGCTGGTAAAACCGTATTCGGCGCTTGTCATTACGAAGACGGTCTCAATCCCGGCCACCGCCCGGTTGGTCATAGCAAGTTTGAACTCATAATGAACGTCAGTGAGACTCCGCAAACCTCTGAGTAATACGTCGGCTTCCCGTCTGGCGGCGTATTCCACGGTTAGCCCATCGAAACTTTCTACCAGGACGCCGGGCATCCCGGAGACCTGCTCAGCTATCATCTCTACCCGCTCTTCAGGTGTGAAAAGCGGGTTTTTTAATGGGCTTCGGCCGACCGCCACTATTAACTCGTCGAAAAGCTTTATGCTGCGATGAATAACATCCAGGTGTCCGTTCGTAATAGGGTCGAAAGAACCCGGAAAAATCGCTCTGATAAATTTTCTCGCCATTTTCTTACCTTCCTTTCAAATAACTATTATATTACAATCGCCGCTTACGTCAAATCAGTTACTTTGTATCCATATCGTATAGTGAATGTATAGTGCTTTGAACTTTTACATTAAAACGGCAGACCTGAAAATGACCGAAATGCTGCTATATACGGTCTTTCAAACGGATTGGGGACATTTTGGGCTGGCTGGAACCACTCGTGGACTGGTGTGTTCACATTTGCCTGCACGGGACAGCGAAACAGTCAGGATGAATCCGGCGGGACATTCGGCGCAGGCTGAATTTTCCGCCGGACTGTTCAAACCACTTCAGGAGCAAATAAAGGCCTATTTCCAGGGCATCTCGACTAATTTCAACACACATATAGACTTGCTGCTGGATGGCTTTAAGCCGTTTGAAAAAGCCGTCTTAAGGGCCTGCAGGACGATTAAATTCGGCCAAAAGGTTACTTATAAACAATTAGCCACAATAGCTGATTATCCTTGTGCTGCAAGAGCGGCTGCCAACGTTATGGCTAAAAATCCACTCCCGCTTATCGTGCCCTGTCACAGGGTTATCAAATCAAATGGCCAAATCGGCGGGTTTTCGGCGACCACAGACGCTGCAACCAAGGCCAAACTCCTCGAACTGGAACATATTTATCCTACCAGAGTATAAACCGCGGCTATATTGCTTGACGTAAAGCTGTGAAAATGGCAATATCCACTTTTCAAAATTTACCTGAGTGAAGAAAACAGCAAAAAAAATGCCTAATAAAATTGTCTCAAAAAAACAGCTTGCCGAAAATGCTTTTACCGCACAAGTAGAAGCGCCGCTTATCGCCGCAGGCTGCAAGCCCGGCCAGTTTGTAATAATCTGTCTGAGCAAGGAATACGGCGAGAGGATACCGCTTACTATTGCCGATGCGGATAAAAAGCAGGGTACAATCCGGCTCATCTGGCAGCGGGTGGGAAAAACCACCGCTGAGCTTGCCGATTTAAGAGTAGGCGAGAAAATCGAAAATATCGTCGGTCCTCTGGGCACCGCCACTCAAGTAAAAAAATTCGGCACAGTTGTATGTGTAGGCGGAGGTATCGGAAATGCACCGCTTCTTCCCATAGCAAAAGCTCTGAAACAAACAGACAACAAAATAATCAGTATCATTGGCGCCAGGAACAAGGGGCTTTTAATACTCGAAAAAGAATTCAAAAACTTGAGTGATGAGCTGATTATCACCACCGACGACGGTTCATACGGTAGAAAGGCACTGGTAACTGAGCCATTGGAAGAGGTCTGCCGGCGTAATGAAGAAGCACCCGATCAGGCATTCGTAATCGGCCCTGCCGTGATGATGAAATTCTGCTGTGAGGTTACTAAAAAATATGACACCCCCACACAGGTCTCTTTGAATACAATTATGGTTGACGGAACAGGTATGTGCGGCGGCTGTCGTGTCGAAGTCGATGGTAAGCCTAAGTTCGTATGCGTTGACGGCCCGGAGTTTGACGGCCATAAGGTGAATTTCGATTTGATGATGCGAAGGCTTGCCGCATATAAAGACCAGGAGCAAAGCACATATCGGCGGTATAAAAAACATCGCTGTAAAATTGGTCTTGACCAGTAATTACTGAACCGTTCACAAAAATAATATATATCGCAATAATTCGGTCGAATTAAGGATACTGTCTCTATGACAGAAGATGAGCGGAAAGAACTTCTAAAAAAACTTCTCAAAAAACACAAGCGTGGTCAGTTAAAGACTGCCGACCGCCTCAGGATACCGCCACAGCAGATGCCCGAGCAGGAGCCTGCCGAAAGAATCAACAATGTCAATGAAGTCACTACCGGCTATAGTGAGACACAGGCCAGACTTGAGGCGATGAGATGCCTGCAATGCAGAAATCAGCCATGTGTAAAAGGCTGTCCGGTGCAGATAAGAATCAGGGACTTTATAGCACAGATAGCCGATGGCAATTACAAAAAAGCACTGAGTATAATCAAGGAAAGCTCTCTTCTGCCTGCGGTTTGCGGCCGGGTATGTCCACAGGAGGTACAATGCCAGCAGACCTGCACTGTCGGTCTTCGCTATAAAGATGCCACAAAAGCCGTCTCGATAGGCAGGCTGGAGAGATTTGTTGCCGATACCTGCAAAGATTTCGATTCTTTGCCCGCTGTAGCTGCCCAAACGAGAATGAAAGTTGCGGTAATCGGCTCCGGTCCCGGCAGTATCGTTGCCGCCTCTGATTGCACAAGAGCAGGGCACCAGGTTACCATATTCGAGGCCTTTCACAAGCCCGGCGGCGTGATGGTTTATGGAATCCCCGAATTTAGACTGCCAAAGACAATTGTACAAAAAGAAATTGAGACCCTCAGGAAAATGGGGGTTAAAATCGTCTGTAATTTTGTTGCTGGAAAAACCAGGACTGTCGAGCAGTTGATGAAAAACAACGGTTTCGATGCGGTATTTATCGGCGTCGGAGCGGGTCTGCCAGTGTTTATGAACATACCGGGGGAATCGCTGGTGGGTGTTTACAGCGCTAATGAATACCTTACTCGTGTAAATCTTATGAAGGCCCATGATTTCGGCAAAGGCACCGACACGCCTGTAATACGCTCTGAAAAAACCGCCGTGATAGGCGGTGGAAACGTGGCGATGGATTCAGCCAGAACAGCACTCCGACTCGGTGCCGGGCAGGTTTATCTTATCTATCGCAGAACTGAAAAACAAATGCCCGCCAGAATCGAAGAGATACACCACGCAAAACAGGAAGGGGTGAATTTTCTAACCCTGCAAAACCCGGTCCGAATAATCGGAGATGCCGACAGCAGGGTAAAGACACTCGAATGCCTCAGGTATAAACTCGGCGAGCCGGATGCATCTGGCAGGCCGAGACCTGTCCCAATCGAAGGTTCGGAATTTACTATCGACGTCGATAATATCATTGTGGCAATCGGCAACAGGGCCAATCCTCTGCTTACTAAGAGTATGCCGGAGCTGAAATTAAGCAAGTGGGGCAATATCGTCGTGGACGAGAAATGCAGGACATCTCTGGAGGGGGTTTATGCCGGCGGCGATATCGTTCTCGGTTCAGCCACTGTTATTCAGGCAATGGGCCAGGGCAGGGTGGCGGCGGCGGCTATAAATGAGTATCTCGCCAAAAAAGCTAATAAAACTTAGCCAGCGCCGACTGGAATCCATAATTCAGGCAATTCGGGGAAAAAAGCTCTTGTGGGGGAGTTCCCAACCAATAACGAATATAAAACGCCGTCAAAGCCTTGTTTTTCGGGTAAATTATGCTATAAAAAATGATTCTCGTTGACAATGTGGACGATTTAAATATAATGCAATGTGTTTTTGGATAAGTGTTAATGGTTGCCGGAAAGAAAAAAATGCTCAAAAGGTTATTACGGGATTGTCTCAAGTATGCAGTTTAGGAGCCGGTACAATCTCCAACAAGAGTTTTTTGCGCAGCACGGCAGCCCTGGAGTCGAATATTCCGCTTCGTTGCCGAAACAGAAACGACAGCTTCTTTTTGAGAGGGTGAAGATGTAAGATTGACTGAATACAGTCTTAGTTTCGGCACAGGGTAAGCCCGATTTTGGTTGAAAGTTGGCACCGGCAGAAGTGGAAACTGAGCAGGTTTCCACTTTTTTGTTCTGGGTTGCGCCTGACTGTAAAGAATGTTTAGTTCCAAAGGTCAATGATTTAGGAAGACGTAAACAGATGAACCAGGAATTATTAAGAATTGTCGAAAATATTGCGCGAGACAAAAACATCGATAAGGAATCGATATTTATGGACCTCGAAGATGCTATGGTCTCTGCCGCTCGCAAGCATTTCGGTGATACGGAGAGCGAAATTGACGTCCGCATAGACCGTGACAGCGGCGAGATTAAGGCCTTCAAAAACGGCCAGCAAATCGACATAAGCCGACTCGGGCGGATACCCGCGCAAACCGCAAAACAAGTGATTATACAAAAAATCCGCGCCGATGAAAGAGGCAGCATTTTTGCCGAGTTTGTTGAACGCCGCGGTGAAATTGTAAGCGGTACTATTCTGCGCTACGAAAACGGAATGCTGATTGTGGACCTTGAACACAGGGCCGAGGCGCTTATGCCAAGAAGTGAGCAAATACCAGGGCAAACACACCGAAGCTCAGAGAGAATCCGCTCATTTATTCTCGAGGTCAAGGAAGTATCAAACCAGGTAAGAATAATACTGTCCAGAACACATCCGGATTTCGTCCGCCGCTTGTTCGAACAGGAAATTCCGGAAGTAGCAGAAGAAATCATTGAAATCAGGTCATTGGCGCGAGAAGCAGGCTACAGAAGCAAGGTCGCCGTAGCTTCACTGGATGAAAAGGTGGACCCGGTCGGTGCCTGTGTCGGTGTGCGGGGAAGCAGAATAAGAAATATCGTCGATGAGCTCGGCACCGAAAAAATAGACATAGTACGCTGGAGCGATTCGTCAAAAGTTTTCGTCGAAAACGCCCTGATGCCCGCCAAGGTAAGTGAAATTGCCCTTTGTTTCGAGTTCGGCAGGGCGTCGGTTGTGGTCGATGAAGAACAGTTGTCTCTGGCAATCGGCAAGCACGGCCAGAACGTTCGTCTCGCCGCCAGGCTCACAGGATGGGATATCGATATCTTAACGCCTGATGAATACAACAAGGGTGTTGAACAGTTGAGCAATTGCGTAAAAAGCGTGGAAGGTGCCACTGATACACTGCTCGACCAACTGCTCGTGCTTGGTGTTATATCTGTTCCTGACCTCGATGATTTGGGAACTGAGCCTTTGATTGACGAGCTTCATCTCGACAAAGAGCTTGCTCAATCTCTCGTTAATGCTGCAGCAAAGGAAGCCGAACGTTTAGCCAGCGAACCTAAAAAACAAGCCGAGGATATGATGAAAGAACAGCAAAAAGAAACAGACCAGCAGCATGATAATGTATAGTCAGCAAAATTTCTTTTTGGCATATTGTTTAAGATTAATTAATTAATTATGGCTATTACGAGAGTCTACAAGTTAGCAAAAGAGCTTGGCGTCAAAAGCACTGCTATTGTAAACAAGTGCAGGGATGAAGGACTGGACGTTAAAAATCATATGTCCACTATCTCCGCCGGCCTGGCTGCCACAATACGCGAATGGTTCACCGAAGGTGATAATATAACCACTGTTGAGGGCAGCGCAAAAGTAGATCTGAAAAAAGTTCGTATCCCCAAAAAGAAAAAGAAGAAAAAGAAAAAAAGCACAGTTGAAACAGAAAAGCCAAAAGCGGAAAAGGTTGAAAAGCCCTCTGCCCCGGACAAACAAAAGCCTGTAGCCGGCCCAACAAAGAAACCTCGCCCAGCAGTCAAAAAAACGCCGCCGTCAGAAACTGAGCCAACTGAGAAAAAGAAAAAGGCCAAGAAGAAAGAGCCTGTAAAACCTGTTGGGCCCAGGCTTGAACGACCGGAACCTGCAGAACTCAGCGGACCGAAAATCGTCCGTATTGAAGAGCCTGAAGTTGTAAAACCCCCTCCAACCAGCAGAAAACGCAAACTAAGTTATGATAAGCCGGCAACCGAGCCTTTAATATACAAACCGGCCGATTTGCAGGATAAAACCGGCCAGCAGAAGGAACAACCACGGCAAACAAGAAGGCGAAGGCAGCGAAAATCAAAGCATCGCCGCGAAGATTCTGATAAATCAACGGAAACAAGCATCCCATTCAGCCTCAAACGCCGACAGAAAGATATCGAGGAACGTCGGGCTCGACTCGATGCAGCCGGTGGACGACGGTTGAGAGTACGGCCTGCTCGCAGAATAGCTACCAGGGAAACCGCTGAAATATCCACACCGGTTCGGCCGGAAAAAGTTACTATAAACGAGCCTGTTACCGTCAAAAACCTCTCAGCAGCAATGGGG
>Ga0180437_10011762_pt1 | contig 10448 bp, 10 predicted proteins | sample SS_ome_4_FD_132410 | JGI IMG/M metagenome (GOLD analysis project Ga0180437, IMG submission 132410) | Hypersaline lake sediment archaeal communities from the Salton Sea, California, USA - SS_3_D_1 metaG | ecosystem: Environmental > Aquatic > Non-marine Saline and Alkaline > Hypersaline >... | reverse complement strand
CTATCGACTCAGAAACAAGGCTTGTACCCCAAAAACGAGGAGTGGTAAGGTGAAAAAGTAGCCCTCATGAATGGCTGGTTTTGAACCGACCCGCACTGGCCGGTTTTGATTCGACCGCTGACAGAGAAATCGCCTGGACCGGGTCCCAGATTGTAGTAGTTGTCCGGCAGGTTGTTCCAGATGTCATTGCACATGACGGCAGCGGTTCCTCCTGGAGGAAGGTAGACACCGTACCCGCCCTGCGAGTCGACTATGATGTTGTTCTCGATCGCAGCCAGGTATGCATCGCCCGCGTAGATCCCGCCACCCTCGGCCGCGGAGTTGGCGACGAAGGTGTTGTGCCTGAGCTCAATACCGCACCAGACCACCCACACGATGCCACCGCCGCGTTGCACGCAGGCGTTGTGCGCGAAAAGATTCCACTCAATGACGGCGGCGCAGTTGTAGAAGTAAATCGCCCCGCCGTGCGTGGCCTTTGCTGCGTTGCGCTCGAGCGTATTCCCCTGGAGCTTGATTCCAGACGAGTACTCAGCGTACAGACCACCACCGCAGACGCCCCCCACGTTGTCCTGGATGAGGTTGTCCTCAAAGACGGCGGACTCGCACTCGAGAAGGCAGATTGCACCGCCGCACCCGTCCGTCGTGTTGTTCGCGATGGTGTTGCCCCAAGCGATGGGCGTGCCTAGGAACGAGCAGATCCCGCCGCCATGTTCAGCGCCGTGGTTTCCGCGGATCGTGTTGCCGTGGATGTGGAGTCTGGACCATTCGCCATGGAGGTAGACTCCGCCTCCCCAGCACGCTTGGTTCTGTTCGATAGTATTGTCCTCGACATTCGCAATGGCCTCCGTCTTCCAGGGTGCGGGTCCGGCCCTGTGGCAGATCGCGCCGCCGCCGTGTTCCACGCTGTTGTATTTGAACGTATTGCCGTGGATCCATGGCGCCGTGTCCGCACCCTGCACATAGATGCCCCCGCCCGACCATGCGTGGTTGTACACGAACACATTGCCTGCAATCTCGGCTTCGTCGCCGAACTCCACAAAGATCCCGCCGCCACTGGTTGCCTGGTTGCTGCTGAACACGTTGTCGACCACTCGGACGGCGCTACCGCTGATGTACATCCCGCCGCCCAGGCACCCTGGAGGCGGAGCACTCCCATGCTGTATGGTGAAGCCGATCACGGCCGTGTTCTGGTCGCAGCTGTAGACTGTGATCACAGTCCCCGCAGAGGAGCCGTCCAGAAACGTCACTTCTGGACCCGACTCACTGACCAGGACAACCCCGTCGGGCATGGCCAGTATCTCGCAGTACGTCCCCGGGGCGACCAGAACCGTGTCTCCGTATTCCGCCACTGCAAGTGCTCCCTGGATGGTGGGGTAGTCTCCAGGCACGTGGATCGTCGCTGCACGTGCAGGGTCGAATGTGGCTAGAACGACGAGAATTCCCAGACCGATCGCGCTGCGCATCGCTGCCTCCTTCCCGGCATAGATCTCCGCGATTCCTGAGGCTCCCCGGCAAGCATGTCGGCGTCTTCGAAATCACAGGAAAGTAGACCCAGTCCCCTGAGACCTGTGATAAGACATCGGGCTCGCCCCTGTGAAATCCCCAAGAACGATGTAGTTAGCAAGAGCGCCGAGCTCAGCACCGCGCCCTCCCACTACACTTCGTCCCCTCAAATGCAACTATACTACCGGTCGGCCTCGAAGTCAAGATCGAAAACGGATCGCCGGTCCTGGAATCATAAGGCGTTATCCTGGTTGGGATTCATGTCGTGGGGACCACGCCGGTTTCCCTCCGTTGGGTGGGAATCCGGGCGACGAGTGCTCCACGGGAGGAGCAGAAGCAGACCTCCCAGTAGCCCGAGCGCGATGACCTGGAGATACGAGAGAATGGCGACGGAGAAGATCCAGTAAGGAGACACCGTCTCGATCTTCGTGAAGAAATAAACAAATCCGTTCTCGCGAATGCCCAGGCCGTTTATGAAGACAGGAAGCGTGCTGAGGAGGAAGATAAAAGGGCCATAGATGAGGAAGAAGCGCAGCGGGACTGTCCCCCCCAAGCTCAGGGCGACGATGTAGTCGTAGGAGTATGACACAAAGTGGATCCCCACGGAGAGCACGAATCCAAAGATCAGCCGTGAAGAGTGATCGCGGTACTGGGCGAAGCTCTCAGCGAATCGGTCGATTGCCTCGTCGATGAACCGGAGGCTGGCCGGGAAGCGGAACCTCGGCACACCTCTCCTGCTCATGGAGAGGTAAACCAGGCACAGCGCAGCACAGCAGACAGCCGAGAGCACCACGGCAATCCACACGAGGCCTTGCTCCACATAAATCCTGGGGTGTAGAGCTGCAAGAACAACAACGAACACCCACAATCCCAGAATCCCGAGCGCTCTGGCCATGATCACCGAGGACAGGGAATCGACGCGCCTCCGGTAGTGGAACCCCAGGTGGAGTCCCTTTGCCACATCGCCCCCGAAAGCGCTCGGCAGGAACAGCCCATAGAATATCCCCAGCAGCTGGTAGCGAAACAGGGTCAGGAACCTGATTTCAGCAACGAAGGGCCGCAGGAGCCACAGCCAGCGGACGGTCTGAAGCACCTGGTAGACAACGTAAATGCAGAGAGAGCCGGCAGCGATACGCAGGTCTACATGTACCAATACTCCCCAGGCATTGTGCAGGTCAACTCTCGACGCCAGCCACCCGAGCAGAAGGAGGCTTAGGCAAACGCGGAGGACGGTTCTACATCGACGACCGAACCTGGGGCCTTGGCTTGACTCGGATCCCGGACTGATCACTGCGGGCGCTCCTGAATGCGGTTCGATACGCGCTCACCTGTTTCCTTTACCCCGTGGCGCCGTCGACGTCAAGCCCTGTTGATTCCCCTGCGAGGCTAATGAGGCCGTCGTCGCGGGGTCTTTCCCAGCCACCTTGACTGGAATGTGTGAATCCGGTAGACTCATGAGAATGGGGCAGCTACTGGCAGCAGTTGCATCTGGTGCGAGGCTTGTGTGCATGCAGTCGTTGCCGGCGCCAGGGAAGAGGGCTCCCCTATCGCCCATCAACTGCGCGGAGCCATCGTATGCAAGACCAGACAGAGCGCTCTCGATCCGCGGCGGAGTCAGTCTTTGAGAGATGTCGTAGGCTCGTGATGGATGCCTCCTACCGGGCCGAGGCCCTCGAGAAAACCCGAGATGCACACCGCGGAGTGGTCGGGTTCTTCTCCAACTATGTTCCAGAGGAGTGGCTGTATGCCTGCGATCTCATCCCAACCCGACTTCTTGGCCTGCAGGAACACCGTTGTGGGGATGGGAGTTCACTTCCCGGGTTCTACTGCAGCTATGTGCGCGACGTGTATGCTTCCATAGAGCAGGGTCTCCTTGGGTATTTGGATGCTGTGGTCCTCCCCAATACCTGCGATTCGCTGCAGGGCGTGAGGGATGTTTGGGCAGTCGGCGTGCCTGACACCCGCATGTATCCGTTCCTACATCCGGTCCGCCAGGCAGGCAGTCGGGAGTTCTATGTTGCACAACTCGTTCGCCTCAGGAAGGCAATCTCGGCGGATTTTCGGGTGGATCCTTCTCCAGCGGCCCTGGCGCGGGCTGCCGAGGTGTACAACAGGAATCGCTCGGTCCTTGCGCGGCTGCACGCCCGTCGCCTGGGGAAACGGTTGCCCTTCGGCGGAGCGGACTTTGTGGCCCTTGTGACGGCGGGCATGATCCTCCCCAAAGAGGAGCACAACCAGATGCTGGAAGAACTGGAACGAGGGCAGGATCCATCCGCGGGAGAGTTGCTGGCGGACAAGCACCGGCTCATGATTATGGGACCTGTGTGCGATAGGCTCGACCTACTCGATGTCATCGAGTCGAAGGGGGCCGTGATCGTCACTGACGCCCTCACCAACGGGACCCGCTACTTCCTGTACGCCGACCTGGAGCTGCCCTGCGACGATGTCGCCTTTGCGCGACGGTTTGAGAGGCAAGCGGTGAGTCCCACGGTCACAACGCCGGAGCGGTGGGGGTTCGTGGTAGACCAGGCCCGGTCCTTCCGGGCGGAGGGACTGATCTTCATTTGTCCCAAGTACTGTGATCCCCACATCCTGCTCTGGCCAGCTGTGCGGCTCCGGCTGGAGGCCATAGGCATCCCGACTCTGGTCTTGGAGATCGAGCACAACCAGTCGGATTTCTCGCGGGAGGGAAACCTGGTGGAGGCATTTCTCGAGACCCTTCAACCGGTGTGATCCGATGTCCAGCCACCGCGCGCTTCGAGATGTCGTCGATCAGTACTACGGGCCACTCCGCCAGCCGGCTGGGACAGCTCCAGTCGCGTGGGTGTCGGCCTTTGCTCCTGTGGAGATCCTGCGGGCCATGGGACTCGCGTGCTTCTACCCGGAGAGCTACGCGGCTACGTGTTCGGCCCGTGGGCTGGGACGTGAGATGATTTCGGTCTCATCGCAGAGGGGCCTGGGTCGAGACGTGTGCTCGTATGCGAGGATCTTCTACGGTGCTGTGTGGGACGGCCTGGGGCCTCTGGGTTCCCTCCCTCGCCCCGATCTTCTGATCGCGACTAACAACCAATGTGGAACGATACCTGCATGGTGGGAAAGCCTGCAGGAGTCCTACGGGGTGCCACTCTTCACGGTAGACTACCCCCGGGAACAGGAGGGACTGACACCGGAGACGCTGGAGTACATCCGCCTCCAGCACCGTGGCGTCGTGGATATCGCAAGACAGGTGTCGGGAGCGGACCTGGACCCCGATGTGCTTGCCCGGGTGGTGGGGCTTTCCCGGCGCGCGAGCGATGCTTGGTCGCGCATCCTAGAACTTCGGGCCCGCCCCAGGTTTCAAGGGGAGGTGCGGACGATGATCGACGCCCTTTTCCCGATCGTGGTCCTGCGCGGCACGGAGGCATGCGCCCACTACTATGAGGTTCTCTACGCCGAGATGGCCCGCAAGCCGGAAGGGGACGCAGTCCGCCCCCGTATTCTCTGGTACGGCTACCCGTGCTGGTTCTTGCCCGGCCGCGTCATCCTGCCCAGGGTCAAGCGGGGCCGGATCGTTGCGGATACGTACACGAGATGGTGGGTGTTCGATTTCCAGAGCGCAGACGTGTGGGAAGGCTTGAGCCGCGTCTACGGCTTGACGTATCTCAACCGCTCACCCGCCGAGAAGGTTAGGGAGGTGGAGGCGCTGGTCTCGGAGTATGATATCGATGCAGTCTTGATTCATTCGAACCGCAGCTGCAAGCGCGTTGCGTCGGCCGAGAATCTGGTGCTCCAGAGGCTGGAGAACCTTGGCATACCGTCGGTTCGATTCGAGGGCGACATGGCCGACCCGACCTGGCACGGCGGTGGGTCCGCCGAGGCCTGTGTGAGCGCTCTCCTGGAGATCTTGGGGAACTAGATGGCCTACTATCTGGGAGCGGACCTAGGATCCTCGTACGTCAAGATCCTGTTGATGACGGGGGAAGGTGCAGTAGTAGAACGCGCGGTTGAACCGACCGAGGTGGTGACACGAACCCAGTCCGAGCGACTGGTGAACAATGTCGTGAGTGCCGCAGGCCTGACGCGGCGCATGATTTGCCGCGTGGCCGCTTCGGGCTGGGGTCGTGACAACCTTGTGGATGCTGATGATCGTATCACGGACATCGCTGCCGTTGCACGGGGTGCGGTCGGCGTCATGCCGGGCGTCTCAGGTGTGCTGGATGTGGGAGGCCAGGACACGAAGGCCATCCGCATCGGGAAAGGAGGGAGGGTACTGCGCTTCGCGCTCAATGACAAGTGTGCAGCTGGCACCGGGCGTTTTCTGGAGATGGCCACCCGGAAGCTTGGCGTGAGCCCTGAGGAGTTCGCGCGGATCGCGGCCCGCTCTGCCCACCAGATCGCGATCTCATCGTTCTGCACGGTCTTCGCCGAGAGCGAGATCGTTGGACTCGTGGCGCAGGGCACAAGTCCGGAGGATATCGCCCGGGCCGTCGAGGTGTCGACGGTCGACCGGATCATCCAAATGGCCGGGGGGATGCTCACGGGGGGCGTGGTCCTTTTCACAGGGGGGCTGGCATTGAACGCGGACCTCGCGGGGGTCCTTCAGGATCGGGTGGAAGCCAAGATTGTGGTCCCGGAGCATCCTCAGTTCGTGGGCGCGCTTGGGGCTGCTCTCATCGCCCACGATAGGGACGGCAGGGATGAAGGAGGGCGAGGTGACGTCTGAACCCGACGCTTCGCGAATTCAACAGATGCTCGACTCCGGAGACCACCTGCGGGCGTGGGCATGGGCCTCCGACCGGTTCCGAGCGAAGACAACGTTGGTCAACGCGGAGGCTCTTCGCCGGCTTGCGAACGGCCTGGATCCAGAGCGCGTGGGGTGGCGGCCGGTGAAGGTGACCGTCCTACGGACGGCGACACTGGAGCCGCTCGTTCCCTACCTCGCGGCCCAGATGATCACGGATCGGTTGCTGCCGGACATCAGCTTGGAGGAGTACGGTGTGATAGATCCTCTCATCCTGGAGGAGGGCAGTGCCCTGTACGCATCGGAACCGGATGTGGTTTTGCTTGCCGTCTTCCTGCAGGACTGGAGCCCCCAGTTGTACTGGGAGCACAACCGGCATGGTCCCAAGGACCGCAACGCGATCGCCGACAACCTTGTATCGCGGATTGAGAGTCTTGTGGATTGCTTCCGTGGTCGTTCGTCGGCCAAGATGCTCCTGCTTAACTTCGCCGTCCCGCCGTTTGCGCCCGGTGGCATCGCGGAGTCGGTCGGGGAGGATAGTCTGGCGGAGACAGTGCATGCCATGAATCGCCGATTGGCGGCCCTCTGCCAACGGCATCGCTCCGTTTATCTGCTCGATTACGACCGCCTGATCGCCCGGTGCGGGACCGGGACCTGGACGGACCCCAAGCTGTGGTACTTGTCCCGGAACCCGCTGGCAGGGCCGAGCGTCGCGCACCTTGCGCGGGAGATGGGCGCTTGCATGCGGGCGATGTTCGGCCGGAGCCGGAAGTGCCTCGTGCTAGACTGCGATGACACCCTGTGGGGTGGAATCGTCGGAGAGGTGGGGCTCGGAGGTATCGCACTGGGGGATGACTACCCCGGCAATGCGTTCAAGGATTTCCAGCGGGCCGTCCTTTCTCTCTTCGACCGCGGTGTGATCTTGGCGATCAACAGCAAGAACAACGAGGCCGACGCGATGGAGGTCTTCGAGAGGCACCCGGAGATGATCCTGCGAGAGAAGCACATTGCCTGCTGGAGGGTGAACTGGCAGGATAAGCCGGCCAACATGCGGGAGATCTCTGAGGATCTGAACATCGGACTCGACAGCCTGGTCTTTCTCGACGATAGTGTGATCGAACGGGAAAGGATGCGTCACGAGCTTCCTGAAGTGCTCACTGTGGAGCTGCCGAGCAGTCCGACACATTACGCGCGGACCCTGGCTGGTCTCGGTGTGTTCGACACCCTCACGATCTCCGAGGACGACCGCAAGCGGGGTGAACAGTACCGTGCTCAGGTCGAGCGGAAGAAGTTGCGTGGGCGCAGCACGTCCGTGGTGGACTACTACCGCTCCCTCGAAATGGAAGCCGAGATTCGCCTGGCGGATGAGCGATACATCGGGCGCGTCTCCCAGTTGACACAGAAGACAAACCAGTTCAACCTCACGACCCGGCGGTACTCGGAGAAGGATATCGAAGCGTTCTGCAAATCCCCGGCGTCCCGTGTCTACGTCCTTCGTCTCCAGGATCGCTACGGAGACAGTGGGTTGGTGGGCGTCGCCATTGTGCGGACGGAACCGGACGAGTGGGAATTGGACACCTTCCTTCAGAGCTGCAGGGTCATAGGGAGAACGGTGGAAACGGCTCTCCTGGCGCTTATTTGCGCCGACGCCCGGGGCAGCGGGGCGAGCCGAGTCGTGGGTCGGTACATCCGCACAAAGAAGAACAAGCCGGTGGAGGAATTCTATGCGAACCACGGCTTCGCCAGGATTGAGGGCGACGAGGAAGACTCCGTCTGGGCGCTGGATCTCCGCGGTGAGATCCCCCAAAGCCCGAGCTGGATCCGCATCCGTGAGTGAGGACGGACCATGAGCGTCGAAGAGAAGGTGCGAGAGATCATGGCAGCGGCCTTCGCAATCCCAGTCGAGCGCATCGGAGGAATGGCGTCCACAGAGACAATCGCCGAGTGGGATTCTGTGTCCCACCTGTCCCTCGTGATCGGGTTGGAGGAAACCTACGGCGTTTCCCTCGATCCCGATGACGTTCCGCGGATGACCGACCTGGGAACAATTCTCGAGATCCTGAAGAAGCATGGGGTGGGCGCTTTGGGGGAAACAGGCGGATGAGACGCTTCTTCCGGCGGCACGTGTCCCGGTTTCTGTGTGTTGCGGCCATGATCGCACCGAGTGCCGGGATGCGCGTCTTCTTCAACCGATTGAAAGGCTGCAAGATCGGGAAGAATGTGTGGATTGGGCCTCAGGTGTTCCTTGACGTCCATCTGGATCATCCTGACCCTAAGAACGCAGTCTGTATCGGGGATCATGTCTCGGTCGGACAGAACGTGCTGGCCTTCACCCATGATTCCAGCTACTGGCAGGTGACGCGCGGGCAGCAGCCGATAGAGTTCGGCCGCGTGGTGATCGGGAGCGACACCTACATCGGGCCCAACGCGCTGCTCTACAACACGACGGTGGGACACCACTGTATCATCATGGCGCATTCAGTCCTCGTCGGAAGAGAATTCCCCAGCCACAGTCTGATCGCAGGATACCCTGCTCGAGTGATCAAGGATCTGAGGAAAGAGATCGAGGGTGATCGCGATACGGTTTGACATCGACACGTACCACGGGCTGGTTGACCGCACTCCGGCCTTGCTTGACGTGTTGGACGAGTTCAACGTCCGAGCCACCTTCTTTTGCGTGATGGGGCCGGAGGCGAACGCCATCGACGTCCTGCGCCTCCGGTTTCTCAAACGGGGGATCCGGAAGGGGAAGCTCCGAGCCAAACGGAAGGGTGGACCGGCCTATCTTGTGTGCGCCGCGCTGTTCCCGAAGTGGGTGGGGGCGCGTAATCCCGAGCGGCTCCTGGAAATCACTCGCCGGGGGCACGAGGTCCAACCCCATGGTTGGAAGCATATCCAGTGGCAACGAGATCTGGCGGGGATCAACGTGCGCCACCACTTGCGCAAAGCTGTGAACGCGTACCGGGCTGTGTTCGGGGAACCGCCGATGGGTTTCGCCTCACCGGGGAGAGTGTACAACCGTCAGACCCTTGAGATGATGGACGAGTTTGGCTTCGCCTACGCGGGGGACATGGACGGTGATCAGCCCTTCCGCCCCGAAGGCTGTCGACATCTCCAGATCCCGGTGACGATGTTCAGGACCATCGACGAGATGCGGGACGAGGGAATGAGCGACGACGGTATCGTCGACCGATTCATCCACGAGATTGAGACCCGGAAGGACTTCTGCTGCTTCTACGAACACCCCGACAATCTCTTCGACTCGGAGTTTGCCATCCTGCGCCGCGTGTACCGATACATTTTGGACCATGGCCTACCGACGGTGGCCCACAGGGACGTCGTGCGGCGGTACTCTTCCGGGCAGTGAATGAGCTTCGGGCCGTCTCTTGTTCGCCTTGAAGACCCGGGTTTGGACGGTGTCCGTCATGGCAGGTACACACGTCACCAAGATGGTCTCCCCCAGGCTGGTCGGGTGGGCGCGCCTCCGGTCCGATCGGTGGACGCGCGCAGCGCCCCTGTGGATAGGGATACTGGCTTTCCTCCTCCGCGTGATCTACCTGGAGGGCGCTCGCCAGAGTTCTCTGTTTGAGGCGCTCGGCCTCGACGCCAAGTTCTACGACCGCTGGGCCAGGGAGATCGCCTCCGGAGACTGGATCGGCTCCGAGCCCTTCTTCATGGGGCCCCTCTATCCCTACACTCTTGCCGTCCTCTACAAGATCCTGGGAACCGGCGTGCACCGGGTGGCCCTGGTTCAGGCCGGAATCGACAGCGTCACGTGCGCGCTCGTCTACGTCGTTGCACGACGGCTGTGGCAGCGGGAGTGGGCCGGCCTCGCGGCCGGAGGGCTCGCCTGCGTCTTCGGGCCCATGATGCTCTACACCGGCGAGATCCTGTTCCCGACCTTGGCCATGCTCCTCAACGTGCTGTTTCTGTACCTCGTCCTTCGCGCCGACGAAGGCTGTCGGGGCGCGCTCGTCCCGGTGGCCGGCGCGATCCTGGGGTTCTCGGCCCTCGGCAAGGCGACGGTCCTGGTGTTCTACCCGGTCGTGGTCGCCTGGTGGATGTGGGGGGGGGCGAAGCCCGGGATCCGAAGGGCGGCCGTCTGGGGCTCTCTCCTGCTGGCGGGCACGGCCGCCGTCGTTCTCCCGGTCACCATCCGCAACCGGGTCGTGGGCGACGACTGGGTGTGGATCACGTCCAACGCGGGCCTCAACTTCTATATCGG
>Ga0180437_10011761_pt1 | contig 10448 bp, 12 predicted proteins | sample SS_ome_4_FD_132410 | JGI IMG/M metagenome (GOLD analysis project Ga0180437, IMG submission 132410) | Hypersaline lake sediment archaeal communities from the Salton Sea, California, USA - SS_3_D_1 metaG | ecosystem: Environmental > Aquatic > Non-marine Saline and Alkaline > Hypersaline >... | reverse complement strand
GGTGGAGAAGCTGCGGAGGACATTCGAGCGCCAACTGGACAAGCTTGAGGATCGCCTGACCCGCGAGCAGCGCGAGCTGACAGAAGACCAGGCCAAGTATCAGGCTCGGAAACAGGAAGAACTCATCTCGGCCGGCGAAACCGTTGTGGGGCTGCTGGGGATTCTGGGATCGCGCCGCAGGACAGGGCTCTCCAAAGCAGCCACCAAGCGGCGCCTTACCGCTCAAGCCAAGGCAGATATTGAGGAATCAGAAGCCGAGATCGCGCGCCTCAAGGAGGAGACAGAAGATCTGCAGCGCTCATTCGAGGAAGAAGCCGCATCCATCGGTGACAAGTGGACAGCGACGCTGGACGAGATCGAAACCTTCGCCGTTCGGCCGAGACGCCAGGATGTGAACGTGCAGCTCGTCGCGCTGGCCTGGGCTCCCTACTGGGAGATCGGCCGAAGTGCCGCCAGCGGCAGGCTCACGCACGACCGCGTGCCAGCCTGGGGCTAGGCCAGGCGCCTGCCAACGGATTGTAGCCGGGACCGTGCAGCCAAGCCGGGCCTTGGAGTCTTGGGCTGGGGGCCCGTACACGCCTCTGCAACCAACAGCGCGGCGGGGCATGGTTTGATGGCCGTTCGCGCCATCCACAGCTGCGCTAGGAGAGAACTGTGTCCGGTCACTTCTACGGCGCCGGAATGCAACTGTTGTGCCTTTTCGCGGTCGCAGGCCTCATCGCTGGCTGTCAGACCGCGGCGCCAATGCGGCCGACGGCCACAGCACCGGCCGCGGCCCCAATGCCCGTCCTCGAACTGCCGCCTCCGCTTACCAACGGCCCCATGTCCCTGGAGGCGGCTCTCTCTGAGCGCCGATCCATACGCGCCTACACTGCTGAAGCGCTTGCTTTGCAGGACATTTCTCAGCTGTTCTGGTCGGCGCAAGGTATCACACGGTCGTGGGGCGGCCGCACCGCTCCGTCGGCCGGAGCGCTCTACCCGCTAGAGCTGTATGCGGCGACGGCCGAGGGGGTGTACCACTACCTTCCACGGCAACACCGAGCCGAGCTGTGGCTCGCGAAGGACATCCGCCAATCGCTGTGGGACGCCGGACTGCGGCAGGAGGCGCTCAAGAAAGCGCCTACGGTATTTGCCGTGACGGCTGTGTACCAGCGCACGTCAGACAAGTACGGCAATCGCAGCGAACGTTACGTCCAACTGGAAGCGGGTCATGCCGCTCAGAACTTGCTGCTACAGGCCGTGACGCTTGGCCTGGGCGCAGTCCCCATCGGGGCCTTTGACGATGAGGCGGTAGCAGCCGCGCTGACACTGCCGTCAGGCGAAGAGCCCCTCTATCTTATCCCCGTCGGCCACCCGGCCGAGTGACAGCCTAGGCCGCTAGTCCTGTGATCTTCTTCACCGCCAGCTCTACGCTCTTTTGCGGACTGACCTTGATCTGCACATCCGCCACGCGACCCTCTTCATCGATCACATAGTGACTGCGGATCATGCCCATGTAGGACCTGCCATACATCTTCTTCTCGCCCCAGGTGCCATACTGCTCAGCGACCACATGCTCCGGGTCTGACAGCAGCACAAAGGGTAGGTCGTTGTCGGTGCGGAACTTGGCCAGCGCCTTCACAGGATCGGGGCTCACACCTATGACCACCGCATTCGCGGCTTCGAGTCTCTCGGATTCGTCACGGAATCCCTGTGCATGCTTGGTTCAACCCGACGAGCCGGCCTTCCCGTAGAAGTAGAGAATCACTTTCTTGCCCCGAAAGTCAGAGAGTCTGACCCTTTCTCCGGCATCCGAGACTAGCTCAAAGTCTGGGGCCATCTCGCCCACGTTTGGCATCGTCCACCTCCATTGCGCGTCTGCTTTGCTCGTGCCTTCTTGGCTTCGTCCACTATGCTGCTCTTCGGGCCTGCATCGTGCGGCTGGGGCCCGCACGCTCGGGAAACAGGCTACAGCGACAGTGTGTACACCCGGTAGCGCTTGTACTCTTCAACGTCAAAATGACTGACGAGCGTGTTCAGTCTGTCGTTCTCCTCTGCCTGCAGCGACATGTCCACCATGCGAAAGCCCCTTGGCAGACCGCAGCGGGCCAGTTCCAGCAACATCAGAGCTTCGATGCCTCGCCCCTGGTATTCCTCCAGCACGCCCCCAACCTTGAGGCTGATAACGTCCACGTTTCGCCAATGCCACCAAGCCAGAAGCTTCCCAAAGCCATCGAGCCGGCCATTCAGGTGAATGAGCACCTGATTAAAGTCAGGAAAGGCCAGCAGACAGCCAACGGTCTTGCCTTCTACCTCACCGAACAGGACAAAGTCCGGATCCACAAATGGACGGAGTTGCTGTGCGAAGGCATCGAGGTCTTCATCGCCCCACGGCACATGGTCAGGCAGCTTTCCGATGGTTGCATCGTAGAGCTCCCGGACACGCTGTACTTCATCGTCCCAGTTCTCCAGACAAGCATGCCGGATGTTGAGATGCGAGCGCCGGCGCGCCACCTTCTCGAGACGAGCCAGGCGCGGTGGCAGTGTACCATTGGGACCCACAATCTTTGACACCCACGCCCTGCGGCAGAGATCATCTGCCAGCTTCACAAAGCCGCACCGCTCAACAAAGCCCTGGTAATAGGGTGGAGAGTGAGCGCACAGCATGGGCGGCGGGCAGTCATCGCCTTCAATCAGAATGCCGCGCTCCCGGTCGCGGTGGAAGTTGATCGGTCCGCGCAGTTCAGTCATTCCACGCTGTTGGGCCCAATCTCCAGCTGTCTCAAGCAGGGCTCTCGCTGCCTCAAAATCCTCCAGCACTTCGAAAAAGCCGAAGAATCCGACCTTCTGCCCAAGATGCTCATTGAAGCGATGATCGACAAACGCAGCGGTGGTGCCCACCAGCCGGCCGGACCGCCGCGCGCCCAGCAACAGAACGTCTGCCTGCTGAAAGAAGGGATTGCTTCCCGGATCCAGTAGCTTCTGGCGCTCCTTGATGATGGGCGGCACCCAATTCTTGTCACCGCGGTAGACCGTCCACGGAAACATCACCATCTCCTGGCGCTCCTCAGCACTGCCCAGCTTCGTGACTTCGAGATCGGCCATGCGCCCTCGTCCTCTCTTTCGAACAACTACTCACACTCTGCGGACTCGGGATCGCCCCACGAGCGGAGGGATCGCGCCGATTATATACCCACGCTGGCATCCGTCAAAGCAGCCACCTTGAAGCGCCTTTTTGACGGTGCACTGTTCTTGGATATACTGCCGTGCGTGACATCCACATAGCCAGCTGACGCTGTGCGGTCGGCATCGTACTGCGACTAGTTGGATGCACCCAACACTGCCTGATCGCATCAGACCCGGTCTTCTGCAAAAGGGCGCCAATACGGAGGATTCAGCACATGACATCAAGGCGAGCCCTGATAACCGGCGTGACGGGCCAGGATGGCTCCTATCTGGCCGAGTTCCTGCTGGACAAGGGCTATGACGTGTACGGAATGGTTCGTCGATCCAGCTCTGAGCGCATGGAGCGCATCGACCACCTGAGAGAGCAAATCCATTTGATCAAAGGTGAGTTGACAGATGTGCTGTCACTGTTTGAGGTAGTGAGCCAGGTTCGCCCACATGAGCTCTACAATCTGGGAGCTATGTCCTTTGTCAAGGACTCGTTCACTCAGCCCGCCTACACCGTTCAGGTGACCGGCATGGGAGCGGTGAACCTGCTGGAAATCTGCAAGCGCATCCTGCCCGATGTGCGGTTCTATCAGGCGTCCTCGTCCGAAATGTTCGGACAGGTCAGCGAGGTGCCGCAGAAGGAGACAACGCCCTTCCAGCCCTCAAGTCCCTATGGCTACGCCAAGTTGCTTGCGCACCTGCACACCAGGCAGTGCCGCATGGAAGGCCTCTTCGCCGTCGGCGGCATCCTCTTCAACCACGAGTCCCCACGCCGTGGTTATGAGTTCGTCACCCACAAGATCACTGATGCCGTGGCGCGCACCGCGCTCGGGCTGGTGGAAGACGGTCGCGCCGAGGTGCTCACACTCGGCAACCTTGACTCCAAGCGGGATTGGGGCTATGCGCCGGAGTACGTCGAAGGCATGTGGCTGATGCTGCAAGAAGATGAACCCAACGACTACATTCTGGCCACTAATCAGCAAACCACCGTGCGGGATTTCGTGATGATGGCCTTTGAGCAGGTTGGTGTTTCCATCGAGTTTGAGGGACAGGGAGTCGAGGAAAAGGGATACGATCGCGACACCGGCCAGGTCATCTGCCAGGTGGCATCCCAGCACTTCCGCCCAGTGGACGTGGTCAATCTGCGTGGAGATCACTCCAAAGCTGAGGCTCGTCTGGGCTGGAAACCGCGGACCGATGTGCGAGGCCTGGTGCAGGTCATGGTTGAGCACGACCTGCGCTGTGTGCGCCAGGAGATCGACTCCGGCCAGATCAAACGCATCAACAACTAGAACTGCTGGCGGGCAATCGCACCTGCGGCAGGGTGATGCACGCAGCGGGGAGGGTTGACTGCTGATCACAGAGTACGTAATGGTGGTGGTATACGTGCCTGAAGCCCAAACTCACGCTGTCCGCGATGCCATGTGCGAAGCCGGCGCTGGCACCGTGAACGACGGCTGCTACGATCATGTGGCCTACGTCAGCAGAGCCATATGCCATTACCGGGTCCTTCAGGGCGCGCACGCCGAGCCTGACCAGGTCGGCCATAAGTACCAGACCGATGAAAACCGTATTGAAGCGATCTGCCGCCGAGACCGTGTCCCAGCGGTTGTGCAAGCGATCTGCGCGGTGCATCCTTACGAGACCCCCGCCATCGCTGTCTATCCCACCCTGACTGGAGAGCTCAAGTACTGGCGAGACGCTGTCTAGCTTGATTCGTGTCACATGAGGACGGACTCGATATTGCGGCGGTTCTCGGACCACGCACACGACGTGGTCCGAGCAGGTATCTCAACCAGACCGCAGTATCGAGTAATTCCGATGTATCTTGCTGTTGCTAAAGGAGGAGCATGGAGTTTGAGGAACTTGTCGCTACAGCCATAGGCACCTTAGTGCCCTTCATTGAGCTGGCGGGTGCGCTTATCATTGTATGGGGAGTGCTGCGCACCTTCGTGCGTCATGTAAGGTCTTCGTTCAGTCTTGATCCGCAGCACGTCCGCAATCTGCGGGCACAGCTGGTACAGAGTTTGGTGATGGGTTTAGAGTACCAGGTTGCCGCGGATGTTCTGCGGACAGCACATGCCCCTACCTGGACGGACATAGGCAAGCTGGCCGCTCTGATCGTCATACGCACCGTGCTGAACTATCTGCTGGAGCGCGAAGCACAGCACCTGTGCTCTGATGAAGGGGGGAGGGGCGAGGCACATGCGTAGTGCCAGATGAGACGGGTGCAGACGGACGCGCCCAGTGGCAAGCAGACTGCGCCGGAGTGCGGGTACGCACCCGAGGTCAAGACGCAATAGCGACGTACAGGAGACAGCTCGCGGCTATAGAGCACCCGCGGGCCACTGGAGTTGTTGCACCGAGGCGGTTGGCTATTCGAGATCCGGGCGAAGTTCGTGCACGGTACCCTCGGCGTCGACTCGGCCGTGCCAAACGAAGGCTTCATCGTGGCGGGCCAGTTCGGTTCGGTAGGTGGCCTGATCCGGTCGCACCACATCGTACTGCACGACCGTAGACCATTCATTGGTCGTGAACTCGAATGTCTCGTGCCCTACCGCACCCTCCGGCGTGGTACGCCTTCCCATCCACACCACGCCCTCCTGTGGGGCCTCATTGGGATATCGCTCCCTCACATAAGCCAGCACCAGATCCCGAGCCACCAGGGCCTGGACGGACACGTCGAGGTTGGATTCGACCACCGCATGGTCAGCATCCAGCCTACCGCTCCAACGGAAACCGCTATCCGAGTGGTCCAGGTCGATCTCGAACAGCACGTCCTGGGCGGAAATGGTGACCTCGCTGACCGTCACCAGCCACCCGTCATCCGCAAACTTGTAGGAGGACACACCCATCAGATCCAAGGGAGAAGCGCTACGAGCAGTCCACAGCATGTCTTGAGGAGGTGCTTTGTCCGGGTAGGCGGCCCGTACAAAGTCCAACGCTGCGTCCCGTGCGGCCAGCACCGCAGTCGGCACATCTACCGGAGGGGTGGGGGTCCGGGTAGGCGTCGGCGCAGGCGTCTTCCAAATCTGCGAACACCCTGTGACCAACGCCAGGAGGATTGACAAGGCCAGTGTCAAGCGCATCGAACCTGTCGGTGTCTGCATTCTTCGCCCCTCCCCTGCTCTGGCTGCTCCCACAATTCTGGTGGCATGGCATGCCGATTATAGGTCCGAGTCAAGCGAAACGTCAAGACTTCGTGTTCTGTCAGCGCCGGGCGAAGCAACCGGTGGCAGAACAACAACCCACATCACTTGTCAAATGCAGAGAAGCGGTTACAATAGCGATACACTAGCCGCTTGGAGGATCAAGAGAGAATGGAGATGAACGTGTCCAAGTCGCAAGTAAAAGAGGAACTGAGCAGAAGATGGAAGGAACAGGCCATAGAACTCGCGCTTCTGGGACGCTGGGATGAGGCGGCACAGCTGAACTTGCGCATCCTGGAGCTCTTCCCTGACAACCTGAGCGCCCGAAACCGGCTGGGCAAGGCCTACTCCGAACTTGGGCGACTGGAGGAAGCTGCTGCGGCCTATGAAGAGACCCTGAAGAAGCAGCCTTCCAACCCCATCGCGAGGAAGAACCTGACAGCGCTGTATGCGGTGTTGAAACGTGACACGGAGCCAGGTGTAGGTATGGTGGACGGTGAAGACTACGAGGATGACGACTATGTCGAAGACAGCGACGACGATGAGGAGACTCTGGACGAGGACAACGGCGACTAATGTGACAGCACGCGGTCAGTAAGACCCGCACTGATTCAATCCTGGAGACTACGAACCTTCAGCACATCAAGACGCTGAAGGTTCGTTGCTTTTCGCTGAACTGCCCACAAGGTACTATGCGGAAGCGGGCAGCCGGGCATTCGGTCGGTGCTCAGTCGCGATGGCTGTCCTCCACCGAGAACGGGGGCGAGCACACCACGATCATGAGCATATCTTCGCTGCCAGTGTTTCGCAATTCATGAGTTGTCCCTGGCAGTATGATGACCGTGTCACCAGGGCCAACCGGCTCGGCTTGGCCCGGCAGGTACACCATCCCGTTGCCCCTGAGAACGTGATACACCTCTTCGATGTGATCATGGTGATGTGCGCTCGTTTGCTGGCCTGCCCGTACCACGATCTCGGCCACGCTCAACCGCTGCAACGCCGAATTGGAGGGCCCAGCCACCTCGCGGATCCGCGCACCGTCTTCGTCCTCAAAGGCTTCGACCTCATCTCGTCTGATGATTGGCACAGTTCCTCCTAATAGCTGTAGATTCGGGGCTCGCAGGCGCGGCTTGCAGCGCCTAACGCGGTTGTTCCGCTGCCTGGATCAGCACAACCGCACCACGCCCCAGGCCGGTCACCTGCGCCGCACTGCCGTTCCGCACGGCGACTTCTACGTAGCCATGGCTGCCAACCAGGGCCAGCAACTCTCCGTTCGCCACTTCAGCATAAGCTGGCAGCAGGCCGCTTGCCGTCCGGCCGGCCACGCGGATGATCACTTCGTCGGCCGTCAGGAGGCGTGCCGGGACATTCGTGATCAGGTTACCAAAGCGATCCACATGCAGGATCTGGCCCTCGATTCCGCCGTCGGCTTTCAGTTTGGGCTCGGGAATCGCAAAAAGCTCGGGATCGTCGATGGGCGGCCCCAATTTCGAAAAGGGAACACCTAGCGAAAGGTGCGCTGCCACAGGTGCGAACACGTCGCGCCCATGGAAGGTCCGACTCAGCGGAGACAACCAGAAGCGCCTTTCAGTGAGCTCCACGGCCTCATACGTGGACTCGCGTGCATAGACGCAGCTCAACACGCCATTGTCCGGTGCCACAAACGTGCCGTTCGGAGTGCGCACCGCCAGGGCGCGACGCGCGCTGCCAACGCCAGGGTCGATCACCACGACATGGATGCTGTCTGCAGGGAAGTACGGGTAAGCGGTCGAAAGCACGAATGCAGCCGCTGGCACATCATGCGGCGGGATATCGTGGCCAATGTCCACAATCGTTGCGCCAGCGTTGATGCTCAGGATGACACCTCGCATTGAGCCCACATAGCCATCCTGAGTGCCGAAATCGGTCAGCAGCGTGATGATTCCCAAACCAACCTCCGTCGGAGTGATTGTAACTGCCGCGCAAGCGAGCGTCAAGAACAAGCGCAGTTGACACACGAACGTATGTTCTGTACAATAACCATGCGCGTCTGCAGAATGCATAGGCAAGCACTTTCGGGAAGCGGCAAAATGTGCTAGAATCCCAGGCTTGGAGGACAAACCGCGTGGGCATCATCGATACGCTGTCAGCAGGATTCGACAGAGTCACAAGACACCTATGGCTGATCCTGATCCCGGCCGTGGTGGATATTGCCATCTGGACCGGGCCCAGGCTCTCCATCAGCCGGCTCAGCCAGCGAGCCATCGCTGCTCTGCCCGGTGTGCAGGAGCTGGGAGCGCAGTACGAACAGTCTCTGCAGATGTTCGAGGATCTGCTGATCGAACTGGGAGAAGGTGTGAATCTGCTCTCCCTCCTTTCGATGCGCGCGCTCGGGCTGCGAAGCCTGGGCGGGCTGGCGGCACCGCAAAGTGCACCCTTCAGCGCAGCACCGCGGATCATCGAGATGCGGACCTGGTCTGAGCTGGCAGTGACGTCACTAGCCCTGACGCTGCTCGGTGTGCTGATCGGCTGTCTTTTTCTCACATGGATCGCACAGGATTTGCGCGAGGAGGGGCTGACCCTGCGCACGGTCCTGCAGCGCAGCGGCCGCTCCTGGTACCGGCTGGTGATGCTGGGGCTGGCAGCTGTCGCAATTGTGGTGCTGGCATTGCTGGCCATAAGCTTTGCTTACACCATGCTCGCGATGCTGAGCCCGCAGATCGCCGCCCTGGGGATGAGCCTATTCGCCATCGTTTCACTGTGGCTCTCTGCCTATGCCAGCATGGTGTTCTTCTTCACCGTGCGCGCCTTGTTCGGGCACAACATGAGCATGCTGCGCTCCCTGTGGGCCGGTCTGAACGTCTTGCACCGCAACTTCCTGTCGGCGCTCGGCTTCTTGATCCTGGTATACGTCATCCAGGCCGGGCTATCGTACATCTGGCGTGAGCTAGCGGTCAACGTCGCCGGCACACTTATCGGCATTATGGGCAACGCCTATGTAAGCACTGGCCTGGTGATGGCCAGCTTCATCTTCTATCGTGACCGTTTTGTGGCCTGGCAAGAGGCCAGACGGTTGGAACTCATCAACAAAGGTAAACCATGAGCGAGAAAGCAAACCGCACGCACTATACCGCAGAAGATATCCAGGTCCTCGAAGGCCTGGAGGCCGTCCGGCGTCGCCCTGGCATGTATGTGGGCAGCACCGACGTACGAGGCCTGCACCATCTGGTCTATGAGGTGGTTGACAACTCGGTTGACGAGGCCTTGGCCGGCGAATGCGACCGCATCGACGTCACCATCCACCCCGACCACACTGTAACCGTAGAGGACAACGGGCGAGGCATTCCCGTCGATACCCACGCCGGTACAGGCAAATCGGCGTTGGAGGTGGTGCACACTGTGCTGCACGCTGGCGGCAAGTTCGGCGGTGATTCTTACAAGGTCGCCAGTGGACTTCACGGTGTGGGCGTCTCAGCGGTGAACGCGCTCTCGGCATGGCTCGAGGTGTACGTACGGCGCGACGGCAAGCTGTACCGCCAGCGCTACGAGCGCGGCGTGCCCGTCACGCCGGTCGAGAAACTGGGTGCTGCCAAGGGCACCGGCACCAAGACCACCTTCATGCCCGACACCACCATCATTCAGACGCTGGACTACCACTTCGACACCTTGGCCCAGCGCCTTCGCGAGATGGCCTTTCTCACGCGCGGTCTGACCATACACTTTCTCGACGAGCGCGACGATCGTGAGACGAGCTTTTACTTCGAAGGCGGCGTGACCTCCCTGGTGCGCTACCTCAACCGCGAGCGCAAGGTCCTGCATCCTGTGTTCCATGTGGAAAAGTCGGTGGATGATACGCTGGTCGAAGCCGCGCTGCAGTACACCGACGGTTACGCCGAATCGACCTACGCCTTCGCCAACAACATCAACACGGTCGATGGTGGCACGCACCTGACCGGCTTTCGCTCAGCGCTGACACGCACGATCAACGACTTTGCCCGCAAGCTCGGCGTGCTGAAGGACAATGAGAGCAACTTTGTGGGCGACGACGCGCGCGAAGGGCTGACCGCCATCATCAGCGTCAAGCTGAAGGAGCCGCAGTTCGAGAGCCAGACCAAGGGTAAGCTGGGCAACGCTGAGGTGAAGAGCCAGGTCGAATCCACCGTATCC
>Ga0180437_10011760_pt1 | contig 10448 bp, 8 predicted proteins | sample SS_ome_4_FD_132410 | JGI IMG/M metagenome (GOLD analysis project Ga0180437, IMG submission 132410) | Hypersaline lake sediment archaeal communities from the Salton Sea, California, USA - SS_3_D_1 metaG | ecosystem: Environmental > Aquatic > Non-marine Saline and Alkaline > Hypersaline > Sediment... | reverse complement strand
TGACCAATTCACCGTTGTTTATACAACACTGTGCATGTGTAGGACATCCGTTCGCATAACTTATAGCTGAACTTGTGACCGTTGCTAAAACCTGGATGTTTCCAGCAACTTTATCTTCCGGTAATGGAGATGAACAAGATATTGATGGAAGAATTGATGCAGTAGTTGCGTTACTTGTATTTCCCCATCTTCCAAGGTTGATTCTACCTCCACCTCCATATGGTTCGTTACCATAACTGCTTATAGGGTCACCTGCGTCAATGGCAGAGCTACCCGAGTTCAATGTCAAATCTCCATTAGCAGGGTCAACAAATTGAGGGTCAAACGCAGTTGCTCCTGAATAATCATTGCTGGTATTGAAGGTGCCTCCGCCGTTGAATTGATTGGTAACAGTGTAGTAGTCGCTGTATAATGAGTTGACGGTCATGCCTCCATCTAAATCATCAAATGTTGTTGTCACTGTGTGGAAGATGTTATTCTTGGCGTTGACGGTACCTGCACCGAGTGCACCTTGGAGAAATCTGGTGCAGTTGTATGCCGAACAATTCTCAACAGTATATGTAGTCGATTGGTCTCCGGGAAATAACCCGATGCAGTTGCCTGCCACGTTGTAAAACGAAAGGTTCTTCAGAGTGAGAGTATATCCACTCCACCCTGTGATTTGCGTTATTCCAATACCGCTACTAAAACTGCAGTCTTCAATAGTTAGGTCATTTCCGCCCCAATCTATGCTAAGTGCGCCATTACATGTCATTCCTTTGATGGTAAGGGAGCAGTTATTCCAGCTTTGTGCGTTCCATGTTAAAGCAGGTATCGTCGGATATGTCCCGTCGACTGTCGGTTCGATTGTTAAATCAACCTGCACATCGGGGCCGCCTGCGTCATTAAATGCCGTCACATATGTTCCTGCTGCAACGTGAATAACGCTATCTCCTAACGCCGCGGAATTTGCTTCGAAGTAATCTAACGCAGTATCAAGCTCATTAGCTGCCTTAGCCTCCGTCTCGTACGGTGCTGTGTTACTTCCCGCCGAGTCCACGTATAAATCAGCCATATTGTCAAAGAACTAGTAACTGGTCTTATCACCAGTTGCGACGACCGCCCAGAACTCAGTGCGGCCAGTTATGTCGCGCATTCGTTTAACTGCTTTTATATCAAATCGTTCTGTATATTCAGTAATGTCGCTTGATGTCGGAGTAACACTGTTATCAGCCCAGGTAAATTCATATATCTGATCCTGGGTCTTTGGTTCAAGATCGTGCTCGAAGTAGAACACTGTAAAAGGCACGGGCAATACACCTATCGGCATGCCCTGTTCATTGTATATGCTTGAGAAATTCACTTTTCTAGCAAGGTAAAATTCGTCTTCATATTCCCAGCCCGGACCTCCTTTGCCGGTTCCTGTGCTAGGGTCATAATATTCGCTTGTTTCTGTCAGATCGAACCGCCTGTAAGCAACCCAATGGCCGCGTTGAATATCACCATCACCGCCACCTAAAATAACATCCATTTCATGGCGCAGATCTATCTCTGTGCTGGACATGTTTATCCAGAACTTATTGTTCTGTTTCGTACCTGGAAAGAATGTCATTCCCATTATGCTTTTCCTAATGATCTTTTTCTAGACCGTTCCATTCTATTTAATTGTCTTCGCTGTTTTTGGAGTCCGTTCATTCTTTCAAGCTGTCTTCTTTCTCCTGCTGAACTTGAACGTCCGCCTAAGCAGCCGAGACCCCTTGAAATGTGTCTTTCCAGATATCGTCTTAGATAACTCATCAGTTATTCACCGTTTCGCTTTCGGTATCACTATGTGGATCAATGCGCTCATACCACCTGGATCCGCCTTGTTTGTACCAAGGTCCCTTGCCACGCTGGTTATTAAGCTTCTTAGGATATCTGCCGTAGTAAGATGAATCAGGCGGATGCGTCCGCGGATCATTCTTGGACAGGATAGCATAATCCCGGGGAGATCTAAACATTGCTTTTGCGTTGTTCAAACCCTGTAATATCCTCTTGCGCAGCCAATCTATTAATTGATTATCAAATTTCTTTGTAATGGAGAAATCACCGAGGCGTTTGGTGCCTCCTGCAAAAGCTCCTTGAAACATGACTATATTGAGCAGTTGGTATTCAGTTGCCCAAAACACATAGTCACTCACGTATTCCTGTGGGTCCGACCGGTCCACACTGAAGCCGTTATCTTCTGCTTTATCTTCTGCTTTCAGACTCTGTTTGAGGATGATCCGGTTGATTGTATCGTCCGGGATCTCGTCCAGGACAGGACCCATATCCAGGCGAATATCTTCAGGTGTCACAAAGCGTGGATAGAAAGTGGCTGTAAAGGAAAATTCATAGTCACTCTGCAAATCTCCAACGCCCGTTGTATTGGACTCAAGACCGGCTGGAACAGTGATAGTATACTCATAATTGTAGTCAAGATTCCCATCTGTTGTAGTTATATACACATACTTGGAACCCTGTTGCCTGGTGATAGTATATGTCCAGCTGCCTAGTGTTTTACTCACCTAGCACACCTTTGCGTGTTATGGTAATGGTGTCTTCCCATCCGTCATCAGGATTGGAAGGTAACTCATTGAATTTTATATACATAGAGCTTGTTGCTCTGTCTACGTTCGTTTCATTATCTTCAGGAGACGTGGAAGATACTTGCAGGTACGTCGATACACTGACAGTGCCTGACGTTGCCGGTGCCTGGTCAGCAACCGCGTCACCGGTGTCCGTTTCTGCTGTTTCCGTGCTACCTGTCGTAAAGTCATAGATATAATGGTCATTCATGTAAATGAGGTCGCTACCGGACCCTGATGTGGGTCCGGTAGTGCTCCCATATACAGTTACTTTATAACGAGTATTGGCCTTGAGGTTCGTATCCGGCGTGAATATAAGCCGTTCTTTGTTGGTTGACCGCGTTACTGTCCCAGAAACCTGGGTCATATCAGCGTCATCCTCAAAAACGAGCAACCAGAAGATAGATAAATTGGAATCCCAGTTAAGGTCAGCGTTGAAGTTGACCCATATAACTGTGTTTATCGGGACATTATTCTCATCTACCGTCGGATTCGTAGCCGTGATTCGAAGATCAGCCATTACACTAATTGTACCTTCTCTTCACCTTCTTTACGGATTATGTGCCCGCCTACCTTGCCTGATTTCAGTTGTTTTTCCAGTGCATCCACAATGGCAGAACGAGGAGCCGAGAAGTCGGTCAGACCCCTTTTTTCCAGGGACAGCATGTGTTCCAATGTCGACAGATCGTAAATAGATATAATGGTATTCAATAGATCTGGTGTGTTCTTATTCAGCAATTTCTGAGCAACGGATTCGCGATCCTTGGATATCTGCATGCCGTTATCATCCCAGTAAAAGTCACCTCGGCCTTCTGCTTTGGATCGAGGAAGCCCTTCCCTTAGTTGAGGCTTTGGCTCATCAATCTTCATACCCTCTTTATAGGGTTTGAGCTTGCCGTTGGCTAAAGCAACTCTAATTCCTGTCAGATCAACGTCATCAGGAATTTTACCTATCTGTTGCATGCGGGAAACACCTTCACGACCTTCTTTGTCTTCTGATATTACATAGAGTTCGAGTCCGCTGCGTTCGATATCCCGGAAGAAAGAGCCTTGAGCCAAGTACACTTTCATGCCGTATAGCTCTTTGTCTGCCACTTCCATCCAGTTAACTTTGGTTTTCCCTTTGGAATCCTGTTTCTTGGATTTCCTTTTAGGCTTTTCGGTCTTGGCCTTGGAATCTTGGTCTTTGGCCTGAGTCTGAGGTTCGGGTTCCTCAGCCGGAGTCTCCCGGTCCGGTCTTACTTCGTCCATGTTCTCCTCCTATTAGAAAAAAAGGGCTTGGGGTAGCCGTAAGGCTACCCCTCGCCCATTGGATTAGTCTACACTCACACCGGAGTTGCTAATAGCAGTGGTGTGGTCCAGACCTGTCAGGGTTACATAATTCACGTTAGTGAAATCGTAATTCCGGGCGATGACGATGTCTTTGGCAACGCCGACGCTCTTGCCCTGTTCAAGCGCCTGCATACCCCAGAACTGCCGGACCTTAATGGCCTGGATGTCCTGTTCAGGTTTCTTGAACTCCATGGTTTCCACGCCCCGGCCATTGGTGGCCAGGATACCGCAGTTCTCACTGTCCAGCATAACGATGTCGGAACGTCCGGCTTCGCCTACCTGAGAACCAGGGGTATAGCGGTTATAAGGAGTTACCAGAACCTTCAGAGGGGAAGGCAGGTAGCTGGGCTCGATATTGAAAGTAGCGCCCAGCGGGTTAAGCGTGCTCACCCACGGATTGGCACCGGTCTTACCCGTAGTGGAAGGCGGTCCTTGGCCGGCGGCAGCAGCGGTGGCAGTACCGGTAGCCGAAGTCACGATACCGCGTTTGTTGTGGCTAGTTCCCCAGCCAGCAGCAGCGGCACCGGCAGGCATACGCCGGGAAGCCAGTGTCATGCCTTTCAGCACAACCTCGCGCATTTCCGTATCAGTCATGAACATCCGCCATGCCAGCGGGTTCATGATCAGTGTATCAGGGGTGAATCCTCGCATTACGAGCCAGGCATACATGTCAAAGACATCATTGGCCGTCATAGACCCGTTCTGCGATCCGGTCCGGTCCCGGCCGGTGCAGACACCGTACTGGGATCCGGTAGGCACAGCATTATCGAAAAGAATAGTGCCCATGGCATCCAGCATCTGGACGCCCTGCTGCTCCTGCATCCGGCCTAATCCGCGGCCAACAGCCCGCAGGAACAGTCCGAATACGTCGAACAGATTGAGGTCGATGACCTCATCAGGCACCATGATCTGGCAACCATACTTCTCGATGGTGAGGGCGACCATGTCACCCGCACCATAGTTCCACATGACCTGCGGGTATTCTACGCCCACAGGAATTTTACGTGGTTCCACGGCACCCATAGATCCGATCTCCACGCGCTGTCCGAAGTCCATCCGGATAGGTGTGAAGCAATTCGGCACCACGAGGAGAGCGGGTTCCAGAGCTTCACGGATCACGTAAGTGACCGTATCTGGGATGAACCGAGTCAGGTCTTTGTTGGTTACGAGGTCATTGAAAGTCATCTCGCCGACAGCGGGATTTCCCTTGTTGTCCTCGTACTCCACAACGCCGTCGTTGGTCAGGCAGTCGTAGATCTGATTCAGGATGCCCAGGTCTTCTTCTGAATAGAGTTTCTTCATTGAAGTTCCTCCTCGCTTATATATTCAGTTGGATGCGAACAATACCGAAGGTACCATTCTGTACTGCAGCAACCACGTTGTTTATGGTCACGCTTGCGCTGGCTGCGTTCCGCGCATCGTAGACGAATTTCCACAGGTGAGCCGGCAGGCCACCTGTGTCGGTTCCAGCTGTCTGACTGCCGGGATAAGTATCAACCAGCTCCATGAAGTGTTTCGGATAGCGGCTGTCGGTTCCGATTACCCGTCCCATCACCTGGATGCTGTCGGTCGAAGTCAGGGCGTATTCACCCCACTGATCCGGCTGTACTAGCATTCCGGCAAAAGGAGTTGTGGCGCTGGAAGAACTGTTGCAGTACATGAAGGCATGGTTACGCCACACGGCATCGTACACGCTGGTGCTCGGAGATGTTCCGAACGTCTGAGTGCTTGTTCCGTTATGATCGTAATAAGGGATCTCTACGTAATAATCGCACAGGATCCCGTCAGTGCCCCACATCTGGTAGTTGAGATATTTGCCCCGAATGTCCTGATATACATCACCCATGATCACACCAACAGGGTAGTTGGCGGGCAGGGTCAGCACATCTCCGCTCGAAGCAATTGTCCCGTCCGACTTGTACGTTGATGCATTAGAGCTATTGTCCAGCGTACTGTAAGTCAGGTTGGTCACGTTTCCTTGGTTGGCCGGTACAAGCAGGCCGAACACGCTGTCATCGTAACCAAAGTATTCCCCGTCATCGGCTACCAGCTGTAGGCTGGTGCTGGTGGCGGTTGCATCGTTGTACACATATCCTGATCCCGTTGAGCTGATGTTCGTAATAGCACCTGATGTAGCCATAGTGCTATTCATATTTGTCAGCAACGACACGATCTTGCCCTTGTTGATTACAATGTAATCCTCAATGGAAGTATCCTGCCGCATCACCGGGAGGTAACGGTATGGATACAGAGCAACCCACGGACGCTCACCATCACTGAGCTCGAACACGCCCTGAGGAATATCGGACTGATTGTACCGAGACAGATTGGCGCGGATGGGCTGCCGACGCAGCATAGTAGTGTTAAAATTGAGTTTGGCCATTGAAAGTCCTCCTTATTTTATTCATCGTTCTTAGACCGTACTCTGTTTCGAATCATCTGGTTGACCTTTTTGGTCCTTTCATCAGTTTCCTCGTCCTCTTCCTGATGATAGATACCTGCATTAGATTCATCTTTGCGCCGATGTTCTTCATCAATCTGCTCTTTGGGCTTATTGATATTCATAACAGTGGCCTCCAGGTCCTCCAGATTTTTATCCAGGACAGACTTCTCGAGTTCGGCGAAATCATTCACTTTCTTCTCAAAGTCTTCCTTGGTCTGCAGTTCCTTCATGTCCTCTTTGGACAGAGCCATCCGGAGAATAACAGCCTTCTCGGCTTTTAACCGGTGGATGTCCTTCATAAGGTCAGTCCGTTCCTTAGCAGCTTGCTTCGCCTCGTCCTTACGAGTGTTGATCTGGGATTCCAGTCCAACTTTCTCGTCGTTGAGGGTTTTGATCTTTTGGTCAAGAGCATCTAGCGCTGTCTTAACCCCGCCTTCTTCTCCAACCTGAGCTTTCAGGTTGTCATATTCCCCCTTCTTCACATAGTCCTTCAGAAGTTCGTCAATATGAGTCTTCACAGCAGGTAGGGCAAGCACGTCCTCGAGTTCCGCATCGCCGAGTTCGATAACTTTCCATTTGATCTCGGTTTCGGTCTCTGAATCCCACTGTTCAACTTTAATGCCGAATTCCTTGGCTTTTGTAGAGAGAGAGGTATGAGCTAGTTTCTTATCCTCAGCACTATTGACGATATCCAATCCGAGAGAATCAAGGGAATCCATTACATTTTCCTTCGTATCCATAGGATACATCCGGATCTTGTCTTCCCCATCTCCTGTAACCAGAGCGAATACAGCATCGTCCAGTCCGGATTGTTCACCATCTTTTGCCGAGGAGGTTTTACATCCCAGCGACTTGGCTTTCGACCTGATGCAAGACAGGATTGAGCTTTTTGGGCTTGGACCCTTATATCGCTTCAGGAGACGTAAAGCTGCTGTCACGTGGGTACAATCAGTAACAGGGAACGAGCGGTCTTTCTTTCCACAGAAAGCGGATGCCTTCATGTTCTTCCGCTGCTCCGACGTATACTTCTTGTCGAATAAACCGTCCTCATCTTTGACCATTCCATCCCAGATAAATTCCGCGATTTCGTAGTCGGCATCATTGAGTCCGGTTGCCTCGTCAGCAAACTTAATCATACCATCCTCCTTATCAAAGGAATCAGAATAGATCGGTTCGATGTGTGAGTCCCCGAACTGCACATTTTCGCGATCCCACCCTAATTTCTTGGCATATTTGTCGGCTGGTTTGTTAACAAATGAAACTTCTTTGTAACTGAAGTCGTTAACTATCCAATAGCATAACTTATCTTCGTATTTCTGCCCACGTTCGTGCTCACACAGATTATCACTTTTCACATTTTCGCCACAGATAGAGCATTTAACATCTCGTGCACCGAAAGAGACAGATACAGTTTCATATCTGTCATCCATGATTTTCTGAATGGCATCCGGATCCACGATCCTGGCGTACAGCAATATATGACCAAGCGGATCCATAGATGGTGTTTTTTCATCCACAGATGTCTGGACATATTCTGCGTTTATTACCCGGCCGATATTATCTTTGCTGTCATCGTGGTTCTTCAGAACAGGCTTATTGTAATCCTCGGTCCAGGTTTTTGCACTGGCTCTCATGCCACCCGGGGTGTACATACACAAATTTCCGTTGACATATCCGGAGTGAGTTGCTTCCAGTTTGACAATGAGAGGCGTGACATTGGCACTGTCTTTGAATTCAAAGCGTTTCTTCTCCTTCGAAGACAGCGGGGTAAGACTCATAACATCATGAAAAATCATTTCCTTAGGCATCTTTCCTCCTATTCCCGTTTCTTTCCGTCAGTTCACACATGTGATCGGAGTCAAAAGGAGGAATCTGGTCTAAGGTCATGTTATCATTTATCTTAAGTTCCACCGTATCTCCTGTGTGACTGATGTGGTTGATGCTGACCACATCCTCTCCTGTACTAAGTATATATCTCACTACACCTAAATTATACGCTTTTGCCATGCCCATTCTTGACAAGTATTTTATTTTAAAGCGCATAGAGTCGAAAATGTGATCCAACATAAGGCTCTTTTCTTTAAATATATCGTCCTCGTTTTCTATTATCATGTCACTTAGGTCATCCAGTAACATATTGATATTCATGGAGTTATAAGAATCAATAGATTTATCATCAGAAATAACCCCAGGAATGCTCTGTAGCCCAATACGATATGCTGAAGATGAATATTTTTTCATATAATCTTCCATCATACCGCGGGAAAGCTCCATTATTTGCTCCAAATCATGTTTGCTTCTGTCTCCAAAGTGACCCGTATGGCGTGCCTTCATATCGCTTATAAGGCTGCTGACGTCATCATATGTTCCTACATAGATGTTTGCTATGGAATCAGTAAGAATATTGATTCCTAGGTCATCCAGGGCTGTTCTGAGCGGTATTGCTGGCTTTACCCCGAGCTTGCCGAACTGATTCTGTGGCCTTACTTTGGTTGTAATGGATTTATCTCCGTTTTCACCCGTGCTTTCATCGTATGCGCCCACATCTGCTTTGGTTGGGAACATGAAGTACCTGGTTTGCTTGATTTCGTCCGGTGTCATCGGATCCCGGCCGATTTGTTTTCTCAGCTCACTATGGGTAGTAGCATTCTTAAGGAATTTATCCACCTCATGGTTTTCCTTGAGTGTTTGGGCACTAATGTCTATTTCAGGGATAAACATCTCAACTTTGTTGAATTCGTCGTATTTATCGTAGGAATACCCGCCTTCTGCAAGAAGTTCGCGTGTAATAGCGTCAAATCCGCGTTTCAGACACTTCTGGAGGCGTTTTACTGCATCCTGCAGCTGGATTTCCTGGACCTGGGCTACGTTCCTTGAAGTACTCCCGCCTTCCCCAAAAGAAGTGGACGATTGTGCAAAGGCGGCAAAAATACGCCGGCTGAAGTGATTCAGGTAAGGCATTACATCGATTGCGCTTCCTTCGGCACCGATGACATCCAGTTTGTTCCGGCCACCATGAACAAAGATACCGTGGACCGGTTTATTCTCTATATCCTGAATAGCATTGTCAATTTCCCAGTCCTCAGGTGGGTTTTCTTCATCACCTATAATATATTCGAACAGCGGAATGGAATGGTGGAAAACAAGGATTTCCACATTCTCTTCCATCTTGCGTAGTGCTTCTACATCGCCGATTGCCGGGACCAGCAACGGTGTTCCAAAGCTCAGCCCTGGTTTGCGGGCAAATGCAAAGTGCTGTATGTCCCGCGGCATGTAATACACGATGTCACTTTCAATAGACAACTTGTACTTAAGTGGAGTTCCATTTTTCTTCTTGGCGATGGTGATATTTGGACTATCCAAGACATACAGACCGGCAATAGGGATTCTTTCGAATCCAAAGATGGTTTTATAGCGGTGGCCTCCGCTGGCCCTGTCATTTCGGGCCTTGTGCATAAATGTGTTGGAATAAAGCACTATATTGGTAGCAGCGCTTTCTACAAGTTCATCGTGAGCAATATCAGTAACTTGAGCTATTTGATCATAGCGTTCTTTGATATAAGCCACTGCCCGAGGGTTATCTCCTATCCATTCCCAACCGTTCTTAAGCATCAGATCAACCATACGATCCACGGCCCGGCGGACATATGTATCCGCATCATATACCATGGCGCAGTTGTTCAAATCGTATTCAGATACGTTGAACAGATTTTCATCGTCAGATGCGTTATAGGACAGGTTCTTCTGGATGAGCTTTCCCGATACCTTCTTGGTTGTAAAGTTAGGATCCTTTTTGTCCTGCAGCTTGCTTTCTTTAATGAAAGATATAAACGGGAACTGAGAATGGAGTTTTAAGTTCAAGTTTCCTCCAGGGTGGCTTTTGTTAATTTGTCTACCATCTTTGTATAGATGTCGTAGACTTCAGGTGTAACGCTCTGACCGCAGTCAAGAGCGTTTGAATGGGTAGTCATTGCCTGGTTGGTCATTTCATCGGAATAATCCATATTCCGTTTGTAGAAAGACCTCATTTCATTCTCGCTTGGAATCATAACCCCTGATTCCTTTAAAACCTGTGCCACTGATTTGGT
>Ga0180437_10011759_pt1 | contig 10448 bp, 11 predicted proteins | sample SS_ome_4_FD_132410 | JGI IMG/M metagenome (GOLD analysis project Ga0180437, IMG submission 132410) | Hypersaline lake sediment archaeal communities from the Salton Sea, California, USA - SS_3_D_1 metaG | ecosystem: Environmental > Aquatic > Non-marine Saline and Alkaline > Hypersaline >... | reverse complement strand
CTTTTACACCATCTTGATTTTGAAGAAGAGCTTCACGTGATCGTAAAACCTCTTCAGCTGGCGGAAATTCCTGAAGAGATCCTCGCTCTGCTGGGAATAGACACTCGATACATACGGCCGCGATTTCCGGATGACAACGATTTAGAGGTGGAATATGTGGATGAATGGGGTGTACGAAGAAGGTTGAGTTCAAATGGATACTACTATGATATGGTTGATCATCCACTCAAAGAGGGAACTGTCCGAGAACTGGAAAGATTCGAATGGCCTGATCCACTCAAATATGAGTATTACAAGGGATTGAGAGAACAGGCAAAGAGATTGTATCGCGAAACAGACTACGCTCTTGTTGGCGACCCACTGGTGCCTGCACTCTTTGAGCCTGCGTGGTATTTACGGGGGATGGAAAAATTTTTAATCGATCTCGTAGACAATAAAACATTTGCTGGACGGCTTATCGATATACTGCTGGAATACCAGATGCAATTCTTCAGACGATTTCTTGAAGAAATCGGGGATTATATTCAGGTGATCATGTTTGGTGACGATTTCGGAACGCAATATTCTCCTCTTCTTTCACCGGTGCTCTTTCGAGAGATTATCAAACCGCGCTACAAAAGATTGTTCTCAACCGTCAAGCAATATACGAGCGCAAAAATCTTTCTCCATTCCTGCGGTGCCGTAGAACCTCTGATTCCTGATTTAATGGACGCTGGAGTAGAAATTCTCCATCCTGTTCAACCGGCAGCGCGCGGAATGGAACACCAGCTCCTCAAAAGCAGATATGGGGAAAAGCTGTGTTTTTGGGGAGGTGTCGATATTCAAAAGGCGTTGATCAGTTCTGTCAGCGACATCCAAGAGGAAGTGAATACGAGAATACGCGTCCTGGGCAGGGGAGGTGGCTATGTGCTGGCGCCTGCTCACAATATACAGCCTGATACTCCTCCAGAGAATATTGTAGCACTGTACAGATTTTCAAAGGAAGAGGGGGAATACTGATGAAAGGGTTACAAAGCGATGTTTGCTTCTAGAGGAATCAAAAAGCTTTTCACCATAATAACCATCGTAGTAGTCCTTATTTTGATATTATGGCCGTTTTTTTACATATTTGTGTCTTCATTTAAACCGTTAAAGGAAATCATGAGCAGGGCACAGTTTTTCCCAAAGAAACCCACAATCCGGAACTACAAAACACTGATTATTGCCCGTACTCCTGTTCGTAACTTTCCACGAATTTTACTCAACACGGTGATCGTTTCTTCACTTACGGCACTCCTGTCCATTGTGGTGTCTTCTCTGAGTGCGTACGGTATCTCACGAAACAGGAGGATGAAACGCGGAATCGTTTCGAGATTGATGCTCTTTATATACGTGTTTCCCACAATCATTTTGTTGATCCCGATTTATAAGATGTTTACAATGTTGGGACTGTGGAACAGCTTTATCGGATTGATAGTTATTTATACAGCTTTTGTTGCCCCTTTTTGCACATGGCTTCTTGTATCTTTTTTCGAAACAATACCGAAGGAATTGGAGGAATCAGCACAAATCGATGGAGCAAGTGGTATCAGAACTTTTCTCAGAATAGTTTTGCCACTCGCTTCCCCGGGCATAATTACGGTCGGCGCCTACTCTTTTATCACTGCATGGGGTGAATATATGTTTGCGCTTGTAATGATCAGCGAGAACGTAAAGAAAACCGCTGCTTTGGGGTTGGCCACCTTTACCGCTGAGCAATATATCGAGTGGGGTCCATTGCTGGCTGGATCTATTTTAATAATGATACCTGTATTCATACTGTTTTTACCAGTATCGAAATATTTCATCAAAGGATTTACCGCTGGAGCAGTTAAAGGATAATAGTATTCGTGACGGGGGAAGAAGATGAGAAAGATAAAAACATTCTACATAATTTTTTGTATTGCTTGTATCGCAGGATTGTATAATCTTGCATTTTCTGATGTCAAAGTAAACATAAAAGAAGGAGTGTACGTGCTTCCTGTTGCTGAACTGGCAAGCACCAAAACGTATCCCCAGATTATTGAAATGGAGAACGAACTGATCAAAGTAGCGCTTTTACCAAACAGGGGCAGAGTGGTCGCAAGCTATGAGTTGAAATCAAAAGATTGGAAGTTTTTCCACACGGACTTCGAGCCTGAGCCGATGGTTCTTCCAGGCGGTTTGCACAGTGTTGAGTTTGGTGGATATTATTTCTCTCTGCCATGGAATACCCGCGATCGTCAGCCCTTCGATCTCTCATTTGAAGTCAAGCAGTCTGATACGAATATTTCCGAGGTGTACATGTCGGGGAAGGATATGTTCGAAAAAACGTTGACTGAATGCTGGATACGGGTGCGGGATGCGAGCACTGTCATCGAATTAGAGGTGAAGGTAACGAACACTTCCAGCAAAAAACCGAGGGAGATTAACTTCAAAGATTATGCTGTACTTTCAGTAGATCAGGCGAGTAATAACGGGAGCAGCGTTCTCCTGCCCGTGGATTCAGTAAAAATCGAGCGCAGTAAAGACAACTGGCTTGGTACTGAAGGAAGCACATTGAAATGGACTGCGAATCAAAGCAACTGGAAAAATATGGAGAAATTTTTCCATGTTCATACGGCAGAAAATTTGAAGGTTCCCTGTACCGGTGTATTTTATCCTGAAATAGGCTCAGCATTTGTAAAATTTTGGGAACCGGAGTCGTTCTTTGCAAAAGAGGAAGTCTGGTCATGGGGGAAAAATTATAAAACCGAAGAAGGAGCAGATGCCTACTATGTGGTTTCATGTATCACCGATACACTGTCACTTCAACCGAAGGAATATGTTTCGTTTACAATATATATGACTGCATTAGAGGATGTTGGAGAAAAAGCTACTCTCGATACCCTCTATAAAGAGGCAAAATCATACCTTCAATAAATTTTTGTTTTTCAAATGTCATTCAGCTCATTTTTCCAAACGGATAAATACTGAGAATAAGATATGGAGGAGAAAGTATGATCGGAGATAATAAAAGAGTTTTGGCTTTTGGAGCTCACCCGGATGATGTAGAGTTTATGTGTTCCGGTACGCTCAAACTCCTGAAAGAAAAGGGCTATGATATCGGTATCGCTGTCATAGCCAATGGAGACTGCGGTTCTATGGTTGAGTCTCCGGAGAGTATCACGAAGATCAGGAGGGCGGAGTCAATAAATGCTGCAGACCTTTTAGATGCAAAGTTTTATCCTTTGGGAGAACTCGATCTCAAGATAGAAATGGATGACAGCACAAAGAGAAAAGTCACTGAATATATCAGAATGGTGGACCCCCTTATTGTATTTACTCATCCGCATGAAGACTATATGATGGATCATGAGATGGCAAGCAGGCTCGTAAAAATGGCCTGCTTTGCTGCACCGATACCAAACTACTATACATATGCCGCTATGCCTGCTCAGAGAACGAAACAGATTCCCTACCTCTACTATTGGTCCCCGCTGGATGGCAGGGATAACTATGGGAAATTTGTGGACCAGTCTGTGTATGTTGACATATCGAATGTGATAGATTTTAAAGCGAAGATGCTTGCATGTCATAAAAGTCAAAGAGATTGGCTTATGGAACAGCACGGGATGGACAAATACATTGAAGTTATGAAAAATACGGCAAAACTTTATGGAAAAAGAGCGGGTTTTTCCTATGCAGAAGGTTTTCAACAACATCTGGGGAATGCCTATCCCCAGGATAATATCCTAAAGGAAATACTCGATGACATTGTGAAGACCTCTGCCCACACTCGGTAATATTCACTAACATCAAACGTATAAATGAATCATGAAAAATAGCACACAACCGTTTCAATGTTAAAAGAATTTCCCCAAGTATAATTCCAACCTTATCGAGAGATTTAATGCAGTGTAAAAGGGATTTCAGGTTTTTTTGCCTATAAGAAGGATGAGTTTCTTGATAGTAACTAATACTGTTTTAATATTTTCTTCTGTAATATCTTTATGTGTTACCATACGTATTTGATTGTCATTGAAGGGTAAAGCCTTAATATTAAAATGTCCCAACTTCTCAATGAGTTGAATATTATTTAAATTGGACGTAGATAGTTTAAAAAATACAATATTTGTTCGGATACCCGAATAGTCAATAACAATACCATCAATTGTTTTTAGTCCCTCAGCTAACAAACGTGCATTCTTGTTGTCTACTTTAAGCTGTTTCATCATCGTCCTTAGCCCAACCATTCCTGCGTTCGCTATTATCCCTTCATGATGGATTCCTCCTCCAAGCATTTTTTTATATTTCTTTGCTTTGTTAATAAATTCTTTTGAACCTGCTAAAATGGCACCAATAGGGGCTGCGAGACCCTTCGATAGAGAAACCATTACAGAATCAACATTTTTAGTAAGTTCAGATGCTTTTACTTCCAAAGCAACGGCAGCATTAAAAAGCCTCGCACCATCTAAGTGCACTTTTAACCCGTATTTTTTTGCAATAGAACACATTGAATCCATTTGGACCGGTGTAATAACCGTTCCACCTGCAAGATTATGGGTATTTTCAAGAGCAAGTAGGGTTGTTTTTGCGCAGAAATCAGTTTCAGAGATTCTGATGTTACATTCTATATCTTTAGGGTCAATATATCCTTTGTGTCCTTTTACTTGGCGATTTTGAACCTCCGCAATTCTTGCCATGCCACCATATTCTGATTCGTTTATATGCGAGTTTGCCTCAACTATTATCGCTTCGCCTGGATGAGTGTGTGCCATTATTGCAATCAAATTTCCCATAGTGCCACTGGAGACTATAATAGCTTCTTCTTTACCTACTTGTTTGGAAATAAAATTTTCCAAGATTGTAGTAGAAGGATCTAAATCAAATATCGGGTCTAAGAAAGGGCATTGCCTCATTGCCTCCCACATTTCATTGGTTGGCGTAGTTACCGTATCTGATCGCAAATCAATAATTGGATTTTTTTTCAATTTCAATACTCCCAAAATCTGTTAAGGATCAGATTTAAATACCCTCTTATAAACACTAGATTATTTCTAAAAATGTATATATTAAAATTGTTTAAAGAAGACTGTCTTATCTTAGTATTAAATTTTTCTTTCTTGTATATTTCAATATAAATCTCAATACAGTTTGAGTTGGTGATATTATTTTAATACCTTGGCAAAAAAGGTGCTTACTCTTTCCGTCTTGGGATTATCTATAATTTCATTTGGTTCTCCCTCTTCAATTACACACCCTTCATCAAAAAATATTATACGATCGCTCACTTCTCTCGCAAAATTAATTTCGTGGGTGACTACTATCATAGTTTTACCTGAATGGCTTAATTCTCTTAATACATCAAGAACCTCACCAATTAACTCAGGGTCGAGAGCTGAAGTAATTTCATCAAAAAGTAATATAGGAGGATCCATAGCCAATGCTCTGGCAATAGCCACCCTTTGTTGCTGGCCACCAGATAACTGAAGAGGGTAAGCATGCAATTTATCTTCTAAGTGTACTTTTTTTAAAACGTCATACGCAATTGTGTTTGCTCTACTTTTTGATAATTTCTTTACGTGTTTTAATGCAAGGGTAACATTTTCCTGGATTTTTAAATGAGGAAAGAGATTATAACTTTGAAACACAATCCCAACTTTTTGTCTTAGTTGAGCTTCCTCTTTGGTATTGTCAATACGTTTTCCATCAAGCCATATTTCCCCACTTTGAATTTTTTCCAATCGATTGATACATCTTAGCATGGTACTTTTGCCAGAACCACTAGGCCCAACTATTGCAACTTTTTCTCCTTCTTGTATAAGTAAATTTGTATTTTTAAGCACTTGATGATTTCCGAAAAATTTATTCACGTTTTTAAATTCAATCATTGTCCACCCCTCAGTTCAGCTTTTTTCGAGTAACGCGAAAGAGGATAACAAATTAAAAAGTATAATGCTAAAGCCACCGAATAGAATTCAAAAGATCTGTAGGTACTCATAACTCCCAAGCGAGTTGCCCTTGCCAATTCAATGTAACCTATGACACTCGCTAAGGACGAATCTTTTATGACGACAGTATATAGTCCAATATAAGGTGGTATGATAGTTTTTAATGCTTGGGGAAGTACAATTAACCTCATAACTTTTCTTTTATTTAAGCCGAGGGATAATCCTGATTCGATTTGCAATTTTGGAATGCTTTGTATACCTGATCTTATTATCTCTGTTGCATATACACCGCTGTATAAGAATAGCGCTATCCAGGCAGTAAAAAACTTGGATGTATCCAATTTAAATATGATAGGAGGGATATAAAAAGCTAAAAATAAAAGTAATAAGAGTGGAATAGATCGTATAATAAGCACAAAATATTGAGAGAATATTTTCAAAGGTTTTAACTTGGAAAGCTGAAAAATAGCTAATACTAACCCTAAGCAAGTGCCCGTTACCAAACTTAATGCAGAAAGTAAAATAGTGAAGAAAGCACCTTTTACAAGTAAAGGGAAATACCGTATTACTGGTTCCCAGTCAAATCCCATTATCTGCCCCCTTTTTCATAATACTGAAACACATTGCACTCATGGCTATTGTGTCTTAGTGACGCAATGTAAAGAATTTTCCTTCTATGAACCTCATAATCGCAGAAAATATAAAAATTATTCCAACATATATACCGGCTATCAAGAGATAAATTTCAATGGTACGCCCTGTTAATGCTTGTAATTCCTTCGCCTCATTCATTAACTCAGGTACAGCTATTACAGACAGAAGTGAAGTGCCCAGAATAATTAATACGAATTGATTGATTAATGAGGGAAATACTATCCTGTGAACATACGGAATGATGACTGTATACCAAATATGAAAAGAATCGAGACCCAATGCCTTTGCAGCCTCTATTTGCACTTTCGGAATGGCTTGAATTCCTCCTCGCAATATCTCTGCATTATAAGCGGTAGTGTTGAGAATTATAGCTAAAAGACCTGCTTGGTATGCAGTAAATGAAAGACCTGTAAGAGCAGTAAAACCGTAGTACACAAAAAATACCTGAATTAAAAGAGGAGTATTTCTCCAAAATTCTATATAGACACTTGCGATTATTGAGAGTATTTTTTTTTCCGAGACTTTCCAAATTGCTACAATCCAACCAGTCAAAAGACCTATAATAATAGATAATGCGCTCAGCGAAAGTGTTAACCACATTCCTTTAATAAGTAAGTCAATATATTTATACGCTTCCCCCATTTGAAAGAAGTAAGTCATATTGAATATCCTTTAAGTTAAGTGTGACATATAAACCTATTCTTTTAAATCAGCTAATCCTGTTGTTGAAGTAACATTATCCTTTTACTCTCTCTTAAAGGCGTAATTAAAAATATGCATCTATAAATACTAGAAATAACTTATTACAACCCATTCGGATGGTCTTATAAGAAAGGGGAAGGGGTGTAATCCTTAACTAGTATTGAGGTGATAGTTTGGGAAGGTCAACACCAAACCACTTTTTGTAGTATTCGTTATTTCTTCCACTCCTATTACAGTCATCTAGCCACATATTGAGCCAACTTTTCCAGTCTGGTTGACCCCTTCTTAAAGCAACACAGTTCACGTCTGTATTTAATAATTCACCGACGGCTTCTAAATTAGGATCTGCTTTTGACTGTGGTCCAACGAAGACCATATCTTCAAGCAAAGCTGCTATTTTATTTTGTTTTAGGGCCATTAACATATCAGGAACAGTATCAAAATAGACTGCCCTTGCTTGAGGGATTTGTTCACGAAGGATGATGTCACAAGTAGTTCCTTTTCCTGCCCCTACTTTTTTCCCAATGAGATCCGCAGCACTTTTTATTTTATATTCCTTACGAGCAAGTATAGATACACCTGTTATTACATATGGATTAGTAAAATCTATTACTTTGGCTCTTTCGGGAGTGCGCGTATAATTTGAGAAAACTATGTCAACTTTGTCTGCTACTAAAACGGCAGCCCTCGTTTCATTGGTAACTGGTTCCCATTTGATTTTAACTCCAAGAGTTTTGGCTAGATCTTTTGCCAAATCAACATCATATCCATCGGGTTCTCCTTTATCGTTATAAAACCCTACCGGGGGGAACCCTAAATTCATACCGATTGTAATGTAACCTCTGCTTACGATCGTGTCTAATCTGTTATCTTGACAGAAACCGGTATGGCTAATAAATATTAACAGCACCGTAATAAAAATACTGATAAACAAAGCTCTTTTCCGCATCATAAAATGCTCTCCTTTTATAATTGTTGTTAATACCTCTTCCCCTTTCTTCACTATTAACTTAATTTGATTGACATTGTATTTTTCAAGATATTTGGAATCATAGCGCCCTAAATATATTCAACTAACTGCTCGTAATACTAATTGCAATCAGTTAAAATAATTTTTAAGAACATTCAAAAAAATTTTCTGATAAGGGTTTCTAAATTAATAGAGTATATAACTCTTATTTTTACTTTCTATTCTAGTCATAACATTTATCTATTGCAGTTCTTTTTAAACCACAATCATCACATACAACTGTTTAATATAATCTGGATCACGCAGGACAATTTGTATCATTAGTAACAATCCATTTGTAATCATGCATCGTATCTGCTAACATGGTATTTGTCAAGATATTTGTCGTATATATTTTTCTATATTGGTTCACCGTGAATCGGACAAAAAGACATCCGGATCTAAGGTGGATTTTAGATGATATTCCGTCCTTGCCTTACGGGCTTCTAAAAGTGTGTGGCCCCTTGTTGTAATGATTTCTATGTTCTTTCCCACGAGTCTGTCAAACGGCGTCACGTAACGGATCGCGCTGTGAAGCCGTTCGTGGTTGTAATAACGTACGAACTCATCGAGCTGCCGTCGCGTATTCTCGATTGATAAAAAGCTCTGCCTCCTGATGCAAGAAGTTTTTGCGGTCCTGAAGAACCACTCGATTTTCCCGTTACTCTGGGGGTCGCCAACCGAGGTGAAGGTGTGCCTGACTCCCGCACAGCGGACGAACTCCTTGAAGTCCTTTACGATGCACTGGCTTCCCCGATCCGAGATGATCCGCGGTTTGTACCTAGGGAAACGCTCCAAGGCCCGCTGTACGACGAGCTGCACGTCCTTTTCTTCCATGGCAGCCCTCAATTCGTGGTGCAAGAGGTAGCGAGAGTACCCGTCGATGATCGCTACCAGAAATAGGAACATCCCCAGAATATTCACATACGAAATGTCGATGTACCACTCGCGGTGGGGACCGTCAGGTTGGGAATACCCAATGCCTTTGGCTTTACGGAGCATTCCCGATGCCCGAAGCACACGGTACACCGATGAGGGGATTGCGTAGAACACATCTTCATCGATCATGCGGTATGCGAGCCTCCAATACGCTTATTCAGGATTATTCTTTGCATACTCTATAATTGCCTCGTTCTCATGCTCGAACAGCCAATTCGCCTTCGGCACCTTCCCGTTGTACTGGGTTTCGAGTCCGTAGCAGCGGTTCCACTCGTAATACTTGGAACGTCTCAGCCCCGCATGCTTCAGGAACCTGTTAAGGGGGATCCCAGTCCGTTGTGTGTACTCATTCATCGTTTCCACCATGTAATCTCTCACGTCAGGCTCCACCCATGTTCGGTTCAGAGATCCCCAGGCGTTTTTTTTAGCTTGATATTCTCCTCGGTGAGCCAGGCGATCACTTCTTCTTTCCTATGTACTTTCTCTTTTAGCTTTTGATCATCGTCGATTCTTTTGCCGTCCGATTGGAGGTATGGTTCTGGGAAAAGATTCCCACGCCGCCTTCAAAAAGTTGTTTCTCCCATTTGTAGAAGATATTCGGGTGAATTCCATACTTCTCGCAGAGCTCTGAGACGGGAACCTTGTTTTTCAAATGTTCGCGTAAAATTTCCATCTTCTTTTCTGGCGGATACTGTTTTCTCGTTGCCGACATGGTATCCCTCCGTGTTGTTCTACCTTATCCTACCATGCCGTTTTGTCCTTTTCCACTTGAAGCAGAACACAACATATCTTCATCACGAAATAATTAAGGGATTAATTGAAGCTTTTGTCGGGGATGCAATGGCAGAAGAGAGGGTAAATACAGGGAAGGATATTTGCTACTGGGGAGAGGAGTGCGGAGTTAATTCCTACCTTGAAGAGGGGGAATCTCGACAAACCACCCACGTAGATGTAGACTTCACCTATTACGGTAGGAAAATACGCATAGGTTTTGATGTCGAATTTACCTGCGAAGTATCTGCCAGCGGTTACATAAATTTAAACGTAAATGGAAATAATCTTGAGGTATCCCTTAGGCAATCATCTCCTTTCACTCCACTATCTAGAGAAATCTTTGAAGACACCTTTAACTATATCGTTGAAAGGTTTGACGATATGTTTAAAAAACTAGGAATGATCATTGAAGAGGATCAAGCCTGTTCTAATATTTAAGT
>Ga0180437_10011758_pt1 | contig 10448 bp, 4 predicted proteins | sample SS_ome_4_FD_132410 | JGI IMG/M metagenome (GOLD analysis project Ga0180437, IMG submission 132410) | Hypersaline lake sediment archaeal communities from the Salton Sea, California, USA - SS_3_D_1 metaG | ecosystem: Environmental > Aquatic > Non-marine Saline and Alkaline > Hypersaline > Sediment... | reverse complement strand
TGTGGCAGGAAAACAAAGTGAAGCGATTATCACCATTAAAAAACGATGGTTAAGATGATAACAAAATATATCATTACAATAATAGCTGTTTTAACAACGGTTAATATTTTTGCCCAGGATATTTTAAATAATTATCTTGAAATTGCGGCCAGGAACAATCCCGGTGTAAAGGCAAAGTTTAATGAGTATCTGGCAACCCTCGAAACGGTTTCCCAGGTGGGTACCCTGCCTGATCCTCAACTTGTTTTTGGCTATTTTATCCAACCTGTTGAAACACGAGTTGGTCCGCAGGAAGCAAGAGTCGCTTTAACGCAAATGTTTCCCTGGTTTGGGACCCTCAACGCCAGGGAAAACGTTGCTATTCAGTCGGCCAAGGCCAAATACGAGGCATTTGAGGAGGCCAAATCAAATTTGTTTCTCGAGGTGAAATCGACTTATTACGATTTGTATTTCATTCAGCAGGCGCTGGCTATTACAAGTAATAACATAAAAATACTGAACACTCTAAAAAATCTTGCTCTGATTAAAATTGAAGCCGGTACCGCTTCAGCCGTCGACCAAATCCGAGTTGAAATGGAATTGACCGAGTTGGAAAACAATCTGGCTTTATTAAAAGATAAATGGAATCTGTTTTCAATACAATTTAAAAATCTTTTAAATTTAACCGAAGAAATTAAAATTGAGATTCCCGAGACACTCCGGAACAATGATTTAACCGCTAGCCGGGAGGCTCTAATTGACAGTTTAAAACGAAACAACCATCAGGTGCTTAATCTGAATTATATCCTTGAATCATACAAAAGTAAAGAGCAATTGGCAAAAAAATCCGGCATGCCAAATATTTCAATTGGTATCGATTATATCGCCATCGGTAAAAGCACCAATCCGATGGTTGACCCGGCTTCTAACGGTCAGGATGCTATTCTTTTTCCAAATATTGGGATTACCCTACCTCTTTACCGCAAAAAATACTCATCAATGGTGAAAGAAGCGGTTTTCATGCAACAGGCGACTGAGGAGCAGCGAGTGGATAAAATAAACACACTGGAAACCCTCTTCGAAAAGGCACACAACGAATATCGTGACGCAGATCGTCGAATTGTCCTGTATCAAAAGCAACGTCAATTAGCTGAAAAAGCCATCAAAATCCTCGAGGCAGAATATACAACAAACGGCATAAACTTCGAAGAAATATTGCGCATGGAAAAAAGGATGTTAGGGTATTCTCTGGAGCTCGAAAAAGCAAGGGGGGATAAACAAGCTTCAATCGCATTTATAAAATATTTAATGGGACAATAAGACATGAAAGTAAAGCTTTTAAAATTATTGAACAAAAAAGAAGCCCTACTGATAGGCATTAGTCTGATCATTGGCTTAATCGCCGGTGGTATTTTTTTCGGGGGAGATAAAGGAATTCCTGAAGGATATCCGTCTGAAGTGAAAACACAATCAGGAGAAACGATATATACCTGTTCAATGCACCCGCAAATCAGACAAAATGAACCGGGTTTATGCCCGATATGTGCAATGGAATTGGTGCCGGTAGCGAGTATTCAAGCGGATGATGAAGCCATAGACCTGAATGAAATTCAAATCTCTGAATCGGCCGTAAAATTAGCAGATATACAAACGGCTATTGTAAAAAGAGGTGTACCTGAAAAAACAGTTCATCTGCTGGGAAAAGTTAAAGCCGATGAACGTAATATGGCCGAACTCACCGCACGTTTTGGCGGAAGGATTGAAAAGCTGTTTGTGAACTATACCGGTCAGCATGTTCAGAATAAGGAAAAGCTGGGAATCATTTATTCACCTGAGTTAATTACGGCCCAAAAAGAACTGCTGGAAGCCTTGAAATTTGAAGAAACCAATCCTTCATTTTACAAAGCTGCCAGAAGTAAATTAAAATTGTGGGACTTAACCGACGAACAGATTGATGCCATTGAAAAAAATGAAGCCCCAAAACTCTATTTTGATATTTTGTCTCCAATTTCAGGAACGGTTACGAAACGTCATATTGCCATTGGTGATTATGTTAAAGAAGGTTCCGCCCTGTTCGAAGTGATCGACCTCACCAATGTCTGGGTAATGTTTGAAGCTTATGAAACCGATTTACCGTGGATAAAAATAGGTGATAAAATTGAATTTACTTTACAATCATCGCCCGGTAAAACCCTTTCCGGAAAAGTGAGTTATATCGATCCCTTCATTGATGCCACGACAAGAATTGCGCAGGTACGGGTGGAGATGGCGAATTCAGACCTTACATTGAAACCAGGTATGTTCGCGAGTGGTATTTTAGAATCCAGTATAACCAAAAATTCCAATGAATTATTAATTCCTAAATCGGCGATTCTATGGACAGGTAAACGGGCTGTCGTTTATGTAAAAGTTCCGAACCGTCAAATTCCTTCATTCCTTTATCGGGAAATTACCTTAGGGCCCGATGCTGGAAATTTTTATGTAGTGGCGGAAGGATTATCAGAAGGTGAAGAAATCGCGATCAATGGGGTATTTAAAATAGATGCTTCGGCTCAATTAGCCGGCAAACCCAGCATGATGAATCCGGAAGGGAGTGTTGTTTCCACAGGCCATAATCATGGCAGTATGAAGATGGAGACCCCTCCCATCGAGCATATTTCACACGATTCGAATCTCGAGCATCATCAATTTAAAGTGGCCGGAAACTGTGAAATGTGTAAAGAACGCATTGAAAAAGCGGCCTTAAATTTAAATGGTGTTAACAGCGTGGAATGGAACATGGAAACCAAAATGCTTCATATTTCTTTTAATAGTGATAAAGTCACTTTAAGGGACATCCACATGGCAATTGCAAAAGTCGGCCATGACACTGAATTAGAATCCGCTCCGGAAGAAGTTTATAATAACCTACCTGCTTGTTGTCAATATACCAGAGAAGAATGAGAATAAATTACAATCTTTCTCCGGATTTAATTCGTCTGTTAGGTACATTTTGTAATTCGCGCCTAAACGAAAACTGAAAGAATTTTTCATGCCAGCTTTTTCTCACCGATTTTTGGTGAGAAAAATGCAGGAGTCTCCTAATCCAACTCATGAGATTCCGGTACTCCGCTTCGCTGCGATCGGAATGACACTACGTTTCGTTCAAGTGCTAATACTACAACGTTAATTTAAATTAACGAAAAATCCAATTAAATCCGTCAATTGACTGACAGAGCAGGCGGAGAATCGCAGAGAAAAAACCTTATGAAAAAACAAATAATTTGAGTTCAATGTTCTAGGCAAATAATCGAGTATCCCGTTAGCTCATACATTTAAGTCATGTTGATAACCTCAAATAAGTTTTAAATAAAATCAAATATTGATCTTGTTTGTCAACTTTTCTCATTCCAAAGCTTCTCTCTGCGAACCTCTGCGTTCTCAGCGGCCTCTGCGTTAAGAATGAATTTATCAATATCAACATTCCCAACTAATCCTCGAATTCCCGAAAGTATCGAGGAATATCAATCCCACTCGAACAGAGATTAACTTAACGATATTGAATCTAAAACAAATGCATAAGTTTTTCTCTGCGATACCTTTGCGTTTTAGCGCCTTTGCGTGATAAAAATTAATACCTGTGATTGCTTACGGGAAATCTTATGAAACCAAATGTTATAATTGTGATTGAAATGTCCAATTTATTTATGCGCAATGCCTTATTATACATTATCAATTTAAGCGACCCACATCTTTAATCACCCTCTTTCGAACGGCGATTTTTTTTTTACCATTTTTTAAAAAAAGTATTGACATCAATACTTTTTTTTGGTATTATGTAACCGGTTACATTAGATTTCATTCTAAAAAATCTAAGTAAATAAATTTACAGGTTTTATCATTGAGAAACCGTTTTCATCATTCTTCCGCAACCATTAAGGACGTGGCCAAAATGGCTTCAGTGTCGGTGGCCACCGTCTCTCGGGTTTATAATAATCCCGAATCAGTGCGTGAAGAAACCCGCAACAAAGTCCTCAACGCGACGCGGGCTTTAAATTACGCTCCTCAGTTGGCGGCGCGGGCGCTCTCCCTGCAAAAAACCAACATTATTGGGGTCATTCTTCCGGACCTGGGAGGGGATTTTTTCTCTGAATTGCTTCGCAGCATCGATCAAGTCGCCTGGCAACATGGTTATCACACCATGATTTCCGCCTCTCATAGTCAGCGGAACGAAGTTGACCTGTTATTACGCTTGATGAGTCAGGGTTGGGTGGATGGTCTGATTCTGATGGTTCCGGTGTTAGGTCGAATCTCCTCGGCTTCATTCCCGAAAGTAAATATTCCCATTGCCTTATTAAATTTACCGGACGCAGACGAGCGCTACCTTCAGATCAATGTTGATAATTATCGCGGTGCTTATTTAATGACTCGCCACCTGTTGGAGCATCAATACTGGCCAATTGCAATGATTCGCGGGCCGGTGGGCAACTATGATGCCGAACTCAGAGAGCAAGGCTTCCTGGCGGCCCTGGCCGAAGGGAATCGCTCCGCCGAAGAAAACGGAATCAGTTACCTGGAACGAGGTGATTTCAAACGACGTTCTGGATTTCTAGCAATGACTCGCTTCCTGAGCCTACCTACTCCCCCTCGTGCTGTTTTTGCTGCAAATGACGAAATGGCGATCGGGGCCATTAATGCGACATATCAATCCGGGTATCGAATTCCGGAACAAGTAGCTATCTGTGGCTTTGACGACATCGACGTTGCTACCTGCATTCGACCGGCCTTAACCACGGTTCACTTACCGATTACTGAGCTTGGGACCACGGCAGCAGAAAAACTCATTGCTGCCATTGAAAGTCGTGATGACAATGTTACTCAGCAACCCAAAATCATTCTTCCAACCGGACTTATTATCCGCGAATCATGCGGATGTGCCAATCATAATATTTTTGAAGCTAATGCGAGAGGGGGGTGATATCAAAGTAAAAATATATCGCCGGTAGTGCTTTAAACTTTTCTTAGAAATTGGCAGTGGCATCCATTTGCGAAAGCATCGTGTCAACATTAATGACACATTGGTTTTAATCCTTTTACGCGACATTTAAGTGATGTCAATTTGGGGTAACCATAATTGACAATAACCGATGAATTCGACAAATTCATCAATTAAAACAAATTTACAGGAGGATGGCAACCATGAATAAGTTACAAATCGCTGCTATTCTATGTGTATTCGTTTTTTCCTTTACCCTTGTCCAGGCGCAAACACTTGAGCGTCCGAATTTGATCTGGGCGCGTACAACCACCGATGACATTACGCTTGATGGGAAATTGGATGAAGCCGCCTGGGGTAAAGCTGAATCCGTTCGTTTGCAATATGGTAAATCTTCAGACCTCATTCCCGGCAGTGGCTGGAAAGATGAATCCGGCGTCAAGCCCTCGGATCCACTGGACGCCACACTCAAGTTTCTGGTTTTCGGAAATAATCTTTATATGGCCGCGGTGGTGAAGGACAGTTCGGTGGGCGGCGGCTTGTTCAATCAATTTGACGGCTTTCTGATGAACATGCGCGATCATTCCAGCGTCGACCGACCGGCGCCACCATTTGAATATTTTTATGGCTGGGTCACCGAGGCGTGGGCCGATTCGACGACGGGTGAAGTAGGGGCCTCACCGGGTTTCTTCGGCTGGGCCTCGGGCGATCGGACGGTCTGGGATGCGGTGACTGTGGTCGACGGCGTCTCGAATGATGATGCCACGCCTGATGGGGGCTACACAGTTGAGTTAATGTTCAATCTCACCCCGCGTGGTTATGATGTGACCACGACAGAAGGGGATATTATTGAATTTAACATTTCGATCTACGATGCCGACTGGCACTGGCCTCACAATAACGACAAGTTTAGTGGCAATCGTACCTGGTGGCAGGGGCCCTGGGGCAATGCCTCGGCCTACGATGTTGTCCGCATTTATGCCCGTCCGGATGTAACCGTAAATTCCGGTCCTGTTCCGAAAGTTGGTCCCGAAGTGGTAATTCCAAACGGTGCCAACCACGCCGACCCGGTTATCGACGGAGTACTGGATGAAGCCGTGTGGGCGAACATCGAGGGATTTGATATTCGGTACGGTGATGATGAATTGCGTGCTTCTTATCCGGGTGTTGGGCCGTGGCGTAGTGGTCAATTCCAACCTGAAATTAATAGCGTCAAGGCCGCCGTCTTGGACCCGGGTGATGCCACCATCAAATGGTTTTTTAAGGACGACATGTTGTATCTCGCGGTTGATGTGCGGGATCAGGCAGTTTGGGGTTTAAATAATTACGACCAGTGGGACGGTATTCGTTTTGTAATTAACGAACGCTCATTGTTGAATCCGGATGATAACAACCTCGAACGCCGCCAGTTGACAGTTCGGATTGATTCGCTGGGTTCAATGATGGCAATGGAATATCTGCCATTTTTAATCGATTCGTTACAGGGAGCCCAGGCAGCGATGGCGTTAAAACCCAACACAACCGTGAATGATTACAACGACATTGATGAGGGCTACACCATCGAGCTGGCCATTGATTTGAAGAAGCTGGGCTACCCGGTTGGTCGCGGCGATGGCGTTTTATTCATCAGTGCGACTTTGTTTGACGGCGATGCCTTTGCCAATCCGGCTGATGATTATGGCACCCGTACCTGGTGGATGCGTGAAGGAAGTTGGCCCGCCGGCCCGGCCTGGGCTTATATGGATCGGTTTACCTTTGTGCCCAACGGACAGGTTGCGAGTCCCCTTGAGCGTCCGAATTTGATCTGGGCACGGACAACGACGGATGCGATTACGCTTGATGGCAAATTAGATGAAGCTGCCTGGGGTAAAGCTGAATCTGTTCGTATCCAATATGGTAAGGCTTCGGAGCTTATTCCCGGCAGTGGCTGGAAAGATGAATCCGGCGTCAAACCCTCGGATCCGCTGGACGCCACCCTTAAGTTTATAGTTTCCGGAAATAATCTTTATATGGCCGCGGTGGTGAAGGACAGTTCGGTGGGAGGTGGCCTGTTCAATCAGTTTGACGGCTTTTTGATGAACATGCGCGATCATTCCAGTGTCGACCGACCGGCGCCACCATTTGAATATTTTTATGGCTGGGTCACTGAGGAGTGGGCCGATCCGGCCACAGGCGAAGTCGGGGCTTCGCCGGGCTTCTTTGGCTGGGCCTCGGGTGACCGGACGGTCTGGGATGCGGTGACGGTGGTTGACGGCGTCTCGAATGATGATGCCACGCCTGATGGCGGCTACACGGTTGAGTTAATGTTCAATCTCACCCCGCGGGGTTATGATGTGACCAAGACCGGCGGAGATATTATTGAATTTAATATTTCGATCTACGATGCCGACTGGCACTGGCCTCACAATAACGACAAGTTTAGTGGCAATCGTACCTGGTGGCAGGGGCCCTGGGGCAATGGCTCGGCCTACGATGTTGTCCGTATTTATGCCCGCCCGAATGTGACCATTAACTCCGGGCCTGTTCCTGAAGTCGGGCCGGAAGTGGTGATCCGCAATGGTAAAAATTTTCCGGATCCGGTGATTGATGGCCGATTAGATGAAGCTGTGTGGGGAAAAATTAAGGGTCTGGACATCCGTTACGGCGATGATGAACTGCGCGCTTCTTATCCGGGGATTGGGCCCTGGCGCAGTGGTCAATTTCAGCCTGAAATTAATAGTGTTAAGGCCGCCGTCTTGGACCCGGGCGATGCCACCATTAAATGGTTTTTTAAGAATGACATGTTGTATCTCGGTGTCGATGTGCGGGATCAGGCGGTGTGGGGTTTAAATAATTACGACCAGTGGGATGGCATTCGCTTTGTGATTAACGAACGCTCGTTGTTGAATCCGGATGATAACAACCTCGAACGCCGTCAGTTGACGGTTCGGATTGATTCGCTGGGTTCAATGATGGCAATGGAATACCTGCCATTTTTAATCGATTCGTTACAGGGAGCCCAGGCAGCGATGGCGTTAAAACCCAACACGACGGTGAATGATTACAACGACATTGATGAAGGCTACACCATCGAGCTGGCCGTCGATTTAAAGAAGCTGGGCTACCCGGTTGGTCTTGGCGATGGGGTGTTATTCATTAGTGCCACTTTATTCGACGGCGATGCCTTTGCCAATCCGGCCGATGATTATGGCACGCGCACGTGGTGGATGCGTGAAGGAAGTTGGCCCGCCGGCCCGGCCTGGGCTTATTTGGACCCAACGCTCCTGGTAGAAACCAGCGTCTCCGGATATGTGAATAATAGTCTGCCTACAAAATTTGAAATAATTGGTAATTATCCCAATCCGTTTAATCCTTCAACAATTATCCGGTATGCCTTGCCCCAGGAAGGTATGGTCACTTTAAAAGTTTACAACATTCTGGGTCGAACCGTCGCGACCATGCCACTTGGTTTCCAAACGGCCGGTATCAAAGAAGTGTCGTTTAGTGCCGAAAAAGTCAGCTCGGGAATCTACCTCTATCATCTGGAGGTTGCACCAAAGACGGGAAAAGTTACCCACACCCCAATCGGCAAAATGTTAATATTAAAATAAAAGTATCCTCTCAATATTTTCTGGTTGATTTCAGACCTTCGAGGTTTTGGAAACGGTACATCAGAACTCTCTAAGATTCAAGTCGAAAAACTTCGAAGGTCTTTTCTCCTATTTTATGAGAAGATACATATTTTCTCTTAAAAAAATTTTTGTATAATGGATTCATTTCTAAACTCACCCCCAGCCTCCTCTCCTGAAAAGAGAGGGGGAGTAACTTTTTGAAATTATAAGATTTCTACCGAATTGTTTCCCCTTTCTCTTCGTAAGAGAAGGAGGCTGTGGGATGAGTTCTAGATAATATTCTTGCCTTTGTTTGAATACCCTTTAATATCAATCGACCGATAAGGTTAAGAGGATGGTTATGTTATTAAAAAGAAAAACAAGGCTTTTACCAGGCTTTTTTATGACGTTGGTGCTGTTGCTGGTGCTCCTTTTCCTTGCACAAACGGCGGATGGATTGGCTGGCACCACCGGCAAAGTAGCTGGTCAGGTCACGGATAAGGAAAATCAGCCATTACCCGGTACCAACGTTTCTCTCGTCGGCACCACGCTGGGTGCGGCGACGGACCTGGATGGTTATTATAGCATTATTAACATCCCGCCCGGTAGGTATGAAGTACGATTCTCTTTTATGGGATACAAAATGCGCGTGGTGCAAAATGTGCTGGTAACTTCGGATCACACCACCACTTTAGATGCGATACTCGAGCAAAGTACCATTGAAGGTGAAACCGTCCTGGTAACGGCTGAACGGCCGGTTATTGAACTGAACTATACCAGCTCGGTTTCTACCGTTACCAGTGACGACATTGAGATTATGCCCGTACTTGAACTGGATGAAATTGTTGATTTACAGGCTGGTGTCGTGGATGGTCACTTTCGTGGCGGACGGCTGGGCGAAGTTCAATACCAGATTAATGGTGTTAGTGTAAATAATAGTTACGACAACAGCTCTAGTCTCCAGCTTAACCGCTCGCTTTTACAGGAGGTTCAGGTTATTAGCGGAACGTTTGACGCTGAATATGGTCAGGCAATGAGCGGAGTCGTGAATGTGATCCTGAAATCCGGTTCGGAAAAATTTTCCTGGAATGCAGAGACCTTTTTCAGTGATTTTATGTTTACCAGCGGGGACCGACGGAAAGCCGAAGATAAATTCCGGCCACTGGCAATTCAGAGCTATCAATTAAGCATTAGTGGGCCGACTTTTTTACCCCGCACCTTTTTTCTCTTCAGCAGCCGACGTTTTGTTGATAATGGCTACATTTACGGGGAACGGCGATTTGTCCCCACGGATAGCGCCGATTTTGAGCGAAAAATATTTGAACCAACTGGTGACAACAAAGAGATACCGTTAGAATATTCAGATGATTTTTCGGGGTTATTAAAATTAACCAACAAATCGCTCAAAAATATTCAACTTGAATACCAGGCGATTTATAATTACATTGACGCGAAACGTTACAATTTTGCTTTTCGACTCAATCCCGATGGCATGGCCAAACAAGAGACCTTTTCCATTGTACATGGCCTGGATTTAACGCACACGATTTCCTCAAATACATTTTATACACTCAATTTACGACATAATTATTTCGATTACCATGACTTTGTCTACGAAGATGTTTTTGATACGAGATACGACGAAGCCGGGCCGCCGTTGAGCGATACCGACTATGAGTTGGGGGCGGTGGTCCAGGGAGTGGATTTAAGCCGATTCAAACAGATGACGAATACGCTCGTAGTGAAAGGAGCACTTACCAGCCAGGTCAATCGGTCCCACCTGGTCAAGTTCGGGACCGAGGTACAGGTTTCGAAAGTGCAGTTTGGCGTACCGGGCTATATTGTGAGTACCGGCGGGACCTTGCTGACACGTCACATCAATGAACCGCCAGATTATCCGGACA
>Ga0180437_10011756_pt1 | contig 10449 bp, 9 predicted proteins | sample SS_ome_4_FD_132410 | JGI IMG/M metagenome (GOLD analysis project Ga0180437, IMG submission 132410) | Hypersaline lake sediment archaeal communities from the Salton Sea, California, USA - SS_3_D_1 metaG | ecosystem: Environmental > Aquatic > Non-marine Saline and Alkaline > Hypersaline > Sediment... | reverse complement strand
GTAACCGGCCCGCCTGACGCCTATCCTGCCGAGGTGCAAGCGTTGCGCATCGGCCCATTGCGCATCGTCGGGATCCCCGGCGAACTTTTCATGTCCCTTGGACAGCGAATCTTGGACGCGCGCCAGAACGGGCTCACCATGGTCGCGGGCTACGCCAACGATTGGATGGGCTACTTCCCAACGCGAGACGCCTACGGCGATCCGCGCTACATCTACCCGGCCGAGCAGGCGCAAATGCTTCAGGCCCGGTTCCCCTACCGTCCCGGCGAATCCGAGAGGCTCATCGAAGCCGCGATCGCTTTGGGCCGTTAGCCCGTCTTTCGCAGTTCGGGCCTGCAAAGTTGGCCTAACCGCCTCTGCAGCGAAACGGCCATTGTCGCGGCACAAATACAAAAAATGGCGTAAGACACACGGGAAACCGGAAAACCCTATTTGGTGACGAAGGCCCGCCGTTGTGCGGGGGCTTGACGCCGATGCGCCGCAGTGCTAGCCTACACCATAGGATATCGGCTCCTTAACGGACAAGGTAGATCGCAGGCGACCGGATATCGATGAGAATCGTTGTCCGTGATTCCGCGGACGACGCGGTTCGTTTCGGCGCTGCGCGAGGCGGGATAGTATGCCTGCCGGTAAAGCCTATTACTTCAAGGCCTATGACCGGGCCGGCAACAAGCGAACCGGCTCTATCGAGGCCCCTGACCCACGCGCTGCAGATGCGGCCCTCCGCCAACAGGGACTTCGACCTTACTTCGTGCTTGACCGCCGCAAAGTCAAGAAGGCCCTCTTGCGCCGAAAGGTTAAACGTAAGCAGCTAATCCTTGGGCTAGGCATCGCGGCCATTGGGGCAAGCCTTATCTTCAGCAGTCTTCTGGTTCGATACGCGGGCAGAGAACGCGCACCCAACGTCGCACAGTATCGGAAGGCGGGTATCCTCGAGGGGTACTCGGGCATGATTTACACAGAAAGGAAGGAGGAACGGGAATTCGGCGTCAAGATGGTGCAGATCTGGGAGAGCTTCTATCCCGGCGTGGTAACAGGGGTCGAAGTCCGGAAGCTCATGCTGACCATCTACGTTACGAAACGTGTGCGTAAAATCCCGGACAATGAACTTGACATGCTTGTCTCCAACACCGTGCGGGCACTGCATCGGCAGTTTGGCGCGGCCGTGTGCACCGTACTTGTCATCCGAGGAGACGAAACACTGCTCGAGGCCACGTACGATTCGCTTTCACGCTCCGTACACATCAGATCCTACGGATAGGGCCAGCAGGTTGTCGGACGCAGCAGGATTCTGGCGCAAAATCGATGGATAGGTGCGCGTACCGTTCGTACCAGCTGTCGGATTACGCGCGTCTGGAACGTACTGGCAACGAAACTGATCGCGTTCCTATCTACATGAACCTGATCGTCCGGAACATCGTCCGGCGCTTTGAGAGCCCCAACACCTTACTGCTGCACTCCCGCGCCTTCCCGCCTACCAGGTCGTCGAGCTAACTCGCAGGCATACCCAAAGATACGGGGAGGGATGCCGCAAATCTCTGTGGCTCAATAGATTGGCGCTGTTCGCCACCGCCAATTCCATTATATGGGCTGACGTCGGCACCGTCTCAAAGGCTTACCGATAACCCGGCGGCCTCCGCGTAGCGCAGCCAGTGCTCGAACATGAGCAAGGCCCACAAGTGGTGGCCATAGTCCTCTTTTCGGGCCAAGTGTATATCGAACAGGGAACGAATGGCGTCGCGCTCGAGAAACTTCCCGGAGTACGCGTCTTCAGCCAGCGCGACGTCCTTGAAATGGCCCCGGAGTTCCTTTCGGAACCAGCGCTGGATCGGAATGGCGAATCCTCGCTTGCGCTGCGCGAGCAACGCGGCAGGGACAAGATCTTTGACGGCCCGTTTTGCAAGGCGTTTCGAGGTCCTTCCCGCGAACTTCAGCGGAAACGGCACGGTGGCGGCAAACTCGACGATGCGGTGATCTAAAAGCGGGACGCGCGCTTCGAGCGAGTTGGCCATACTCATGCGATCGACCTTTGTGAGGATGTCGTCGGGCAGGTACATGACCAAGTCTTGGTACAGCATTTTGTCATCGTCCGAGACGTTCCCCGCAGCCCTGGCGTGTTCTTCGAAACGACCGATGCTCTCAGCGGCGACGGCTTTGGCGATATCCGGACGCATCAGTTGTGCGCGGAGTTCCGCATTAAAACACGTCTGGCGGCGTCGGAACACGTCATGTGGCGCCAGAAACGAGTCGGCGCTGAAACGGCGGATCTTGGCCGTCCACGGCGACCTCGGCGTTGCGCGTACCGCGGCATTGATCGCGCGACGGACGCTCCCCGGCCACGCGCGTTGATAACGCCGCACCCTGTGGCTCATATGCGCCCACGTGTAGCCGGCGAGCAACTCGTCGCCCCCGTCGCCGGACAACGCGACGGTTACGGATTTTCGAGCAACTTTCGAGACGAGCCACATTGGGAGGGCGGACGAGTCGGCGAACGGCTCGCCGAAATGGCGGACAAGGGTCGGCGCGAGCTCGGTCATGTCGGGTTCGAGCAGTGTTTCCGTGTGATCGGTTCCGAACGCCTTGGCGGCGATGCGTGCGAAACGCAGTTCATCGGCGTGGGCGTCGTCAAAACCGATAGTGAACGTCTTCACAGGTCCCGCGCTCAGTTGACTCAGGACCCCGACAACCGAACTCGAGTCCACGCCGCCGCTGAGAAACGCGCCGAGCGGCACGTCGCTGACGCGCCGGAGTCGCACGGCGTCCGTCAGCAGCTCGCGATAGGCCGCGGCGGCCGAGTCCAAGGTCCACGCCCTGTCCGGCTCGAAAGCGACCCGCCAGTACCGTTCTCGCGTGAGTCTCCCCTTCTCTAACACAAGTTTCTCGCCGGGACGCAGTTTTTGGCTGTCCCGGAAAATCGTGTCAGGCGCCGGTATGTAGAGAAAAGTGAAATAGGCGTCGAGCGCTTGGGGACTGAGGACGCCGTCAATCAGTCCCGAGCGCAGCAGCGCGTCAAGTTCCGAAGCGAATGCAAGCGCGCCGTTCTTAAACGCGAAGAACAGCGGCTTGATCCCGAGGCGATCCCGGGCCAGGAGAAGTCTGTTCCGCCCGTGGTCATAGAGGGCAAATGCGAACATGCCGTTAAGGCGGAGCAGCGCCGCGTCGCCATATTGTTCGTATGCGTGCACGATGACTTCCGTATCGCTCTGGGTGCGGAAAACGTGGCCGTGCGATTCCAATTCAGTGCGGAGTTCGCGGAAGTTGTAGATCTCGCCGTTGAACACGAGGACAATCGACCCGTCCTCGTTCTGCATGGGCTGACGGCCGCCGAGGATGTCCAGGACGCTGAGCCGGCGCATCCCGAGCGCCACGTGGCCGCCGAGCCAGACGCCTGCGTCGTCGGGCCCTCGGTGGACCATAGCGTCGTTCATCCGCCCGATGACGCTGGCGTCCGCCCGTTTCCCGGTGTCGATGCATGCGAGCCCGCAGATGCCGCACACGGGTCAGGCGCCTTTTCGGACGGATTCGGCAAGAAGCTCCGCGTACAGGCTGCGATAGGAAGACACCATGCGCTCAACGGAGAAGTGGTCGCGCACAAATCGGGCTCCCCGCTCGGCCATAGCGCGGCCCTCCTCGGGGTGATTGAGTACGCGCTCGATGGCGTCGGCAAAATCGCGCGGGTCGCGCGAGGTCACAAGACGCCCCGTAACGCCATCCTCGATCAGTTCGGCGACGCCGCCAACGGAGGCGGCCACGACGGGCGTGCCCGCGGCCATGGATTCCATTACGACATTGGGAAACCCTTCGCTCTTCGAGCAGAGCACCGACACGCTCATGGCCGCATACAAGTCGCGGAGTTCTCCCAGCGTGGTGACCCGCGTAAACCGAGCCGTCAACCCCTCGTCCTCGATCATCCTTTCTACGGGTTTGCGCAGCGGGCCGGCGCCCACCATGAGGAAATGGACGTCCGGCCGCCTCCCTGCGAGTTCCTTGGCCGTCTCGACGAATAGGACGTGGTCTTTGACGGGGCTGAAATTGGCTACGATGCCGATAACGTGGGTGTGGTGAGGGATACTAAACCGCAGCCGCGTCTGCTGCGGTTCTGTGTCGCTGAGAAACGCGTCCGCCTCGATTCCGTTGGGGATGACACGGAACAGGTCGCGGGCGGCGCTCTCTTGCTCAATGGCGAAGTCGGCTACCGCCTGGCTGTTCGCGACGATACAGTCCACAAGCCTGTTTGCCCTCTTTTGAATGCGAATATGCCGGGGCTTCTTCCAAGTGGCAAGCTGGCGGCGGCTCGAGATGATTACGGGCACCCCCGTGTCCTGTGCCGCGCGATTGGCCGCAAGATCAAAACCGAACAGGAAGGTATGGAGAAAGTCCGGCCGATGAGCGCGGAAATACCGAGCGATCTTGTGTCTCAGCGTGATGTCCCACGACCCCCATGCCCGAATCACGTGAACGAATGCGCCCAGCCGCCGGGCGTCGCCCGCCAACGTGCCCGCACGGTGCGTGCACAACACCGTCAGCTCATGGTCTCGGGCCAGTCCCCGCATGAGATAAATGAGTTGACGTTCGGTGCCCCCGACGCTTAACGACGGTATGACGTAACACACTCGAATCACAAGACGGACTCCATCAACTCGAGCAGCCGCGGGGCGGCCTTGTCGAGGGCGTAGTTCTCCTCCACCGTGGTGCGTGCAGCGGCGCCGAGTCGGCGCCGCTCCGTCGGATCACGCAATCGCTCGAACGCGTCGCGCCACTCGGCGGTTGTGTCTGCGAACATGCCGTTCTCCCCATGCCGGATAAACTCGAGCGCTGCGCCAAAAGGGGTAGCGATGCAGGGGATTCCACAGGCCATGTACAACAGCCCCTTCAAGCCGCATTTCCCCTTCATCCATTCCTGTTTTGGCATGGGCATGATGCCGGCCGAGAACTGCTGAATCGCTTCTACCTCCCCATCCAGGGACCACGGCTCGACGACGGCGCCGAACCAGCATACCGCTTTCGCGTCCGCGCCGACAAGGTGAATCTCGGCGTTCGCAAGCCCCGCCAACGCTTCTGCCGCAGGCTCGATGCATTCGGTCGCGGCCGGCGTGCCGATCCACCCGATCCGATACTTCTCGGCAACCTGCGGACGCGGCGCGAAACGGCGCATGTCGACGACCGTCGGAAAGTACGCGGCGCGCGCGCCCAACGCTTCGGCCTGGGCCGCGAGCCAGGCGTTGCCGGCTAGGACCATGTCTGCGGCCCGCATGGCCTTCGGGATCTGCCGCCGGGCCTCGATGAGGCGTCCGAGCCGGCGCAATGGGTGCGGCGGCGATAGGTGCACGGCATCGTCCAAATCGTAGACAATCCGCCGGGCCCGCCGCCGCAACAGGCCAAACGCGCCCCGCACGGATGCCGTCATCAAGGCCTTCTGCACAAACACGATATCGTAGGCCGCTGCGCCCGCGATCTGCGCCAGCCGCCGAGAGGTTTCCGCCAGATGATACCACAACGGCCGCCCTTGACGATCCGGCCCGGTGAGTTGCGCGTATTGTCGTTCTGTGAGCGCCGATGCGACGGTGCATTCCACGCCGCGTTCACGCAAATAGGGGAGGAATTGCGCTACCCGGTAGCGCGGGCTCGCTACAATGTCCGGATATAGAGTGAGGAATAGGACTTGCATGGCTCTACCGTTTACGCCCGATCAGATCCTCGACGCATTCGAGGACGGCGTCTGGCGTGATAGGCCCTAGACAAGAAGCGACGCCCAGGGGACACGTGCCAAGTTCTTTGACTTTGCCCGGGATGTTGCAGCAGCCCTGGCAGTCCCTTCCGTTCCGGATAACGTGCAGCAGCGGCTCGTCGCGAATCAGCGTGGACGGCTCGATAGGCCCGAACAAAGCAAGCACCGGGGTACCTACCGCGAGCGCGAGATGCATCAGGCCCGAATCGCTGCACACGAGAAGAGACACATGACGCAAGACGACTGCCGCGTCGCGCACACGCGTCTTCCCGACGAGACAAACGCCCACCCCGATCGGTTCATCGTCCGGGAGGCCCAGCTCGACCAGAACGTATCCCCGCGCCTCGAGTTTGCGGCACAGGTCCCGCCAATTCTCGACAGGCCATCGTTTGGTGGGCCAGCCAGCACCCGCTGCCACCGCAATCCGGCAACCGTCGCCGCGCGGCAGTTCATCGAGCAGCGCGGACGACCAATCCTGGCAGTACAAGCAGGGCCGCGTCGAGGGCGCGGGCACACCGGCACGTCGTGCGTAGTGCTCGATGCGATACACGTCTCGAGGTGCGCCGTGCAAAAGCACGTATCGATCCGGCCTCGGACGATCCTCGTTCACGGCGTCCGCAAACGGATTGTCCTCGAGCAGATCCGGATAGTTACACAATGCGGAAATGTGACACGACGGGTATCTCTTGCGGAGGGCCTCGTAAACAGGCAACGCCATGATCTCGTCGCCCAGCCGCCAGCGCATGTCGACAAGGATGCGTCGCCGCGCGCCCAGCACGCCCTTGACCTGCCACCGGACCCCGTAAGTCAACCAGCGCAAGGTTCCCCGCAGCCGCCCAAACCCGTCTGTATAACCTCGATAGCCCATCAAGGCCAGATTAAACCACACCGGAACACAAAACATAAAGTCAACGTGATCAAGAGCCACGCGGCACGCGCTCATAGATGTCCGAAAGCTGCTTGGCGTAAACATTGATATCGAATCTTGCCTGGGCCCTTTGTCGGGCAGCTTCGCCTAGCTCTTTGCGTCTTGCGGCGTCTGTCGCGAGTTTGCTGATGGCCCCTTGGAGCGACAAGAAGTCGTTGGGTTGGCAGAGCAGGGCCGCCTCGCCGGCAATCTCGGGAATTGCGCCGGACAGCGTGGCCACGACGGGCAACCCGCAGGCCATGGCCTCGATGAGGGCCATGCCGAACTGCTCCTGCCATTCGCGGGTGGCGATGCTGGGCAAGACAAACACGTCGGCGGCGCGGTAGACTTCGGGCATGCGGTCGTAGGGCAGGCTGCCCGCGAACGTGCAGGCATCGCTTATGCCCACCCGCTCAATCAGTCGCTCGACGCGAGGCCTGCCCGGCCCAGAGCCAACCACGAGTAACCGAATCTTCCGCCTGCTCAACGTTGGATCATTGAGAAGCTCCCGCACAGCCAGAACTAAGAAATCAATTCCCTTTCGCGGAAGCAGCCAGCCGACAAAAAGGATCACGAATTCGTCGTCGGAAAGGCCAAGCGCGCCGCGGTTCCGCGTGCCCGGGCAGAATACGTCCAGGTCCACGCCGGGGTCGATCTGCACAATCCGATCCCCTGAAACCCCCTCGATATCGAGCATCCGGCGCGACCGCTCCGTGTGCACCAAGAAGCAGTCTGCTGCGGCCGCAACACGCTTCTTCCGTTCGCGCCGTTCTTTGTTATGCTCCATGTTGAACGGGATATTGTCCCAGACCATTACGAGAAGCGGCGTGCCGTACCTCTCGCGCGCAAGGGCCCCTTCACCGGACCAGTCCGTGTGAAGCTCCCAAGACTGGATCAGATCGAACTTCTGCAGCCGCTCGTGAAACGGCAGAATCCGGGGTTCCCGGCCGCCGTACCGGTAAAGAAGCTCATTTTTCAGGCGCGTAAACGGGTTGCCTCGCTGCGTATCGAAATAGATCGACTCGTATCCAAAACCGAGGGAACCGTCGTCCCGGCCGCGAAAATGACGTTGAATTTCCGACTCGGCTCGGAATGCCGTGATTTCAGGCCGTCCACGAAGGCGCCCAAAAACCTGAAGGTGCCACGGATTGAACCGGTTGCCTTTGAGCAGGGCCAGCTTCACTGCTTATCCCCCCAGAAATGCCGTTCGAGGACCTGCCGCGCGCGCTCAGGGTCGTCGGGAATATCGATGTGCCGCTCGATGCATTTCCGCTCGTACTCGTCCATGGTCGAGATGACCCGGGCGGGGTTGCCGGCCACGACGGTGTCCGGCGGGACGTCTTTGGTTACGATGCTGCCGGCGCCGACAATCGCGTTCGGGCCGATGGTCACATTAGGAAGTATGATGGCGCCCACGCCGATCTGACAATTGTCGAGGACTTCTATCTTGCCGAAGGCGGTGAGCGATTCGTGTTTGTCTTGGAGCGGCCAGGTGAGATTGTGGTTCACGAACGTGACGTCATTTGAAATACACACGTGGTTCCCGATGCGAATGAGCCAGGGTTCGCCGCCGAAATTCGTGGTGTAAATGCGACACTGCTCGCCAATACGGACGCCCATCCCGCGCAGTGTAGCGATCACGATGTCCTGCGAACCGTACCGCAGCCTCAATCGCTGGCTGATTCTTTTCCAACCCATGGCGACCCCTTCCTTCCAAACGCGTTCCTAGCTACAAGTCAATCCGCCAGAACGCGTGCAGGCTTGCGCCCGGCCATAGCCGCACTATCGCCGGGCCTACGGCGACGAAGAACCGCTCCAGGCGTAGTCGGATAGCCTCGGGCATTCTCTTATGCGCCATCCACGGCAACAGCCCGAGCCCGACTTCCGGGCCATGGCCAACCCGACGGAACCTGGAAAAGCCCGCGTTTTGGAATGCGCGACGCACGCTGCGGCCCGTCAAGGCCCGTTCGTATTCTTGTGGCTGCCAATTTCGGAACGGCGCCCACGTGTCCCTGCGATACCACCCTACCGTTTCACAGGCCTTCTTGACAACACCGGCAACGTTTGCGTAGTTGGGTACGGATAGGAAAACCCTGCCGGCCGGCCGCAACACCCGCCGGAATTCGCCCGCGGCCGCGGCTTCGTCGGGAAAATGTTCGAATGCATCGATGCAGCAAACGAGGTCGAAAACCGCATCCGCAAACGGCAATGAGGGCGCGTCGCCCAACGCCATGCGAAATCCCCCGCGGCTTTGCACAAAATCAACGCCGGTGTAGTCGCTGCCCTGTTCGCGCACCAAGTCGCCTAGATACCCTCTGCCGCAACCGACATCGAGCACGTTACGGCCCGATATATCGAGGTCTAGCCCAGCGAACACCTGCAACAACAGGTCGCGATCGATGCCGTCCACGCCGCCGAACGGCGAACTTACCATTAGCGGGTTGTCGCGGTAGTAGTCGCGCACGTTCCGTTTCATGGCGCGAACCTCCGGCCAAACCGGCTGCCGGCATACACGGCCACCGGCCGGACAACCGGGAACGCCACGGCGGCGGGCGTGACGAGACGGCCCGCCGCCAGTTCACGCAGCCATACGAGATATTTCCGAGGACTCATCAAATCGAGGAGCAGATCAAGTTCCGAATATGCGCATCCCAACGCCCTCAGCCCAAGCCCTTCATTTCGGCAGCGCTTGACAAGCGACCGCAACGTGTAATCATGGTGGTGCAACACCGGCGCGTCGTCGGGGAAGGCAACCCGAAGATTGGCGGCCGCGAGCTTGGTTTGAAAACTGAAATCCTCCCCAATAGCCTGATTTCCGAACCGCAGCCGCTCCCATACAGCGCGCCGGATAGCCGAGTTGGCGTTGGACAACCCTTTTCCATAGCGCTCCGAAAATTTGCCCATCTCCCGAGTGAAATAAAAATAACCGTTGCGTTCCCACGGAAACTGGGGCGTTTCCCGTCCCGGATCCGGGATCGAGCGGCCGCAGGACGCCGCCACGGCCGCGTCTTCGAGCGGCGCGACGAGATTATCGAGCCAGCGGTCGTGCGCCGGCACGGCGTCCTGCGACAGGCTGACAACGATCGCGCCGCGCGCATGCTCGAACGCCACATCCCGGGCCGCCCCGAAATTGAAGTCCTCGGACGGAATCGTCACAACCGCCGCTCCTTTTTCCGCCAGTAATGCGCGTGTGCCGTCCGCGGAGCCCGAATCCACGGCCAGCAACTCGAAGTGCCGATCAGTCTGTTGATTGCAGACGGCCGTTACAAGCCGTCGCAACACCTGCCCGCCGTTGCGCGTCAGCACAGCGACCGTGACATCGCAAACGCCGTTGACATTAATGTTGTTCTTCAAGCTCATCGGTGACTACTCTAAAGAGCACAGCCTTGTTTTCCTGCGCCACCTCTGCCAACCACGCTATATCGTATAACGCTGACAATACCGCATCATCGACAGGATGCGTGTCAGGGCAGAGCACATAGTCGATGCAGTATTTGACCACCAACTCTCTCCGGAATGCTTCGGAACTCTTAGAAGAAAAGAATTGGGCAGTCTCCTTCTCGGTTTCCAGCAGGTCCAAATCGGAGAGGTTCATGGCCCCGTGGCCGTTAATGACGCGGTTGCCCTTCCGAAGCGCCACGACATCGCCGAAATACGGCCCCGGCGTCGCCGGCGTTAACACCACCCCTTTGCCAAGCGCATCAAGTACCCGAGCGTCCGCCTCGCTCATGATTTCGGCGTGACAGTACGCAAACGGCCCTTGCCCGGGGACGCGGCCCAGCGGCCCCTGGAGGAACAAGCTGCCCACAAGAAT
>Ga0180437_10011753_pt1 | contig 10450 bp, 6 predicted proteins | sample SS_ome_4_FD_132410 | JGI IMG/M metagenome (GOLD analysis project Ga0180437, IMG submission 132410) | Hypersaline lake sediment archaeal communities from the Salton Sea, California, USA - SS_3_D_1 metaG | ecosystem: Environmental > Aquatic > Non-marine Saline and Alkaline > Hypersaline > Sediment... | reverse complement strand
GCCCCTTGTTCTGCGGCGCTGGACGGTGTGCCGAGACGCGGCCTATCCACCAGCCGCGACGGGCTGCAAGAGCTGCTCCAGTTCCGCGTTCTTTTCTTCGAAGAGCCTCAAACAGGCGTCAACCACTCTCGGGTCGTAGAGTATGCCTTTCTTGTTGATAATCTCCCGCATGGCGTACTCCAGACCGAGGGCCGGCCGGTAGGGCCGGTGCGATGATATCGCCTCAATGACGTCGGCGACACCCAGTATCCTTGCCTGGAGGAGAATGTCATCACCGGACAGGCCGTCAGGGTACCCGGAGCCGTCCATTCTCTCGTGGTGCTGGAGGACCGCCTTCTTCACCGGCCAGGGGAACTCTATCATCTCGAGTATGTCATGGCTTACCTTGGAGTGGCTCTTGATGATGCTGAACTCTGAGGCGCTGAGCTTACCCGGTTTTGTGAGGATCTCCGCGGGTACTGACAGCTTGCCAACATCGTGGAGCAGTCCGGCGACGCGTATCCCCCGCACGTCCCACTCGGAAAGCGACATGGCCCTGGCAATGGCGCAGGCGATATCTGCCACTCTCTTCTGATGGCCGGCGGTGTAGGGGTCTCTGGTCTCCACGACTAGTGACATTGCATGGATGATGCCGTCAAGGGCGGCGAGCAGCTCCCCGTGTTTCTGCTGAATGCTCTCGTAGGCAAGGGCGTTCTCGATGCCTACGGCCACTTCCTGAGATATCGTGTGCAGCAGCTGCCGGTCTTCGTTGGTGTAGCGCTCGCCGGAGAGCTTGGCGCCGATAAACAGCATTCCGATGAGCTGTTCCTTGGTCTTGAGCGGCACCATCACGTCTATCTGGTTCTTCGCCAGGGTCTCTCTCTCGCCGTTCGCCAGTCCCTTGAGGGCCGGAAGCACCTCAATGTCGTTGGAGTCCACCGGCCCCTCCTCGTACTTCAGCGCCAGGGCGATCAGGCTGCTGGCGGGCAGGGAGAGGTGACCGGACCGGTTCTGTCCGTAGTACGAGTGAGTAACAAAATTGCCGGTCTCCGGGGACCGCAGCAGGAGGTAGACGTAGCGACTCTGCATCCCGTGGGCAACCGTGGTGACCAGTGAGGATGCCAGTTGCCTGAGGTCTATGATATCTCTTGTCTCCTCGGTGAACCGCTTCAAAGCCTGGAGGTGATCGTACCTCTCGCGGTAGAACCACCGGTCCACAATTCGCTGGAACAGGGGTAGCACCGGCTGGAAGAACGTGAGTGCCAGAAGGGCTATCAGCACCGAGACGATGGTTATTGTCACCGAGATAGGACTCAATGCGGTCTGGAAGACGCTGCTGAGCAGAAGTGTGAGTCCCCCGAAGATGCCCAGAATCAGCAGGCCCACCAGCGAGTAGGCGATTCCCTTGCGGAAGACGACCTTCATTTCCAGCAAATCATAGCGCAGCATCGCCACCGTGGCAAGGACGCAGAAGAGGATGTTGCCAACGATACCGAGCGGGTACATGCTTATGCCTAGGACGGGCAGGTAGTCTGTCGTCCCGCCTATGAACATACATATGATTCCGGCGACGATGTACTGGAGCCGGATCTGCTCGTCCACGTTGCGGGAGCGTTTCCCGTGTCGTACCAGCAGCACCAGGCCCAGTGTGAGGGGCAGGTACACGCTGATGACGTACGTCGGGAAGAGAGGGCCGACTACGGGTGCCTTGCCGTACCACATCATCTGCATACCGCTGACCATGAGTCTGGTGGGAATCAGGGCGAGGCATGCGAAGTACAGGGCATGGGGAAGGTAGTGGAGCCACCTTCTCGGAGTTCTGCCGGTAACGCTGACGGTGAACCTGTAGAACAGAATGGCGGCGCTGAATATGGCCGCAAATACGAGCTTCTCCCACAGCAGCGACCTTTCGAGGTCGGGGTCGAGACGCATCATGAAGATGAAGATGCCCCAAAGTGCCATGCTGAAGAGGAACAGGAAGAAGGGTTTCCGCGCCACGTGGCGCTTACCTCTGACCGAGAGCAGCACCAGCAGAATCAGGCAGAAACCCACCTCTACGAGGGGTATTGCCGTGTATGCGCTCAAATCGGGCTCTCCTTGTCGTGGCCCCCTCGGGGCCTCGTTCCCCCATAACTCCCGGCAAGGAGCAGCCGCCCCTTCCCGGTGGGTCCGCAAGAGACTACGCCACGAGCACTTCCTGAGTATCGCTCATGCGAAGCAGTCGGTCAATAGCTTCATCCGGGGCATTCATCCGTGGCGGTTTCCGCTGCAACAGCACGGCCCCGCCCTCGCGTTGCTCTTCATAGTACCGTGCGTATGTCCCTGCGCGCAGCACGGTGACTTCGAGGGGCCGGACATCCATCATCCTGGCCAGGTCACGGTATCCCGGGTCAAGTCTGGCCAGCTCTCCGTGCAGGAGCGGGACTATGTCCTGAGCCGGACCGCGGCCGTTCATCTCAATATACAGGCGCAGCGAGACGTTGTCGCCCGCTACCTCTTTGCGGATGGTCCACTCCTCGTGGACCAGACCCGCGTTGGCAATCGCCTGTGCGACCGTTTTCTCGCTTATCCTGGTGAAGCCGGCAATGTCTATCAGGTCGTCGGCGCGGGTCTCGAACACCATTTGCGGGAGAAAGACCTGTGCCTCCTCGTCTTCCAGGGCCGTGATTCTCACCAGGTGTCCCAGCCGGTACCTCAGGAAAGGCATGCCGTGGAAGCTGGTCACCACCAGCTCATACCGCTCACCCGGCACTACCTCGGAAAGCAGCACCGTGGCTGGCTGGTAGAAGATGTCCTCCCTGGAGCGCAGCCATTCGTCCTCGGGTATGAACTCGAAGAAGTTGGAGTGTGGCAGCGGGGTGAGGTCCTTCTTGTTCCAGCTCTGAAGTGCCATTATGCCCGCCTCTGTGCAGGCGTGCAGCTCGTACGGGTACATGCCCCAGTACCGGCGTATCTGTTCCCGGTAGACGGGCGTGTCAATCCCCCAGCCAATCACTGACTTGACTGGCCAGAGGTCTCTGGGCAGCACGTTTCTGTGCTCCAGTTTGCTGCGCAGGAAGGCGCGCGCAACCCTGGGAAGGGCCGCCGGATGTGAGACCCGTTTCGACTTCCTGGGGGCTGCGGAGAGCTTGTTGAAGTCGTTGCCCAGCTTGACGAGGACGCTGGTCATTGCGACCAGTATGTCCACCCCGGTCCGGAGGGACAGCTCAAATCCCTTGGTTACCTTGTCCTTGAAGTCCATACTGTCCTGTTCTTCTGATGACATGACGGGCCTGAGATTGAATATCCTGCTGGCCCCGGCGGCCAGTATTCCTGATATGTAGGGGCTCGGGGCCACATTGAACAGCACCCTGTCGCCCTCGGTGAGAGCACTCTGCCCTCGCTTTCGGGAGCACGAGATGATGAAGGCGGCCATGAGGTCGTCCAGGGCGCTGTGGTAGAACTCCCTGGTGTAGGGGACTCGGTTGAATGCTCCGGACGCTCCGGAGGTATACGCCCAGACACAGGGCTTCTCCGGCAGTGCCTCCTCATGGCCCGGTTCGAATTCGGGCAGGTAATCCTGGTAGGAGGTCAGAGGCACCCACTTGCGGAACTCCTCGACACTCCCGGGCATCCTGCTGCCTATCAGTTTCCTGCTCAGGGGGCTGTGGGCCACCCTCTCCAGTTGCTGCAGGAGGAGTGTCCTCTGTATTGCCATGAACTGGTCTGTGGTCAGGTCCAGGAACCCGCAGTGTTTCTGCCAGCGTCGGTCGTCTTCTGACCTCACCATCGGATTTCGGGTGCTTCTCACGTTGTCCTCCGTTACTGGTCTGGCCGCCTGAGCATCGCTTCAGACACCGGCGAGCTGAGGCTGACGCCACGGTTGACTATACGCTCGTAGCCCAAAACAAAACCTAAAGAGCAGGCTAGAAACCTAAACATTCCCTAAAGACTACGGCGTCCCTACCTGAATTCTGACGCGGGCTCCTCAAAACGGCGCTACAGATGGGTCTCCAGTCCTCACAGGAGAATCACATTGATGGCGTGGTATTGCGGGGCGCGCCGCTGCCAGAACGGGGACGGAGTTCCTGGCAGGTGTGGCCCGGTGACGCGAGCAAAGGTGCCGTTGCGGCTCTGGCTGCACTCCGGCACCTTCACAGGTCGGTAACGAAGTAGGGTCCCCGACCAAGGCTGAATCTCCGGAACTGGGTGCCTAGTTGATGGATATCACCCCCTGCTTGATGGCAAGTACTACTGCCTCGGTCCGGGCGTTGGCGTTCAGCTTGCGGAGGATGGAAGTCACGTGGTTCTTGATGGTCTGCTCACTGATGCCGAGCTCAATCGCAATCTGCTTGTTGAGGTAGCCTTTCGCTATGTAGTCGAGGATTTCAATCTCTCTCGGCGTGAGTGGGGACATGATGTCTTCGGCGTCTTTCTGCCAGGAGAGCCTCTGGAACTGGGAGAGGACCTTCTCGGCTACCTTGGGACGCACGGCAAGGCTTTCGTTTATCGGGTGCTCGCCGCGGGCGGTCCGCTCCACTGCGGCAATCAGTTCCTCGGTGCTGCTCTCCTTGTCGAGGCAGGCAGCCGCCTGCACCTTCAGTGCCTGAAAGAGCTGGTCATCATTGGGGTTCGTGGTAAGGAGCACCACGCCGATGCTCGGCGACCTCTGCCTGATCCGGCGGGCCAGGGACAGGCCGTACCCGTTGTAGCCGTCAATGTCCACCACGGCGACGTCCGGTGGGGATGTGTCAATACCGGCGAGGGCGGCATCGTTGACCTCCACGGAGCCTATGACCTCCATGTTCTCGTGGCTGTCAAGCGAGTGTTGAATCCCGTTCCGCAGCAGGCACTGCTGGCTGACAACTAGTACTCGTATCTTGTTCATTTGCGGTCTCCTTGCCCATACGTTGGCTTCCGGATTGCCCTCTGATATGACCACTATATCGCCCGAACACTAAACAAGACCTTAGAATAGTGTCCGGAATCATAAACGTTTTCTAAACATCCCGTTCTTCGCCTGAAGTCTGTCGAAGCGAAGTCGAGGATGCTTCTCAGCATGTCTTCCTGTCACTACTGTCCGTCTACGCCGGACCGGTGAACCATGTCGTGGGCGTCTGTGTCGGGAATCCTCCCTTCTAACCGTACAGGGGCCGGCACAGGGTCGCGCCCAGTCTACCCCGGTCAGCAGTACTCTGCAAGCGCCCTGCCTCCGGGACCCGGGCAACGGCGCGACGCTTGCGGGTCCCCCGTTCTACCGGCCTACTGCTGTGGTCTCCTCAGCACGGCGGCTCTGATTGCCACCGTCCTTCTTCGCCTGGTACAGCGCCGCGTCCGCGGCAGCCATCAATGCTTCTCCGTCCACTCCACTAGCCGGCCAACTCGCAACACCGAGACTCGCCGTTGTTGGCGTGTCCATCCCTACTGCGTTGGCCGCCAGCTGCCGGCGCACGCGCTCGGCTACCTCTGCGGCAGCCTCCAAAGCCGTCTGCGGCAGCAGGATGGCGAACTCGTCGCCACCGTAGCGGAAGGCCTGGTCCGTGCTCCTGATTGCTGTCCTCAGGGTGCTGCCCACGTTTCTGAGGAACTCGTCACCGGCGAGGTGTCCGCGGCTATCGTTGACGGATTTCAGTGAGTCAATATCAAGGACTACTACCGAGAACCGCCCTCCGTAGCGGGAGCAGCGGTCGATCTCCCTGCCTATCATCTCATTCATGGCACGCCGGTTGAGAAGTCCGGTCAGCTCGTCGATACGCGCCATGCGCACGGCCTCACCGTAGAGACGGAAATTCTCGATCTGCGTGGCAATCTGAGAGGCTATCTGCTCAAGGATGTCAATGTGCCTGGCGCTGAAGGCATCCGCACGGCGGCTGGCCAGGTCCAGACTTCCGATAATGCCCTCAGCTGTCGCCAGCGGGATGTGGGCTGCGGAGCGGAACCCGTGCCGCAGAAGATGCCGGTCTGCGGGTATCCGGCTGCCCGCCTCAAGGTCAGGCTCAACGACTGTCCTACCATGAGCGGCCAGCCACTCCGCCGGGGTGCCTCTGATGGGCAGCCGGTCCCCCGTCTTCCATCCGGAGCGGAAGGGGGAAGAGACGGCAAGGAAGTACGTATCCTGCTCATCGATGAGAGAGACCGCCGCCCAGGAGATGTCCACAATCTTCCTGAGCTCATCTATCAGGCTATCGTAGACGCTCTCAACATCCAGAGTTGAGGTTATTATCATGCTGGAGCGGTTCATAACCGATAGCTCTTCTTCATATTGCCTGTGTTGCTCGCGGAAGTATCCCTTCTCCAGGACCACCGCCAGGCAGTCCGCGAGGTGTTCCAGCAGCACTATGTCTTCGACGGAGTACTGCCCCGAGCGCTTCGTGCCTATTGCCAGGACGCCGGCGAGGCTGTCACGCCCCATCAGCGGCACGAGAAGCTCTATGCCCCTGGACTCCATGCCTTCAATCTCCCGGCTCCAGACGCTTCGAACCTCGGGAAGGCCTGCCAGGCTTTCCCTGGTCAATACCTTGTGGTCCCTTTCCAGGAGCTCCGCAATCGGGGTGTGGCTTTCGAGTCTGAGACCGGCGAGGCCATTGTCCGTGCCTTGGGGCTCAGCGAAGAACGTGGTGAATCCCGTCCCGTTGGCGTCCAGCAGAAGGAGGGCCGATCTACTGCAGCCGATGGCGTCGTTGACCAACAGCAGTAGCTGGCCGCCATGCTGTCTCAGGCTGGCGGTCCCTTCTATCTTGTCCGTGATTCTGCCAAGCCTCTGAAAGTAGTCGAGGCGAGACCCGCCGAATGCCCTGTGGGTCAGCGCGGGAAGGAAGCTGCGCAGGTTGTAGACCAGGACGGCCACGATGACGGCGACAACGGTTGCCAGGAGGATGGCGGCGCGGTCAACGTCCAACCCGAACAGTGCGCTGGATGCCAGGAAGAGGGCCCAGTAGGAGACTGCACCGACGACTCCCAGGCCCATCCATGCTACCGCACGCCGCATAGGAGGCCTGACGTTGACCTCTCTGTGCTCGGTCAGGGCATAGCCCAGCAGCAGGGCCACGACGATGTACCCGGCGGAACCCACCGGCACATAGCGGTCCCGGAGGAATACGCCGGACAGGGCGGTTACCGTCACAACCAGAACGCTGATAAACAGGCAGGCGACCTGGTCATACAGCATTGCGCTGTCCGTGGAACCCAGCCTCTTCCAGAGGGCATGGTCACTCCGGAGGAACAGTGCCAGAACAGGGATGGACATGACGATAACGCCCCAGCCGCACCAGGCGGACAGGGCGGTCCCACCTATAGTGATGTCTCCTGTCACCTTTTCCAGCACCAGGAGAACAGAAATCACGGCCGACGAGCCATAGACAGTCGGCAGCCAGGCTCTCTTCCCCGGCGGGAGGGCCGAAGCGACGAAGTAGTAGAACTGCGCTGCGGACCACAGGAGAAGGACAGTCGCCACCACACCCACGTACGCATGATACTGGCCCCAGATACCGGTGGAGCGAAGAATGTCAGCTACGCTCCACAGGATAGCGGCGACGAGGAACCACACGAGGCGCTTCTGCCGCCGGCGCCAGGGCCGGATGCTGAAGCTGGTGGCCAGCAGGGGGAGATAGACCAGCGCAGCGGCAAGCGCGAAGAACGTGTACGAACTCATACTTACAAGTTATGCCCGCCCTCTCACGCTTGTCAATAGCGCTCCGAGCGTGGCAACCAAAGTATCTGGCACTAAAGTACTATGCGGCAGACCGTCTACCGCACGTATGGACCGTGTGGTGTCGTGCGTGAGGTGGTGCAGGTCTCTTCCTTATTAACACGCGTGTCTGGCCGGTGCAGCCCGGAGCATTCACCTGCCTGGCATTGAATGCCCGCGGCGGACCGTATTCGTCCGTCGGTTATGCCCTGTGGCGCCGGACCGCCCGAAGCCCGGCCGGAAGAGGAGACCCCTCCGGGGACCGTCCACCCGGGTGGAGCCGGCGGCCCGTGGCCCTTTCCGGGTTGGCACTGCCGGTCGTTGGGGTCCCGCCGGGCGCCTGCTTCAGCGCCTTTCCAGGAGCGGCGTGTCCAGCACCGGGACTTTCTTCCTATGCCCCGGCATGACCATTATTCCTATGACGAGAGGTGACTAATGCCTCATTGAAGTCCGTGTGCGTTGTGGTAAGGTGAAAGTAAGGGAACGGAAGAATGACCTTGAAGGAGGTGAACTATGAAGAAGTTCCTGAGAGCGTTCCGTTACGGTGAAAAAGGTTTCGCCCTTATTGAACTGCTCGTTGTGGTAGCTGTCCTCGGTGTGCTCGCCGCGGTTGCCGTACCCAACGTCGGCAAGTTCATTGGAGAGGGTAAGACCGAGTCCTACGAGACGGAATTGCACAACATCACGACCGCCGTGATGGCGATGCTGGCTGATAGTGCCAGTGGTCAGCTGGATGCAGCGGTGGCTGCCACGGCTGACCTGTCCACTGTCCTTGCCACCGAGACCGCCGCCGGTGACCTGAACCTGAGCCAGTACATGGCCGGGCTCAATGCTGACGGGACTGTGAAGTCGGGCTGCACCTACGCATTTTCCATTACCGGAACGGTCACCCAGACCACGCCGTAAACCGCGTTTAGCGGTCATCTTCCGGCGCCCAACGGTGGAGGGAGCCGGCAACCTGCCTGGTTGCCGGCTCTTTCCTTTGTGTGTGTATCCTGCGCGCGTGCACGCAGGATACATGCATGCTGGGAAGCGAAGAGAGGGTGGGTCCGGCTCTGCGGGGCGAACTGGCTTGCTGCCGAAAAAGAGAAGTCCAGAGAGAGGGGCCGCAAGGGGGATGGTCAGAAGGGTTCTGCGCTACCCTGCTAGTAGAGGGCGGCAAGCAGCGAGTGTGCCGGGGAGTCCGGAGCCTGGCTGCCGATGAGTTTCTCTACCTGCTCAGGGTCATTGCAGAAGCCGAACGCGCTCTGGCGGGTGATCTTTCTCTGCTTGTAGAGATTGACCAGCGCCTGGTCGAGGAGCTGCATACCCTCCCGGGCGTGCGTGCGAATCAGGTTGGGTATCTGGTAGGTCTTTCCCTCTCTGATGAGGTTCCTGACTGCCGGATTGGCCAGCATGATCTCAACTGCGGCCACTCTTCCCGGACCGTCGGCCTTGGGGACCAGGGTCTGGCAGAGCACGCCGACAAGCAGAGATGCCAGTCTTGACTGGGCCAGGTGACGCTCGTCGGGTGGGAACAGGTCTATGACCCGTTCCACGGCCTGGTAGGCGCTGGGGGCATGGCCGGTGGTCAGCACAAGATGACCGGTATCAGCGATGGTCAGTGCTGCCGAGGCGGTCTCGAAATCCCTCATCTCTCCTACCAGGATGATGTCCGGGTCCTGCCTGAGGGCACGCTTCAGGGCCTCGGCGAAGGAGGTCGTGTCGGTGCCAATCTCACGCTGGCTTATTGCGCATCTATCGTCCAAATGGACGAATTCGATAGGGTCCTCGATGGTGACTATCCGGCGGCTGGCGTGCTGGTTCAGGTGTCTTATCATGGCGGCAAGTGTGGTTGACTTGCCGCTCCCGGTGGGGCCGCTTACCACCACCATACCCCGGGGCCTTCCTACCAGTTCACGGCAGACATCGGGCAGCCCCAGCTCTTCGAGTCCCGGGATGGTCTGCGGCAGGAGGCGGAACACGAGGCTGGTTGTCCCCCGCTGTCGGGCGGCGTTGCAGCGCACCCTGCCCACATCGGGGCAGGTGTAGCCGAAGTCCAGCTCCATCGAGTGATGGAACTCCGACCTCTCCTTCACCGAGGTCACCTGCTCAAGAGCCTGGTCAATGTCCTCGGGCGTGACGGGCGCCATATCGGACTCCGGCCGAAGAGACCCGTCGATGCGCAGCACCGGCGGAGTGGAGACCAGGAGATGCAGGTCAGACGCCCCCTTTGATTTGGCCAGTTGAAGCAGTGAGAGAACGTCCATGGGCTTCACTCCTTCACCTTGAGAAGAATGATGAAGCGCATCAGCCCCTGTTCCGTCCTCTTCATTCTGAAGACGGTGAGCTCGGCGAATTCGCCGCTGCTGTCCAGGCTTCTGGCGTAGTCCAGTACCTCGGTCTCGGTGCGCGAGCTGACGTCGATGCTCATTGTGCTGCCGTCGTGGTTGATGTCACACAGGGCCACGTTCACGGGCACGAGGTCCGTGACCACCCGGAGCGTGGTGTTGAAGTCGACCTGTTGTCTGTCCAGCGTTTCCAGTGCCGTGGCAAAGGCGCTCCAGGAGGCCTCTGTCTGGAACAGGGTCTGGTTCAGTTCTCGCCGCTCCAGCAGTGCCTGCTGCACGTCCGCGGCCACCGTCTGCAGCCGGTCACGGCCTTCGTTTATGGCCGAGGAGTTCATCTGGATGAGGGTCGCCAGAGGTATCGCCAGACTGAAGACGACGACGGTGCTGGTCAGGGCCAGCACCCTGGTGACGGAGAAGGACTTCGGCTGGTAGGCCGGCGGCAGGTTGTCCAGTTTCGCCACCGGCGAGACCGGCT
>Ga0180437_10011752_pt1 | contig 10451 bp, 7 predicted proteins | sample SS_ome_4_FD_132410 | JGI IMG/M metagenome (GOLD analysis project Ga0180437, IMG submission 132410) | Hypersaline lake sediment archaeal communities from the Salton Sea, California, USA - SS_3_D_1 metaG | ecosystem: Environmental > Aquatic > Non-marine Saline and Alkaline > Hypersaline > Sediment... | reverse complement strand
TTCCTAAAAGAGGTTTTCCCCAGTGCAGGTTGTTTGTTATCCCATTTGCCCTATTTGGCAATCTTCTTCCCTGCATTGGTTTGGGGAAACGGGCACAGATCGCCTATGACGCACTCGGAGCATTTCGGGGCGCGCGACAGACACACGGTGCGGCCATGGAATACGAGGCAGTGCGAGAAGAGCGTCCAACGTTCCTGCGGCCATATCTTCATCAAATCCTGCTCGATCTTGCCCGGGTCGCTGTTCTTTGTAAACCCGAGCCGGTTGCTCAAGCGTCTGCAATGGGTATCGACAATGATGGCTGGCGCGTCGAAACACTCGCCGAGCAGTACGTTGGCCGTCTTTCGGCCGACGCCGTTCAGTTCGACCAATTGCTCCATCGTACGGGGGACTTTTCCGCCGAAACCCTCGAGGATTGCGCGGCACGTTTTAGCGATGCTATTGGCCTTTTGCCTGAAGAATCCGCACTGGCGGATGTCTCCCTCGAGTTCGTGAATGGGCGCGCCAACGTAGTCCTCGGGTTTCCGATACTTCTTGAAAAGGGTTTTTGTGACAATGTTGACGCGCTCGTCGGTGCATTGCGCCGCCAGGATGGTCGCTACGAGGAGTTCGAGCGGATTTTGGTGGTCAAGGGTGCACGCTGCTCCCGGATATGCTTTGCGCAACCGATCGAAAACGACAGCGGCCCGTTCGCGGTTCGCCGCTTGGGTCAACTTGAATTTCGCCATGCAAGAAACTCCGCGGCCGTCATGCAGTTCAACAAGTCCGCCGCTTCGAGCCATCCCTTCCGTGCAATACCCAGGCCGTACGCCATGTCGTCGATGGCGTCGGGACTATGCGCGTCGGGACCGATGCAGAGCTTCAGTCCCTTCTCTTTCGCCCGCTTGACGTGCCGCCAATCGAGATCGAGTCGGTAACAGTTTGCATTGATCTCGACGGCTACGCCGTTGGCCGCGCACGCGTCGAACACCTTCTCGAAATCGAGCGAATACCCCTCCCGCGAGAGCAGGAGGCGGCCGGTCGGATGGCCGAGAATGGTCGTGTGCGGATTCTCGATGGCCTTCACAACGCGCTTGGTGGCCTCTTGCTCCGTCATGTTTAGCTTGCTGTGTATCGAAGCAATGACAAGGTCGAATCTTTCGAGAAGATCTGCGTCGTAGTCGAGCGAGCCGTCCGAGCGAATGTCGGACTCGATGCCTTTCAGGATGCGGAATCCGTCAAGTTTGGCGTTGAGCGCGTGGATCTCCGCGAACTGACGCTCGACCTCATCCGGTTTCAGCCCGCCGGCATATGCGGCAGACTGACTGTGATCGGCCACGCCCAAATAGGTGTAGCCGCGAGCGGCCGTCGCCTTGGCCATCTCGGCAATAGTCGCGGCACCGTCGCTGCAGTTCGAGTGGCAATGGAATACGCCGAGCAGGTCGTTTTGCTCGACCAATTGCGGCAACGCGGCGGCCTCGAGTTCGCCCATGTCTTCGCGCAGTTCGGGCGGGATATAGGGTAGCTCAAGCGCTGCGAAGATGGCCGCCTCGTCCTTGCAGGGGATATTCGCATCGCCGCGAAACAGGCCGTATTCGTTCATTTTGAGGCCGCGATCTTTCGCACGCTGCCGCATCGCGACATTGTGTTCCTTGCTGCCGGTGAAGTGATGGAGGGCGTAAGGAAACTGTTCGTCCGACACGACCCGCAGGTCGGCCGCAATGCCCGAGGCCAGCACAACACTCGACTTCGTCTCGCCGCGCGCTGTGACCGATTCGACGTTCTCGGCGCCGACAAACGCCTCCATCAAGGCGTTAGGATCGGCGCCGGACGCCAGGATATCGATGTCTTTGACCAGTTCCTTGCGCCTGCGGATGCTCCCGGCGATCTCAACGCGAATTACGGATTTATGGCGGGACAGCAAGTCGTACAGCGCGCGCGCTTCCTTCGAGGCGACGTTGAATAAATGCAGGTCGCGGTGCTTCTTGGCGAAGGCGATGCCGTCGAGGGCCTTCTGCTGCATCTTGGGGCCGAAGCCTTTGAGCGTAACCAGACGATTCTCCGAGCAGGCGTACTCGAGTTCGCCCAGCGAAGATACGCCGAGTTCCTCGTACAGCGCCTTGATCCGCTTCGCGCCCAAGCCGGGTATCCGAAACAACTCGAACAAGGACTCCGGAAACCGCGCACGCAAATCCTGGTGATATTTCATATTCCCCGTCGTAACGAATTCGGCGATCTTCTGTTCGAGGGTCTCCCCCACGCCTTTGAGTTCGCGCAGCCGCTTCTCGTTTACGAGGGTCGCGATGTCTTCTTCCGACTGCTGAATTGTCCGCGCAACGTTCGCGTACGAACGGGCTTTGAACGGGTTCTCGCCGACCAACTCGAGCAGCACGGCGATCTCCTCGAGCACCCCAGCAACCTCTTTCTTCGTCATAGTCATCGAACGAGTATCCGCACTTTCTTGGCGATTATCCGCCTGATCCCCCGCAATTGCAAGCGGCCGCACAGCATGAAAACCCCAGAATCTGACGCAGGCCCCGCGGATGGAATCGCCGCACGTAATTCTTCCTTGATCCGTCCTCATCAGCGTGATCCGCGTCATCCGCGGTGAGTTCTTGTCTTGATTGCGGCTTCGCCGCACTAGATCCTTTGTGCCTTTGTGGCTCCGTGTGCGCGATGCGTTGCAGTCACACAAAGACACGGAGACACAAAGAAAGTTCTGAAGAAAGCCGCTTTATGCCGTTCATCGTAGCATGTCCTGAGAGAGGCCGTGAAGATCATGGCGAGGACGAAAGAATGAGAATGAGCGATTTCAGAGCAATTTCGGGGCAATTCCACCAATTTCAGCGATAAACCACGAAACTCGACCTTCCGTGCTATGAGCTGAATAAACGGCGGCTGTCCCCAACAACACCGGTCCCCAACAACACCAACAACACCGTCCGAGAAAGGGCCGCCTAATGGATGTCCCTAAATCTGCCGTCGCTGCGCCTGTCCGATGTTTCTCTTGGAGGATGATTTCTGTTACTCTCGTTGTCGCTTTGGCATGCTTGGCGCACAGGCTTGGGATACCAGTGAACCTGCCCTGTACTTTCGCTGTGCTGTCTTTGCTCAGATCGTAAAGGAGGCTAGAAATGAAAGTCAGTTACGAGACGGACTTGTATGCGCGCATCCGGCAGGAACTGGATGCGGTTGCCATGATCGATTGCCACGAACACCTCCAGCGGGAAAGGGAGTTTCCGACAGGCGACGATGTGCACGTTGGCCTGTTGTTTCTTCATTACGCTCCCGATGACCTTATCGCCGCGGGTATGCCGATGGAGGAGATGGCAAGGGTACGGCCCAATCTGTTGTTGTTTCCGAACCCGGAGGCCGATCCATCGCTTTCTCCCGAGGCACGCTGGCGACTCCTTGAACCGTGGTACCGGAAGGCGTGGAACACGGGGTACTGCGAGGCGCTTCGCATCGCCATTCGAGACCTTTATGGGATCGACGAGTTTTCGGAAAGCACGATGACCAAGCTTACAGAGGCAATGCGCGGGGAGATCCGTCCCGGATTCACGCGCAAGGTATTCGATAAAGCAGGCATCGACTTTGCCATGCAGAGCCCTCTCGGGCCGGGATTGGTATTCAATCCCGACTACAACTTCGACTGCTTCATCTGCGATATGTGCGACGCGTTCACGGGGTTCCCCATCCCGGAACTGGCTCAGCAGGCGGACATGGATATCCTTTGCCTTGACGACTACCTCAAGGTGATCGATTTCTACTTCGAGCGCGATGCCCGATGCGCCTGCGCCTTCAAAGTAGCCCGCGCCTATGACCGGACGCTCTTCTGGGAAGACGTACCCAAGAATGCCGTCGAGAATACGTTTAACCGCCTCCTCGCCTTTAATGACCGCCCCGACCGCCGAGACATTCAGGCGCTCGAGGACTTCATCCTTCATTACTTGTGCCGAAAATGCGGTGAATACGATCTCCGCATGAAGTTCCACACCGGGATCCACGGGGGCAACGGCAACATCATCACCAACAGCCGGGCTGCGCTCATGGCCAACCTCTTCATGAAGTATCCCAAGACGGGCTTCGACGTCTTCCACATCTCCTATCCGTACCAGGAGGAGCTGGCCGTACTCGCCAAGAACTTTCCGAATGTCACCGTAGACTTCTGCTGGATGTGGATCATCAACCCATCGGCAGCGCGCCGCGCACTATCCGATATGCTCGACGCGGTTCCCGCAAATAAGATCCATGGTTTTGGGGGCGACTATATTTTTGTGGAGGGAACGTACGGGCACGCCGTCATCGCACGCCGCGAGATTGCACGGGTCCTCTGTGAGAAGGTCGAAGAGGGGCGCTTCAGCGAGGCGTATGCCGTTGAACTGGGCCGTATGCTTCTTCGCGATAACGCCCTCGATAACTTTGGGCTCGAAAAGCGCCGTGCGGCCTATCGACCACGGGCCGGCGAAGACCCGCCGCCGGCGACTTAACGAGGCCCGTAAGTTGCTCTGCTCATAGAATCCACGGAATCCCTCAGCGATCCAGAGACAGAAATCCATCAAAGATGCTTTTAAGCTGATTTCTATGTGGAAGGGCTTACTCCTCCTGGCGATTTCAGGCGATTTCAGGGACGGACTAGAATGGCGCTGACTTTTCGTTTAAGTCCTTCTATTTTCTTGGGTTGCGTTTGCGTTTCTTGACGCCGCGCGTTTTGGCTTCGAGTATTTCCAAGGAAAGGGTACGCATTAGCTCGAGGATCTTTTAAATCGTGCGGTGGTTGTCGATGGCGCGTTGGTAGGTCTTGGCTTGCGAGGCCGTCAGGTTCACGGTGACGGTTTTGCCTTTTCGTTTGAAGGTCCACTGATAGTAGGGGCCGTGGGGCTGTTGAAAAAGCCCTCGAGAGGTAAATGTAAATCTGCTACTATATGTGTCGGTACGGGAGGTAGCGATATGCAGGGTAGACAGGAACGGTGGCAGGAAGATTTGTTTGTCGCGTGTCCGTTGCGTGCGTTGGTCCCAGAAGACCACATTCTGAGACGGGTAGACGCGGTCTTGGACTTGTCGTGGATTCACGATGCAGTGCGGGACTGCTATTGTCAGAATAATGGCCGGCGAAGTATCGACCCGGAATCGGCGTTGCGGTTGATGTTGGCCGGGTTCTTCGAGGGGATCGTGCGCGACCGTGAACTGATGCGTCAGGCACAGGTAAACCTTGCGATCCGGTGGTTTGCGGGGTATCGCCTGGATCAGAAGCTTCCAGATCACAGCAGTCTGACGGTGATCCGGCAGCGTTGGGGTGCGGAACGGTTCAAGCAGTTTTTCGAGCGGACGGTGCGGGCGTGTATGGATGCGGGTTTGGTGGACGGGAAGATGGTCCACTTGGATGCGTCGTTGATCCGTGCGGACGTGAGTTGGGAAAGCCTGACGACGGAGTATATCGAGAAGACCATCGAATGGAACAAGGCCGACGAGTTCGAACCAGAGCCGGCGCCGTCCGAGCCGCCTCGTCGTCGGGGCCGTCCGCGCACGAATCCGCCCAAAAAGAAGAAGCGCAGCACGACCGACCCCGACGCAACCATGGCGACGTCGTCCCAGAAGCAGCGTCTTGAACCTTCGTATAAGCAGCATACGGCAGTGGACGACCAGGCCGGCGTAGTGGTGGACGTCGCGGTGACGACGGGGGAAGTCAATGAGGGCGCGCAGTTGGTCGAGCAAATCGAGCGTGTCGAAGCACTTAGGGAGGTCGCGGTCGAGACGGTTACGGCCGATGCCGCATACGCCCACGGCGCCAATTACCAGCAACTCGAGGGCCGCGGCACAGACGCCGTCATCCCGCCGCAACGCGAACCGCGCAAGCCTAAACGGATCCCGGCCAGCCGATTCCAGTACGACGCCAAGCACCACGTGGTACGGTGCCCTGGCGGGAAACGCCTCGAGCGCAAAGGATCGTGTGAGAGCCCAACCGGTTGGTACTACCGCGCCCGTGCCTACGATTGCCGCGCTTGCCCGTTACGCCCACGCTGTTTTGGCCAACGCGCGAACGCGCGAACGATAGTGATCGTTGACGGATACGAGGCGTTGCTGCGTGCGCGACGTCGATGGCGACGCAAAGACGAGGGTCTTCGAAACCTATACGGCCTCCATCGATGGCGGGCCGAGGGCGCACATGCCGAAGCCAAAACCCGACTTTTTCAACAGCCCCGCTGCCCCCAACAACACCGTCCCGAACAACACCGAATGGCGATAACGTATATTGATAGGCTACTATTTGAGCTCTAGGCCGCTGATAGCTTAAAGGTCACGGGTTCGAATCCCGCCCCCCCTAGGCGCAAGCTTCTCCCACCGGTTATCAGTCGGCAACTCAAGCGAAGCAGCCACTGGATTCTACCTCCTACAGTCCACTGCACAACCTCTTCTTAAACTACAAGTGCAATCCGTTGTACATTTGGCCGAAATCCCGTTGTGCAACGGAACTGCACTCACTCTGTGGCCTCGAAGAAAATCAGTTCCGACATACGCGCGCCTTCCAATGCCACTGTGAGCCCGGGGTCCATTAGTCCGGCTCCAGACTGTAGGCATGAGGGGTTGCTGTTGTCTTCGAAGCTCACCCAGTACTGCCGCATGGGGTCCAGGCCCTCAAAGCGCAGTGGTGCTGCCTCCGTATCGGCTGAGGGCTGAAAGAGATACACGACGCCTTGGCCCATGTCGGGGTCGTAGTACTCGATACCGTCGCGCCTCTGTCCGTCAGGACGGGCTGAGATGTGATAAAGATTGGCCTTGCGTACCAACGGCCGAATCCGGCTCTTGTACGTAGCGACACACGCCTTAAGGGCCTCCTTTTCTTGTTGAGTCCACGGCTCGGTCCCATTGCTCCCGTTAGGCGCGTCGAGAAACCATGATGGAGCCCCCATAGACGTGCTCCGGAACGCGTATCGTACTGCGGCGACTCCCTGGGGACGTGCGAGACCGTTGACACTCCCAAGATGCCCCTCAAGCTGCATCGGATGCATGGCGTACGCGCTGTCATGAAAGCACTGTCGGACGTGAAGCGCCGAATACGTGTCTGAATTGAAGACCTTGATGGCGCGCCGCATTGCTCCGTAGTCTTTGATGCGTCCGCCGCAGCTACAATTCTCCCACTGGAATCCCGGAATCTCGCTGGCGAGTGTGTCGACCATCTCATAGAAACCACGTGTGGCAGCGTAAGAATTGCCTATAACCTCACCCCGTGTGGAGTCGGAGCGCCAAATATCGGCGCCGTACTGGGTGAAAAGCCGACGGATTCGGTCGGCGCGCTGCCGACGCTGCGCAGGTTCGGCCATATCGAGGTCGTCTGTCCAGTAGAGTCCGAATCGCATATTGTGCTCGTGCGCGTAGTCCGCCGCATTGCGCATCCCCGAAGGCCAGTCAGCTTGGTCGAAGTCCGGCTCGCCGCCCTGCCACCAGCCCACGTCGATCATTACTTCTTCGAATCCGAGTGGCGCAATGTCATCAATCAAAGGATAATAGCCCTCTTCGGTCGGGTCCCAACTGCCCGGTTCCTTACCTGTGGCGGCGAACGCATTCCACTGGACTTTCGGATAGCCCGTGTCCTGACGGAGAACCTCGGGCACGCAGTATTGAAAAACCCAACGTCGCAAACGGTTGCCTGCGTCGTCCAAGTCGCCCTGATAGGTACCAAGGAAGCCAGGTCGCATCGGGAGCGTTTCGCCAGGAGCGAGTTCAGCATGCAGATCACCTGCGTTTCCTGCGCGCATTCGCAGCACTGGCGCGCCGCTGATATCAAGCGTGACAGCCTCAATGCGGCAAAAACTCCACTCAAGCCCAATGTAAACGCCGTGTTGCCCGCCCGCGTCAAGAACAACGTACGGGATGAAGCCACCTGTGGGTTGTGTGCGTGCGGTGTAGTGGGAACCTGCATCGTCCGCCATCAGACGATCCTCGTACACGCCCACCGGATCCGGCGTCATGCCGTCGCCGTGGAAGCGCCACAAAGTAGTCCCACCCGAGAAATCCAGGTCGAAAGTGGGTTGCTCCCCGACCGTTACCAAGTGCCGAGAACAGTTTGTCAAAGATAGGCTGTGGTAGATTGGACCCGGACCGGGCTTGGCGTGCCACTGGGAAGTCATCTCGAGAGCCGGATCATCGCATGCGAACCGCAGCGTTACCTTTTGACCATCCTTTTTGTCCACGACCGCCTCGACAAACTGCCATTTAAGAGCCTTCATTTGACCCCCCACTTCAACGTGGGGCGGCAAGCGGAACGCAACGGGCCTCGCAATCCAGTCCCACTCTACGGCTGGACAGAGCAACTCGCGAACGACCATCTGGCCCGTCGCGGTTACACCAATCGACAGGTGCGTGTCCTCCGTCGCGACCGCCCAGAACTCGTCTGGTCTATCGGCCGCCGGACGAGGCGTCGCGGTCATAAAAAGCGTGCTGGTTTCCTGCATCTCTGATGCCTGAATTCCCGCGTGGTCGAAGTTGTCCAGAGCTTTGTCCCAGATGCGGAAACCATCGATGCATCCTTGGAAGCATCGTTTCTCATCGGTATAACCGAGTCCCACCGCCACCGGCAGCGGTGAAGGGTGTACGGGCGCCGGGGTCTGCACTGATGTGGCAAGAACCCCATTTAGGTAGAGTTGTAGCTGTCTCGGCGCCTTGACGAGGGCAAGGTGCTGCCAGCGTCCAGGCGTGAGAGTGATGGCATCAGTCCGCACCCATCTGCCTTCGCCGGTTCCGTAACACGCCATGTATGAGTTAGTCTTGCCGCGATCCTGCTGCAAGACGAATCCCGCGCCCCCGTCGACATGGTTCCCGAAGATATCGGCATACACTGTCTGCTGTGGACTGGGATTCACCCAACACTCAACCGTGAATTGGTCACCTAGCGTATCCTGAAAGAACCCTGTATCGACCCAGCACATGCCGTCGAAGGAGGCACACGCGCCATGCATGCCGTCAACATACGTAATTGTGCCTTTGGGGGTGCCGACTCGTGCGGGTATGGCCACGACCTCCAAGTTACCCTCGAAAAGCATTTCCATGGCCGGTTTCGTCCCGTGGGGACCCTCGGCCGCATATCCTGACAAAAAGAATGTCACCGCTACGAGCAGAGGTAGAGAAAGCAAACGCGCCTTGCGAGCGCCGGAAATACTACAGGGCAATATCATTGTGACGCATTCTTTCATTGTTTTGCCCATAGGGCATATTGTCCTTCCCGAAAGGCTGTACCGCCTGTATAGCGATGTGGTAGGAGGCGTTCCTCCCGGCCACGGACTGGACCAGCTTAGGCCAGGGGTGCGGAAATGTAGGCGCCGACCCAGTGTAGTGAAGACAGACCTCGCACTGCGCGTGCAGGCCGGCTATTCACGAGCAAGAACTCTGTGACCCCAGCCAACCGGAGTGCTACGCTGCTTTACTTCCCGTGCACCAAGTCTTGCTCAATGGCCAACACCTCCGGAAGCAAAGCCGGTACGTCTTCGTTCGCTGTTTTCCAGGCCACATCGCTTTCGTCAGTGAAATGTTCCGTCAAGACCGACCCAAACAGAGCAAGCTTCACTATGTGATGCCGCTGACAGAAACGGACAAAGCCTTCCTTTTCAATCTGGACCTGTGTCTTGGTTCAGCGAAAATTGGACAGTCGGGATTTCCCGCTTACCACTGCGTTCCGCCCTTCGGGCGGGAGTTTTCTAAGGCATGAAGGGGTCTATCAATCCGACGCAACCTGGAAGAGGGATGGGACGTCAATTGCTCGCCCCCTCCCCAACCTGTCCATAGGACAGGCCGCATCGTCTTGATGAGCCCCGCCGGGGTATCCCTTGACCGGTTGCTCTCCAGCAGAGCCGGCCTCCGCTTCACCGGGCGGCCGTCACTCTACGCGGCGGAGGGTTGCTGGTTCAACTGTCGGGTCTGGCGGCGTTGTTCACGCGCCGCCTCGAGCTTTTTGTCGCGCGCGGCATTGGCGATTTCAGGGACGGAGCACGACACTCGACACTCCATGCTGTGTGCCGGGTTCTCACTCGGCTGGGGCCGCCCCTTCGATAAGACGTGGGGACATCCATGCTCAATGGACGGCCTCCTCCCCCATTTCTCCCAAGCAGCCGCGGGTGCCGTAACCGCGTTCGCCGCAGTCCTGATTGCCGTTACAAGCATAGCGCAGCCGGTCCGTGCCGTCAATCCAATGCGTCACGTTCGTGGGCCGCGCTGCTTTCACTAGGCGTTTAATATAGATGGGAAGTGTCCTCGACAGACCGCAATTGCGTGCATGCTAAGATTCCCAATCAAGTTGGGAATGACACGCTCAACGCTGCGAATAACGACCCTTATGTCATTCCCGCGCAGGGGCCTGTCGATTTAGGTTGTTGCTTGGGTTCTTAGATAGGGCCAGGGCGTCGGGACTTGGCGGGCGGGAAGCATTCGATGGCGTATCGCCGAAGCGAAAGAGCCGGGGGAAACTCGCATCGGGCGTC
>Ga0180437_10011751_pt1 | contig 10452 bp, 9 predicted proteins | sample SS_ome_4_FD_132410 | JGI IMG/M metagenome (GOLD analysis project Ga0180437, IMG submission 132410) | Hypersaline lake sediment archaeal communities from the Salton Sea, California, USA - SS_3_D_1 metaG | ecosystem: Environmental > Aquatic > Non-marine Saline and Alkaline > Hypersaline > Sediment... | reverse complement strand
CCGCTGCACGTGGTGATGCTCCCGCCAAACGACGCGCAGCCGCGCAGTACCGTATCCATCCGCAGGGCGTCTGCTGCAGGTCCCGCGAGCGACGTGCCGGCCGAAGATACCGACCCGCAGAACACCAGACACGCCGCGGCTACAAAGGACATCCAGACACTCAGCCTCTGTTGCCTGTCGTCCATATTGCTCATCCCTTGCAGACGAGTTTGGCGGCCACAGCACCTTGCGGCCGGGTGCGCCGGGCGGCCATCTGGCCAGAACAGTGGGGGAACCGGGAACTCCGGGGGTTCTGCCAGCAGGACGTATCCCGCGTGCCACACGAATCCCTTCCTCCGCGTCGCTGACTGCCGCCGCTTGCAGGGCTACACCCCGCGACTGCTCCACGGGAGAAAGGCACTCGGCCGGTTGAAGCGGTCACACTCATGTTAGCACCGGGGGGGGCGATGTCAAGGCGGTTCCGAGATGGCCTGCCGTGCCTGGAGTGCCGGCAGATTGACTGCCGCTCGCGGTTCCTTGACAGGGCGCGCGTGCGACTCTATACTCGCCTCGGTGAGTGTGGGGGTGGATTGTGGAATGCTGAGCGTGCCCACGCGGCTCGTCTGCCCGGCGTGTGCGGCCTCTGGGGGTGCGGCCTGTGCCTATGGTCCGGTGCCCGAAGTGTGGGACGATCAACCCGAACGGCCGGCGGCGGCTGGGCCGTTGCCGGACGTGCCAAGAGGTGCTGGGAAAGTGCAGGTACTGTCAGTACTACGATGCGCGGTTGATAGACTGCACGCACCCGGCCCGTCCGGAGGAACTCAGGATCGTCGATGCAGACGAAGCGCTCAACTGTCCGGACTTCACATCCACGCTGGTCGTAGGGGGGGCGAAGCGACGCTGGCTCGTACCGGTGCTGCGGACCGGCGTCATCGCGGCCCTGGCGGGCATCGCCGCATTCCTCGGCGTGGTTCACCTCTACCGCGCGTTCACCCGGCCGCCGCCGCCCGTGCTGCTGCGGGCGAGCGCCAGCGCCCCCGCGGTGAGCTTTCTCGAAGCGGGCTTCGACGTCAAGGTGCTGGTGCTGAACGAAGCCGAGCATGCCGCGCGCGACGTCCAGATCTTCATCCGAGGGCCGACGGTGGCGCATCTCGTCTGCCAGTCGGTGGACCCGCCGGAGGCGTTCGTGGAGGCGTCGCCGCAGATGGTGTGCGGGTGGCTCGGCGACCTTCCCTCGGGCCACATCGGGTCGGTGAGCTTCCGCTTCATGGCGGACGAGCCTGGGGAGCTGAAGCTCGTCGCACAGGTGACCGCTGCAAACGTGCCGGGGCCACAGCGCGTGCCGATCGAGGGCGAAGTCGTGCCGTGAGCCAGGGAGTGGTGACACAGACTTCCGGAGGCCGTCCTTGAACTCCACCACGATCGACCTGCACGTACACACTACGGCCTCCGACGGGACGCTCTCACCCTCCGACACCGTGCGCAGGGCCGCGGAGCTTGGGGTGACCCTGCTCAGCATCACCGACCACGACACAACAGAGGGAATCCCGGAGGCCCAGCAGGCGGCCGCGGCCTCGGATATCGTCCTGCTCTCCGGCGTCGAGCTGAGCGTTGGATCCGGCGAGCGCGAGATTCACGTGCTGGGCTACTTCGTCGCCCCCGACCATCCGCGTCTTCAGTCTGCGCTGGCGCGCGTGCGCGGCGGACGGGATGTGCGAAATGAACGCATCCTCGCCCGGCTGAAGGACCTCGGCGCGCCCTTGGACCCGCAGCGGGTCCGTCAGATCGCCGGCGACGGATCGGTCGGCCGGCCCCATATCGCGGCCGCCCTGGTGGAGGCCGGGCACGTCGGCTCGCAGGGCGAGGCCTTCGGGCGCTACCTCGCCCGCGGCAAGCCGGCCTATATGGGCCGTGACCGGCTCAGCCCAGCCGAGGCCGCCCAGGTGATCCAAGCGGCGGGGGGGCTGCCCGTCGTTGCCCATCCCGCGAAGAGCGGGCTGATCCGACAGATCGAAGAGCTGGTCGCGGCCGGCATGGAGGGGATCGAGGTCTTTCACTCGGATCACAGCGAAACGGATGTCGAGATCCTGCTCGGCATCGCCAGAGAGGGAAACCTGCTGGTCACGGGAGGCACCGACTCGCACGGGCCCCACTCCGGCAAGTGGGTCGAGATAGGCAGCGTCGCCGTCCCCGAGTGGGTGGGGGAGGAGCTGCTGCGGCGGGCGCCGCAGGCGGAGCGGACCGAGCGATGAACGAGCTGCTGCGGGCCACCGTTGACGCTCTGCGCGGCCTGCCGCCCGAGCTGACCGTCTTCATCGTTTCCGCGCTGCCCATCTTCGAGATCCGAGGCGGCGTCATCGCGGGGCTCGCGCTCTTCAACATGCCGCTCGCCAGGGTGATGCTCTTCGGCTTCCTCGGCAACATCGCATCGGTGACGCCGATTCTGCTCTTCCTGGAGCCTCTCACCCGATGGCTTCACGGCAACCGCCTCGCCGACCGCTTCTTCCACTGGCTCTTCCAGCGCGCGGAGCGAAAGGCCGATCAGGTAAACCGATGGGGACCGCTCGGGCTCGTGCTCTTCACGGCCATTCCCCTCCCGGTCAGCGGCGCCTGGACGGCCACTCTGATAGCCATCCTGCTCGGCGTCCACCGCGGCCGGGCCATCGCCTCCATCTACGCGGGAGTCATCATCGCGGGGATCGTCGTGTCGCTGCTGACGCTCGGCGGTATCGCCGGTGTGAGGGGACTGGCTCCGGTCCCCTAGTGCGCCTCTCGCCGATTCTATCTCCCTGCCGCCAAGGTCTGCCGCCGTAGGAGCGACATTCTTGTCGCGACCCAGTCCGCGCCGCGAATTGAGGCCGGAGCTTCACACATATCTACAGATCATCTTGCGTTATAGTAACATTCGTCTATGATCGGCCTTGCACAAGTGGGAAAACAGGGAGATTCCTGGGGAGTGATATGAGGTGCGTCTCGTGTATTCGGGGTCGCGGGGGCAATGAATCGCCGGTCGTTTCTCCCGCCAGGCCTTTGCGCTCGGCATGGCTATGCCGAGCGTTACCATAATACAAGAAACTCACTAGCCCACAACCTGCTTCGTCGTCCTGAAGTGCAGCTTCGCAACCCGGCCCAGGAGGTCCTCGCCGCCCTTCTGATAGACCTCGCGGGCCGTGGGAAGCACGTGAGTCGCTCCTCGCGGCAGCGAGAATCCAACTTCTGCGGAGAGGCGTTCCAGGCTTCGCACAAAGGCGGCCCTGGCGAGCACTGAAGCAGCGGCCACGGCGGGGTCATCCTCGGCGCCCACGCGTTGGAGAAGGTCGATCTGTCGCCCCTTCTTCATGAGGCGCTCGGCCAGGTAGCTTTCGTCGCCAAACTGGTCGGTGACGGCCAGCCGACACCCCGGCTGCTTCTCCAGCACGTTCTCGATGGCGCGAGCGTGGGCCCAGGCCAGCAGCCGGTTGAGGTTGCGAATCTGGCCGTGAAGCTCGTTGTAGCGGGGGGGGAGGATCAGCACCACCTCGAAGGAGGGGCAGATCTGCTTCACGGCCTTCTCAAGCTCCCAGAGGCGCCGGGCGGAAGAGATACGCTTGGAGTCGCGCACGCCGACCTCGGGGAGGCGCGTGAGGGCGAGTTCGTCCGCGTATGCCGCCGCAACGACGAGTGGGCCGAAGTAGTCGCCCTTGCCGGCCTCGTCGCTTCCGATGTGCGGACTTGGTGCCGCGGAGGGCTCAGCCATGTATGCGCTGGACCGTACGTGGAGAGTGCAGTCGCGCGGGCTGGCCGCGCGCAGGCCGGCGGTTCATCCCGGAGGCTGAGGCCGCTCGGCCGGAGCCGCTCCCGCCGGTTCCATCTGCTCGACCTTCTCGTCGGGCCGGCGCAGTGGAGCGCCGCAGATCTCGCAGCTCTCGCTGCCCTTGGGGCTGGGCAGCCCACACACCTCACATACGTCCCAATAGGGATCGTCCGGGTACAAGTAATAGGGAGCGGAACGCTGCTTTCGAGCCGTGTTCTCCTGCACGATCTGCTTGCGGTGCTCCATCGGATCGTCCCAGTGCTCGGTCCACCAGTCGGTGTCGCGCTGCACAATCGTCTGGTGTTGGACATCCCCGCTCACGCTGGGGTCGTTGTGCTTGCTCTTGGCGTACTCGAGGGCCGGGAAGAGGCGGTCGAAGTCCATCACATGCTCGAAACAGCGGTAGTACATGCGCGTGACGTAGGACTTCGCGTCCGGGGACTGAGAGGCTTGGTAGAAGTACTCTGCGGCACGCCACGGCTCGTGTGCACGGTCGTAGAGCGTCCAGCCCAGCTCGAAGACGATCTCCCAATTGCCGGGGTTGGCCTCGACCGCGCGCTCCAGTATCTTGACGCCGCGGTCCAGCCAGTAACGCTTGTCTACAATGGTCTCCGACTCAGCGTGCAAGTTATAGGCGGCGTGCCACCCATACACCTGCCAGGCGAGGATGAAGTGCGGGTCGAGTTGAGTGACCGCGTCCAAGATGGGCAGCAGCGCCCACCAGCCGCCGCCGTGCCACTGGCGCTCTGCTTTGAGCCACAGCAGGTCCGCGGCGACGGTGCGGAATCCGCCGAGCGCCGCGATCACGGCCGGCGTCGGGCCGATGGAGATGGCACTGATCCGCCTCGTCTTGCGGGCCGGGTCGAAGAGGCCGGGCCGCGCCTTATGGATCGACTCCTGGAGGGGGACGATAACCATGAGAATCCCCAGGCCGAAGAGCAATGCAAGCGGGTTGCGGGCTGGACGTCCTTTCATCTTCGGGCTACACCTGTCGGTCGTTGAAGAAGATCGCCGCCAGTATCAGCACAACAACAGTATACCCGATACCGTGGATGATAGCGCTCATGGCCCCCGGAAGGCTCACCGGCATGAAGTTGGACACTTCATGCCGGAAGTCGAAGTTCTCCAGCTTCGGAACGACATTGTAAAGGACGAGCAGGAGCAGGCGGGAGGCCCCGCTCGCATGCTCGGCAAGGTCGTGGATCGTGCTCTGCATGCTTCCGACGGCCCACAGGATGAACGCGCCGACGACAGTCATGGTCGTGGAGGAGATGGCGGAGATCAGTATGATGAGGCCGGTGAGGACCGCGATGGCGCAGTAGTTCATGGCCGCGGCGAAGATCACTGCCTTGAGGTTCGGGTTGAAAGCGGAGTCGGGAAGATCCTGAACGAGCCTGTCTTGGATGACGAGCACGAACACCAGTACGGCTGTCATAATGGCGATGATCACGCCCAAGATGATGAGAGAGCCAACGTACTTGCCGAGGATGAACTCGAAGCGGCGCACCGGCTTCGAGAGGATCGCGTAGATCGTGCGGTTCTCGATCTCCTGGGGGATCAGGAAGGCTGCCACGAAGATGGCGAGCAAGATGCCGAAGACCGTGATCGCCGCGAGCCCGCCGGAGATGAGCATCCGGGACTGCTCCTCGGGGCTGAGGTAGGAGAAGAAGGTCATCGATAGCAGGATCAAGACGACCAAAATGACGACGGCCTGCACGACGCGTCGCCGCCGCGCTTCGGCCACAGTGATCTTGGCGATGCGCCACACCGACGGCACGGCATGCGTCACTGCGGGCGCCCACAGCCTGCGCGTGACCGCCATCACGACGCCGACGATGAACAGACCGATAATGAGGATGAGGCGGGTTATGACCGGGCTCACTTCAGTTCCTCCACAGTATCCTCACGGATCGCGCGCACGAACACGTCCTGAAGGCTGGGCCGCGGCCGCAGCACCTCCACCACCGAGCCGCCCGCCCGCCTGATCGCTTCGAGCACAGACCAGAGCTGCGCGGCGCCCTCGTGGCCGATTCGCACCGACCCATCCTGGACGTCCACGACGCCGGGGTGCCCGGCGACCTGGTCGGCCTGCGGGCCCGCGAGGCCTTCGGTCGTTATCACGATCTCCGTCGGCTCTCCCCCCAGCTCGGCGAGAGTGCCCTCGGCGATGAGACGGCCGCGATACATGATGCCGACGCGGTCGCATACCTCCTCCACCTCGGCGAGGAAGTGGGAGCACAGCAGGATGGTCTTGGCGCGGCGCTTCAACTCGAGGATGATGCGCGTCATCTGGTGACGTCCCGCCGGGTCCAGACCGGAGGTGGGCTCGTCGAGAATGAGCAAGTCGGGGTCGTTCACCAGGGCCTGCGCCAGGGCCAGCCGCTGCCGCATGCCCTTCGAGCACTCCCGGAACGGCACCTGCCGGTTCGCCTGCATCCCGACCAGGGAGAGCAGCTCGTCGGTGAGCTCCTTCCGGCGAGACCCCGAGTAGCCGAAGAGCCCCGCGTAGAAGTCGAGCAGCTCTTCGCCGTTGAAGCAGTCATAGAGATAGGCGTCTTCGGGGAGAAAACCGATCCGTTTCCGCACAGAGAGGTCGGAGATCGGCTTGCCGAAGATGGAGCTGGAGCCATCGGTCGGGAAGATGAGGCCCAACAGGATCTTCAGGGTCGTCGTCTTCCCCGATCCGTTGGGCCCGACGATGGAGTAGGTTTCGCCCTCGCGGACGGCGAGATTGAGGTTGTCGACCGCCTTGACGCCGACCGGGGTGAAGAGCGAGCGATAGATCTTCGTCAAGCTGTCTGTCTGCAGGACAGTCGAATCAGTAGCCACAAGCTGCCTCCCAGCGCTGGCGCGAAGCACCGCCTTCCGGCGACGCCGAGTTTCCGGCACACACAGGGCGAAGGGGCCGAACCCTTTCGCCCGAGACAACTAGGAGTATATCCGGTCCTGGAAGGGGGTGTCAAGCAGTGCGGTCCCAGCTCCGCCCGGCGCAGGGCAGGAAGCTCGACTGCACCGGCGAAGCGGTAGAGAGTCGCTGCTAGCGGTCAGAGGAGGGAGGGCATGGGTATTGTCAGCGCTGACTTCGGGGGACGCCGGTTCCGCCGCCGCATTCTCCGGTGGACGGTGCTCGCGTTCGGCCTACTGGCGATCTTCTGGTGGGGCCCCGGCCTGCTCCGATTCTACACCGAGTGGCTGTGGTTCAAATTCGACGTGCGCTTTCCGGAGCTGTTCTGGACGCTGTTCTGGACCAAGGTGGGATTGGGCGGCGTCTTCGGCGGCATCTTCCTCCTGCTGCTGCTGGGGAACGTGGAGCTGGCGCGGCGCATGGCGCGGCGGACGCTCTGGTATGACGAAGAGCGCGAGCTGCGGCAGCGCATCGCAGAGGTCATGGAGTACTTCGCGGCGCGCTACTTGTATGTCGCGCTGGCCGTCTTTGCGGTGGTGGTCGCGTGGGGAGTCGGCGTGGGGGCGGCCGGGCAGTGGAACAAGTACCTCCTCTTCCGCCACGGCATTCCCTTCGAGGTCGCGGATCCCATCTTCGGCCGCGACGTCGGCTTCTACGTCTTCCATCTGCCGTTCTGGCGATACCTGCAGCAGTACGCCTACTTCACGTTCATCGCCGTGTTCGTGGTCTCGGCGGCCACCCACTATCTCGATAAGGCCATCCGAGTCCTGCGCGGGGTGCCGGCCTTCGCTCCTCACGTGAAGTCGCACCTCTCGGTGCTGCTCGGGCTCATCCTGGTCGCGAAGGCGTTCGACTACCGGATCGAGGCCTACCATCTCCTCTATTCGGCGCGCGGGGCGACGTTCGGGGCGAGCTACACCGATGTCCACGCCCAGCTCCTGGCGTTCAACGTTCTGTTCGTCGTCGCGCTCGCGTGTGCGGCCCTGACACTGGTGAACATCTGGGTGCGGGGCCTGTGGCTGCCGCTGGCGGGCATCGGGTTCCTGGTGCTCAGCTCGCTGCTGCTCGCCGCGGCCTATCCGGCGCTGGTCCAGAGGTTCCAGGTTGCTCCCAACGAGTTCGAGCGAGAGAAGGAGTACATCGCTCACACCATCAAGTTTACGCGCCAGGGGTTTGGGCTCGACCGCATCGAGGAGCGCCAGCTTCGCCAGCTGACGGATCTGGACATGGAAACCGTCCGCGGTAACGTCGCCACCGTCGAGAACGTCAGGCTGTGGGACTACCGCCCCCTGCTCGACACCTATCAGAACCAGCAGGCCATCTGGGACTACTACCGGTTCTACTCGGTGGACGTGGACCGGTATCATGTCGGCGACCAGTACCGCCAGGTCATGCTTGCCGCGCGCGAGCTCGACAAGCAGAAGCTGCTGCGCATCCTGCGTCAGCGTACGTGGCAGAACGAGCACGTCTTCTACACGCACGGGTGCGGAGTAGTGATGTCTCCGGTGAGCGACGTGATCGGCTCGGGGCTGCCCAACTACGTCATCGAGAACATCCCCCCGGAATCCACATTCCAGCTCGAGGTGGCCCGACACGGCATCTACTACGGCGAGCTGACGGACGATTACCTCGTCGTCCGGACCACCGAGGAAGAGAACGACTACACCCTCCCCGAGACCAACCAGATTGCGAAGACGCGGTACTCGGGCGCCGGCGGTGTGCCCATCGGCGGCGCGCTGCCGCGGCTGGCGACCGCGGTCCGCTTCGGCGACATCAACATCGTCATCTCGACCATCATCACCGAGGACAGTCGGGTCCTCTGGGGCAGGAAGATCGACTGGCGGTCGCGGCATATCGCGCCGTTCTTCTCCTATGACCGCGACCCCTATGTCGTGGTCGGGGATGACGGGCATCTCTACTGGATCCAGGACGCCTACAGCACATCGGGCATGTACCCGTACTCGGACCACGTGCGGCAGGTCAACTACATCCGCAACTCGGTCAAGGTGGTGACCGATGCGTACGACGGGACGGTGGTCTACTACGTGGCCGACCCGGAGGATCCCATCGTGCGCACCTACCAGGCGATCTTCCCCGAGCTCTTCCGCTCGATGGATGAGATGCCGGCCGGGCTGCTGAAGCACATCCGGTATCCAGAGGCACTGTTCAACACCCAGGCCGCCCGTCTCACCATCTACCACATGACCGATCCGCGCGTCTTCTACAACCGCATCGAGAAGTGGGAGATCGCGCGGGAACACCCCAAGTCCGTCGGCCTCGGCTCCAGCTACCGTGTGGCTCGATCCGGCGGGTCGCAGGGCGAGACCATGCAGGCCTACTACGCCATCATGAAACTGCCCGGCGAGGATGAGCCGGAGTTCTTGCTCATGCTGCCCTTCACGCCCGAGGGCCGTCCGAACATGGTTGCGTGGCTCGCCGCGCGCTGCGACGAGGAGGACTACGGGAAGCTGCTGCTGTACAACTTCCCCAAGACCGAGCAAGTGTGGGGGCCGATCCAGATCGAGGCCTCCATCGACCAGCATCCCGACATCAGCGAGAAGTTCAGCCTCTGGAGTCAGCACGGATCGGCGGTCATCCGGGGTAACCTGCTCGTGATCCCCCTCGACAACTCGATCCTCTACATCGAGCCCATCTACCTGAAGGCCACCCAGAGCCCGTTCCCAGAGCTGAAGCAGGTTGTCGTCGCTCGCGGCGACGGCCGGGTGGCCATGAGGGAAACGCTCTCGCAGGCGCTCGCAGCCCTGCTGCAGCAGCCCGCCCCCGAGTTGGCGGCGATGGAGCCGACTGCGCTCATCGGCCAGCCCGCCGAACTCCCCGAGGCCGAGGAAGCGCCTGAAGAAGCGGCGCCGCCCTCTGAGGATTATCGGCTGGCACAGCGCGCCAATCGGCAGTTCGAGGAAGCTCTCGAGCGACAGCGGGAGGGCGATTGGGCCGGCTATGGCGAGGCACTGAAGAAGCTTCAGCAGACGCTGGCCGAGCTCGCTGAAACGACCGAACAGTAGCCCGTGTGCGACGCCGCCGCGGCTGCGTGGTAATATCGTTATAGAGCAAAGGCTGCCGCTCGAATAGAAGCTGCCGCGCGGAAGAAGATCCGATGATTGTGCTAGGCGTGGATCCCGGCCTTTCGGAGACCGGATACGCGGTGATCGAGGCCGGGAACGGGCGAGCGGGGGTGCGTGAGCTGGGGTGTGCCCGCAGCCACAGCAAGCAGCCCCTGGAGGAGCGGGTGCGGGCCATCTACGACGAGGTCTCCGGGGTGCTCTCTCGCTGGCGGCCGGAGGTCGCCGTCCTCGAAGGGCTGTACTCGGAGTACCGCTTCCCGCGCACCGCCATCCTGATGGGGCACGTGCGCGGGGCCATCTGCCTCGCGGCGGATCAGAACGGGGCGCGGATCGTCGAGATATCCCCCGCCGAGGTGAAGCAAGCGCTGACGGGCTCCGGGCGGGCGAGCAAGGAGCAGATCCGCCGCGCGGTCACTCGCATGCTCTCGCTCGACGCCCCGCCGGACTCCGAGCACATATCTGATGCGCTGGCGATGGCAGTGGTGGGCGCGGCCCGGGAGGGGATCGACCTGTGGGGGTGAGCAGGAGACCCCAAGGACCGGCGCCGAGACCTCCCGGTTCCACTTGACCGGATATGCCAAGCAGTGCTAACTTCGGGCGGACTCGCAGGGCTTCCCTGGGGATCGAGGCTGCATTCCCACGGACAAGCCATCGGGGGGCGTTATGGAGTGCTTCGTCGCAAAGAGAGACTG
>Ga0180437_10011750_pt1 | contig 10453 bp, 10 predicted proteins | sample SS_ome_4_FD_132410 | JGI IMG/M metagenome (GOLD analysis project Ga0180437, IMG submission 132410) | Hypersaline lake sediment archaeal communities from the Salton Sea, California, USA - SS_3_D_1 metaG | ecosystem: Environmental > Aquatic > Non-marine Saline and Alkaline > Hypersaline >... | reverse complement strand
GCATGGTCCAATATTCTGCAAAGCCATCCACCACCAGGATTAGATATCCGATTAACCCTGGATTCCCAGATACAAAACAGCGCTTATGAGATCCTAAGAGGCAGACCTGGGGCAATTGTCGTATTTGAACCATCCACTGGAAATCTTTTAGCGTTGATTTCATCTCCCAGTTTCGATTCGAACACTATCAATCAAGATTGGGATGCACTCACCTCTCGCACAGATGCACCCTTACTGAACAGAACCACTCAATCCCAATATCAACCCGGGATGGTCTTTACGCCATTCCTGGCTGCGTGGGGCCTGGACCATAGCTTGATCGATCTCTCACAAGAACTTCAGGGTGCAACCAACCCCTATGATATTCATGGCGAACCATTAGAATGTTCCATTTCCCCACCACTCACGGGATCGATTAATATCGCACTTGCACTTAAGCTGGGTTGCCCATTTTATTTTGTTGAATTTGGCAGTGAACTGGGGGGACAAGTGTACGGTGACATCGTTCAGACATTCAGATTGGATGAAGCACCTGCACTGCGTATTGACTCTTTTGAGCCGGATAACCTTGTTATCCCCGATACGACTGAAGAGTTGAAACTGGCCTCAATTGGACAATCGGCCCTTACCGTCACACCGATCCAAGTTGCCCGAGCATTCGGGGCATTGATTAATGATGGTGTCCTGCCTGCCTTTCGTCTGGTGGATGCCGTAGAAAATCCGGATGGTGGTTGGGATCGCCTACCTCCTCAAGATTCACTTTCTCCCGCCGTATCACCTGAGGCCGCAAAGAAGGTATTAGCCACCAGTCGCACAATTGGAGAAGGGATCCAGGGGTTCTCTTTCCAGGCTATCGTTGGGCAAGAGCAAGAACGCCTTCATTGGTTCCTGGGGATTGATCAGAGCGACCGGGCCATTGTCGTCATTCTTGAAGGTGAGAGCCTTGAGAGCGCCGAGGAAATTGGGGTATCGATTTTGAGCATTCAATAGACACCTCATTTCTGATCTTCGACCATGATTACGGATGTTTTCGTCAGCTTCTCTGAACCAACCCCAATGACTTTCTACACCATCCCATACGCATTCTAACATGCTCAGGAAGTACTCTTTTGATCGATAACCAAAGCTGGGAGACAACCAATCACTTTGAATGGCTGACAACTCCATTACATTTTTACACTGTAACTGGAATGAATTCAGGATGAAATGATTCAATTTTTATTCCAGGGACTCAAAATTCCCATGAGAAATCAGGTCTCATACAAACCATAAAAGATGCTTCCTTAAAATTTTGGTTTGAACGCGAGACCGAGCCGATTCCAACTTTGGCGGAAATATCTTATAGATGAGGTGGAGGCTTCTGACATACAAAAGATGACCCGTTTACCCCTTTCAATGTATCGCATCCTTGAGATCCTTCCCCTTGACCCACCACATGTTACAGGCTACAATCCTCCATGTTAGAAGTCAGCGGTAATTCTTCCGCCGGCCGGTCGCTGTTTTTGAGCAGCCCGATCGGCGGATTGCATGTTGGAGTACTGTGTTTAGATGTTCGAGTCGTTAACCGAGAGATTGCAGGCTGTTTTTAAGGAACTTGGTCGGCGTGGGAAGCTTCGTGAAGAAGATGTAGATGAGGCACTACGCGAAATACGACTTGCATTACTTGAAGCAGATGTTCATTTTCGTGTCGTTAAGGACCTGCTTTCTCGAGTCAAAGAGAACGCATTAAGCGAGCAAGTCTCACGCGCCTTGAACCCAACACAGCAGGTCATCAAGATCCTGCATAATGAACTCGTAAAGACCCTGGGTGAACCCGCACGTTTAAACTTGACCGGGACAATTCCCAGGGTAATCATGCTTGTGGGGTTGCAGGGATCGGGCAAGACGACTACTGCTGCAAAACTTGCGAAATGGCTTCGCTCCAGGGGTGAACGAGTCTGGATGGTCGCAGCTGATCCATATCGCCCAGCTGCTTCTCAACAACTCACTTTGCTGGGGGAAGAATTAGATATCCCGGTCTTCCATGATGCTTCACTCCCACCTCCTGAACTTTGCTCAGTTGGTGTTTTGAAGGCAAGGAATGCTGGTGCGAAAGTTGTGATTCTCGACACAGCTGGACGCTCACAACTCGATCAGGACATGATGGATGAATTGGTTGCTATCCGAAATCTCGTAAAACCTGTGGAGGTTATCTTAGTTGCGGATGCGATGACGGGACAAGAAGCCGTCAATATCGCCCAGGGTTTTCATAAACCCATTGGATTAACTGGCCTAATATTGAGTAAAATGGATGGTGACGCGCGAGGTGGTGCCGCGATCTCCATGCGCGAAGTAACCGAGGTTCCGATTAAATTCATCGGTACCGGTGAATCGCGCGATGCTTTGGAAACATTTGAACCCGATCGTCTTGCTTCTCGAATCATGGGAATGGGCGATATTCTCAGCCTAATCGAGAAAGCAGAAGCCACATTCGACAAACAAGAAGCCGAAGAGCAAGTTACTCGGTTGATGAAGGGAGAGTTCACCCTCGAGGATTACGCAAAACAATTGGCGCAAATGCGGCGTATGGGGCCTATGGGAAAGATCCTAGAAATGCTTCCGGGAGGATTAGCCGGAATGGCTTCCCAAATCGATAGTCAAGAAGCTGAACGTCAAATCATCCATACCCAGGCAATCATCCAATCTATGACGCCGTTGGAACGACGAAAACCGGAGGTCCTCAATGCCAGTCGAAGGCGTCGTATTGCAGCTGGTTCCGGGACTTCTGTGCAAGAGGTTAATCAGTTAATTCGTTCTTATCGGCAAATGAAAAAAATGTTCAAACGTGTGGGAAAACGCGGTCTAGATGGGATTTTCCCGGGTTTCCCATAAGCCGTAATAGAGAATGGATACTGGGAAAGTTATGCGCTACCGTCCAGCGCTCCCTCTCCACCAGTAACCAAATAAAATAAGACTGACCGAACACAAGAAAAGGAGAGAGTAATATACAATGGTAAGAATTCGTTTGCGAAAGGTTGGATTGAAAAACCAACCTTCCTATCGTATCGTTGCAGCAGATAAGGAAAGTCCACGAGATGGACGCTTCCTTGAAAATTTAGGGCATTACAATCCACGTACTGAACCGTCAACAGTCCAAATCGATGAAGCTCGTCTATTTCATTGGCTGAGTCACGGCGCTCAGCCCTCTGATTCGGTCCGTAAGATTCTAAACCCACTCGGAACGTGGGATCGCTGGGAGCGTTTTAAGGCCGGTGAAGATCTTGACAGCCTACTGCTAGAAGCTGAAGCCAGCATCCCTGAAGTTGATCCACGCACAAGACGGGATGACTTAGCTGCCAAACGACCTGCAAAAAAGGCCGAAAAGAAAGCCACAACCCCTGCTGAACAACCAAAACCAGTGGAAGCTGTACCGGCAGTGGAAGAGCCAGAACCAGCAGAAGAAAGTGAACAACCAGAAGCTGTGGTCGAAGTAACCGAACCAGAAGCTGTAGTCGAAGCGGAACCAATAGAAGAAGCACCTGATCAGCCTGCAGCCGAGGAAAAGGGAGAATCCCCAGAACAAACCGTTGAGGAGACACCCGAAGAAACGGAAGCGGAAACCTCCGAGGAAGAGGATGAGGAGGCAGACAAAGACTGAAGTAACTGCCTGATCGGTCCCAGAAAACAAATGGGGCAATAGATATTCGATTTTTCCATTAGCAAACTGATCGGAAGAATTGAGGTTTTATCAATGAAGGAGTTAATAGAGTTTATCGCGAAATCACTGGTGGATGATCCCTCTGAGGTTTATGTACGTGTACAAACCCGGCGTGATAGTGTGCATCTGGAATTATCTGTAGCTGATGAAGATATGGGCAGAGTGATTGGTCGTGGAGGTCGCGTGGCCAATGCTATGAGAGCCCTCCTGCGCGTGTCTGCATCACAACAAGGGGTGCGATCATCACTTGATATTGTATGACTCGGATGCAAGGATCACAAAAACCTCTCAAGACAAACAAAGCCCAACAGCCTCCTGAATTTCTGGCTGTTGGGCGAATTCTTCGACCTCATGGGGTCCGTGGAAATCTGCTAATCATGCCTGAATCAGAGTTGATTAAAAGCATCCTCTCCGGATCAGAAATTTTTTTGGGGTCAACCCACATCCCTTACACTGTAAAACACATCTCCCCTCATCGCGATCAATACATCCTGAGTCTCGAAACGCTCAATTCGAGAGACGATGCCGAAGCCTATCGCGAATCGTTCGTCTATGTCCGTTTTGAGAATACTTCCCCCCTTCCAGAAAACGTGTATTTTTATTGGCAACTGCTAGGGCTGGAAGTACATTCCGATGAGGATGAAAATCTTGGATCCTTGCTGGATATCATCGAAACAGGCGCCAATGATGTTTACCTGGTACGTTCGGAGAAAGGTGATGAGCTTCTCCTCCCTGCTATTGAATCTGTGATCAAATCGATCGACTTAGATGAAAACATCATGATCGTCCACCTGATCCCGGGTCTCAGACCCGACACAAAGTAGCGATCACTTATCCAGGATTTCCCACCTAGAAAAAAGGATCTGCCTCACAAACTGCAAACATAGATCGCATCTTTTTTTGTCATCAACTTGACATAAGTAATTATTGAGACCAAAGTTGCTCCATTTGTTACATTCCCCACCGCAAGGAAGAAGGGCTAACCCAGATGTGAGAATTTTCACTATACCTTAACCTGTTTGTCACTTATCCTAGCTTTTAGGGAGTTTGTTCGTGAAACCGGGATAGACCCTTGGGTAATTTTCTGGATGGAATTCGCACTATTCTAAGGAAGCGCATATGAAGCCAAATCGCCGAAAGGTCCTATTCATCCCGCTGGCATTGATGCTCGTGCTCCTTATCATTGGGACTGCAGCTGAAGCCAGCCATGGTCCAGGAATAGAAACAGAAACCGCCAGTCCGATCGAAGAGCACGCAAGTATCTTGCGCGCTTCTGCGTCCACAGAAGCACCACTACCTCCTGAACAAGATCCCTGCATGCACTGCCATCTTCAAGGTGAAATCGCAGATATGTTTGTACCCTTGGCACGCTGGATGATTTTCGGATTTACAGGGGTGGTTTTCGCCTTTGGACTTTATCGATCAGGCAATGTATGGATCACACGTAAGAAATGGAAACCACTCTGGTTGCAGGTCACGGATTGGATGGACAAACGCTATCAAATCGTCGATCCCATCCGAAAGATCCTGTCCAAACCTGTTGAAATGTTTTCAACCAGGTGGTGGTACTGCCTGGGAGGAATAACCTTCACCCTCTTCATCATTCAGGGTATCACCGGGACCCTTTTAGCTTTCTATTACAAACCAACCCCTGAAGAAGCCTATGCTTCCATTCAATTCATTGAGACCCAGGTTAGATTTGGAGCTTCCATCCGAGCCATCCACCACTGGTCAGCAAATGCCATGGTAGTTATGGTTGTTGCTCACCTTCTGCGTGTTTTTATCACCGGCGCTTTTAAACCACCACGAGAACTCAACTGGATTTCTGGTGTGATCTTATTCATTGTCACATTAGGATTTGGTTTCACAGGCTACCTTCTTCCCTGGGATCAACGGGCTTTCTGGGCGACAACGGTAGGGACTGAAATTGCTGGCGGTATCCCATGGATCGGAGATCTATCCCTGGTATTCATGAGAGGTGGTTGGGGTGTAGGCGCAGTTACATTGAGCCGCTTCTATGCTGTTCACATCCTCATCCTGCCCATTATCATCATAGCATTCTTGGCTGTGCATTTCTTGATGGTGCGACGACAGGGAATTGCCCGTCCATTGTAATTTCATAGGATGAAAAAACGATGACAGAAAATACCGAAGAGAAGGAAACCATTCCCTTTTACCCAGATCATGTGACCACTGAGTTCAGAGTGACCATCGCGATCATCGTTGGTGCCATCATCATTGGTGCTCTGGCGCTCTTCTGGCCAGTCGGCCTGGAAGCACCAGCCGATCCCATGGATACCCCTGCCCATACCCAACCTGAATGGTATTTCCTTTTCTTGTTTCAAATTTTGAAATACGTACCGAAGACCACCGGTGTGTTGATTCCATTTGTTGCTATCGCCGTCCTTATCTTATGGCCGTTCTTTGATAGAAAGGCGGATACCCACCAAGCACGCCGAAATCGTATCATCCTGGCATCCGTGGCAATGCTTATCATCATCATCTTAACCGTGCTTGGAGCCTACACATAAGAAAAAGCTTGCTTGGAACCAGCCGGCCTGAAAGTTTAGCCTGTGAGCCGATTCAAAAATCAGGTCAGGCACGAAAAAGGAAAGTCGCTATAGGGTGAGCAAGACAAATAAAGGATATCTTGATGGCTGAAGACAAAACTCTTTCAAGGCGCAGCTTTCTTTCATTCCTGCAGAGGATTCTGGCAGCTACAGGTATGGCTGCCATTGTTGGACCCGTTGTGGCCTATTTCTGGCCTACTCAACTTGAAGAGGTCCCTTCGGAACCGGTACCCGTTGGGCCCGAAGGTACCATCCCGGTCGGTGAAGCTATGGTTGTCCGTTATGGTCGCTACCCCGCCCTCATCATCAATACACCTGAAGGTGTCCGATCCTATTCTGCTGTATGCACACATTTTGCATGTATCGTCAAGTGGGATCCGGAACTCAATCAAATTGTCTGTCCATGCCATGAAGGGTTTTTCGACCCTATCGACGGCAGCGTGATCTCTGGTCCGCCGCCTCGGCCATTGGATGTCATCCCAAATTTCGTGGAAGGTGGAACTCTATTCATTGGGGGTGAAGCGTGACCACAACACCCATGGAAGCTCCCATCACTGAAACATCTCCATCCAGGCTTTCCCGTTGGCTGAGAGCCGTGAAAGACCTCATCCTGCATGCCTTGGTCCAAGATCGCGTGATACAAAAGATCTATCCAGGGATCATGCACTTCCTGCTTTTCTGGGGTTTCGCGATTCAAATCGTTGGGACAATCATCAGCCTTCTGCAATTCGAACTTTTCACCCCATTCATCATCACATTCCCACGTGAAGGTGCATATCTGGGTTTCGAGCTCATTATGGATACAGCGGGAGTGATGATCATCCTTGGTGGGTTGATGGCGCTATTTCGCAGGCTCGTCCTACGCCCAAACTACCTGGAAACTCGCTGGGACGATTGGTATGCTATCGGGATGGTTTTCCTTATCCCCATCGTGGGATTCTTTTCTGAAGGTTTTCGAATTTACGCTTCCCAGCCCGAATGGCGTAATTGGGCTCCAGTCGGGAACTTGTTTGCATCCTTTTTCTCGATCTTGAACATCAATGAGAGTGCTTTCGATGCCTTTCATCAAACTTTTTTCTGGACCCATATTGGTACGGTATTGTTCTTCGTTGGGAGCATTCCATTTACAAAACTGCGCCACATGGTCACAGGCCCTATCAATATCACATTCCGCCCGGGAAGGCCAACAGCCGCCCTGGAACCCATCAAGGATATTGAGGAAGCGGAAAAACTTGGTGTTGGTGAGGTGGATGAATTCCGTTCCATACTCCAGCTTGAATTCGATGCATGTGTGCAATGTGGACGTTGTGAAGCGGTCTGTCCCTCGACTTTCAGCGGGATGCCGTATTCTCCTAGAGTTCTCATCCGGGATATCCGAGATGCGGTACACGCCACAATGATCAGCTCAAATGGCAAAGAACCTGCAAAATTATTCGAAGATGTGATGGAAAGTGAATACCCCTGGTATTGCACAACATGCGGTGCATGTATTGAGGCTTGCCCATTGTTTGTCAACCCTGTGGATAGCGTGATTGAGCTCCGCCGCTTCCTTACCCTCACCACAGGAGACATCCCTGGAGCAGTGGGTGAAGCGTTGACTGGCATGGAAAGGCGTGGTAATCCCTGGAGCATGCCGAAAGAAAACCATGCGCCTTATGCCAAGGAGCTTGGCGTAAAAGTGATCCAACCCGGCGATGAGGTGGATGTTCTTCTATTTCTGGGTTGTGCCTTTGGTTATGATACCCGCTCTCAACAAGCAGGAAGTGCTTTCGTAAAAATCTTACAACAGGCTGGAGTGAATTTCGGCATCCTTGGTCCAGCGGAAGCCTGCTGTGGCGAAACTGCCCGGCGTCTGGGGCATGAGTATCTCTTCCAGGTTATGGCACAGGAAAATATCGCAACTTTCGATTCGGTCTCCTTCAACCGTTTGGTGACACCCTGTGCCCACTGTTTCAGCACCTTCAAGAATGAGTATCCACAATTTGGTGGAAACTACCATGTCATGCACCATACAGAGTTGTTGGCTGAGCTTCTACGCGATGGTCAAATCAAACTCGTGGGAAATGGAGAGGATCATATTCTCTCCTATCATGACTCATGTTACCTGGGACGATATAACAAGATCTATAACGAGCCGCGTTCCATATTGAATACGGTTCCTGATCTAAATTTAATAGAATTACCCCGATCCAAGCAGAATGCCTTTTGTTGTGGAGGTGGTGGAGGTCACATGTGGATGGAAATCGATCCAGCAACCCGCATTAACCATCGAAGGTTGGATGAGATCGTGAACCAAGCCCATGCAGATACTGTCGTCACGGCCTGCCCGTACTGCTTGATCATGTTTGAAGACGCAATAAGTTCAAAGGGAATGGGTGAATCGGTGCATGCGATGGACATCTCCGAAGTCATCAACGATCACCTGGACACTGGAGAGGGATAAGAGGTAGGGAAACGTCTATGAGTGTCCGCAGGATCATCCCTGTTGAAGCACAAGATCCACTTCGGACAGTGCGTCTGCTGCTTAAATCCATCTGGGATCACGCCCACTTGGATGGCATATTCCTGCCTGTTTGGCAGGATGGAAGCCCGCCACGCTCGACCTTGATCACATCGCCCGACTTATTAGAAAGAGCTGATCCTTTTGCACCCGTAATGCATCGCAATTCCGCCTGCCAGGCAATTGAAACCATGAAGAAGTACCCTGATAAGAATTTTGGTTTCGTACTGCGTCCATGTGAACTACGAACCTTCCACGCCCTTCTTAAGAGAGCAAATATCGATCCAAGGCGCGGGTTGTTCATCAGTTCAGATTGCCTGGCAACCTTTCCGCTTGAAGATTTCGATTGGCGTCTCGAAGAATCCGAACATCGGGAGCATATGACACAAGCTGCACTCCATTTCGCAGCTCAAGGTGGCATCCTGCCTAGCAGATACCGCAACTGCTGCCAGTTCTGTGATAAACCCTTCCCCGAGCTGGCTGATGTATCCATAGAGCTTCTCGGGATTCCCACCCAAAATCTCCTCGTCATCAACCTTCGAAAATCCGAATTCGTTGATGTGATAGGACTGGAAAATTTCAAAGATCAACCTGTGCCTGATGAAGTCACCCATAGACGTGAAAAAACATTAAAGCGATTGGCGGATTGGAGGCAAAAAGCCCAAGCCTATACATCCGCTCATCTTGATGAGGAACACAAAACGTTATCTGGCCTCATTACTCACCTGACTACGTGTTCATATTGTAGAAATCTCATTCAAGAACAATGTCCGCTCTTCGAATCGGATTGGATCCAAGCCGAGACGAAACCAGACCCCATAATCATAGAGACCTGGCTCAAATCATGCGGTGGTTGTGGAATGTGTGAAGCGGATTGCCCCGATAGTTACCCCCTATTCAGATCCATTCTTTTCATCAGCCAGAAGTTACTTGCTCGATAAGAATAGTCTTACGGAATCCCAGTTCTTACCCTACAAGCATGATCCGCAACAACTTTCGATATGCACCATAGAGACACTCCTGGGTTGGCTGAGGCTGAGACTATACCGATGGTTTCCGGTGCCCCTCAAGGCAGACCACTCCCATCGGACCCACAACCGCTTCATGGGTGATCCCGGCAGGTAATTCCAGTTTATCTCCTGGATTCAAAGAGACTTCCTCACCCGTTTCTGGGATCCTGAATTTGATCGAACCCCGCATTACCAGGATAACTTTTTCATACTCATGGACATGGGGTTGGTATCTCGTCCCGGGCTCATTCTTCCACCGCTGAGTCTCTAAACCTTCCATCTCCATGTGGCGCATGATGGCGTGCTCGCTGAGGGTTTTATCCCATGTCCACCTTTTCACGGTTAGCTTTTGTGTGGTCATCCTTCAATCTCCCCTTATCCTTCCACAACTGTCTGGTAAAACTGCGGTAAGGGAGAAGCTTCGGATTCTGTAAAGTGGTGAGCTGCCAACACTCTTTCTTTTGCCTTGAGACAACGATCGGGGTCATTGGCATGAATCTCGAACAAGGTTTCACCCTGATCCACCCAATCTCCCACTTTATGCTTCAAGACAATTCCCACCCCGTAGTCAATGGGATCTCCCTTCTTTTCTCGGCCTGCGCCCAGTTCCATCGCAGATAACCCTATCTCCCGGGCATGAATCACCTCTAAATATCCTTCTATTGGTGAGGGGATG
>Ga0180437_10011749_pt1 | contig 10453 bp, 26 predicted proteins | sample SS_ome_4_FD_132410 | JGI IMG/M metagenome (GOLD analysis project Ga0180437, IMG submission 132410) | Hypersaline lake sediment archaeal communities from the Salton Sea, California, USA - SS_3_D_1 metaG | ecosystem: Environmental > Aquatic > Non-marine Saline and Alkaline > Hypersaline >... | reverse complement strand
TCTGGCTCCGGTCGACAAACCTATCCAGAAACAAACTCAGCTGGACGCTGTAGATCCAAACTTTACCCAATCCGCGATCAGTGGCCATGCTAAAAAGGCCGGCGCCGATGTTGCCGCGAAGCTGTTTGATGTCCATAAGGGCAGAGACAAGGGGTCTGTCAATACCACCGAGATAGCTGCTAAGGCTGCCGGCCAATTCGATGGTAAGGATAAGCCAAGTGACGTATTTATGAAGTTGGGTGACTTGACGCCGGGGCAAAAGGTAGATGAGCTCGCCAGGAAGAGAGGATTGATTAAATAGACAACAAGTCCCTATTGGGTTTCCGTTAGCCACGGTGCAAAAGAAGATGGGGATGGCAACCCCATTTAACTCTCAATTTATAACGAATTAAGGTGTTTATAGGAGTTAAGTCGTCATGGCACACGAATTTATTAAATGGACCGGAAGATATGGTCATAGCGGAATATACCGGGACGATAAAACCGGTAAACTGTCATCCACAGCCTCAGACATGCATGGTATTGAATTCGATACGGTGGAAGATATAGAGGCCTGGATAAACGATGTATACTATGGTGATCAAAATGAACTGTTTGACATGTAAATACGAACCAAAACGGGGAAGGCCTGTCGGATCTGGTGATGACATGCGTATGGCCGATAACTCTGGTCTTCCCTCAAAATGTGATACTTGGGAGGCTGTATAATGAAAATTATAACCGGGAAGCCAATGACCGATAAACTAAACACTGCCATCAAAGACCGGGAGCGAGATGGCATCCTTCGCATAATACTCGAACCAGAGGAATGGTCTCAGCTTAAGATAGAGAATCCCGACTTCAGCTTTACCAGGGATCTGTGGCAGGGTAAGTACCGGATCACTTGACCAGGCCTGCCAATACGGATATCATATCCAGGTCTAAGGTAATCCTTAACATTCAAATTCAAGATGATAAGATAAACTCAGGAGACATTAGAGTGGAATCAGTACGAATGCAAAAATGCGATAGGCCCTATATTATTAATTTTCTTAGGGAAAATCTAAATAGGGCAATTTATAATCATATTGTAGACATTGAAGTGATCGGAGTCAACAATTCGTTTAGACTCGAAGTTATAGTTAAAATGATTTTCCATAACAATGAGTCATATAAGAGGATTCGTAAAGTTGTGTATCCATCTGAATTTTCAGGGAAAGATGATATCTGTGATAGCGTTATGCAGGGGATCATCGGATTATACTTAAAGTATAAAGGATAATAGGTTTTTTGGAGTCTTATTAAAAAAACCTAATAATAGGAGGTAGTTATGAGTGCAGACATTAAACTCAGGGCAGACAATAAACGGTGGGGAGAATGACAAAGGATGAACAAATTACATATTTATCTTCCGCATTGATCGCCATTCGTGATGAGTACTATCCATATCACGGCGAAGATGCTGTCGCAATTCGGGATTTTGCTTCAGATACTATATTGAAATGGCAAACCCAATCTGCCTCCCAATCAGCGGATCGACCTTACGCCTGACAAGGAGGCTGTCGAGATGGTGGAGTGTTTGGCAAATAAACCAGAGAAATAAGGAGGTTGCGATGATTAAGAATATTCTTGAACTAAAGTGTGATCGATGCGGACTTGTCAAGTCCGAGGAGTACGACGGCACTGGTGTGGCCCTGGCCCTTCTCGAACAATCTCAGCTGGTGCGTATGGGGTATAACCACCTTAGCATACTTGGGAAAGGTACATTGTTATGTCCTAAATGTTCTTCTTTGCACAGCAATCTCAAGGCAATGCATCATAAGGAACTTGACAAGTTTCTTAAAGATGAACTATTATACAGAGAAATTAAATAAAACAAGGTAGTTACAGTGAAATATGATAAATTCACGACCAGGGATGTCAACAAGAACTACAATGCCACTGATAAGCAGGTAAAGTGGTACAAGAGGGTATTTAAGAATCTCGGCAGCCAGAGATGGCGATTATCTCATATATATAAGATAGTTGACGACGATGGCAATGTCATAAACTTCAAGATGAGGCTGGCCCAGAAGCTCCTGTATCTTGGAATGCACTACCTAAACATTATTCTTAAATCTCGTCAACATGGCATAACTACCTTAGTTTGTTTACTATTCTTAGACATCTGTCTCTTCAACTCAAATACCTCTGCCTGTATCATTGCCCATAACAAGGATGACGCAAAGGACTTCTTCTCCAAGAAGATTATGTTTGCTTACAACAACTTACATCCTTTGATCAGGGAGAATATTACAGCGAAGAGAGCTTCTACCAGTGAGCTTGTGTTCTCCAACGGATCATCTATCAGGGTAACAACCTCTGGAAGATCAGGTACTTACCAGCTTGTCCACATTTCAGAGTTTGGTAAGATCTGCGCCAAATACCCACATAAAGCGGAAGAGATCGTCACCGGTACTCTCAATGCCGTCCATACGGGCCGGATCGTATTTATAGAGTCAACTGCAGAAGGTCGGGAGGGGAAATACTATGAGATGGTCCAGGAGGCCATGAAACTATTCATTTCAAGGACTAAGCTAACCTCAATGGATTGGAAGTATTTTTTCTTCGGATGGTTCGATAATCCTCTCAACCAGCTTCCACTAAAAGAAGCCAAAAATGTTCCGATACCAGATCGGTTTAAGAAATACTTTGCCAAGGTAGAGGCCTCTATTCGCCGGCAGATACCTATAACCTACAAGGCGTGGTATATCAAGAAGGAACGCGACCAGGGAGAGCTCATGTTCCGCGAGCACCCCTCTACGCCGGATGAAGCCTTCCTGAAGTCAATCAAGGGTGTCTATTACGCTACCCAGATGACGTTCCTCAGGTCAAAGGATCGCATCACAGATGTTCCCTGGACTCCAAACTATCGCGTCGATACTTGGTGGGACCTTGGGTTTAACGACGTCAATGCTATCTGGTTTGTGCAGACCATAGGCCGGATGATTCATGTGATCAATTATTACGAGAATTTCGGGGAGGGCTTAGGCTTCTATGCCGATAAGCTCAGAGAGATCTCCAAAGAGCATGGGTACGTTTACGGAACCCATTATGCTCCGCATGATATAAGCGTGCATGACTATAGCATTGGGCGCCAGAGGATCGATCTGGCTAAGGATTACGGGATCATATTCAAGAGGGTTGACCGGCTGGCCAAGGAATCCGGTATCGAAGCTGTGAGAAAGCTCCTGCTGTTCTGTGCATTCGACATTACCTTGTGCGACCAGGGACTGAAATGTATGGAGTCCTATCGTAAGGAGTGGGATGAGAAAAAAGCTACTTACCGCAACACTCCTTATCACGATTGGGCTTCTAATGGTGCTGACGCATTCAGGACCGGATCTCAAGTCCATCCATTCACAAAGGTTATGTTCCGACAGGTAGGTGGAGATGGTGGGATCTTGGTGCCAACAGGACAAAGCCCTAACCCGAGAGGATGGTCATAAAAAATGAAGAACCTACAGCTACTTTCGCCGGACCTGTGATATGATGTAGTGTAGATCATAAATCATGCGTCTTCATCAACGCCATGGTGGGACAGGGAGATGATTAACGACGGCGGAGCGGTGGGTACGCTGCCGGCGCAGCTAAAGTTATTTGTAATCGGCTGAGCTTGACAGCCCAAAGTGGTCCTTCTGGCATTGGACGTAAAGAGCTGTTAAGATTCTATTAACGATTCTTTAAGGATTAAATGTAGTTAACTAAAAATAGGAGGTTATTATGAAAGAGAAAAAGATGTTGAGAAACGTATTTATTACAATAGTCACTGTTATGATAATCGTTGCCTTCGGTCTGGTCAACTCCAATGCTGAGGATTGTGAAAAGGGTCCTACTCCGCTTGAGATCCTTAATGGTGAAGTGGGAATGCAGCTGTCCAACATGGCATTTGTTACTGAATCCGAGCTAAATATCTACTTATATTCAGGAATTAACATTGCCGATGTTGTCCGGCTCGACAAGGATATACGCAGAACCGAGGCTATCACCAATGTTCGGGATGCCAGGATCATGTTGAATTCAGGTGGTGGTGTAGCTTTTGCCGGACTTGCTATTCGGGATATCATTAAGAATGCCCAGAATCGCGGATGGAAAGTATCTGTCGAAGCCAATGGTATCGTTGCCAGTGCAGCTGTTCCAATCATTGCTGTTTGTAGACCGCGAATTGCGAATGCTGGTACTATGTTTATGGTTCATGAGGCTGCTATGTTCAAGTGGCCCGGGAGGGAAACCGCCAGTGATATCGACGCACAGCAAAGAATGTTCGCATTATTGCGTGATCGATATATCGGATACCTTGTCGAAGACTCTAACCTGAGCTATGATGAGCTCCGATCTATGGAAAAGCAAACGACCTGGTTCACAGCAAAGGAGGCCAAAGAGTTTGGTATTGTTGATATTGTCCAATAAAACAAGACTGAACGTGAGGATTGTAATGATGACTAAAGCATCTTCAATTATTACACTTATGGCCATCCTGGTGATCGTTTATGTTGCTTGCATACTCGATCACCATAACTATAACGTCGAGTTTAACGTCTTCGATATGTTCTATTCTTTCGAGGACCTGCTCGACCTATTAAGGGAGCTAAGAAAATGATATTCGAAATGTTCTTTATGGGGTTGATTGGTTTGAGTTGGTTTTTTAACGTGTCTGGCTGTGGACTGATCTGGTGGGTCGTAAGGTGTGCTTTATGAATTATATAAATCGACTTGAAAATGACTTGGAGACAGAAAAAGAGCACTCGGAGTTTTTAGAGCGGTTGCTTGAGGCTCTTTATGGCTCCGGATGGGATAAGCTAACTTTATCAGCTGCAAAGAATTTGAAAGTTGTCCCAGCACCTGACAAGGGCTGTCAGGTTGTTCATGTTCGTAGTCGGACCTAATGTGTCCGGCAGGACTGATAAATAAGTGGAGACTTGGTGGAAAATGAATATAACTGAAATATTTAAGACAATCGCATATGGAATAGCCTGCTTAGCCTTTGATATCTTTGATCTATTAATGCGGCTTACGGTATTATTGGCAGACATGCTGAAAAAAAGATAAAAAATATCTTGACATGACCTCCAGCTGTGTTATCATGTAGGTAGATCAGCAAGAAAAACCAACAACAAACGGAGGAAAATCATGGCAAACGCTTACACCATCTACGAGAACGAGGTCAGTTCTGGAAAGATTATCGGAAATCTTCCGCTTGAGCTCGTTCACTCTCTGTATGGAGAGGACAAGCTCACCTTTGATCACTTCAATTCCACCGTGATTGTCAAGAGAACCGGCAAGATCTGCAACGGGTGCGGAAACCATAACAGCCTGTGCGAGACTCCGGCAGCCGATGGGTCATTGACTATCGATATGCAGTGCATGGTATGTGGTCGCACTGTCTACCAGGGAACCAATGAGTTCACCAGATATATGGAGGTTTCATGATGAATGGACAACTATCTGTAGTTGAGGAGATGCTTAAAAAGACAACCGGACTCATCGCCAACAATGATTGGGGTGGACTTACGACTCTCGACTTCGATAATTTCGGTCTTAGCTTTGAAAGTTTCCTGAACTATGCTCAAATGTCCAGGCTGACACAAGAAGGCTTCGTAAAAGGTCTTAGAAATGCCTGTGAGAATGCTGTTGCCAATTACGAGTCGAAGCCTCATATCATATCAACTCCGGAGGGAAGGTCGTGAAGCAACTTAGGATATGTCCGGACAGTGCCTGTGATGAGTCTGATTGCAGGCACTTTATGCCGCATGAACACGGTCAGAGCTGCACCGAGGCCGGACCAGATTGCCCACGGTGCGTGTCGTGTAAGAGCGATAAGGGTAAACACGCAGTCTTTATAAGGGTGGATTAATATGCATTGTTCAAAATGTTGGAGACCATTGACGTACCTGGACCTTCTTTTCTGGCCATATAACCTGTGCGAGGGCTGCCGGAAGGATAGCGAGGACCAAGAAAAATAAAAAAAGCTTGACATCCTGCAAACCGGGTTCAAGAGGAGAGGAGCGCAGAAATATGAAAGAGGCTTTTGTTTATAAAGATCGAACTGGATATTGGGTTGCCGAGGCAAGGGATACAGGACATAAGCTTGGTGGATTCCATGACACTGAGCTCGATGCGTATAGGTACGCGAATCGAAGTGGATACATTGTTGTGTAATTTATTTTTAAAAAAAGATTGACATTCTGTAAACCGATTGCTATTATAAAGATTCAAGTCGGAAATAAACCTGGGGGGGTAACTATGAATCTTAGAATATCGGAGAAAATCATTATGAGAAATCCTGCACCATCATTAAATCATCTGTCTGGAGAAGAGGTCCTCGACATCAAGCTGACCGCGATGAGTAAGCCCAGCATTATCCCTGTCGTATATTACGTCGGTGACCAAGAGGGAATCTGTCCGGAGTGTGGAAACTGGAATGCCATGCTCGACGATCACAAGCTTATTAACGGAGACTGCATACAATTTAAAGTCTGCCGTGATTGCGGCTGCTCGCTTCGTGAGGGAGAGTATCGGTCTGTTGCCATAGGAATCAATGCCGAAGAGCGGATCTACACAGGAATCGCAGCTGACGGAGTTGAGGTCAGTCTCGGCGGCCTGGATGAAAATCTGATGGACTACCTTAAAGTCTGTCCAGCTCCGGAGGATTGGTAAGATGCAGCGAAATACAACAGCACATATCAAATGTCAACATAGAAATCTGTCGGACTTCGACTTTTTTAGGTTTGGGGACGACAAAGTGACGGAGCATAAATATTGCTATCATTGCAAATCACATTGGTTCGATGGCGAATTCTATACAGAGGACGAGTGGTTTAACTGGATAAATGAGGAGGATGATCGGTAATATGGAAGATTTAGCATACTGTCCGAGGTCGACAACCTGTGATTGCACTGAATGCTTTCACTATGGAGTTCACGAGCACGATCCGCTCAACTGTGCAGGGGTGGTCTATGAAGATTATACGTGTCCGGGTTGTGTAAAAGTCAAAGACGACAAGGAGGGGTAACATGTTTGGATTGGGACCAATGGAGCTTACTGTAATCGTTGTAATTATCATGATTGTGTTTGGCGCCGGAAAGCTTCCGAGCGTACTTACCAATATTGCCAAGGGCCTGAAGGACTTCAAGAAAGAAGTGAAAGGACTCCATGATGAAGATTAATCGCAGGTCGTTTTTGGTGGGTGGATTAAAGGGTGCAGCTCTCTCGGCTGCCACATTCACATTCGGGACCATTGTTAACCCAATGTCCATGTTGAGCGCTAAAGAACCGGTAGGTGAGCAGATAGCAGCCCTGAATGGCATAAAAAAGTCAGAGGGCATGATAAAGGTCGTACCTGCCAATGTAAAGGCTGTTCCGACTTCTGTGGCAGAGAAGGCATTTCTGCTCGGATTTGCCCGGGTTGGACATGAATATGCAGACAAGCTGCAGTTCATTGATGTAGAGGCTGTTGGGAATGGGTTTGCGTTTAGTGGTGTTGTTGGTAAATATCCGGAGGCCTGCCATATTGGGTTCTCCACAAGCGATCTCATGACAGTTGATTTTGCGTATATGAACAGTATTACTCAAAAGGTCTATGATTCTGTCCATACATTCTTTGGCCGGATGACCTATGCAGAACGATTGGCTGCAAATGGAATGGCTGCTAAACCATCTATCGAGGATATGTACGACTAAGGAGGCACAATGAGCCCATCGAAGGTAGCAAACATCAAGGATTGGCTTGCATACGAAGAGGATGGCAAGCTTAAGTTATTGGAAATCTCTGATCACGACTCAACCAAGGACCTGGTAGAGATCTGCAAGGCCTGCGGTGCCAGGGTAATTGGATATGGTGCTTTCGAGTTTGAGAAGGACGCAAGAACCTATTACAGCTTTTTCTAATAAAACAAGGTGGTTAATATGAAAAAGGTTTATGTTGTTTACGAAGAATTTGACAGATATGGTGCCTATCCTCTTACGGTTAAGTGTCTTGAGGATAGACACGCACTCTCCGACTTTCTTGATGAGCTTGAATCTAAGCAAGATTATGGTGTAGATGGATACTCTATAATTCTTATTGTCGAGGGCACTCGTTTATTTGACGAGAAGGTTAGCAAATTCGAGATAACCGAGGGGGGTGACAAAGATGAAACCAAGGGTTAAGTTTTGCTGGGAATGCGGAAATAAATTATTAGGTAACTCACATGTTCTCAAGAGGGTCGATGGCGAGGTCCGGACCCTTCACCTATCGTGTGGCGAGCGGAGCTATCCTAATTTAGATCCGATGGTGTATTGCATGTGCTGTGGGTATTCTCACGAGATCGGATCTAAATGTCCGGACGATTCAGAAAAAAGAAGATAAAAGCTTTACATTCAGGTAAAAGTGGTTTATATTGTATAATTACAACTGACAAAAAACTTTAACCTGGAGGTACCATGGAAGAGGCAACTGAAAAAGAGATGATAGATGGATGTGAACGATACGCATGTGTCGAATGTCATCTTCGTCCAAGATGTTCAATGTGTAAGGCGATTGAAGACTTTATAAATAACAACGTTGAGTGGTGGGAGGAAAAATAGCAATGCTTACAATGACATATGACACAGAGACAACAGGATTGCCGAAGAGCTGGAAGGCTCATGTCCATGAGGTTGACAATTGGCCGCGATTGGTTCAGCTTGCCTGGACAGTCCATAGAGACCGCGAGCTGTTACTGTCGGCCAATCACATTATTAAGTGTGACGTCCCGAGTGACCCCGAGGCTGCAGCTACTCACGGCATTACCTTTGAGGTCTGCCAGGAAAAAGGTATCCCGATATCCAGGGCTCTGCTCGAGTTCAGGACCGCGATCATGCTTGTTGATCGTCAAGTCGGCCATAATATCAATTTCGACCGTAAAATAATCGGTGCCGAGTTCATTCGCAGTAGTGATGAGGGTATCTACGAATACATGAAAACCCTGGACAAATACTGCACGATGTTCAAATCTCAGAAAATGTTTGGCAAATGGCCTAAGTTGCAGGAATTACACACTCATCTTTTCGGCGAGGAGTTCGATGGAGCCCATGACGCTATGGCAGATGTCAATGCCACTGTAGCCTGCTACTTCGAATTGAATGACATTGGTCATGTATCATGAAGAGCTGGAAAGAGCGGTGCAAGCCACTGCCGGAGCCCAGAACGGTTGTTCCGTATAAGGAATTTGAGGAGCACAGAGCGAAGGCCGAGAAGGATGATCGTGAGAGGATTATAGATCGCCTACTTGGTCAAGCTGACAAGCTGGATTTGTAATGTTTAAGAAGTTGATACTCATATATTTAAACAGGTTAACCGATGAAGAGATCCTGGAGGTCGTTTCAGTTTGCAAGAGTGCTCTGTGGATCAGGACAGGAGGAGAACGTGGACATAAAAGAACGCTGGAAAGAAGAATCTGGAGAAGAAATGCCGAAAAACATCGATAAGGAAATTGCCGACAATGGTGGATTTAAAGCTATAATGGAGAAGCGCCTTGAAGAGCTCTATGGTGATTACGAGAAGGAGCTTGATAGTGTCTGTGGTGACTCGGTTATTATCAACACGCCTGCTAAGCACCTTGAATCAACAGAGATATTGCTTGTTGACGAGGTCGTTTGTGAGCCTGCCGACAATGTTGTCGAGTGGATGAGGGCCAGGGATGCCATCAATGATGCATTCTTCAAGCTAATCGCCGAGGCTCAGAATATCAAGGCGTACAGCACAGAGGACCGGCTGAGAACCTTAAACCGGGACATGTTGACCCTGATTTACCAGGAAAACGGAGTAGCAGACTGATGGATAAGGACCTTAAAAAACTAAAGAATTTCATGATAGCGCTTGTGGACGGAGCGACCGGTGTCGATACCGATGAGGAGTATCATGGGTATTGGCATCACGCTCCGGCATGGGCAATGGATTTAATCTATAAACTGGAGGAATCAAACGTGGAGGAAGGTAAATTGTATATTATTAACGAAATACCGTGGGATACGTGGCGCGATAGTGAGGTTCTTCGACCTTGGAAGATTTGGAGAACGGAAGAGGCTCCGCTTTTTACCATAGACAGTATCAGCATTCGTGATGTTACAGACATTATCAATCACGACGGACGTATGTTCTGCGATTGGCCGGATGGAAAGTGTGAGCACAGGGATTATGTTATGCGCCAGGGGCAATGCTCATCAACTCCGGTATGCAACTATGGTGATCACTGTGGCCGGACGGACGAGGTCGAGCCTTGCTGTGAATGCAAGGAGGAGTCCGGATTGAACTGGATATCAGACTCTCTGAGGGACTGCAACCATGTCGCCCTGTTCTGCATGCTGAGAACGGATAATACAAAATGCACAGTTGAAAGGTGCGAACATCCTTATTACGACCATAAACGTCAAAAGCTCTCTTGGTTTGTTGATGAGCTGACTCCTGGTCAGAGA
>Ga0180437_10011748_pt1 | contig 10453 bp, 14 predicted proteins | sample SS_ome_4_FD_132410 | JGI IMG/M metagenome (GOLD analysis project Ga0180437, IMG submission 132410) | Hypersaline lake sediment archaeal communities from the Salton Sea, California, USA - SS_3_D_1 metaG | ecosystem: Environmental > Aquatic > Non-marine Saline and Alkaline > Hypersaline >... | reverse complement strand
TCGGCGCGGTGCTGCCACGGGTGCTCGTCTCCGTCGGGGAAAGTGGGAAGCGAGAGACGGTAGCCGCAGGTGACGAAGTGGAGTGCACCGGATACCTCACCCAAACACGCCTGCCGCTTCACTCCCCCGCGCAGCGTTGGCAGTTACGCCTTGCCGAGCCATCGTGGCACAACTTCGGGACAAGAGGGGCTAGCCATGCCACTGGGGCCTTCGGCTCATGTAGCGGCGGATGGAGACGGCGGAGCCTGTAAGGCCCAGCAGCGCGCCGGTGAGCAGCAGCAGAAGGGCGAAGGGCAGCATCGCGCTGTCGGGCGCGAGGAAGACAAAGGGCGCGGAGCGGGCGGTGAGGCCGCGCAGGTACATATGGACGGGGACCAGGATGCAGCAGGCGAGAGCGGCGCCAAGCGTGCCCTGGATGGTACCCTCGAGGAGGAAGGGAGCGGCGATGATGAAGCGGGTGGCGCCGATGAGCTGCATGATGTAGATCTCGCGCCAGCGGGAGTGAAGGGCGAGGCGGATGGTGTTGTGGACGATGAAGATGCCGGCGAGCGCGACAAGGATGCCGGCCGCGACCCCGGCGTAGGCGACAGCCTTGCGGGCCTGGACGACGCGCTGGGCGAAGCTGCCGCGGCGGCCGGCCTCGGTGGCGCTGGGGACGACGTCCTTGACGCCCTCCAGCTCCTCGAGCTGCTTGGCAATCTGGGGCACATCGGAGGGATTGTCGGCGTGGACGCGGACGCGATCCGGGAGTGGGTTCTCCAGGCCCTTGAGGTGCGCGCTGCTGGCGAGCTGGCCCTTGAGCCATTCCCAGCCCTCTTCCTTCGGCACAAACTCGGTCTCGCTCACGGCGGGCCACTCCGCGATCTGGGCGGCGACCTTCTCGGCCCGCTCGCGAGGGAAGTCGCGCTGGAAGTAGGCGGACACCTCGAGCGCGCGGCTCATTTGGTCGGTCCAGAGCCGGACGTCGATCAGCAAGACGACGACCGCGCCCAGCACGAGCAGGAGGACGGCGACGGTGGAGATGGTTGCGATGGCGATGAGGCGCTCCCGCCTGAGGTGGAGCGCGGCCTCGCGGCAGATGAAATCAAGCGCTGCCGAGATCACCGGGGTAGCCCCCTTCGGGGGTATCGCTGACGATCTTGCCGCTGCGCATTGCGACCACGCGGCGCCGCATGGTGTTCACGATGGAGGGGTCGTGGGTGGCCACGATCATGGTGGCGCCCTCCTCGTTGGCCTTGGCGAGCAGGTCCATGACGTGGGTCGTCGAGTCGGGATCGAGGTTGCCGGTGGGCTCGTCGGCGAGGAGGAGAGGCGGCTGGAGCGCGAGGACGCGCGCGATGGCCAGGCTCTGCTGCTCGCCGGCCGAGAGCTGGGAGGGGTAGTCGTCGGCTTTGTCGAGAAGGCCGACATCGGCGAGGGCCTGAGGGACGCGTCGGCGGACGTGCCGGTAGGGGAACCCGGTCGCGTGGAGAGCGAAGGCGACGTTCTCCCAGACGGTGCGGGGCAAGAGCCGGAAGTCTTGGAAGACGACGCCCACGCGGCGGCGGAGGCGGGCGATGTGGGATGGCGCGAGCTTCGCGACATCCCAGCCGGAGACCAGCACTTGCCCCTTGGCGGGGACTTCATCTCGGTAGAGAAGCTTGAGGAGCGTGGACTTGCCGTGTCCGGTGGGGCCGACCAGGAAGACGAACTCGCCCTTGTCGACGACGAGGTTTACGTCGGACAGTGCTGTGGCGCCGTTCGGGTAGATGACGGTGACGTCCTTGATCTCGACCGAGGCGGGCATGACAGCGGATTATAGCCCAGGAAGACGAAGAAAGGCAAATGGGGGGTGTGACCGCAAACACCGGGTCCGGTAGCAGCGACATTCCCTTCGACTTCGCTCAGGGCAGGCCTGTCGCGATTCCATCGGCACAGGAATGTGCCTCCTACGCTCGGTTGCCGTCCAGCCACCCACACAAAACGGTCACACCGCAATCGCGCGACGAGTTGCGCCTGGGAGTGCCGGAAGCTATAATCCCCTGAGATGGGCGGCGCGGGCGGCCAGCGACGCGACGCCCAGGGCTCAGAGGGGGGATCACCCGGGGGGCCGCGCCGACCACCGCTCGCCCGCTACGGCGCGCTCCAGATGAACTCGCCCTTCTCGTCCAAGAGCGCGATGCTTGCCCTGTCAGTCTCGTCATCCATGACTAGTATTGCGCGGACCTCCACCGCCTCGAACGCCTTTTCGGCCGCCTCCCAGACCTCCTGATCGTTGCCCTTGCCCCCCGCGAGCGTCTCCGATAGCGGCACCATCCTCCCGCTCAGCAGTTGCACCGACGTAATGCCAGCGGCGACTGTCATTTGGATGCGCGGGGTCTCCCGCTGGTCGGCGAGAGTCAGGCAAGCCGGCCCCATGTCAGACACTCCCATGCCAGCCCGGACCTTTCCGTTCTCATCACAGAGGGCCAGTGATACGCCCCCGCCCGCAAGCTCGGTTAGGCCCAACTCCGCCCGAACCACGCCCTTTTCGTCGACCACCTCAAACCGCTTCGCCGTCAGCGTACGTGGCTCGTCCGATGTCCCGCGCCATGCCTTGAATGCAGACCACGCGACCGCGACAACTACCAGTAGGCCGACGATCTTCGCCCAGGTTACGACCTCCGACAGGCACGACTTCGAGTCGATGTCGTACCTCTTCGGCTTCCCGCTTTCTCCTGCGTCACTCATCTCCCTCGCCTCCTCGCCCTTGCCCGGGCGCACCAAACATCGTCGCGGTGAACATCAGAAAAGGCATAGACTCCGTAGGGCAGGAGCGTGCTCCTGCCAGAGAACATGGCACAAGCAAGCTTGTGCCCTACGGGAGGGACTTGCCTCCCTTCATTCTTGATCGCGAACAGGTTTAGAGTAGGGGAGCAGCAGCGCGGTAACTCAGCGGGGACGCCCCTCTGCCCGGCAAGTTCGCCAGCTAGCCCCCGCTTCCTCTCGCTACCTCCGTACCAACACCGGCAACTTCATTTCTACCGCCAGCGGGATAGCCGTACTATCAGGGGGTCCGCCATCCCGCCGAAGAAAGGCAAATGCTGCGTGAAGTTGCGGACGGCAGGCCGATGGGCTATAATCCGCGGGCTGGCGCGAGGGCTGCCTGGGGGCGGGGGAAGAGGTCTCATCGCCGGAGTGAGAAGCCTGCTACCAGGACGAAGGACTCTTTCTCTCCGCGGAGCGCTGGCGCTGTGCGCGCTCTCCGGGGCGCTGCTGGCGCTGTGCTTCCCCCCGGTGGGTCTCTGGCCGCTGGCCTGGGTGGCGCTGGTTCCGTGGCTGGCGGCGCTGTGGCTGGCGGGGCGATGGGGGGCACTGCTGGGGAGCTGGGTGGGGGGCTTCCTGTTCTTCGGGTGTCTGCTCTACTGGCTGAACCTCTTCGGCGCCTCGGTGTGGTTCCTCGCTTGCTTTGTGCTGAGTGTTTCGCTGGTGGTGTGGGGCGCAGCCGTGCGGTGGACGGGGCGACTGACGCCGGGCGCGCGCATTGCCGCGGCGGCCGCCCTATGGTGCGGGGTCGAGTGGGCGCGGGGTCTGGGGCAGTTCGGGTTCACGTGGGGGTGGTTGGGCTACAGTCAGAGCCCGGCCGAGTTCGTGCTTCCGGTCGCGCGGGCAGCGGGGACGTTGGGCATCTCGTTTCTGGTCGTGCTGGTGAATGCCGCGCTGACCGACCTGCTGGTGGGAGCGGGCGAGGGGCCGTCGCGGGTCCGCCGACTGGTGCGGGGGGCGGTGGTGGCGGGCGTGGTGGCGCTGTGCCTGCTGGGCGCGGGGCGATGGGCGGCGCGCCAGGGCGGCCCGCGCGGTGCTGGGGTCCGGGTGGCGGTGATCCAGGGCAGCGCGCACGGTCCGCTGCGGTCGGAGGAGGTGAACGTCCCCCTGACGCGGGAGCAGGTGAGGCGGACCATGGAGACCTACGAGACCTTGACCGAGCGAGCGGCGGAGGGGCGGCCGGCGCTGATTGTGTGGCCGGAGAGTGTGCTGGTCGGGGCGCCGGAGGAGGATCCGATGGTGGCCGAATGGGTGGCACGGGCGGCGGGCGGAGCGAATGCCTGGCTGGTCGCGGGCGGGCCGTACCACGATGAGGCGGGGAGCATCTACAACTCGGCCTATCTGTACGCGCCGACCGGGAACCTGGTCGCGCGGTACGACAAGGTGCAGCTCGTACCGTTCGGGGAGTACGTGCCGTGGCGCGAGTGGCTGCCGTGGGTGGAGCGCTATCATGTGCGGGAGGTCGATTTCGCGGCGGCCCCGGTCCACCGGCTGCTCCAGGCGGGGACCATGACGCTGGGGCCGATGATCTGCTTCGAGTCGAGCTTTCCGCAGATCGGGTGGCATCTGGTACGGCGGGGCGCGCAGGTGCTGGTGGTCATCACCAACGATGCCTGGTTTGGCCACACGGCGGCCGCGGCGCAGCATCGCCAGATCGCCGTGCTGCGGGCGGTGGAGACGAACCGTTGGGTGGTCCGCGGAGCGAGCACGGGCATCTCGTCGATCATCCGGCCGGATGGGAAGATCGTGGCGGAGGCGGGGCTCTATGAGAGCGACGTGCTGTCGGCGGAGATCAGGCTGGCCGCGGCGGAGCCGGGGGAGAGGCTCACTGCTCCGCTCTTCTGCTGGGCGATCTTCTATCTGGCGATTGCCTTGGCGATTGCGCCGGCGGCTGTTCCGGCGGGAGGGCGTCGGGATCGCGCAGCTCGGCGCCGGGGCGGCCCGCGGCCGCCCGCGCGAGCAGCTCCTCGATAATGGGGATGTGCCAGAAGTAGCCGGACTCGGCGATCTGGTATTCGATGAGTACGCGGTCGCGCTCGACGCGCAGCCGGCCGCGGAACTCGGGCTCAGGGGTGCGAATGCCCCGAATGTGGACGGGCCGGTCGAGCGCGCGGGAGAGCGCCTTGCGCTTCTGCTCCAGACGAGGCGGCAGCGGCTCCATATGTGGTTAGTTGTGTCCCCGGCGGCGCGGTCCTCTTGTGCGCTGCTGGCGACTGTGCTAGAATACGGCGTTGAAGGGGTGTCGGGAGGACTGAGAACTCATGCAGATGGTATTTCAAGGACTTCAGCTGGTCGTGGCGCTGGCGCTGATCGTGCTGACTGCAGTGACGACGACGAAGAGCGAGCAGTCGGGCAGCGGGGGCATGGGCTGGGGCACGATCGGTGGGAAGAGCTCGTCGAGCATAGCGGGCCTCGAGGATCAACTCAGCCGCGTTACGATGTATGTCGCGGTGGCGTTTCTGGTCGTGTCGATGATCGTTGCCGTGCTCAACGCACGTGCCTAGTGGACCTGGGGCCCAGGTGGCGGAATTGGCAGACGCGCTGGCTTGAGGGGCCAGTGGCCGCGAGGCCGTGCTGGTTCAAATCCAGTCCTGGGCACCATGAGGTCCCTGTGAGACCGTGAGGACCGACCGCCGGCCGAAGTCGAGCGGTCGGTTTGTCGCGCCGAGGGATTGCGGCCGCACGGGAGAGCGACGTACAGCAGGAGGCTGGACCGATGCGTGTGTTCATCACGACCGATCTGGAGGGTGTGGGAGGGGTTCTGCTGGACAGCCAGGTAGGGGGTGATTCGCCGGAGTACCTGCGGGCCCGACACCTGCTGACCGAGGAGGTCAACGCGGCCGTGGAGGGCGCGCTGAGCGGCGGAGCGACCGAGATACTGGTGGACGACGGACACTCTACGGGCTTCAACCTCATCTACGAGGAGCTGCATTCGGGGGCCCGTTATGTGATGGGGAGCCCGCGGCCGGACTGGCTGAGCGGGCTGTCGGAAGGCTTCGAGGCGACGTTCTTCATCGGGTGTCACGCAATGGCGGGCACGCTGGGGGCGGTGCGGGACCACACAATGTCGTCGGCCGCCTGGCACAATCTATGGGTGAACGGCCGGCAGATGGGGGAGATCGGGCTGTGGGCGGCGGTGGCCGGCCACTGTGGTGTTCCATGCGTGCTCATGAGCGGATGCGCGAAGGCTGCTGAGGAAGCGGAGGGGCTGGTCGCGGGGATCGAGACGGTGGTGACAAAGCAGGCGCTGTCTCGCACTGCGGCGACGCTCGTGCCCGCGAAGAAGGTGCGCTCGATGATCGGAGAGGGGGCGAAGGCGGCGCTCGCGAAGGCGGGTAGCATCACTCCCTTGCAGGTGGAGAAACCCGTGGAGCTGCGAGTGGAGTTCAACAATACGGGGCAGGCGGATCGGGTCTCGATGATCCCTGGCAGGGAGCGTCTGGATGCCCGCACGATTGCGTTCCGAGCGGCGAGCATTGTCGAGGCGATGCGCCTGCTGTAAGGGAGGTGCGCACGACCGGTTTTGGAAAAACGCAGCTTACGTGGTACACTTCCTGTGGTGACAGTGTGGGGTGATCTTGGGGGGCACGGTGGAGGGAGATGCGGTGAAGCACTCTGTCAGTGCGCCGGCGGCCGTCGTCGTCCTGGTGCTTGCGCTGTTGGGATTCATGGTCGCCTTCAACCGCGCGCGGCTGGCGCCGGCGCACGAACACCCGACAACGCTCCCCTGGTCGCCGCCGATTGAGGCACAAGAGCTGAATCGGCTGCGACAGGGGCTACTGCCGCTTGGCGTCCGGGTCGTCATGCCGCCGCTGGCGGGGGATCGCTTCAAGGGCGTGCGGGTGGCAATGGTGGCCGCGGGAAGCCCCGCCGCGAAGGGCGGCCTGATGCCGGGGGATCTTATGTTGAGGTTCAACGGGAGAGAGACGGTACATCCCTTCGCGCTGACGGCACTGCTGGAGAAGGTATCGCCGGAGGAGACGTGTGAGGTAGTCGTTGTGCGGGCCGGGGAGGAGCGGAAACTGGAAATCACAGGGGTAAAGCCTCTGCCGCTGGAAGAGCGAATTGGGTAGCGCGCGAGGGGGCCGGCGGGGGAGGTCCAGGAGGTTGGGAAGATGAGAGAGAGTGGGCAGCGGCAGGACGTGGCGTTTCTGGCGCTTGCAGTGGCCGTGTTGGCGGTGGCGGTGGCGCTGTTCGTGGGCATGAGGTCGATCCCGAAGAAGCCGGAGCCGCCGGCGCCGGAGGAGGCCGAACCGGCGGCGCCTGCGGAGCCCGTCGAGGAGCCGGAGGAGAAGGCCAGTGGGCGCGATCCGTTCCGGGCGCAGGGCACGGAGGGGGCGCCGGAGCCGATGCAGCCGAAGACTGCACTGAAGCTGGTCGGTATCGTGACCGGAGCGGGCACCGAGCCGACGGCGGTGATACACGCCGGCAAGCGGCACTACTTCGCGAAGGTCGGCGGGCGCGCGGCAGGCTACACGGTGGAAAGCATCGGCTCGAACAGTGCGGTGCTGGCGAGGGACGGGAATCGGCTGACACTGGTGCTGCGGCAGCCGCAGCCCGAGGAGTAGGGGGCACAACAGGACGCTCACAGCGAGGGATAGCCAATGAAACGAGAGCCGGAATTCTCGGTGGTGTATGCGAACCTGGCAAAGATCACGCACGTTGCGCTGGAGTTCCTCATGGACTTCAAGCGCCTGGGGCCGGAGAACCGCGACGTGGAGTCGGCGCCGACGCTGATGCGGGTCGTGCTGCATCCGGTGATCGCGAAGGCGCTGCGAAACGCGCTGGTCGAGAACGTGCGGCGGTACGAAGAGAAGTTCGGCGAGATTCCAGCACCACCGAAGGGGACGGGGCCTGTGGTGCACTGAGCCCGGCACAGGTGCGGAGAGCGAGGGGCCGATGAGTGTCGAGAGGCAGGAAGAGCGGCGGCGCAAGCGGCGGTGCCCAAGCTGCGGAGGCGCGAGCATGATTCGGGGCTGCCGCGTGCCGGGCGTGCAGCTTCAGATCGTGAGAGACGACGGAGAGCGGCTGGGCGGGCAGATAGCGCTCTATTCGGATGTGTGCGTAGACTGCGGCCTGACGAGCTTCTACGCGCGTCGGGGCGAGGTCGCAACGCAGATCGAGCAGGTGGCGGGGGAAGAGGAGGACGGGGGACTGCAATGAAGCCGGGCATTCGGTCGTGGACGATGCTGCTGGTTGCGGGGATTCTATTCGTGAGCGGGCTGTTCTGGGTGCGCGCCAATCCGCCGGCTGACAAAGATCCGCTGATGGAGGCGCGAGACGGCCTGGCCAAGGCTTTCGGCCTCGAGGTGGCGCTCAAGGCCGGACGGGAGGGTGGACTCCTGGTCGAGGGGGTGCGGCCGGGCAGCCCGGCGGAACGTGCGGGGATACAGGTTGGGGACCGAGTGGTGGCCTGCGGCGACAGGTCGGTGTGGCACGTCTACCAGCTCGCAGAGTTCATCTCGGAGGACGTGAGGGCAGGCCCTGCTGTGTCGCTGCTGGTGCAGCGTGACGACAAGTACTGGCCCGCCGTGTTCGGAGCGCGTCCGCGGGCGATGCGCGACGGGCGCGCACGGAGGTTTGCGCAGTTGGCAGGCGCGCCTGTGACATGATGACGCAGGCGACCTTGGTGTACACGCCGAGGTTCAACGATTACGATTTCGGGCCCGGTCATCCCCTCAAGCCGATTCGGGTAGTGCGCACGCACGAGCTGCTTCGCGCGTGCGGCCTCTTGGAGCCGGCATCGGTCTCCGTCGCGAAGCCCTCTGCCGCCGACGAAGATACCATCTCGCTGGTGCACACACGAGAGTACATAGCGGCTGTCCGCGCGCCGAGTGAGGGGCGCTCGATGCGCCGTCCGCTCGAGTTCGGACTGGGGACGATCGACAACCCAATCGTGGACGGGCTCTATGAGGGCGGCGCGATCATTGTGGGGGCATCGGTGTTGGCGGCCGATCTCGTGATCGACGGTCAGGCAGAGGTCGCGTTCAACCCGGGGGGTGGGCTCCACCATGCGCACCGCGCCAGGGCGGCGGGGTTCTGTGTCTTCAACGATTGTGCCGTGGCGATCGCACACGCACTGCGGCGGTGTGGGGAGGGGACCAAGTGTGCCTATATCGACATCGACGCTCATCACGGGGATGGCGTGCAAGAGGCGTTCTACGACCGGCACGATGTGCTGACGATCTCGCTCCATGAGAGCGGGCGCTATCTGTTTCCCGGGAGCGGCGCCGTGTCGGAGATCGGGGAGGGAGAAGGGGAGGGGTTCTCGGTGAACGTCCCCCTCTCGCCGTATACCCACGACGAGATCTACCTGTGGGCGTTTCGCGAGGTGGTGGTGCCGCTGCTGGAGGCCTTCGAGCCCGACTTCGTTTTCACGCAGCTCGGCGTGGACACGCACCACAAGGACCCGCTGACCCACATGGCGTGCACCACTCGCGGCTACATGAGTGTGGTCGAGGAGGTTGCGCAGCGGGCGCCGCGTTGGATCGCCTTTGGGGGCGGGGGCTATGACGTGACGACGGTGCCGCGCGCGTGGGCGCTGGCCTTCGCGCGAATGGCCGGGCTGGAGGCGCCCGAGCACATCCCCGAGTCGGAGGCGGAGCACTACGGCCCCGGCGAAAGGCCGATTCCTCTGCACGATGCAGAGACGCCGTCGATGGATGAAGACTGGGCGCGCGTCGCTCGGGAGTCCGCTGAGGAGTCGGTGAAGGAGATCAGGGAGCGGGTGTTTCCGATCCACGGGCTGGGGGGCGAGGGCTAGGCTGCGAGGCACGCCGCGTCAGGCCTGCGTTGACGCCGGCCGGCGGCACCGGGTATACTTGTGATGTCGGCCGGCGCGGTGCGCGAGGCCGGCGAACGGCGGCCGCGGTTGGGCGGCGCCGTTTCTTTTGGCAAGGGAGTGTGCGGTGGGCCGGGCGCACTACATCTTCTTCGACGTGGACGATACGCTCATCGAATGGGTGAATAAGTGGGATGATGCGTTCGTGGAGGCGGCGCGGTCAGTGGGCGTGGAAGCGGATGCGGAGCGCGCCCTGAAGGCCCTGGAACGCGCAACGGCAACGCTCTACGAGGAGTGTGTCCAGGAGCACCACGCGGGGGGCGACCTGAAGGCGTTCTGGCTGGACTACGATTCCCGCGTGCTCGAGATGCTGGGTGCGGGAGAGCGGTCGCGGGAGGCGGCCGCTCGGGTGGGGGAGCTGCTGACGCAGCCGGATGCGATGCGGCTGTATTCAGAAGTGCCGGAGGTGCTCGAGTCGCTGTCTGCGGGCGGTGCGCGGCTGGGGATCGTGACGGCGCGGCCGCAGGCGGCCCCGGATCTGGAAAGGCTGGGCGTTGCTGGGTACTTCGATCCGATCCTGGATGCGTTCTCGGTGGGGAGCGCGAAGGCGGAAGGGCGGATGTTTCGAATGGCGGCCGAGGCGGCCGGGGAGAGCGGGCGGGTGGGATGGCATGTGGGCGATAAGTACGGCAGCGATGTTGTGGGCGCGCGGGCGGCGGGCCTGCGCCCGGTGTTGGTCGACCGCTGCGGAGCACACCCGGACGCCGACTGTGCTCGCATCGAGGACCTCCGCGAGCTGCTGGAGGTCATAGCGAGCGCGCTTGAGGAGGATGGCCCGTGACGCACCGAGAGCGCTGGCTGCGGACGATGCACTTCGAGCCCGTGGAC
>Ga0180437_10011747_pt1 | contig 10453 bp, 8 predicted proteins | sample SS_ome_4_FD_132410 | JGI IMG/M metagenome (GOLD analysis project Ga0180437, IMG submission 132410) | Hypersaline lake sediment archaeal communities from the Salton Sea, California, USA - SS_3_D_1 metaG | ecosystem: Environmental > Aquatic > Non-marine Saline and Alkaline > Hypersaline > Sediment... | reverse complement strand
TGTCCACTGCGTCGTGGTAGACCACCGTCCCTTCGCGGGCGATGCCGGCGATCTCCAGGTGATGAGGGTTCCCGGCCTGCAGTTCTCCCATCAGGAGCTGCATGTCCGAGACTGCTTCCAGGTCGAGGGCAAGAAGCAAACGTATGGGCCCGCTCTGAGTGTCCTAATTTGAAGTGGGACGTTTGTACCATGGCCTCCTTACCCCCGCTTCTGCTCTTGCTCTTATACGCTACGCGCACATTGGGTGAGTGGATGATACACGCCTGCTAATTGCCGTTGAACGTCTTCTTCTTCCCTCTCACTCATCTGGGATGTCCAAATGTCTAGGGACCTGGTCGTGCTTGACGTGACAGTAAGTCTGGGGCAATCGCCAGAGTCCCAGCAAGGTCCCTGAAGCGGGGATAGCACATCGAGAATGGCTGCTTGGTGGGGCGTATTGCCGCGGTATCGCGACGAAACCTTGCGCCAATGGGAAGTCAGAACATTCTTGCGATTGACCTGCGTGTCAGTCGAATTCCTGACATTCGGTCATAAATGGCTTATCGGCGCAAATCGTGGGACACAGCACCCCCAAAACAGGCCGAAAACCGGGTTCTGATGGGGCAAACTGCCTACCTCTGCCGGGAAAACTGTCTCTCCAATAGGGCGCTAGGAATTATGACCGAATTCCAACCGAATTCCTCTTGACAGCTTTGAGAGGATGTGGTATAATGATTTCATCTAGAGAAATCATATTTCTCTCAGCGAAACACGCGAATTCCACTACTCGTTGCAGTCACAGCTCGCCAAACGCTGTCTGCACTTTCGTCCACCGTCAGCAAACTGATATGCGTCCAGCAAGGATTTAGAACAGTGACACGGTCAGGACAAACATCTGGACAGTCCCAGTACTTTGTGGAGACGCTGGCTCGGGGCCTGGCTGTCCTTGCCGTGTTCTCTGAGCAGAACAAAGCTCTGAGTCTCGCTGAGATATCCCGGATGACAGGGCTTAACAAGAGCAGTGTTTTCCGACTGTTGGCTACGCTCGAGATCCTGGGCTATGTGCACCAAGACGAGCAAACCAAGAAGTACCAACCTACCCCTCGAGTTCTGGACCTAGGATGTGCAGCTCTAGATGGGATGGCGCTGGGGCGCATAGCCTTGCCTCATATGCACGAGCTGTCTCGAAAGCATCAGGAGAGCGTCAGTCTGGCCACGTTGGTTGACCACGAGATTGTGTATTTGGAGCGCATCGAGACGACCCAGCTTCTTAATGTCACCCTTGCCGTGGGCTCTCATCTTCCTGCTTACTGTACTTCCATGGGAAAGGTATTGCTGGCATATCAATCCCGAGCCGAGCTCGATCGAATTCTCCAGCTTATTGATCTTGTGCCTCGAGGTCCCAACACAGCACTCACTGTTGATGCACTGCTCCAAGAACTGGAACTCACTCGACAGCGAGGTTACTCCATCAACGACCAAGAGCTGGCTGCAGGGGTGCGGTCCACGGCTGCTCCCATCAGAACACACACCGGCGAAGTCATCGCTGCCGTAAACGTTGCTGTTCCTTCGGCGCGGGTGTCTCTGGAGGAGTTGAGGGCTGTTTTCGCCCCCGATGTGGTGGCGACGGCTGAGGTGATCTCTGCCGACTGGGCAAAGGTCAGTCCGCGAAGTGGCCAAGGCTTGGGCCCTAGAGTAGCTACGGTTCGCCCTTGATGACCACATAGCATAGGTCTTGGACGAACAGGGCAAAACGACAGAGCGTCGGCCGTCTGGACGTCGCAATCGCATATATGGTTGGACAAGGAGGTGTCTATGGGAGTATTTTACGTAAGCTAAGTCAGTAGACAGGCTGTTCGTTCAAGTGGATTACCCGAAACCTAAAGGAGGATACCAGTGAAAGTGAAAAGGATAGCTCGCAGGATACTTCGGTTTGCGATCGGTGTTGTTCTCATCACCACCACAGCTGCCTGTGCCGCACCCACGCCAGAGGTGGTTCAGGAGTTGGTTGAAGTCGAGGTCACCCGTATGGTGGCCGGTACACCGGAGATCGTCGTTGTCACTGCCACGCCAGGACCCGAACCGACACCGGTGCCCGAGGAGGGTCCCAAGGTTGTAAAGGTTGGCTTAGTTATGGCCCTCACAGGCGATTCGGCTATGTGGGGGTGGTCCAACTACGCCGCCGCCAAGCTCCGCGCAGAAGAGATCAATGCGGCGCAAGATGAATACGAGATCCAGATCATAGCGGAGGACGACGCCAGCAATTGTGATCAGTCTGTCAGCGGAGCGCTGAAGCTCATCACGGAAGACAAAGTCGATGTGCTGGAGGGAACGGTCAATAGCAGTTGCACGCTGTTGATAGTGCCAGTAACCGCGGAATACAAGGTCCCGCATCTTACCACTTCTGTTGGTACCGCTATTACTCGTCAGGGCAGCAACTACATTTTCAGAATTCAGACCCCTATCGAATGGTCGACTGAGCAGCTGGTCGAGTATGTAGTGGAAGACATGGGTCTCACAAAGATCGCTGTCCTGTACTCGAATGACGAGTATGGTAAGTCGGGCGCCGAGGGCGTGAAGGCAGCACTGGAGAGGCGGGGACTGGAACCTGCGGCGTATGAGACCTACGTAACAACGGATAAGGACTTCACAGGACAGTTGAGCATTGTGCAGCAGGCTGGCGCAGATGCAGTCTGCCACATCGGCAGCATTGTTGCAGGAGCTCTCACAGTCAGACAAATGCGAGACTTGGGGATGGATCAGCAGTTCTTAGCCCCTGTAGGCTATGGATATGCCGAGTTTCCTGAACTGGCAGGGGATGCCGCTAATGGAACCGTGTTTGTTGAGCCGTTCTACCCATTGCTGGATGACCCCAACGTTAAGCCATTCCGTGAGGCTTTTGTCCGAGAGTATCAACGAGAGCCTAACACCAATGCTGCTATGACCTACGATAGCATTGGTATGATCTACGAGGCGGTCAGCCAAGCTGGCAGAGTCGATAGGGAGGTCATACGCGAGTACCTGGCTGGACTCACACCAGAAGACCCCTACACTGGTGTGATGGGCGATATCTACTTCGATGAGAAGGGAGATCCTCTCGTTTCTATGGTGAAGTTGATGTGGCAGGACGCTGAGGCGGTATTCCTAAAGCGCTAGTGTCTCATTGGGCTCCCCGAATGCGGAATGTAGGTGTTCTGCGAGGGCCGTTGGGCGCCCTCCAACGGCCCTCGCTAGTTAGGTCGTAGCGGTTCAAGATGTGCAATCGTCATTACTTCCGACTGCTTTCCGGCTGTTTCTTTCTACGCTGGATCTGGCCTGCACTACCGTAACGAGGGGATCCCCTTCGTCAGCCGAGCGGACTTTGCGCCACGTGTGACCAGATCAATAGGTTGCTACCAGCTTCTATACTAACACAGGCAAGGGAAACGAATGATGGACATAACAAGGGTCGCACAGCTCATTGTGGGTGGTCTGACCATCGGTTGCGTATATGGTCTAGTTGGGTTAGCGTTCGCAGTAATGCTTAGAGCCACCGATCTGTTGAACTTCGCACAGGGTGAGCTGGTTATGCTCGGGGCGCTGGTAGGCTACACGCTGTTGGCCGTGTTGAAGGTCCCCTTTTTTGTGGCCTTCGTGGTGGCTTCTGTACTTGTGGGCCTGTTTGGCATCTTTATGGAGAGATTCATCATACGGCCCATTCTGACCAAGAGATCACCACTCCTGGTGCTACTGATCGCCACGGTAGGATTGAGCCTCACTATGCAGGCTCTTGGGATTGTCGTATGGGGTGCTGAACCAATGAGTTACCCTGAGATGGGCGAGCCACTTAAGCTTGCTGGCATCGTGATTCGTCCTGAGCACTTATGGGTACTAGGGTTAGCCCTAGTGACCGTGTTGGGCTTTCACTTCTTCCTTCATCGGACCATGACAGGGATTTCATGGCGTGCGTGTGCTCTCGATCCAGATACGGCGGCACTGATGGGAGTCAGTAGGAAACGAAATGTAGCGCTGACTTTCGTGATCAGTTCTGGTCTGGGTGGGGGAGCAGGTGTGCTTCTGGCACCTATGTACTTCGCTTCGTTCAACCTGGGGGGGAGTATCATCATCAAGTCGTTCGCGGCCGTGGGTCTCGGAGGCTTCAGTTTGATAGGCAGTATTGTCGGAGGCTTGGCAGTAGGCGTCACAGAGACTCTGGCTGCTGGCCTTTTGACATCGGAGTACAAGGAAGTAATCACCTACGGGATTCTCGTCATAGTCCTACTGTTGTTCTTTAGGTCTAAGAGACCAGAAGGGCGATCTGTAGCCGAGGCCCCTAAGACTACTTTAGTGTCACCATTGCAGATGGGTACAGGCCGGTTTAGCTTCTGGCTTCGTATGACCGTTCTGTTTTTGGCTGTGGCAGCATGGCTTCTGGTGCCATTTGTAGCTAGAACCTATGCTCTTCACATCCTCATTCTGGCTTGCATCTATGCTATCTCTGTGCTCGGATTGCAGTTGATCATCGGTTACACTGGTCAATTCTCATTTGCACAGATAGCGTTTTTTGGGATTGGTGCCTATACTTCGACTCTACTTACGATGAAACTGGGGTTACCATTTCCGGTAGCCCTCCTTTTTGCTGGGGTGGTAGCCGGCACTATCAGTTGTTTGTTTGTGCCCATCCTGCGTCTAGGAGGACACTACTTGGCCGTTGCAACCATCGCGGTGCAGGAGATTATCGTGATTTTCATGACAGAGTGGGAATCGATAACCAACGGCGCTTATGGCATCATGAACATCCCCGACCCCCAAATAGGTCCTCTGAGCATTGACAATAACACTAGCTACTACTTCCTGACAACGATTGTCTTACTGTTGGTGTTTCTGTTCGTGCGGCTTCTATCGAGGTCGTCATTTGGACGCGAATTAATGGCCATACGCGAGAACGAGCTGGCAGCAAGCAGCGTAGGCATAAACCTGGTTCAACGCAAAGCACAGGCCTTTGTGATAGGAACAGCTTGTGCAGGAATAGGCGGGGCACTCTATGCGCATTTCATGGGGTTTATCAATCCTGAACAGTTCCTGGGAATTCGCTCATTGTCGCAAATCGTCATGTGCGTAATTGGTGGACTTGGCAGTCTTGTGGGAGGACCACTAGGTGCCATACTAGTGATAGCGCTTCCTGAGTTCCTGCGTATGTTGCAGGAATATCGAATGGTAATGTATGGTCTTCTGGTCTGCGGGTTCATGCTGTGGCTTCCTGGGGGAATGATGGAACTGTTCACTAGAGCATGGAACAGGTGGATCTTCAGGGCTATCCAATCCCTGTGGTCGTTCGTAGCTGTAGTAAGAGTCCGGCCCGATCGGGAAGAGTGACAGCGCGCGGGTGCATACCGTATTAGTGTACTGGTATGGAGCAAACAATCGAGCAATCTTGACGTTATGTGAAGACAAGAGCTCTTGAAATCTTTCTTGGGGGTTTTCCATGCCTTTGCTCGCTGTGGTGCAATTGACGAAAAGATTCGGTGGTCTTACAGCAGTTGACAGTGTCGACCTGCAAATCGAGCCAGGGGAGCTGAAAGGACTCATAGGGCCCAACGGATCGGGCAAGACCACCCTGTTCAATGTAATCAACGGGCTTTACAAACCTGACCACGGTGAGGTTGAATTCAAGGATAAGAGAATCACAGGTCTCCCTCTCCATGCTATTGCGCAACGGGGAATCGGGCGCACTTTTCAGAACATACAGCTGTGCCACGATATGACCGTCGTAGAAAACGTGATGATAGGGGCACATCGGGGCACCGCCGGAGGATTTGCTGGGCGCCTGCCCCAATTGGTGGAGCTTCGGGAAAGAAAAGATGCTCATCGAGAGAAAGTCCTCGAATGCTTGGATTTTGTGGGCTTGGATGTTCCGGAGGAAACGCTTGCCAGAAACCTCCCCTACGGACACCAGCGGCTGTTGGAGATTGCTCGTGCTCTTGCAGGAGATCCTGATCTAATTCTCCTAGATGAACCTGCGGCGGGACTAAACATCTCCGAACAGCATTCTCTAATACAGTTAGTGAGGAGGATTCAGAAGCGAGGAATCGCCGTGCTTCTGGTAGAGCACAACATGAGGGTAGTCATGGGCGTGTGCAAGGTGATCGCTGTCTTGAACTATGGCAAGAAGATCGTCGAAGGATCACCGGATGAGATCCGGAACAACACTGAGGTCATTGAGGCATACCTTGGACCCGGAATTCAGACAAATCAGTTTCTGTCGGGCGGGACTTGAATGAAAGCGAAATCAAACGCCGCTCGCTAAGAATGCACTTCCTGACAATACAATGTGTCGGGTGCCTCGGTCTACCCGTTTGGTCTTCACCTAGGAAGGGTGGCGTAATCATGGCGGATATTCTGACGATTGACAGTATACATGTTTCCTACGGGCCGGTTGAGGTCCTTCACGATGTATCCATCACTGTGTCCGAGGGCACCATAGTTGCTCTCATAGGGCCGAATGGGGCGGGGAAGACTACGCTGCTTAGAACCATATCTGGACTTAACCATCCATCTCAAGGCTCGATCTTTTTCTCGGGCGAGCGGGTGGACCAATTGGAACCCGAGGCTGTGGTCCGCAGAGGTGTTGCCCACGTCCCAGAAGGACGCAAAGTGTTTGGTAATCTCACTGTGCTGGAGAATCTGCGCATGGGGGGATTCTCCCAGCCGGACAAGAAGGCCGTGGCCACCGAAATCGAGAGAACGTACGAGTTATTTCCCAGACTAAAGGAGCGCCGGAAGCAGTTGGGGGGTACCTTGAGCGGTGGTGAGCAACAGATGTTGGCCGTTGCTAGAGCATTGGTATCACGTCCCAAGCTATTGCTTCTAGACGAGCCGTCGATGGGTCTAGCCCCTTTATTGGTGAATAATGTTGTGGAGACTCTCGTGCAGATCAACCGAGAAGGAGTCACGATCTTGCTCGTTGAGCAAAATGCCCATATGGCTTTATCGATTGCACAGTGGGGCTATATCCTGGAAGAAGGAAGAATTGCTATGGAAGGCACATCTGCTAATCTCTTGAGCAATCAGCAGGTCAAGCGAAGTTATCTAGGAATCTGAAGATCGCTTTCTGTTGCACTTGGCGCAATGATCTCTTTGGAGGATTGTGTAGGTACGAAAGGAGCAGAAAGATATGGGCACAATCGAACAGGACTTTATGGGTTTGCATTTCTCTACGCCTTTCCTGATCGGCTCTGGACCGGCCACAACCACCATCGGTGAGATTTACAAGCATGCCGCTGCCATAGCCGAAAACGGTTGGGGAGGGTTGGTGACGAAAACGATAATGACTGGCTATGGCACGCAGTTCACGCCCCATCTGTGGTCATCGCCTCAATATCGACTGGTCGCGCTCCAGAATTCTGGCCCTGCTCTCAGCGAGTACAATGAAGCGACCATGGAGGCGTTGAGCAGGGATGTTGAAGCAGCCCATCGCGAGGGCTTGGTGCTGATAGCCAGCCTGATCGGACGGACCCTCGAGGAGTGGTCCGAAATGGCTTCGGCAGCTGAATCGGCAGGTGCTGATGCTCTGGAGCTCAACCTCTCCTGTCCATCGCCCAGGAGCACTGTTCAAGGGAGTATGGGGGGAGCACATGTCGGTCAGAGCGTTGACGCCACCTTTGAGGTAGTTAAGGCTGTGGTGAGCAGTACAAGCCTGCCTGTCATGCCCAAGCTGACCTTTCATACTGCCTCGCCCATAGCCGTCGCACGGGCATGTCAGGAAGCCGGTGCACATGCCGTCGCCGGCATCAACACCGTTCGAGGCCTGGTTGGCATAGACATTGAAACCGGAAAGCCTCTGTCCATTGACCTGCTGAACCACGCCTACTATTCCGGCTTGTCCGGTCCGCTGATCAAGCCACTGGCCATCGGTGTCACCGCTGAGATTGCCCGTCAGGTGGATCTGCCTGTCTGCGGAGTAGGTGGCATAGCCAAGTGGCAGGACGTCGTGGAGTTCGTTTTGGCAGGTGCTTCTCTAGTGCAGGTTTGTACTGCGATGATGTGGTACGGTTTTGGATTAGGCAAGAGATTGCGCCGAGGCCTAGAGCGGTACTTGGAGGAGCACGGATATTCCTCTATCGGTGACTTCAAGGGCAAAGCCCTCCAATACATCACCAGTGAGATACCCGATTCGTATCCTCAAGATAGGGTTGTATCCATCGATCCTGACAAGTGCACTATGTGCCGACTATGTGCTACTGCCTGTCAGGACGGAGCCTATGGCGCCCTGAGCATCGCCAATGGATTTATCCAAGTGGATACCAGTAAATGCCGTATCTGCGGCCTGTGTATGGTTGTTTGCAAGCCAGAGGCCATCAGTATCACAGAGATGCCCTGAGCTTGTTTCGACGCTACGGTATCAGGCATTGAGGGCATAGAGGTCAACTGAGAGTACTTAAATTCAGGGAGGTGTCCATGTAGCGAATAACCAGTTCTTGCACAAGTGTCTTGCAGGTTCAGACTTCCAGTAACAAGTAAGATAAGAGAAGGAGGCAAACGATGAAGAACCTTGAAGGAAGAGATGTTCTCACTCTGGCTGATTTCACAGCAGAGGAAATCCTCACATTCCTCGACAACGCCGATCAACTGAAGATGAAGCTGTATCGCCGCGAGCCCCATAAATTATTGAGTGAAAAGACACTGGCTATGATTTTCGCGGCTACTTCCACTCGCACCAGGGTCTCTTTCGAAACTGCGATGACCCAATTGGGAGGCCATGCTCAGTACTTGTCGGTGCCCACGATGCAAGCCGCTCGTGGCGAGACTATCAAGGAAACCGCACAGGTTCTTAGCCGTTACGTAGATGGCGTTATGATCCGGCATTACGAGTGGAGACACGAGGGGATTGTCGAGTTTGCGGAATGGGCTACTGTACCCGTCATCTCCAGCGCCAGTTGGCGGGCCCATCCCTGCCAAGGTTTGGCCGATCTCCAGACTATCCGAGAGAAGAAAGGGGGCTTGAGAGGGGTAAAGCTAGCCATCTGCTGGGCCTGTTGCACCAGTCGCAACAAGCCGCCTAGCTATATACTTGACACTTTGTTTGCTGGAGCGCGACTGGGAATGGAAATCGTATTGGCGTATCCTGAGGGGTACGACCCATACGAAGAAGATGTTATGCAGAAAGCCAAGGAAGAAGCCGACCTATCTGGCGGTAGCATTGATGTCGTCAGGGACAGATACGACGCAGTAGCCGGAGCTGACGTGATCAACACCAAAGGATGGATCCCAGTGGCTCGTCAGCCTGACGAGACCTTCCCTCACAACGCAAACCCTGAGAAGTACAAAGAGTGGATTGTGGATGCCGATCTGGTGAGGCATGCTAGAGAGGATGTTATCGTGATGCACGCCATGCCCGCCTATCGAGGGGAGGAGTTGACCGATGAGGTTATGGACGGTCCCCATTCAGTGCTGATAGACGAGGCTGAGAATAGACTTCACGCTCAGAAGGGAGTTCTGTCGCTGGTCATGGGCTAAGATCCGGGATACCCCAAGTCTGTAGGACTTCTGGCGAGATCTGATTCCCTCAATCGTATGCAAGGCTCCATATGACTTTTCGCATCAAGATCATCTCGCCCATTCAGGTAGATGAGGCCGACCTTCAACGGCGTCAGGTGCGCTATGGTCGGCAAGTCGGCCCAGATACACAGATCGAGGTGTTCAATCTGGGCAAAGGGCCAAAGGCGTTAAGCACACCTGGTGACGTGCTGTTCTCCGCGTACGCTGTATTTCAGGAGGGAGTTAGGACCCGTCCCGATGATTTCGATGCTATTTTGGTTGATTGCGCCCTTGATCCGGCCATTGACGTCATACAGGAACACTCCGGCCTGCCAACGTTCGGCGCCACGCGCACCACCTTGCCACTCATCCCTTTGGTTGCGCGCAACTTTTCTATCGTCGCCCGGGTGGAGAGGCAGTGCAGGATGCTCGCCGACCTAGTGATACAGTATGGATACGGCGATTACCTCGTCTCAACGCGGGCTCTAGGTATCACCTACCCGCAGGCCAAACAGCCCGACGTCTTCAACGAGGTGATGTGTCGCCAGTTGAGGTGTGTCATCGAACAAGACGGAGCGCGAGCAGTTATGATGGGCTCGACCACCATGGCACTGAGCGACGAAATCGTAGCGGCTGCCGATGGCACGCCACTGTTTCTCCCTGGCATGGTCGCTGTACGGGTGATGGAGATGATGTGGAGTCAAGGGCTACTTGTCCAGCCAGGGGCACTGTAGCGCCCCATCTTGATTCCCGGCAACGTGATGCCGGTTCTCCAGCTCTTGAAACCCTGGGAACAACCTATTAGGACACATGACATCATACACGAAGAACCAGTGTTCAGTGCTGATTGACTGACAAAACTCTGAGCAAGGTGACCGGCACTTAGAATACGGGATAAACAGAGCATTTTCGACGCGAAAAACTGGCCAAACTGAGACCCAAGTGCCGGTCACCTCAC
>Ga0180437_10011746_pt1 | contig 10454 bp, 6 predicted proteins | sample SS_ome_4_FD_132410 | JGI IMG/M metagenome (GOLD analysis project Ga0180437, IMG submission 132410) | Hypersaline lake sediment archaeal communities from the Salton Sea, California, USA - SS_3_D_1 metaG | ecosystem: Environmental > Aquatic > Non-marine Saline and Alkaline > Hypersaline > Sediment... | reverse complement strand
TTTTCATTCATTCATGCAATGTCAGATGTTACTGGATTTGGTCTTGCTGGTCACCTTGCCGAAATGCTTCAAAATTCTGAGTTTTCTGCTTCAATAGACAAGGTACCCTCAATTAAGCTCTCTAAAGAGCTTTCGGAAGACTTAGGATATGCATTTGATGATTGCACGTGCCATGAAACTGCTGGTGGAATGCTAATGTCCGTCGATAAAGAAAATGCAGAAGAACTTTCCAATAATTTAAATAGTAACAAGATTACCAATTGGATCGTTGGCACGGTCGATAAAGCTACGCCCGGAATCGTGAGAATCCATGATGATGCTGAATATATTGAAGTAACTAAAATGTAATGATGTCTGTGAAGTAAGTGTAAACGCTTAAAAGCGGTAGCTTGCCGAGAATTCCGCCTGCCTGAGCGGCGTCAGGAAAACTATTAATTAAACTCTTTTACTTTACCATTAAGGTTATATATGATATCTGTTACTTCTTCTATTACGTTATCAATTAATTCTTCATCATTTTCGACATTAAAAGCCGTAATAGAAAGTTCAACTTCTATAGAAAGACCAATTCTTGGATGAGTTTTAATCCATAATTGAGGGAATCTCTTTTCTATGCGAGAAATATAAGGGGCAATTTGAGATTCCCCAATCCCCGTGAAAATAAATCCCTTTTCCATGAATTTTCCCTTTTTTTCTTTTAATATGGGTAATATAATGTTCTTAAACATGGCCTTCATCTCCATTGGCACTCCGGGTAAGCAAAATATGAGAGTATTTCCCTCTTTGATCTTTATCCCAGGAGCAGTACCTCTTACATTTGGGATGGGTATTGAACCTTTAGGCAATAAAGCCATTTTCTCTCTTTCTGGAGTCATACCTTCTAATTTCAAAATTCCTTGTGTATGTGCATTCTCGTAAGCTTTTTTAATGGAATCATATGCATGTTTATTTAGTTCTAAATCCCTATGTAGTGCCAAACTCACGCCTTTTAATGTCATGTCATCGAATGTTGGTCCTAATCCTCCCGAAGAAATGATCATTTCTGGTTGCCGACTCAAGCAATCCCGCATGACTTGGCAAATTGTTTCAATATCATCGCTCACGATTGTAATTCTCGTTATTTTGTGTCCATACTTGGTAATTCTTTTTGCAAGCCAATTGGAGTTAGTGTCTTTAATTTTACCTATTAAAATTTCATTACCGATAATTAAAAGTTCTACATTCATGATTTTATTCTCATAAGATTCTAATATTGTAAAAAATTTCTCTCAATATCAATTTATCTTATTAATTGCATTTATTCAAGTAAGCAGAAATGACCATTGAAATTGACGACAGTGGCACGGGGGATCTTCTTGGAGATGCATTTATTGGTCTTCGAAGAGTTGAAACGGATAAAATTATTTTTAAAACCATACCAGTTGAAATGTTTAATAAAGATAACTGGAAAAACAAAATACCATTCAAACTAGTTGTTGATTTAGTGAAAGATGGTTTAAAAGAGCTAAACTTCCAAAAAGAGTCAGAAAAAGTTCTCTTGTGTAGAGGCAACATATTTGATCAAGTTAGAGACTATTTTGACGAAATAGGAATTAAATATGAGCCTGCGATTATAGAAGGAAAGTTACAAGACGCAGTTGAAGGAAGGCTTGTCTCGCACCTGCGAAACGATTTAGGGGTAAGATCAAAAAATTTAACAATTAAATCAGGAAAAAAACGATTTTTTGTACTATTTAATTGGCTTTGTCAAGATTTTTTTAAAAGGGAAAAATATGTCAAGTCTGGTTTTAAAAAATGGCAAACCACGTGGAGAGCTCGTGCTATTGAAAGATATGAAAAAAGAAAATAGCCTGTTAATAAATTGAATATGAATTTAACGAAAGAATCTGAAGATTGAATATAATTAAACTGAAAAAACCTTAATTACAATTTAGTAGTAATCTTTAAATTTAAAATATATTTACTAAAAAACATACGGTATATATTTAAAAATTGTTTTTTATGACAGACAAAAAAATAAGGATGATCGGATACTCCGGTCAAAAAAAGAAAGCTTCATTTAGCGGAAAAAAAGCAAGACAAGCTCATATCGCAATTATACTTGGATTAATTTTAATGCCTGCAGGTTTAATGATGACAGGGTTAATTCAATCGCTAATCGATAAAGAGATAGCAGATTTTGTCAAGACTCCTACTCCTAGCGATGAAGGTTATATTGATTTCTTATCTGATGATCGTCCGGACGCAATTCCGTTCTATACTAATTTTTACATGCATAATTTAACTAATCCTAACGCTACTATTCACGGAGCAATGCCAATCTTCGATGAGATTGGTCCTTACTGCTATAGGGTTTATAGTTATAAATACGACGTGAGTTACAACTATGATTTTAGTGAGGTAACATATAAATCATATTCTGATTATGAATATCGGCCAGAATTATCAGGTGATGGTCTAGATCCTGAGACTGATTTGATCGAAAATATCAATCCTGGATTTCTAGGAGTACTCGATTTATTAGGATCAGAAGCAAACTTAGTGAGGGCAATGACTCCGACAGTTCTTCTCCAAGTAAAAGAAATGTTCATAGACATGGTCAATGAGATGCTCCCTGCCGTAATCAGTCTCTTAGCTGCATTTATAGGCGCTACAATTCCTGATGCAGAGGAGATTCTATATTGGGATTGGGCTGAAAATTTATTTCCTCCACTTTATCCTGGTGCAACCGGATTGTTTAAAGATATAGATGATTTCCTCAGGTTATCTATAAAGGAGGGCATGATAGATCCAATGGGAATCGACATTGACGGAATGCAATTAGAGATTACAAAGTTAAACGATCCTGATGGTTCACCAGGTAATGCTTCGGAGAACGATGGTTTTTTACATTGGCCAGATGATTTAAGCATTTCCGCAGTTGCACCTAAGTTAATGTTACCAGAATTAGGATATGATGTATTGGACATTTGTAGCGATTTTTGGGACGAAGAAAATGAAAACTCTCTTTTAGGTATGGACTACTTTGAAAATCCCGTTTGGTGGACTTATGCTGATAAAGACCCTGGATGGATAACAGCACGTGATACTCTATTAAACGAATTTGTAGATAATATAACAATAATCGATTCGATTTGTTCATGGCTCGACGCATCATGTGACCCCGAGCAAAACGGCTGGATTGCAAATATATGCGATTGGCAAATTAAAGAATGGCAAAGCGATATTATAACTACTCGAACAGTTGAGGAATGGCTTTTTACAGGTATAGACGAATTAATAAACAATGTGGATCCAAGCATGGCGAAAGTTGGCATCTTCTTGGATTGTTCGAGCGAATGGGAATCGGATTTCTATGGTGCAACAGCCAGCACGATAAATACGGGTCAAACAAACATTAATGATATCGCCCAATATGTCAAATACGATGGAAAATCAGTAATCACTGAATGGGATCCAGATGTGAACATTAGTGGAACTGCGGGAACTCAATTTGCCCCTGGAATATCAAGAAAGCAAGATCTCGAAATATTCATACCTCAATTCTTGAGACCCTTATCGGTTGAATATAAAGAGGACGTACAGATAAAAGGAGTTGATCTCTACAGATATATCTTTCCCGATGATGCGTTTGTAGTAGGTGAATACGAAGATGATATTGCAGGCCTCGCTAACATGCAGGTAGCTTATGGTGCACCAGTTTATCTTGGACAACCTCATTTCTATGGTACTGATAATTTATGGGAAGAAGTAGGTATAGAAGCACCAAGTGAAGATTTACATCAGTTATATCTCGATGTTGAACCTAATGCTGGTGCTACAATGAACGCTAGGCTGAGAATGGGCATTAACATCAAGGTTGAACCAACTGACTACTGGTCTCAAGAAGTTTATGAAGCAATATATCCTATATTCTGGCTCGAACAAGCTGCAGAAATTCCGGATGATCTTGCTGCAATGTTTAAAGATCTTGTATATTTAGTGCTTGATATTAAAGCATACTTACACGCGGGATTAGTTGGTGGGGGTGCAGCGGCATTAACTATCGGTATAGTAGTTACCACGACCCAAAGACGAAAACGCATGCAAAAGCAACTTGAGAAGTTCGAACTGCAGAAGAAAGAATTCTTTAAATATAAACAAGAACTTCAGAAATACAAAGAATCCAAAATGCTTGTACCAGAGACTGCTGTTAAAAAAAAAAAGCTTGATCAAACGAAATAATTTATTTTTTTTCCTTTTTATAATAAACTGAAAACAATCTAACTCTATTTTAATTCTACATTGCAATTCTTGCAAGTTTTAGCATTAGGTGGATTTCTATCATAACCACAAGCAAAGCATATCAAATTCTTATTAATTTCTTGTTGTTCTGATATTTCCTTATTAAAGGAAGAATCATCTTCATCAGTTAGAATTACCGTTTTATTATCCTTAAAAATATTCATATCCAGTTCTTCATGGGGTGTAATAATTTTAAAATCTTTAGATGCCTTAATTTCCACGATCTCTTCTTGTATATTTTTTAACTCTTCATCAGAATATGTATTGTCATGTTGAGATTTGCGTATATCTTCTGTTTCTTGAACTGTTCGTCCCAATTCTTGGTCGTCAAACTCCTCTTCAATAAACTGCTGTTCTTCAATAATTCTTTCTGGTTCAACTAGATTTACTTTTAATTTTTTTATATGTTCAACTATATTTTCAGTCCGTTTTATTAACATGTTTCTAAAACTACTATCTAAACCACGAGTTTTAGAGTATTTTAAACTCATATCAGATACTTCTAACCAGGCATCAATAGCATTCTTTAAATCACCACGTTGTTCAAGACTTTTTGCTTTAGCGACTTTTATTGCTAATTGTTTGTTGAATAATTCAATGTCCATAAGAATAAAAAATATATTTAGAAATAAAAATAAAATTGTAAATTTAAAGAAAAAATCAAAATTAAAATGGTGATTCACTATTATTTTAATAGAAATAACTATTAATGAATTTGAAAACAGTCATTAATTAAAGAAAATCTAAAATGTCGATAAGACCATTTACTTCTAGCGAAATAGAAAGTCTAAAAGAAGCTATAAAAAAAAATGGCTGGAAAGCTGATAACCGTGTTGAAACACCCTTTAGATATACAATAAATAAGAATAATATTCTTATTTTTACAATGAAATTCCCAATAGAGTTAAAAAATGTACGCTTGAACATTCCATATGAAATTGCCAGTTTTAGAATCTCTATTGTTTTAAAAATATGGCATCTTAACAAGAATACCTCTAAGATAATCATTTATTTACTGAAAGTATTTAAAGAATTGGCAGATCAAGTAGTTTTAGAGCCAAACTTTCCGATAGAGGGAAGAATTCAGAATTTAATGAGTTTATTAAATATTATCATGCCTGATGTCATTAAAGGTGAAAACGAAAGAGCATGGTTGAATCGCATTAGAACATCGCTCATGAACAAAAGAGGACAATATACTGAACAATTCCAACAATTTGATTCTACTAAAGTACTTGCTGTCATCGAAAAACTAAAAGAATCTGGATTAGAACCTACTTTTAATCAACCCTGGGAATTAAAAAAGGGTTTGCCAAAAATCAGGACTTCAGAAACCTTGCTTTTTTCAAATGAAGATGAGAACTTTGACGAGTTTTTCATCATTGAGAAAGGATACATGACATATTTTAAGGATTTGGCATATAATAAATTCTATATTAGATCACTTTTCGAAACTTACAATCCATATTTATTATCTACTTTATTTGAATTTCAAGGAGCTTCTGACTATAATTTCGAGACTTCCATTCAAAATTGGGTAAAAGTATCGAGGTTATTGTTAAATTCGATTATTGAAATAATTAACGAAGGAAATATAAATCAAAACGAATTAATTCGGTTCAAACCTGAAAGAGCATTAAAACTAGAAAATTTTGAAGATAGTGAAAATGTGTTTCCATTTTCAGCGTTATTCTATGAAAGTACCATCGCCAAAGAATTATTTCCAATTCATAACGACCTTTTTGATACACCTCCCGTGAATTACGAAGTAATAGAATCTAGCATCGATTATTACACCAAAGCTGAAGCTTATATTCGAAGATATCAATTTGATGAAGCAACAAAAGTTTTAAATAAAGCATTGAAAATTTTCAATAAAAACCGGCAGAAAAAAGCAGTTCTCTCTGTATTATTATTGCTTAGAAAGATTGCAGTACTTCTAAATCAAGAAGATATTGCTCAAAACTATTTAGAGAACGCCGTAAGCATCATGAAATCAGGAGAAATTCCACTTAAATATATTATTGATGTTCACTACAAGCTAGGAAAAACATGTTTTAAGTTGACAGATTTCACAAAAGCTTTGAATCACTTTAATATCTTGATAACTCTTATAGAAAAAGAAATAGCTTCTTTAAATATGGAAGATATCTTAGAAATGAAAGAAATTCTAATTGAAAATTTGGGAATGGCATATTTATATGTTGGTCTCATAAATCTGGAACAAAATAAAGTTGCTGATTCGAAAAGAAATTTTAAAGAAGCATTTCAAATTGGCAACGAATCCTTAAAGATTAAGTTGAATTTTTTTCTCTATCGCGCAAGAGCATTTAAAAATAAAGGAAACATCTCTCAAGCGTTAAAATTACTGAAAATGGGCTTAAATTCAATAGAACTTGAAGATAAAGAGTCTCTTTATCATGACGTGCAATTAGAATTTTGGATAGAGCTCGCAGATATTTATACTAATCTCCGTAAAAATCGTACTAAAGCCTTTCTTTACTTGGAAAGGATTGGAAATAGAATTTCAAACAAAACTATTCAAGAAATCAAATTTGCTATAAGATGGAACATGATTATGAGCAAATTTTTTGCTATTCTTGAAAAAGATCGAGAGCAAGGTAATTTTTATCTGGAGAAAGCTGAAAAATTAAAAGCTCAATTGCGCAAAATTGGAGTGAGATAACTCTATTAAATTAAATGATTTGAACAAAAATAAAAATAGATAAAAATAAAAAATAAAAAAGAATAGTTAGTGTTTGAATCGCTTCTTTCGTAATACTATCGAAATTCCTATAGCGGCTCCTATAAGAATGAAGATATCAAATCCCGGAATAAGTGGACTTCCTCCAGAAGGCGTTGGAGGGCAGGCACCACAATACATTAATGGGAAGTCGTCTTTACTTCCTGCGTCTCCACCAATTGCATAGGCAGTATCACCAATGTTATCAGCATTAGCGTCAGATCCCGTATAATCGTCCCAGTAATTCCCAAAGATGCCATTATCCCAGTTATTTGTTGAACCATTGTCCCATGCGTGAGCAGTCCCCTTACTAATAAAGCAATTATCGTAAATATCATTCCCACTACAAAATGTTCCAATTAACACGCCATACCGTACATTACTTTGTATTGTGTTTCCCATTACCGTATTATCCTTGCTGCTATCTGCCCCAGTTCTATATATCGCGACGCCGTCTTTTAAGTTAGATGTAATGGTATTTGTAGTGACTTCTGTATTCTCACAATTAATGATGGATATCCCATTCTCAGTATTGTTGTAAATCGAGTTTCCCGTTATATCTGTATTATGACAATCATCTTCTAATCGTATTCCATCGCGTGAGTTGTTATATATTGTATTTCCTGATATCATGGTATTATCGCTATTGGTGTCTAATATTATTCCACCATAAACATTATCAGTTACTTCATTACTTGAGACTGTATTATCATCGCTATTATCTATAATGTATATTCCATAATCACTGGTAATAAGGATATTTAATGAAATGTTGTTGCTATTGCATCGAGTATTCAATCTAATTTGGTAGTTGTTATTGTTTGAGAGGTTATTGCTCAAAATATCATTATTATCGCAATCAATATATAACATGATCCCCCTATCGTTGTTATTTGAGATGTTATTGCCCGAAATCTCGTTATTTTCGCAAGTATTATTTAAAAACACGGCGTTTCCATCATTAAAGTGTACCTCATTTCCCGAGATCGTGTTGCCATCGCAATTATCGTTTAGGAATATTCCATACTCGTCATTATAAGTAATGTTATTATTACTAATAGTATTTCCATTGCTAACACCGCAAGAAGAATACAAATATAATCCATGATGCGTGTTATCATATAGAGTATTTGTGTTAATGTCGTTGTTTTCGCATCGATCGTACAAATAGATGCCGTTATACGAGTTTAAGGATGCGTTATTTCCTATTATATCGTTGTAATCGCTTTCTTCTAAAGCTATTCCAGCTTGAGTGTTAAATTTTACCTTATTATCTGTTATATTATTGGTATCACTGCTATAGAGACTTATTCCATTAAGATTATTTTCTGCTTTATTATTTGAAATGTCGTTGTCATTGCTATTGAAAAGATAAATTCCGCTCTGAGCATTGTAAGATGCATTGTTTCTTTCCATATCGTTATCGCCAGATCCCGAGATATAAAGTCCACTCTGTGCATTGTATGATGCATTATTCTTGATAAGATCATTATTGGAGCTTGAGCCAGTAATAGAAATACCATATCCAGAGTTATATATTGCGTTATTATCTGAAATTGTTCCCTGGTTGCACCCATTATATTGAATCCCGATCGTATTATTATAAACCTCGTTTCCCGTGACATTACAAGCGGCGCTATTGGCTAAATAAATCCCCTCTGCCCCATTAAAGCTTGCATTATTTCCCGATAGACTAATATTATTACAATTAGTTATAAATATTCCCATGTTCGAATTTATCCCTAGGTTATTATTCTTGATCGTATTATCATTACAAAAGAATAAACTCACGGCTCTTGAAGCTTGAAGGATCGTCTGACCGGAAATTGACGACATATTACAGTTTACCAGAATTATTTGACCCGCTCCAGTAATATCTAATCCATTCTGACTACTCCTGTAATATAATGTTTTTCCATTTACAGTGTTAGAAGAATCTATATATACTGTAGAAAAATCATTAAACTGATCATATCCGCCAAAGATTAATCCACAATTGGTCATTTGATTTCCAGAAACAGTAGTATTTTCGCCCCACACTGCGATTCTTGATAAACTTATTCCACTTATCTTGTTATTCTCAATAGTATTTCCAGTAATAGTACAATTTATACTGTCGGTTATTGCTATTCCTGAATTATCATTATTACTCACGTTATTCCCTGAAATTGAGATATTATTACTAAAAATAATAGATATTCCTGTACCTTGATTATATGAGCAATTATTATTGATTATCTGTGCTTTCTGTACAAAATCCAATTCAATTGCAGCATTGTTAGAACTTGCATTATATATCGTACAATTTTGGATTATTAAGTTAACACCCGAATTACTGATAGAGATTCCACTACCCAAATTATTTGCATTTATTGTTAAATTTTCTATATAAATTACACCAGATACATTTCTACACCATGGTTGAGCAACAGCCCATGTCCAGTTATTTGCGCTAGGACCCAAAGCACCACCATCAATAGAAATGGGTTCGGCATCTAGATCAAAATAAGAGGGCACTGGATTGGTAACTTCATCATTCTCATTTTCCATTAGAGGAATTGGAATTGTCGAGTAAAAATATAATAACACCGGCGATAAAATGATTCCTAACGCAATGCAAGATATTAATAAAAACCTTTTTTTAATCACGATTGTAACCTGTTTTTCTTTTTTTTTTAAATTTAAAAAATAATATTGTTTTTATTATTTTAATTTAGCATGGAATTTATATAAATGTAAGTCATGAATATTATGCCTAATTCTAACAGTTATAGATTATAAATCTCATTTTTGTCTAATAGATTTCAAGTAATTCATGTGGAAATAAAAATTAGTGAAGAAGGAGTTTTATGAATAAATGCATTGGAATAGAATAAATTTGTTTAGAAATTCAATACTAAATAAGAAAATAATTATTTTCGTTGATAACTTGCACGTTTAGCTCCAAGAGAATCTGTTTGCCCGCCGTAAACGCCTTTTATCATCCTTTTATTATATAGTTCTCTATATCTCGTTCTTGGTGGCTTTTTCTTGGTTGAATTTACTCCTGTTTTAGGAATTTTTGGGGTTTGTTGTCGTACTTTTCCTGCTTTAGTTAAACTTCCATGACTTCCGGGTATGATTAATCAACTCAATAATGATTTTGATATTTAATAAAAATCATTTCAAACACTTAAATTTTATTATTTTAACATTGTATTCAAACCATAATTGTTTTTAATTAAGATAAGTTCAAATTATATAACAATAAACAGCATGAAATTGAAGATGATTAGAAAACTTGAGTGAAACTAAGCAAAAAACTACGGGATTTGTATGGATTATTATCATTATTGTTATCGTTTTATTTGTTATTTTAGGGATTATATTTCCAGGGTGGGTAATATGGTTATGGATTCCTATTTCTCTCATGATATTGATTGGAATG
>Ga0180437_10011744_pt1 | contig 10455 bp, 17 predicted proteins | sample SS_ome_4_FD_132410 | JGI IMG/M metagenome (GOLD analysis project Ga0180437, IMG submission 132410) | Hypersaline lake sediment archaeal communities from the Salton Sea, California, USA - SS_3_D_1 metaG | ecosystem: Environmental > Aquatic > Non-marine Saline and Alkaline > Hypersaline >... | reverse complement strand
TCTCTGCAACCTCAACCACCTTCCAGAACTTGGCCACCTCGTATGTATAATCCTCCCCATGCCGGGAAGCGTGCAGGCCAATTGCTCTCCTTGTCGGATGCGCTGAGCATTTAGGAACCCGGTAGACAAGAAGGTCTCCAGCTTTCCACTTCATGAGATTCCTCCTTTCCACCCATTATACACTTGGTACGCCCGACAGGGTTCGAACCTGCGGCCTTCTGCTCCGGAGGCAGACGCTCTGTCCAACTGAGCTACGGGCGCACAAACTATTCCAACGTAGGAATCTGGAGAACAGGCTTGCCGTCAGCTTGAGCCTTGGCGATGTCCTTCTCCATCTGCGCGGATTTCGAGCCGTCAGGAAGCGTCCTGAAGATGACGCCGTCGCACTTGTCTATCAGCTCGTTGATGAACGGCTCAATCTGGTCTTCCTGACCATATTCACGAAACATCTGTATCCTCTCCTGATAGACAGGAGAATTCGGATTGAGGACGTTGATGCCCAGTGTGCCCATCATGTTGCAGTCGGCATCCTCTTGGGGAGTGCCGTATATCAACTCGTCATGCGAATAGTACAGTTTCATGCACGTGCTCCTTGGTTAGACGATTCTGGTACGGGTAGAGGGACTCGAACCCCCGACAACAGGCTTAGAAGGCCCGTGCTCTGTCCTGACTGAGCTATACCCGCACTTACACCTACGGAGCCACGAGCAAAGCCTTCGTCTCAGACTTCGGCTCGGCACCGAGGAGCAGCCAACACTCCGCTTCAGGCGGAAGCATCGTGGTCAGGTTCGTGAGCGAACTCAGGTCCACCTTGACCTTGAGAGCCAAGGCTCCCTGTCCGGTCGCGTCCACGAACGCCACCTCACCACCCGCCGGAACCTTGTAGGTCTCCTCGATGGTCAGCGGAAGGTCACCCGTCTTGATAACGGAGACCACCACGAATGCAGCGACTGCCACCGCTGCGATTGCCCCAATGATTGCCGTCAACTTCTTCTTATCCATGTTTCTTTCCTCCTCTGGAGCGAGAGATGGGGTTCGAACCCACGACAGCCTGCTTGGGAAGCAGGGGCTCTACCGCTGAGCTACTCTCGCAACATCGCCACCAACATCGCCATCATATGTCATAATCCTCTGCCAGCCAAGCTATTAGAGCGTCAAAATAACAACCCTTATACTTCATGAACCAGCCATTGAACCAGATGCATGGTATCCACGACCAGAAACCCCACAGGGTGTTGCATCGCTCGTTCGGACAAAGCTTCATTGGGAAACCCATGTAGATAACCTTGTCCGCCTCACAGCCGCATTCTGGGCACTTCTTCATAATAGAAAAAGGCGAGACCCGAAAGCCTCGCCTTTCTGGTTTTGTCTCAACCTTAGCGAGACTTCTGGCTGACTTCCAACCGTCTGATAAACTTCTGGAGTTCCTTGAGGCCACCCTCGACTGCGGCAGTCAAGTCCGACCGAGCAGCAAGAGAAGACACCGCGCCGTCCACGAAGTGCTTGGCCATCGGGAGGCCCAGCCTGCAACCGGAGTCAGGCGGCTCGTCCGGATACTCGGGCGGCTCACCTGTATCGGGCTCGTCCGGGTCTCCATCACCACTGCGGAAGATGGGAATGCCGTGACCGTAGATATCGTCGAAGCCCTCTTCACCCACATCATAGGCAATCTTCTTCATCTTCTCGACCAGCTCGTCGGGACTCAGGAGCTTGCCATGGTCTTTCATCTCATCCGCGAGGATGAGCGTCGCGATACCAGCCAGAGCCGGAGACGCCATGCTCGTGCCGGAGAGCTTGGCATAGCCATTGTTGAGGTAGGTCGAGTAGACATCCACGCCTCCAGAGGCGAAATCCACTTCCGGGCCGGTATTGGAGAACCAAGCTTGTTCCCTCTTGCTGTTGACCGCCGCCACGGCAATGCAACTGTCGTAGCATGCAGGCTGGCCCACTCCCCCCGCCTCATTGCCTGCGGCACAAATGACCGCCACCCCTTGGTCTCGGGCATAATCACACGCGGCTTCCAGCTCTGGAATGTTCGGATACCCAGCAGCGATGCCGAGACTCATGTTGATGACGTTCGCACCGACTTCGTCCACGGCCCAGCGGATGCCGTCAATGATGCCCTGAATGGAACCACCACCGTCCTCACCGAGAACGGCTCCATAGAAATCCTCGCACTCAGGCGCAATGCCTGCGACACCCATGCCGTTGTTAGCGATGGCTGCAATAATGCCACCCACGTGCGTACTGTGACCGTTCTTATCCTCAAGGTAGTCGCCAATAAACGACTTGGACTTCTCATCCGGCCTCAAGTCCGGGTGTTTCGGCAAACCGGTATCAAGCACGACAACCTTGATGCCTGCCCCCATGGTCTCCTTCCACATGGCAGGAACATTCATCATCTCGTGGTTGTAGTCCTTAGTCTCCGCCAGAATCTGCACACGCGATATAACGCGATATGGCGGAATCATGGGAATACGGTCAGTAAGCTCGGCCTCAGTCATGGGACGCCTCCTTGTTGGGTTTATGACTGTACTAGGGTAAGATACCAAATACAGGAGACTGATTCAAGCGAATCGTTTCTCTTTTTGTCCCATTCTTTTGCCCTTCATCCGGTGGTCTGACTTCTGCTTACGCACCCATTGGATGTGCTTCTGAATAGCCGGATGAGCCCTCAAGGCATCAATGGTGTTGTATTCAAGAGCCAGTTCCTTTTCGGTGAAGAACGTATGGACCGCCTTATTGCATGGTTGGCAGAGGTCGGCCTTACGAGACCTCATCTCCCCAAGCCCAAACATCCGGCGCACACGCTTGTTGCGGTGAGTCGTACGGGGTATCAGGTGGTGCTCCGAGAGCGTTGTCGCAAAGCGACTGCACAGCTCACAGTAACCATCACGAGTCTGATTTTTCACCGACTTCCTCCAGAATCATATCGCGAATTATCTCAGCGTGACACCTAAGAGGGGCGCACCAACAAATCAATGTAAGCTCACCGAACTCTCGATAGGTGGCCACCAGAAGGTCGAAACACATTCGCACATTCTTATCCCTCTTGAGGGCGTTCTGAAGCCATCCTTGATACTTCTCAACCGCCTCGTCGCGAGTCGCTACCTTGAATTCGGCACACTTTGAGCCTTGCAGATGGGTGAACGGATTGCCCAAGGGAGAAGGACGGCCAACATATACGCCGTCCCCATCTCCGTAGGTCTTCTTGTTGACTACACGAATCAATGGTCCCACTCGCAGATATAGTGATGAATATACTTAGACCCAGCTCCTCTCTTGAACCCGGAATCTTGTCTCTTGTGCAGCTTGCCCGTATCGGCCATCGCCTGACCGGGATTACCACCAAGACACAAAACAGTTCTTCCTTTGTACTGCCTAATGAACTCCAGCTCTTCTTCGCTGTCGGCAGTAGCCAAGTGCCCTCCCATCTCCTTGCACTTGGCCCCCGCCTCACTCCACGATATTTCGCTTGCCTTGAATATCTTGTAGTGGTGGTCACCGTATGCCCTCGCGTCGGAGGGCAGCAACCGTCTAGGCTCTGAATTGGACTTGACCTTCGGCTCAGACGCCTTCTTCGCCGGTTCTGGCTTGGGCTGCCTAAATTCCAAATCCGCGACCATGAAAGCGACCTTGTCTAGCTCACTCTTTGCAATCTTGGCATCTGAAATCTTGTTCGCCTGCATCAGGCCCTTGACATGCTCCTTGAGTGCGTGACGGTACTGTCGCAGCAACCTCAAACGTGCAGCGGTCTCCCACTTCGCCGCCTGTGCGATAGCTTTCTCGTATCCAGCCGCAACTTGCCGAACATGAAGACTAATAGTCTCATCCGAAACAGGTACCGCACCGGACGCAGTGTACTCACCAAGAGCCTTCTCAGTGGCAATGTAGCCATCGAGGTCTCCCTTATTTTTGAGCTGCTCCATGTGCACCTTCAGCATCTTTGCGTAAGCCGCACCAGCCTGAGCGTCCAAACTCTTCCGACCTTGCTCAATCTTCTTTTCTGCTGTTTGGTACTTGGAACGCAAGTCTTCCAGTCCACCAGCCGCGTAGCCGAATAGGGCTACATTGGCGAAGATAACTACCGCCAACAACACCTTCAGTGCTTTCATTTCTACCTCCTTTGCACTTCTTTCACTACTACATTGCAAAGGAGAGTTTGAAATCCGGAAAAATCAAAACCTCATGTTGAAAAATCCGACTTGACCGCCCCACGCCTCATATGGCCCCATGCATACGAAAGCCCCAAGCTCCCAGTTCATCCACTGAGGCACGTCGCACCACTCTCCAATCGAAGTCGCGATAGAGAACTGCGGCCTCGTTCGCTCCCAGTGCCCCACGGGAGCCACGACACCAAAGCTAATCCAGAACTTGTCCCAGTCCACAGCGGGTGTCTGCACGTACAGCGCAAGACCGTCACCGTCATAGCTATCCGTGTAGTAGGCCGCACCGAATCTCACGTCCCAAACCCATTCGCCTCTCCACCACTCCGCCGGAACGAACCTCGGCCCCTCGGCAGCAGCCGGAAGCGCAAACAGGACCAGCAGTCCGAGCACACACATCAACTTACGCATGAACTTACCTCCTCTGATTTGGACCTCATTGGACTATACGCCCTCAACCGATAGGGAGAAGGAAGTCTGACCACGACAGGGCCTATCTTCCAAACCTCACCACCGTCCCATATTTCTTCCGGCAGCACCGTCTTGTCAAATCCATTCTGCTCGAAGTGCTGGTTCATCAGCCTGATATCTTCGGCGTCTTTCTCCTTGGCGTCCGACCCCTCAAGTGCATTGAACAGCCCAACGCACTTAAACAGATACGAATCCTCCAGCGTGGCCACTTTTAGACCGTCAACGACCTCGTGGTGGCCTCTTAGAAAAGTCATGCCATGAAATGCCTCCGGAAAGTCCGGTGACGTGGTGGGTATCAGCGCGACCCTTCTGTTCTCCCCAAAGAAGTACGTATGGTCTCCCTTGTAGCCCCGGTCCTCGGCCAGCTCACGGGTGCAGATAAAGTCTATGTCGTGATTCTCCCGAAGGCCAGAAACAGCGAGACTTACGCTTCCGCACATACAGCATGCCCCCAGAGGAATTTTCCGTTCCTTCACCTTCTCGACATACTGCTCGATGAATCTCACCCTCTTCAATCTACTGCCTTTAGGAATCATTGGAGCCTACAGCCGGAGTCGAACCGGCGACCCCCATCTTACCAAGATGGTGCTCTACCTACTGAGCTATGCAGGCTTATGCGTTCTTGCCTGATTTGCGCCTTTCTCTTCTCCATACCCTTCCATTGCCTCTATTTCTCCCAGAGTATGTCGGCAACAACATATCACAGTTACCACACACAAGTCTAAGATTGCCTACACTATTGTCATCGGCATTGCCGTTGATGTGGTCAAGCACCAGAGGCATCGGCTGACCCCTCCACTTAGTTCCCCCGCACAAGACACACCTGCGACCTCGTCGCCCAATGAGATATTTCTTTACCGTTCTCGGCTCCCCGTCAGCTATGCCAGTCTCATCATATCTCTTGAACGTCTGCTGTATATTGTACTCGGCTCGACAAGCATTAGAACAGAACTTGGGATTCCTTGTCTCACGATTACAACACAAGCATTCTCTAGGCCCTCTTCCGTGTCTCCTCTTGCCCCGGTTCCTATTTATCGCAGCGCACGACCTGCAACAAAACCGATTGAATCGGCTCTCCCATGGGAGCAATTCTTCACACTCCTCACAGGGCTTGGGATTCTCCTCGTATTTACTTCTTGCCGCCTTAGCCTTAGCTATCGCCCCAAGTCTTCCTGCCTCGCTTCGACTCATTGTCATAGTGATGTCCTAACTATTCTCGCTACTAATACGTAAGGAGAATATCAAAATACCACTATGGCGTCAAGGGTATCAGGAGTTGGAAATGGTTCTCGACTTATGAACGACTCACTCAGGGAATACTATAGGCCCCTCTGGAACCTGTCAAGCAAAATCACTCAAGCTCTTTGACAGTATTCCTGAGAATCTGAGCGAGTTGTTCCGACAAACCGAACCGACCCGTATTATGCTCGATGCTCTTGAAGATATCACCGTCAGCATGTCGCTCAGTCGCCGCTTTCCAATCACAGAACATTTCCATCAAGTCAATCAGGGTCATGTCATCCACGCCCTGTTCGAAGTGCTCCGGGTGGTGGCGATTGTTCTCGTAGTGATGACCAAGAGCCTCGCCAAGCATTTTCTTCCTCTGGGCCTCGTATTCGTCGCTGCCGTAGGTCAGGCCATTCAGTTGCCCCGTATTCCCCGCGAACATCTCAAACTCCGGGGACTGGAGCTTTGTTGCGTCATGGAGAGTGGCCCTGCGTCTCAACTCACCGGCCACGACGTTAAGGAAGTGTCCAACTCTCTTGATGTGCTCTATCGTAGCAAGCCGCGCCTCTTCGGGAGTCATACCTCTGCCATCCACTTCTCGATTTCCTCGGGGTCCGAATCCTTCGGGCACGAGCAATACTTGCTCTTGTCTTCGGGCATGTTCTTCAGGTTCTCCTTGTCCTCGTCAGACAGGATGACCATCACCGGCTGCTCGTTTCCGTCATACACCGTGTCGCCGACCTTCACCTTCATCGCTTTCTCCTCTTGGGCCACATGCCAGTACGAAGTTGGAATACTGGTCATCGCCCGTTATCTCTTTGCCTGCCCAATCCGGCAGGACAACCTCCTCGGCTATGTCCTCCAGCTCTACCTCTGCAATCACCAGACCTTCGTGCTTTCCATGGAACTCGTCAACCTCGAAAACGTGCTCCCCAAACAACACGATATATCTCGTCTTGACTATCTCGCGGTCTTCGCAGTGTTCCAGAAGTAGATGAGCCTCATCGAGCGGGACGGGGCATTCAACCTCCAATCCCTCTCCCTTGGTCTTCTTGCCCTTGAAGGTGATGTAACCACGCTCGGCGCAGATGCGGATGCGGACTTCCAAGCCACTGGCCTCTCCAATGTAGCCTTGGCGTATCTGGCAGACCTGTGAAGCTTGGTCTCGGTAGGACTTGTCCCTGACGAGGAAGCGACGTTCTATCTCTTTCATATTGGTGGGCACAGCAGGACTTGAACCTGCGGCCTTCTGCATGTCAAGCAGACGCTCTGGCCATCTGAGCTATGCGCCCAATCCTAAACCGACCAATCTCCGCTTCCACGGACTTTGGCCAACGACCTCTCTCTCTTATGAAGTGCCACAATTGGAGTGGACAGCTTGATAAGCCACTCCTTGATGGCGGCATCAGTTCTCGACCCCTGAACGAATGTAATATCAGACATCTGGGCTTGAACGACTTCATAGCGGTCTGGGAACTTGTCCAACACAAAGTGAGCATAAGCTTCATACTCTGATATCGAAGACTTCGGAGTGCTGCCTCCACCTATTAGCCACCGGTAGAACCACTCAGCATCTGAAGAACCATTCGGCTTAGGGTGTTGAGCCCAAAAACGGGACATCATCTCCCTTACAAGCGGCCTCTGAAAGAACATATGATGGCAAACCATACTGGTCTTCATCACCGGTCTCTGTCCGAAGCACCTCATCATGAAGTCAAGATACGACTGATTGACATGGGGCTTTTCTCTGATGTGATATCTCAAAAAAGGACGGTCATCAGAATTGAAGACACCCAATCGACGCGTCAGAATCATATCAGAGTCCCAAACGAGATAATCGTCTCTCGTCACAGTCTGACACAGCTTGATGATTTGCTGAAACCAGCCCGGCTTAGGGCCTTCGCCTGCAAAGTCGAAAAGCTGCTCGTCTCCATACACCCGAGCCTCTATTCCCTCTTCCTTGGTGATACGCTCCGCTTCCTGCGGTCGAGGGGAGACGAGAAAAATCTCTTCTGGTTGAGGATTGAAAAATCGTATACTGCGCAAACAGTACCGAAGGACATTGAAATCCTTCGGACAAACAGGAATCAACAAGTCATACTTCATCTTACCTCTGGTGGCTGGGGATGGACTCGAACCACCGACCTCCACCATGTCACGGTGGTGCTCTACCTGCTGAGCTAAAGGAACACACGCAGACGCTCTGGCCAACTGAGCTATGCACCCTGTTCAATTATTTGCCTACAACCATTCCTTCGTGAATCTCAGCATGACAATTACCGCAAACGAGCATACACTTCTTCAGCTCCTTCACAATCCTTGCCCATTTCCATTTAGCCACATGGGGAAAATTGATATCTTTCTTTCCCTTGTGATGATGCAGATGCAATGCGCCCAAACACCTGCTGTAGCCACATATGACGCACTCCCCACCAAGAAAATCTACAATCCGCCTCTTGTGGTCCCTATGTCTTTCAATGGATTGTACATTCTCGCATTTCGCACAGAGGGTTTTCCTGCCACAATGGAACTTACTGGCATCCACTTCTCCACACTTTCGGCACTTTCTTACTCCTCCGTACCTGCTCGTGTTGTGCTCTCCGAACGGTGAGCACTTCAAACAAAACTTACGGTTTTTGAGATTTCGTCGAGTACCCCCAATGACGACCCAGTTCGGAAACTCATCCCCGCACTCGCGGCACAATGGCATGGCATTCTCCTTTCTTCCTGTAGAATACCATTGTGTAGCTCAATCGGTCAACAGTGTTTTCAACTGAGCTACCCAGCCATTTCAACCTCCACGGCGAGGACGCGCCTCACCTTCTTCTGTCCAATTCTCTTGCGGCTCTTGCGCAGGCGCGAGTTGCACTTGTTCAGCATACAAGCCCCCTGCCCTGTCACATGTCGCTTCGCCGTTTTTGGCATTACCTTCATTGGTCGGGGTGATTGGATTTGAACCAACGACTCCTACGTCCCGAACGTAGTGCGCTACCAGACTGCGCCACACCCCGAATGCTCGTCTCTCCGAGCCGTCACGCCTAACGATTTTGGGCAGCAGCCCGTGCCTCGCCAATATGCGAACATCTCTGCGGCGTTCCAGTTTCCGTCTATCAAATGGCAGTCTCTCCTGCCAGTCACTCCTCGAACGGTTGTTGTCCCCGGCCTTTCGTTGACATTTTGAGAGTCCGTATTTGAAAGACTACGTCACCCAGACTCGTTTCAATCCACGGTATGAAATCCTACCCCAAGGGCACGACATCCACGGCCTGCGTTCCTTTCTTGCCTTGACCGACTTCGTACTCGACCTTCTCGCCTTCGGTCAGTTTCCGGAAACCATCCATCTGGATGTTGCTCTGGTGGACGAACACGTCCTTTCCGCCGTCATCCGGCTCGATGAATCCAAAACCCTTTTCATCAAACCACTTGCTTACTCTTCCCTGCATCGTACTCCTTGTCCTTCTTTTTGCGCCATTGTGGCGCGTGTCTACTGTGAAACGGTACGCCGCTGAACCAAGATAAGGTTCCCCCACCGACGGCCTCTCGCTGGAGTGCCAGCCTCATAGACTTACTCGCACTAACCGGTACTGGCTATTCAGCCCCTCTGACTGGCGGCGGCGTCAAATGTGTTCAACGTCCGCACCCAGCCCATTGAGCCTGAGCGCGAGACAGTGCCTCATCGCACCCTCCTCGTCTTCGACCTGAGCGATAGCCTTTCCTTTCGTGTGGGCCTCCGTCGCTATTTTCTCGGCCATGCTCTTGTTGTGGTCAAATGTCTTCATCAAGCAAAACACGACATATGCAAACACGTTGTGGTTATCATTATGCAGGATGACCTGAAATCCACCACCAAGACCATCGCCAACGGACTCCCTTGTCCCGGTCACTGTTTCGTGCTTCGTGCTCATCACTCTATTTTATCCAGCCCATTGCAGGCAAGCTTCAAAAATCCGAAAATTTGGTGGACCCAGCGAGAATCGAACTCGCGACCTCCTCGTTGCGAACGAGGCGCTCTGGCCAACTGAGCTATGAGCCCTTAAAACCCGGACATCACGTGTCTACACAAGGCGTTAAAATCAAAAAATTGGTGGACCCGACAGGGATTGAACCTGCGACCTCTTGAATGCCTTGGTGGAGAATACCGGAGTCGAACCGGTGACTTCCACAATGCCATTGTGGCGCTCTAGCCAACTGAGCTAATTCCCCTTTTCTCTGCAATCGTCTCCCTAATTCTGGCCACGGCAGTATCGAAGGATTCCCTGTCGTCATCAATCCCCACAAACGGAAGTCTCTTCTCGATACATGCTAAGGCGGTACTCCCAGACCCCATAAATGGGTCAAGTATGCAATTTTCCTCGGGCATCTCAATCAGCGTGAGCAGGTAGCACATAAGAGTGATAGGCTTCACTGTGGGATGCTTATTTTCGACTTTGCCCCTACAAGTTCGTTCGCTCTTGGATACCTTGGCGCAATAGAAGAAACGAGCCGCTGAACCCTTGTCACCATGCTGATTTTGAGGACCACTATCCCCTCTGAGAAAATTTGTATTGCTTTCTCCTTCATATGCTCCGACTTTGTGCTTCATGGCCCCACT
>Ga0180437_10011742_pt1 | contig 10458 bp, 5 predicted proteins | sample SS_ome_4_FD_132410 | JGI IMG/M metagenome (GOLD analysis project Ga0180437, IMG submission 132410) | Hypersaline lake sediment archaeal communities from the Salton Sea, California, USA - SS_3_D_1 metaG | ecosystem: Environmental > Aquatic > Non-marine Saline and Alkaline > Hypersaline > Sediment... | reverse complement strand
TATGCATACAATCAAGGCGTCACGATTATCTGCGCAGCCGGCAACGAATACGAGCAGGGCAATCCGCCTTCCTATCCTGCCGCTTATGACGACTATTGCATGGCCGTCGGCGCCACCACGTTGGGCGGCGTGCGGGCATACTACTCCAACACCGGCAGCTATCTGGACCTGGTCGCGCCGGGAGGCGACATTTATGAAGACCTGAATGGAGACGGCTACGGCGACGGCGTGCTGCAGCAGACCTTCGGTCTCAATCCCAAGGACTGGGGCTACTGGTTTTATCAGGGCACGTCCATGGCCGCCCCCCATGTCAGCGGGGTGGCGGCGCTGCTGATCTCAACGGGTGTGACCGGGCCCGACGCCGTAAGAGAAGCGCTGCAGAGCACGGCAAGCGACCTCGGCGCAGCCGGATGGGACGAGCAATACGGCTGGGGACTCGTTGACGCCTACGCGGCACTGCAGTACTATCACATCCCCGGCGACTTCGACTACAGCGGCTCGCTCGACTACGCCGATCTTTCAACGCTCGTCGGCTACTGGCTTGAGGATGAGCCCTCGGTCGATATTGCACCGCAAGGGGGAGACGGCATCATCAACTCTCTGGATTTCGCGATATTCGCGCAGAACTGGAACTGACCACGTTGCGCGACAAGTCCCGTACCTGCCTGAATAACTGCGCGCGGCTACCGGCGCAACGTGCCTTCTTGCCAGGAATTCTTGAATAAAACCCTCGCAGTTCCCCGTCATACAGGCAGAATCCGGGTTTTGACCACTGCCAGAGCGGCGATTATTGTGGAAAAAAGACGCAGGCGGGGCCTGACAGTGTGATTCATCGGTCTTTCTTGGCCCGGACCGGCTCGAAGTTCAGGTTTGGAGAGCGATTTCTGGGGATGAATAAGCGTCGCGTGTTGTCGTTATCGGTTTCTCTTCTTCTTGCCGCAGGTGGTGCGGCGAGGGCGGAGTTCGTTGCAGAAGGCGTGAGTCTGACGCCGCTGACCGACGACGCAAAATCTATCGGGCTTGCCTGGTCCTACCATGGCGAGCTGATTGCCTTCGTTCGGGAGGTTCATGACAGCCAGCGCCAATTGCTTATCATGAATTCCGACGGCACGGGCGAGCAGGCCGTGAGCCCCGTGGGCAACCCGTTTTTTGCCGAGTGGTCCTGGACGGGCCGGAAACTTTCCTACGAGTTTTCCAATGCGGACGAAGATGAAAGCCAGGGCGGGGTTTACATTTACGACGTGGCAAACCAGCGGTCCATTGCCGTCTCCGCGCCTTATGTTGAGGATGCCATTGACGAGGACGACGGCCCATTCTGGTCTGCAGACGACAAGTATGTCGCCTACAATGTGGAGCCCGGACCTTCAGGAACTAATCAAATCTGGATTGCAGAGGCCGAATCCGGAAAGACCTGGCGGCTCCTGCCTGAACGCGGCGATTTGAAGGAGCAGCGATGGAGCCCCTCGTCGCCGCCCAGACTATGTCTGCTGGTGCAGGCGAGCGGGGCGTTCGACGCGGCGACCGTGGACCCCCAGGGCAGGAACCTTGTGCTGCTGACCGACATCGGCGCCCAGGATGTTGAAGTAGACGAGCCGCGGTGGAGTCCGACGAGCGAATGGGTGGCGTTTACCAGCGATATCGAGATGACGCAGACGGAGCGCGAACGCAACCGTCAAGATTGCTGGATTGCCCGGCCGGACGGCTCCGAGGCCCGCAACCTTACCAACGCCACTTCTGCCGCCACCGAAGAGCAGCTCCAAATTGACGAGCCTTTCTGGTCCTGGGATGGGCGATGGATTCTCTTTGAGGGCAAGAGGTACGACAATCAGGGCAACGATATCGCCACGTATTATCTGGTGGACCCGATAAACGGCGGGTACGAGCCGATTATGACGTCCTATCCTCAGGACACAGGAGAGTATGACGATTTCGAAACAGCCAAGTGGTCCTATGACAGTACGAAAATAGCTTTTGTGAGCCAGCGTTCGACGGTAAAGAACTGGGGGCCTGACGCGGAGTACGAAAGGGACAGGCGGGTGCTGAGCATCTACGACATCAGCAAGCGAAAGGCCGAGGACATACTTATTCTTGATGAAGAACTCGACAGAAAGAAGATAATCGCTGATTCGGACAGGGAAGATCTCGGGGACATATCCTGGTCGCCGGATAATCGTTCCATCCTTGTCACCATAGCGACCATAGTGAGCGACCAGGACGATATTCTCAAACCCGACGTGTACCGGCTGGACCTGCCGGAGCGACTTATCGACGTATCCGCCTCACAGCACATCGGTCCTCCTATGGGGCGGCAAGGCGGCGTAGCCCAGCAAGCCCCCGAATATTCGGGGCCGCAGACCGATTCGCAAGCGAATTCACCGTATTCGACACCGGAGGGCACGGTAGAAAATGGTTTTGTGACTGAGGTCGTCAAACCGCTGCACATGACGGTTGGCGAGGCCGTTGCGTCCCTGTCGCCCGCCTATGAACGGTACGTCGCGCTGAATGTGCCGCGCAATCTGATACTGTTCAAGGGTCCTGTCGAGGTACTTCAAACGCTGCGGAGCGATTTGCGACTCATCGATACCAACGCTCCGCACATCCTGGTGGACATGCTGGCGGTGGAGCTCTCGGAGCAGGCGAATCGTGTGCTGGGCCTGGACTGGAGCTATGTCGAAGGGCATTTCGCATTCTTTCAGCCCAAAGGCTCGGCCATCCAGCAGTATCCTCGCGGTGAGGGTATCGATACGCGGGCCGGTTTTCCAAGCGGCGCGCTGGACAGCCTTGTCAGTATCCCGGGAACAGGACAGTCCTACTATCAGGGTGTGGGGGACCTGCCGCGTGAGTTCTTTATCCGGCTCAATACTCTGGTCGAGGACGGCGAAGGAAAAATCCTCGCAAATCCACGCACGGTCGCCATGAGCGGCAGAGAATCGATGATTCAGATTCGAAAGACCCTCAACTACTTTTTCAACGAGGGCTTCGACGTTTCAGGTAGGCCCATCGTCAAAAAAAGCGACATCTCGGCGGACACCGAAGGCCGTATTGTGCCGACGCTCCTGGATGACGGAAAAATTCATCTTGTGGTGGATGTCAAGGTCGGAAGCTTCCGCTTTACAAAGGATGCGGGCCTGCCGGAGCTGACGACCCGGCAATCGACGACAGAGGTCACTGTCGGCGAAGGCCAGACGCTCGTGTTGGGAGGACTGCGTCAGCAGGAGATGAGCAAGGTGGTAACGAAGGTTCCTATTCTGGGTGACATACCCATCATCAAGCCGCTGTTCAGGCATGAAGAAGAAGTCGTGCAGACGAGCGTTTTGACCATCTTTATAACGCCGCAGATTCTAAGGCCCGGTGAGCCGGCGCCCGACTGGCCAAAATTCAATCCTGAAGATCACAAGCTGTCCCCCATCATGGAAACCGAAGGTCTTGACGTGCAGGACGGCCTGAACGGGCTGCTGAACCATACGTCAAGATAGGACAATGCCGCACCTGTTATTCTTCGTCTATCAGGGCTTATCGAATACCGTACCAATCGAATACTTATGCTCATCCGCAAGCACGCTTGTCAAATAGGTGCGGCATAACCGGTCAGCCTGTCTGCAGCCATCAGACCGTGACGGCCGGGACCCGGCGCTTTCGAGAAGTTATCTTGTGACGGTGATAACCACATTGCGTCGGCCGGGCTCGATATTTGCCCTCCACAATCCATTTGGCTGCTCCTCAAAGCGGATATTTTCCGCCGAAGGTGCACCCGCGGCGCTCCAGATTGCCAAGGGACCACCTTCAAACAATCGCAGCTTCAATTCATTATCCGAAGCCGAGATAATCTCCAACGCAGCGGGTGACAGGTACTTATCTGTTCGGCCCACTATGGCCCAGCCCTTGCGGATTGGGCACAGATGCAGCAGGCGGTCGGAAAAACCCTTTAGCTCGAACTTGTATTCCTCGTCGAGCTTTTGGGCTTCGCCGGCGTACCAGTCATAAACTATCAACCCTTCCTCCGGCGCTTTCCATCTTCCGCTATACGGCTGCACCATACCGCCGGCCTCGGAATAGTCCTCAGTGGTCACCGCGCTTTGAATCGGCTCGTCGGAGGTTGGGTGATGAAGGTTGTACACCACAACCGCCGCAGCGTTTCCGGCCAGAGGTGCGATTACTCGGTACGCGACTCTCTCACGCATCGGCGCAACAAAAACCGAATCCGGCAGCGGGCCCGCCGGTGCGACGGGGCGCAGCAGCTCGCCGTCTTGGTAGCACAGCGGGCGGATATATTCAGCGATGAAATCCTTCGGGTTGTCGGAAAGATAGACCGGGCCGCCCGATATCGCTTTCGATACGGCCATAATGCGCCCCGCATAGCGGTCGCTCGAATGGAACATATCATGGTCGCCCCAGACCGTCTGACCCATCCATAGAGTATTCGCATACGACTGCAACAGATGCGATTTTCCTCTGGCCTCCTTGCCCACCTTGTAGTCGATGCTGCAGCGCGTCACCGCGCTGTATCTTGTGTTGAAGACACACGGCAGACTGTGTGCCATACAGTTGATTATACCGGCCGAATATTCCTTCGCTGCCTCTTCAAGCCCCACTTGGTTATTAACAGCAGCTTCGACCGCATTGTCGCCGCCTATATACCAGCAGATGTTGCGGGACTGGCCGTCAATCTTGATAAAATCGAAACCGTGCGCCCTGACCGCCTCCAGATGCGCTCTGTAGAACAGCTCACAGCTTGCCCTGCTGTTGGCCGGGACAAGGGCGTCGTCCATCCACCTGTTGGGAATCAGGTTGCTGTTGATAAGCTTTCCCAGCCTGTGATCTGTGGCCACCGTAAGCCAGTAGCCGCTGACCGTATTCCATTGTCCCATCCACCGAATCTTGTCATCCTTGCGCATGCTCAGCAGTCTGCTCCAGCCGTGCGGGAATTTGTTTGCGTCCGGGAAAAAACTCCGCAGTTTTTTGTCCCTCCTGTCAAGATGGCCGTCATCGACCAGCATGTACCTGACTGGTAAACCCGAATTCTCGATCTGTTCGGCAACATCCACAAGAATGTCGGCGCTTATGTCCCACTTGTACTGTTCCCAACTGCACCAGCCCAAGTATCTGAACACATCGGGATACTTCTTGTTCACGCGAAAGTCGGTCGAGCCCGCCACCGGCTTGCACGTAATGGCCAGCTCCCACGCCCGGCGGCACGCGGTATAGACATCGTCAGAATAGCACCAGGCGAACAGCGGCGCATCGCACGAAACCGGCTTGGTACCGAGCGTGCCGAAGTTAAGCACCATCCGCCCATCCGTGTCTGCGTACAGCCAGGTCATTGTGACCGGCCCGGCAATGGGCAAGACGGCGAGGTATCGACCGTCCCTGAGTTTGAGCAGCAGGAACATCCCCTCCCTGACTCTCGGATAATTGGAGGGCCGGCGGTGATAGTCTTCGCTGCAAAGCTCGCTTAGCGTGTCGAATATCCAGGGCTGGACGCGGTTGGCACCATCGGGCCAGTTGACCTCCGGATGATGGTCGCCGCTGAAATAGCAGCCGCGAGCAAACGCGGGCAGCACTAATTCATATCGTTTGAGAATCCCAGACTCATTCGGCTGACCGGAGTAATTCTCCAGGATCCTGACACCGCTCGCCGGCAGTTTCGCCAGCTCAATCGTCTCCGCAATCGGACCTTTATTACCTGCTGCTACGTAATCGGCCCAACCCGGCTTCCATTTGCCGCACACGCTCCCGCTGCCGAGACAAATCAGCAATACACCGCCGATAATTACCGTTAGTTTCCTTTGCACCGTAAGTTTCCTTCTTAAGCAATAACCTTCTCTTCTTGATAAGGCTGTGCCACTGTATGCAAGGGTAGTCTATTTGTCGTCTTCCTGCAACCGTCTTGAGGCAGCGGGCTGGAGCAGGATGCGAGCAATCTCCCCCCCTGCCTGAGCAGGCCTTCTTGCGAGGGAGGGATTTCCCTTTGGGCCGTCATAAGCAACGCTGAACGCAGGCAGCAGCTATTGGAAGAACTGAGGCTGGTTGAGAATGCAGAGAACGCAGGGACGGCCTTGGTCATACACACCCCCACCGTGGAGGGGGAGAAAGCACCTGAATTGCGAATAGCGGGAGGCCCCAAACACCGGATAGAGGGCATTTCACTATTGTGGACTTGGCTAATAGATAATACACAGGAAAAAGGGGACATACTTGGGGCTTGTTATTCCTTAGCTCCGTACTTGCGGAGGAGTTCGACGATTTCGGTGTGGCCTTTCTTCTTTGCCAGTGAGGAAAAAGTCCAGCCCTCAGGGCTCTCAGCCTTTGCCGTCGGCACCATTTTCCAACAGCATTCTGACCACCTGTGCATTGGTGCCATTTTCTGTTTCGTGGCATAGAGGCAGTTTACATAGTGATAGCACGAATTAACGCCTGACCCTCAACGCAATGTGTTTGATTGCTGTTGTCAATTACATTTGGTGTAGTAGAATAACCCCTTGTTTTATTTTTCTGTTTCATACTTAATTGCGAAAGTTGTATTTCGGGGATTATCTGAAACCAGCCTTAGGTACAACTTGCCATTGTAATCGGCCGCAAACCTTATTGGTTGGTGATATACATCATGTCTATCTGTGAACAGACAGTGTTTTGATTCTAAATCATCAACAATTTGCTTATAGAGATACGTTTCAATATCTGCCGAATATTTTCCCGTTCCGAACTCATCATCATAATAGATCGAGTATGATTTGTTCTTTTCAACGTTTATAGCAAACCATTGTTCATCGGTCCTGTACTGAAAACTACCTTCGACCCATTTACCAGATGATATCAGCTTTGCATTCTCGAAACGATCCTGAAGGGGTATGCCTTCTTTGGCCCCATATTTTTCCAGCAGTTCGACGATCTGCCGATGGCCCTTGGCCACATCGAGAGGTGTTTTGCTGTGCTTTGTTTTGGCATTCACAGCGGCGCCGTGGGCCAGAAGAAGCTTAACTACTCCTTGGCGCCCCTCTGCGCACGCGACATGCAATGGGGTCAGGCCTTCATCATCCAGCAGCGCACCAGTTTTTGCGTTTACCTCAGCGCCTTCGGCAATGAGCAGTTCGCAGATCTCCTTATGGCCCTTATCTGCGGCCACGTGCATTGGAGTTATCAGCAAGCCATTGCTCTTGGCGTTGACATCGGCGCCTTTCGAAATTAATCGTTTGACCTGCGTGATATCCCCTGCCTCTGCGGCATCGTGCAATGACTCAACAGCCCCGTGTCTGCGCAAGAGCTCAGTGATTTTGGTGCAGTCTTCACTGGGGGTATGCTTATCTTTGGCATACCATAATGGAGTGTGGCCCTCTTTGTCTTTGGCGTTGACGTCGGCACCGGCGGTGATGAGCAGTTCCGCCGCCTTGGAGTACCCCGACCGCGCTGCATTGTGAAGGGGCGTTCGGCCGTCCCGGCTTGCTCTCGCATTGACATCCGCCCCTTTGGCAAGCAGCTTCTCGACCATCTCCGGGGATTTTTCGACCTTTCCTTTTGGTCCCCCACGAGTGGCCAAATGAAGCGGTGTACCATAGGCAGAATGTACGTTAACATCAGCGCCCTTGGCAATGAGCAGATTAAGGATTGTGCTGTGTCCACCAACGGCTGCCGCATGCAGTGCGGTGCCCCTGTATTCCTCACTCGATGGGTAGAGCTTAGCATTTAGGTTGACGTCGGCGCCGCTGGCAATGAGTAGTTTCACGACGTCCTCATGGCCGGCCACTGCCGCGTCTCCCAGCGGGTGCTTGCCGTTTTTCGCCGTAACGTTGACATCAGCCCCTTTGGCCACGAGCAGCTTGACTACCTCCTTATGTCCTTCAGAAGCTGCGTATTGCAGTGGCGTCTTGCCGTCTTTGTCTTTGACGCTAACATCAGCCCCTTTGGCGATAAGCTGCTTGACGATCTCAACAGAGCCGGCCTTGCTTGCTTGATGCAGAAGCGTTAGGCCGCCATTTGTCTTGGCAGTAACGTTTGCGCCTTTGTTCAGCAGGTATTCGAACACGTCCTTGTGCCCGGCGGACAGCGCCCAGAAGGATGCAGTCCAGCCGAGCTCGTCCCTCGTATCTACATCCGTGCCACTCTCGATGAGTTGTCTGACCTTGTCCAGATTGCCTTCGAACGCAGCCTTGTGTAAATCTGGAATGCTGAAGTCGGTCCCAGCAAAGAGCCTAGCTACATCCACGCCGACTGCTGAGATGGCATAGTGCAGAGGCGTCCATCCGTCCTTGTCTTTGTAGTTGACATTGGCGCCGGCATCGATGAAAGCTTTGACGAGGTTGGCGTCGCGCATCCAGACGGCGTAGAAGAGAGGATTGTACGGGTCTCTTTCACTTGGGGTGCTGTTGACGTCGGCGCCGGCCGCGATGAGCATCCTGACAGACTTTTCATCATTGCTCCAGAGCGCATAGTAGAGCGGCGTATAACCGTAGTTATCGCCCACATCTACTTTGGCGCCTTTTTCAAGCAGTAACTTGACCAGCTTCGTATGGCCTTTACTCGCGGCATCGAGTAGCGGCGTCCATGACTCATCGGCCATGTTCACATTAACATCTGCCCCCCCAGAGATGAGTAGTCGGGCTATCTGCTCGTGACCATGCCTGGCGGCAAAGTGTAGCGGAGTCTGCCCCTTTTTGTCTTTCGCATTGACATCGACAGGGGGGGTAATAAGCTTCCTGACTTGCTCAGTATCGCCCTTTCTTACAGCCTCAAAAAGTGATTCGGTATTCTTTGCTTGTTGGACTTTCTTGACCATAAGCTTTGTTGTCGGGATAGTCTTACTCGCTGGATACTCATCGAGAAGTTTCCCAAATGCAGATAATGCAGCATCAAACTGTCCCGCTCTGAAGTGAGTTTGCCCGATCCAGTATTGAGCATCCTGGGCGATTTTGCTCTTCGGGCTCAGATTGACCACTTTGTTGTACTCGGCAATTGCGGCTTCATAGTCCATGCGTTTGAGCAGTTCATTAGCTCTCTCGAAGTGCTGTTCCGCCTTCTTGTTCGTCTCTGATGCAATATCTGCCAAAGTTAAAGAAGATATTCCAGGGACGGTTGCCAAAATCAGACATACTGTTAATGAAATTATGTTTATATTCTTCATTTTTATTTCCTCTCATTTCAAGGCGCTGATTGACTGCGCCAGGTCCATTAATTGCGACATTTCGATATTACCAATTAACACATAAGAAAGAACTTCATCTCTCCATGCCAGAATAGTACCTCCGGCTTGTCCCTTGTTGCAATATATGGCATACTCCCTGAAATCCTGCGGTGAAAGACCAAGTTCTCCATCCAGAGATTGCTCGAACAACGATACCGAATGTATCCCATCGGTATACAAGAGTTGCATGGCATCACGGCCCTCAATCCTCCTAATCTGATCGAGCATGTAGCACGGATGAAGCCTCGGTAGTGCTACTAACTCGAAATCGGCTGCTTCTTTCGCTTCAGAGAGGGTCAGTGTATGCCCATTTGAAATTATGGGAGCCTCGGGCGATATGATTTCTCGTGGGGACGAAGGTCCTCTGACAATTATGCCGGGACGCATAGATTCATACGGATCGTCAAAAAACTCGTAATACAGGATGTCATGTCGGCTTACACGCATCTGCGCCGGCTGTCGGGGGGAGAGATCCAGGGAGACAGTACGAGCAACAACACCTTGATGTTCCCTTAAATACAAGTTGATGGTGGCTGAATCGTCATAGCGAGGAAGAGCGGCATCACGCCGGGCCAGTTCCAACTCATGTCTAAGGCCAGCGACTTCTCTGGATAGAACGAAACAGCCCAGCCAGGACGAAATGATAAGCAATGCCGCAGCCAAGCCGCCAGTCCACGCTAACCGCCGGAACCTGTTCCAAGATAGTCCAGGGATTTGAGCGGTTTCCGACGTTCTTGATTTTTCCAAAGCTGCTTCAGCATCTGTGAGTATACGCGCGTGGTCAATAGCAGCTCTGTCAATCCGTAATTCCTTTGCTAATCGTTTTATCTCTCTTGAATTCATTCTGGTTTTCCTCTTTCAATATTGCCCGTAGCTTTTCGATTGCGTAACGGTATCTGCTTTGTACGGAGTTGATTGAAACACCAAGAAGCCCGGCAATTTCTCTGAATCTCATTTGCCCCTGAACATGTAGTAAGAATACCTCTCGCTGGTTATAGGGCAATTCTGACAATGCCTCGAAAACTCGGACAGATTCTTCGGCGTCAATAAGCTGCTTCGCGGGGCTGGTTGAAATTTGCGGAGAACATGACTGTTGCGGTTGACATTTCGATTGCCTTGTTTCTTTTCGCAACCGGTCTCGCGCCCTGTTGGCCACACAACTTATTAAGTAGCTTTTGAGATTACTGTGAATCATCAAGCCATCCACAGCTCCTGCGAAGTCAACAAAAACGTCATGAAGACAATCCTCAGCAGATTGAATGTCGGACAAAAGAGATATCGCC
>Ga0180437_10011741_pt1 | contig 10458 bp, 12 predicted proteins | sample SS_ome_4_FD_132410 | JGI IMG/M metagenome (GOLD analysis project Ga0180437, IMG submission 132410) | Hypersaline lake sediment archaeal communities from the Salton Sea, California, USA - SS_3_D_1 metaG | ecosystem: Environmental > Aquatic > Non-marine Saline and Alkaline > Hypersaline >... | reverse complement strand
GAGCCAGGTGTCCGGCCCCGGCGGCTCCTTGAAGGGCAGGATGAAAGGCTTCTGGGTCTCCGATTGGGCCATGGCTGGCGGGAGATAGGCGGCCATGCCCACCAGTAAGATCAACCCGATGAACCATGCCAGCCTGCCTGGCCACCGAGATCGAGTCGGTATTGTGTGAGTCATTCGCTTGTCTGCTCCTCGACCGAGCTTTGGTCAATCAAGATTTAACACCTGCGGCGATCACCTGAGCGATCAACCCAGCAATGGGTGGGAAGAAGAACGTACTGGCAATGCGAATGAGGGTGAATTTCCAACCCATTATCCCCACCTCCATCGGCAAGCGGCTGACCGCCCACAACGACCACCCTGTCAGGAACGCAACCATCGTTCCCACACCGGCACCAGCCCGTAAAAGGCCAGCAGCGACGGGCAAACTGACATAAGGACCGCCAGGGGCCAAAGCGCCCGTCACTGTGCCGATGAGGATCCCCCGTATACCCGATTCCGCGCCCACCCACTTTGATAAGAGTTGCTGAGGGACGAGAACCTGGACCATACCCGCCACGATAAAGGCGAAAATCAACAAGGGCAAAATTTCGACCGTCATCCTCAGGGCCGATCTCATACCAACGATGTGTTGTCCTTCTCCCTTGTAGTACCCTATCAGGAGAAAAATCACTGCCAGGGCTCCCATAATGATTGTCGGAACTAGCATGCCTGAACCCCTCCTTTTTTTATCCATACTCCCCTCTCGATTTTTATGTCAATTATTGAAGCGGCAGTTTGATGACGTCACGCCTCATCTTCCCCATATTCGGAACATCCCCGGTCTGTCCGGTGGTCGCTCTGCGAATCCATATTTCTCATAAAACCCAGAGACCCCCTTGGCGGCCATCAAGCCAATGAAGGCATTCGGGTGTGCGTGGGAACAGAGATAATCCATCACGGCGTCCATAACGCGTCTGCCGAGCCCCCTTCCCTGGAACTCGGGCAGAACGATGATGTCCTGGATGTAAAAATAGATGCCGCCATCACCGACTATTCTACCACAGCCAACGACTTGATCCCTGTAAACCACACACACCGAAAAGAGGGCGTTGCCTAAACCCGTCTCCGTTGCCTCAACGTCCACCCTATCCCACCCAACGGCTTCGCGCAACCTCTGATACTCCTCAACGGTTGGAGGACGTTCGACGAGGATATATTCGTCGTTCACCCTTTATCCTTTCAGTCAGAATAAACATCAATGACGTCGCGTAACATAGCCGACGCTGTAGGCACTGGGGTCTCTTCGACGATGGCCGCCGAGATGATGCCGCTGATGTCGGTGTGGTAGACGATGCCCATCTGCTTGGGACCAAGTTGGGCCAGCGGGTGGTCGGGGTCCAGCCAGATAGGGCGCACGCTGAGATGGTAGCGATCGCCGTCCCACTCGGCAGTCGCCACGAGTTTCACCCGCTTTCCCTCAGCGTCAGCCTGTCGCAGCGTCTCGGCGTTGACATGGGTGATCCCCTCGACGGCCACGTGGGCCAGGGTTGCCGGGTAGTCCAACACGCTGTGGGCCAGGATGACCAGCTTGTTGGCGGCGTCCCACCCCTCCACATCCAGGCGGGGATCGGTCTCGGCGTGACCAGCTTCCTGGGCGTGGGCCAGGGCCTGGTCGTAGCTCAGACCGTCCTGGGCCATGCGGGTCAGGATGTAATTGGTGGTGAGGTTGAGGATGCCTTCCAGCCGGTAGATCTCGGCCGCGGCCAGGTCGCGCTGGCCCAGGTTGACCGCCGGGAGGCCGCCAGCCACGGTAGCGTCGAAGCGGAGTCGCACGTTATTGGCCTTAGCCAAGTCTAGCAGGCGGGGGAAGGCCAGCACCAGCGGCGCTTTATTGGCGGTGACGACGTGCATCCCCCTCGACAGCGCCGCCTCAATGCATCTTAACCCCGGCTGGCCGTCTTTCAGGTTGGCAGGGGAGGCTTCCAGCAGCAGGTCGGCCTCTGCGGTCTGCACCATCTCCAGGGCGGGGACCCCCGGCCGGCCCCAACGCGGATAGGCGGCCACGCCCTGGCCCTGAGCCTTGAGCTGCACGACCTGTCGCGGGTCGAGGCCGGTGGTGCAAGCTGCCGCGCCGGACGTGTCGGCCACGCCGGTCAAGATCAACTCCAGCCCCAGCCGATCACGGAGGGCCTCTCGCTTGCGGACGAGCAATTCCAGGAACCGCCGGCCCACGTTGCCCACGCCGATCAACAGGAAACGCACCTTTTGTGTGGTCATCGTCATCAAAGTACTCCAATCATTTGATCACATCAACTTTTGATGGTTCGCACTACGAGGAGAACAGCCAACGCCGCCAGCAGGAGCCAGATGGCGATGATGACGCCAGCGGCGACCCAGTTTGTCGGTCTGCCCTGACTCATGATCGCCTGAGCCTTTTCCCGACATTCGGCCAAAACAGCCGGGGGGATCATCTTCAGCGCCAGAGCCACACCCAGGGGAACCAGGACCAGGTCATCCAGGTACCCCAAGACGGGGATGGGATCTGGAATCAGGTCTATGGGGCTGAAGGCATACCCAACTACGCAAGCAGCGAAAATCCTGGCATACCAGGGAGTCCTGGGGTCCTTATAAGCCAGGTAGATGGCATAGGTCTCCACCTTGAGCTGTCTAGCTCGTTGTTTCCAGGCTTCAATGGCCTTGATTGTCAAAACGACCCTCGCTCTCCTTCTTCTGATCTTCTTTCTCTCGTAATCCTGTACTGGACGACCATACCGGCTGTCCCCAGGAGAACCCAAAATAGAAGCATCACGTATCCCCCTATACCCATGGATCGCAGGAACCCGATATCAGGATGATACTGAAGCGACCGAACGGGAACAGAGCCACCGCCCACAAGCTGAGAAACGCCAGAGACAATCACCCAGGACCCACTCAAAGCGGTGGATACGATAATCATTAACTTTTGAAATATGACAGCCATAATGCCGCCGATGACTGCCAATGTCACTATGATGACAATTTCTACCGTACTTCCGCCCCCACCGGTCAGCAGAACGCCTAACAGGCTTCCAAGCCAAGCACCCAAAAGAAAGACACCGACGAAATAGAGCATGACCATCAGGACAGCACCTATAACACCTCCCACCAGGCCGGCCAGGATGACTATGACTTGTTGGTCTCGGCCGAATACGTCCCATGCCACCGCTGCAACCGCTGCAGCGCCCAAAATAAAGCCCAAAATGCCGAGAAGGACCCTAAAGATGCGGTATCCGAAGAAACAATAGAGCGCACCCAGGCCAATCGAAGCCAGGGCAATGAGATAAAGCGTTCCTCTGCCAAGTTCCATGGTTTTCCCTCCGTTCTATCGCCGATTCTTCTCCATCCACTGCACGGCATAGTCAACCAAAGGTCGTTGAGGCATCAGCAGGGCCCTCGCACAGGCCACAAGCCCCTGGCGTACAAGCCCGGTCTCCCTGGCAAAGCCCTCGCCTATCGCTTCAAAATCCGTTTCATCTAACTCAATGTCCTGGAACTCTGCCCACTCCCGACGCCCCTCGACCAACACCGGTGCCCCGCATTGCTTCAATCTCTTGCCAGGATAGTCAGCCCGATACTCTGCCAAATGCAAAGAAGTATTGTTCTCGTGCCCGACACCGAGCAGCAGAACCCAACCCCCAAGCTCGTAGAGCCTGGCCAGGGATGAACCCTCACCCAACCCGAAATCAAGGGAATGGTCTCCAACAAGAGCGGCTGCCTTTGCCCCCCAGGCAGCAAAGGAGACCTGAGGGTGCAAACTGCGGCGCACGCCTCTCTGCTTTCGGAAACACTCCGGGACAGCCCCTATGCCCCGCGTTGGCGTCAGGTCAGGGTCGTAGGCTGGCATCGTCCGCCGGATGAGGTCCCACCACGTCTGGGGGACAGGTGGATTCTGCCAGTCAGCAGGGTCCGACAAGTCGCCCGAGTGCGTGGGCATCACCAGCGTCCCCTGCGGCCCCAGAACGCTCTCAAGAGCCAGCACCACCGCCACCGGTCCCCCACATACCCACCCAAGAGCGCTCAGGGAAGAATGGACGAGAAGCGTCATGCCGGGCGCAACTCCCAGAGCGGACAGATCCGCCCTCAATGATGGAATGGTAGCTGGATCACCCTGTGCGCGTTGGATGGCGTCGCTTTCGTCCATGCGTGTTGATTTCTCGTGTGCCCTGCCCGCCAAGGGAGTGTCAGCCGCCCTTACCGCCCACCAAAATCACAATACCGGCTGCAATAGCCAGTAGGGCCAAGATGATATCGCTGGCGGGAATAGCGACACCGAGCAAAGGCAACAGGCCCGTCACAATGAGCCAGATACCCAGCAAGAGCACTCCCAGCCTGCTGGTCGGTCTCACCGGCCTCAGCAAGATCAAAATGCCGGCTGCAATAGCCAGCAGAGCCAATATCGTACCGCTGGCAGGGATGCTGACCTTGAGCAACGGCAACAGGCCCTCCAAGATGAGCCAGATGCCCAGCAAGAGCATTCCTAGATTCTTAACCCATTTCATCGGTTGTGTTCTCCTTTCTTTGCCCCTCTGAGATAGACGAGAATCAACATACGGTCCTGGTAAAAGGCCGCTCGCCCTACATGCTACTGGCAGATCAACATGGGCTGCCGACTCGTGCGCAGCACTTGGTCTACCGAGCTGCCGAGCACGACTTCCAGCGCCGGGCTGAACCCATAGCCTCCCATAATGATCAGATCGCTCTCGTGCTCTTGGGCCGTCTTCAGGATCGCTTCGGCCACGGGGCCGCTCTCTTTCACAAAAGTAGCCCGCACCCCGCACGCTTCCAGGTACCTTTGGGCGTGCCCCAGCGTTTCTGATGTGGTGCGACCGGTTTCTATCACGGTCACAACGGCCAGAGGGATATTCCAACGGCCCGACAGATAGGTAGCGAGGAAGAGCGCCTCTTCGGCTTTGGGGCTGCCGTCGTAAGCCAACAAGGCACGATCCAGGTGGGACAAAGCCCTCGGCACCGCCAGCACCGGCCTGGCACAGCGCCGGATCAAGGTCCTGAATCCCGAGCTCAGCCTGGTGACCGGTTGGGGTGCAGGAGGGTGGGCGAGATTGACAACGACCAGATCGATCCATCGCGCTCGCTCGCATATCTTGCGCGCTACCCCTCCAACTTCAATGGCCATCTCTCCCGGAATGTCCGCTGCCTCGCAGCGCCGGTTGAACTCGGCCTGCACAGCCTGGGCCTCCTCGCTCTCCCTCTGAGCCTCCGAAGGCACCACGTAAAGGCCACGCAACCGCCCTCCTTCGCGCCGGGCCACCTCCAGCGCCTGCTCCAGAGCCTGCCAGCCGATCTCCTGACCGCTGACAGGCACCAGAATATCGGCAAACAGGCGATCGTACTGGCAAGCCTCTAACGGTTCTCCACGCCATTGTGCTGGCGGGGGACTGGCCTCGAACTTTTCGGGCATCACGCCCCCCAGGATCTTTTCGCCTACACGGGAAATGATGCGCTGCAGCTTGGGGCTGAACCGGGCAGCCAGGTCGGCGGCTGCCACCTCAGGGCCAATTTTCCAATCCAACTCCTGCTCCAGCGCGGCGCGGTGCTCTGAAACCCACAGGTAGAGATCGGTCTCTGTCCGCTCAGGGAAATCGCGCAATATGCCCCGCTCTCGGACAACCTGCACCACTGGCCGATAGACCTCATCGTACCAGTGGCCGACTGCCTCCCCGTACGGGATCTCCCGTTTCTGCTCCAGGCCCATAAAGTAGCGATGAACCTCAATGTGCTCCTCGATCGCCCGATACTGTCCGGGGACGGTCACACTCAGGTCGGCCCCTGGCCGGAGCTCGTCCAGGCGAGTGCGCTCCAAAAAGTCGGCATACTCGGCTTTCAGAATCAGGTCCTCGGGCTGGACGTCGGGCAAAAGAGGCACTCTAGTACGGACCTCGGTCACGTAAGCCTGGATGTGGGTTGCGCCAAGCTGCCGGGCAACGGATACACGGTGATTGCCGTCCAGCACGAAATAGGCTTCGCCTATCTGATAGACCTGAATGGGCGGCAACCCGACCAAACCGGTAGCCACTACCTTGACTTTGGCCCACCGTTCTTGGTCGCTGTCTTGCCGGGGCAAGAAGCCGCGGGTAAAGTCGACATAGCGCCCCACGCTGCCGACGATGGCATCCAGCGGGATGTCCTTCAATTCCCGTGCTGTGGTGCCCCGGGCTTTTAACTTCCGGCGCACGTCCTCGTAGGAGAGGAGGTCAGCCGACCTGCCGGTCAGGCGGGCCATGACTTCCTCTAGCGCAGCCTGGCGGCGCGCGCGGTGAAAGTCATGCACCGCCGCCAAAAAGCTCTGACCACTCCGCTCCGCCATAACGATACCTTCCGATTACCCTTTCCTCTTAAACCAATATTTTACCTGAACTCAGGAGGGCAAGCAAACCAAACCCGGTGATGATGACGCCCGAGATCCTGTTGACCCAACGCAACCTGTGAGGGTCGAACCTGGCCCGAAACAGGCTGACGCCACCGCTCAGGATGAGCCACCATAGGGCCGAGCCCATGAAAACCCCCAGAACCAACACCCCCGCAGAGGCATAGTCCCCCCTTGCGCTTGCCACCCCCAATCCGGCAAATATGGCCGCAAAAGAGAGAATGGTCATCGGATTGGTGAGGGTCAGCAAAAACGTAGAGGCATAGGCACCCAAGAGGCCATTCCCTCCAGCCAAGGTCGCTTGCCTGACCGGCCTGGCCAGAAAGGTCTTGAGGCCCAGGTAGCAGAGAAATCCACCGCCGATCAGGCGCAGCCATGTTTGTTGGCCGATCAAGATGCTGGAAATGAACGTCAGCCCGAACCCGGCAACGCAGCCATAGATAGCGTCGGCCGTAGCCGCCCCCAGCCCGGAGACGAGGCCCGAGGCGCGCCCTTCAGCCAAGGTACGGCGTATGCATAACACCCCGATGGGCCCCACCGGGGCAGCAATGGAGAAACCGATGACGAGCCCTCTGAGCAAGAAGCTAATATCCATATCTCTAGATTGAGTACTACCTACCCCTCATCCAGAATCTGATCCTCCCGATGCCTCCCCAGAGCCCGGCCATAACGACGTGTGAGTTCTGGCATGAGGACCTCGCTGGGTGCTCGCTCCAGGCCAAATATCGTGCGCGGAAAGTTCAAAGGCTCCTGAATGGCCCAAATTCGATCATGGTCCTTCGGAGGCAGGATCTCGGCCGGGTCACCTACGGCGATCCAACCAATGGGCACCACGGCATCGGCCGGAAGCGTCGTCTTGAGATGAACAACCCCATTGATCCGCACCTCGGCCCCCGTGCCGATTCGGGCCCCGTTAAAGACCGTAACACCTGTGGCCAGAAATGCGTTGTCTTCCACTGTACAACCGGTCAGATGGGCGTGGGGTCCTACCAGGACATGGTCGCCGAGACGGGTTGGATACCGAGGCGCGCCCCGAACAACCGCCTGCTCCATGACGATGCAGTGCGCGCCGATCTCCACAGGCCCACCCCCAGCCACGACCACCGCCCCGAAGAGAACCCGGCTGTTCTCACCGATGGTCACGTCTCCGCAGATCACTGCTGTCGGAGCGATATAGACTGATTCGTGGATACGTGGACGTTTCCCTTGATGTTCAAGCAGCACAGCCACACCTCCATTACTTCATTACGAACTCTAAGGCACGCGGCAAGGTTTGCCAGAAATCGGGTGGAAAATCGTGTCCCAGGTTGGGATGCACCTCCAGTTGGCAAGGGACATCTCGCGACTTGAACAGTTCCGCTAGAGCCAAGGTGCCCTCATAGCAGAAGACGTCCAGCTCACCCACGACCAGATAACCGCGCAGCCCACGCCCCTGGCTGGCCTCAATGAGTGGAACCCATTTATCAGGCTCGTTCATGTAGGGTCCGCCCGGCCCGACGGCGATAAACCCGCGCGCCTCAATGGTGCCGCTCAACGCCAGCCAGATCGCCAACTCGCCGCCCATGGAGAACCCCGCCACGACGACCCGCTCAGGGTCAACGGCGTACTGCCCGCAAAGGGCGGCGTAGTGTTCCTGAATTTCCCGCACGGCCCAGTCTCGATCGTTCCAGACGTAGCCATCCGGTCCTCTCACCTGGGACGATTGGGGCAAGGCCAGCAGCCATCCCTCAGAGACGGCCAGGCGCCAGGAGCCGACAAAGTACTCGGCGGTCCTGTTGTTTCCGTGAAGGGCCAGCAGCAACGGGCACGGCTGGAGCCTCGCCTGGCATCCGCTTTCTGGCGGCAGCGTGATGAGCGCAGGGGCGGCCTGAGCCTGAGCCTCGGCCTGCCGTTGCCGACAAACCGCTACCACCTGCTCGAACTGCGGCAGCCCTTGAAGCGGCTTCAAATCCGGATCCTCTCGCAGTTGCGCTTCCGCATACCAAAATCCAGCCGCCAGCGCCTCCTCAAGCAATTGGAGGGCCAGTGCCGTTTCGCCCAGCAGAGAGGTCATACAAATGCGCCAGTAATCAATGCGTAGGGCCTCCGTCGGAAATCGGCTGGCCTCACGGGTAACCAGGTCAAGCGCCTGGGCATACTCTCCATTTTGGTAGAGTTGCATCAACTGTGTCTGAAGATCGCTGAAGGTAAGATCGTTCATCAGGTATACACCTCCATCACTTCACAAGCCCTAACCCTTGCGAAGGCTGTGCTGTCTGACCTTCACAAGGGTTTCCCATCCCCTCGCTTTGGGTGGCTATGAAAAACTGCATAGCTCGCCGCAGAAAGCCCTCGTCCAGCGGCCCCAATGCAGAGGGTGTCTCCAGGATGCGGCGGGGGATACGCAACTGCTCCATGTCGAAACCCTCGCGCCTCTTGAAATCATACTTGCGTCGCAAGGTTTCGGCCCCCAACCGGGACAGTTCGTCGGCGGAGCGTTCAAAGCCAGCCACCGCCAGCGCCTGCTGGACCGTATCCGGGGTGTAGACCCCCCGGGCGAAGAAGCAGACCACCAGGCTGGCCAGCACCTGTCGCCAGCGTTCCTCTTTCAATAGCGCCTCGGCCACGCCCTCCGGCGTGAGGGTCTCCCCCTTGGACCCCGCCTTCTGATCCAGGCTATAGCCAGCGCTGTCTAGGTGGCTGTGCCGCGCCCCGGTCAGGTAGGTCAGGTGACAGGCAGGGCCCGTGTGGTAGCCGGGCATCTCGTTGCCACCGAAGGCCAGGGCAAAGTCGGCCCCACCGTAGACAGAGGCGGCATGCTCGACTCCTCGCGCCAGCGCCTGGTAAAAGTCGTTGGGCTGGGTCACGATCCGTCGCACCGCCTCCATGTAAGTGGAATAGTCCCCCCAGGTCAACGCCAGCCCGTCCGTCTCCCGCGTAGAGATCAGCCCTCGCTCCAATGCCTCCGTGGCCCAGGCCAGCACCACGCCGGTAGACATCACGTCCAGACCCTGCACCTCGGCCTCGTCCATCAACTGGAACATCCCCGATACGTCGGAGCCACCGACCATGCTGCCCATGGCGTATACCGGTTCGTGGTCGTAGCCCAGCATGGAGGTCTTGTAGAAATACGGCTCCCTGGGGTGAGGGATACGGAGGGCGGCCAGGTGGATGCAGGCCACCGGGCAGTGGGCGCAGGCCAGCCGCCGACCCAGGTATTGCTCTGCCAGCCGCTCCCCGGAGATGGCCTCCGCCCCCTCGAAGCGACCAGCCTGGAGATTGCGGGTGGGGAGGCCCCCGATGGCGTCCAGCGGAAGGACGTTCATCGCCGTGCCCAGTTCGTGGTATTTCTGCATCAAGGGCGAGTCGGTGGCGGCCTGAAAGATGCCATCGTAGGCCTCGCGGTAGGCGCGGCGGTCCCCCACGGGCAGCGAGCGCCGACCAGAGACAACCACAGCCTTCAACTGCTTGCTGCCCAAGACTGCGCCCAACCCCAGCCGGCCAAAATGACGGTAGGTCTCGGTGATGACGCAGGCGTAAGTGACCCCCCGCTCCCCTGCCCGGCCGATGCGCATGATGGTGCGCATACCGGAGCCGGACTCTCGCTGGCGCAGGACGCCACCCACCGTGTAGCTGCTGCGCATCCCCCACAGAGCGGAAGCGTCGCGGAAGTGGACCTGGTCCCCTTCCACCGCCAGGTAGACCGGGGTGGGGCTGGCCCCCCGGATGACCACGGCTCCGTAGCCAGCCATGCGGACGGCGACGGCGCTGCGCCCTCCGGCGTGGCTCTCCCCCAGGTTGCCGGTGTGGGGCGATTTGAACATGGCCACCGTCTTGGAGGCCATGGGGAAGAGGCCGACCAGCGGCCCCACGGCCAACACGACGGGGTTTTCGGGCTCCAGAGGATCAACCCCCTGGGGGCACTCTTCCTCCAGGAGCCGGATCGCCACACCGGCGCCGCCCAGGCCCGCCTCGAAGAGATCGGGCCGCTCTTCTACCCAGAAACGTCGCCGGGAGAGATCCACGTATAGAACTTGGCGGAGTGTGTCATTCTGCATCATGGCGCACCTCCTCGG
>Ga0180437_10011740_pt1 | contig 10459 bp, 11 predicted proteins | sample SS_ome_4_FD_132410 | JGI IMG/M metagenome (GOLD analysis project Ga0180437, IMG submission 132410) | Hypersaline lake sediment archaeal communities from the Salton Sea, California, USA - SS_3_D_1 metaG | ecosystem: Environmental > Aquatic > Non-marine Saline and Alkaline > Hypersaline >... | reverse complement strand
GCAGACCGACGTGGGGGAGCGCGGGGCGCGCCTCTCGATGGGGCAGCGGCAACTCGTGGCGCTGGTGCGCGTGCTGGTGCAGTCTCCCGCTATCTTTATCCTGGACGAGGCGACGGCCAGCATCGATCCCTTCACCGAGGCCCAGATCCAGCAGGCGATGGAGCTGATCCTAGAGCGTACCACCTCGATCCTGATCGCCCATCGGCTCTCCACCGTGCGCGCTGTGGACCGCATCGTCGTGTTGGAGGAGGGGCGCATCATCGAGGAGGGAAACCACGAGACGCTCATGGCCCAGGGCGGTCATTACGCCAAGCTGTACGACGCCTACTTCCGGCACCAGTCCCTCGCATACGTCGAAGAGGTGGGCGAGCGCCAGCGTAGCAGAGTCGCGGACGCCGTTGGGAGCGTTCCCGCCTGAGCACCTCCATCTCCACCCGCGCGTGACCTGCCAGGCCGTTGGCACAGACCTGGCACGATGCACCGAGACCAGGTACTATGGCATCGATGGCGTAGGGACGCAATACGGGTTGCCCGGCCAGGTCAGCAAAGTCATCGACCCCAACGACGCGCAGACAGACTACCGCTACACGACGGCGACGGGAACCTGGTGAAGAAGGAGGACGGCAGCGGCACCACGATCTACGTGGGGAGCCACTACGAGCGGTTTAGCCCCCAGGAGATGGTCATCGGAGAGGCAGGCTATCTCAACGACACGCTGACGCACACACCCCAGACGGTGTACCTCAGCCGTCACTACGTCAACCCCGTCGTCTTCACCCAGCCTGTCTCCCGAGACGGGAGAGACACCTCCGTCGTCCGCATCACCGACGTGCAGGCCGACCGTTTCACCCTCTACCTCCACAAAGCGCCGGACAGGAACGGCAGCCATGCGCTGACACTACCGTCCCGGCCTGCTATGGTTGTGGTGACGGTGTTTAGCTTGACCTCGGCACAAAGCGCCTGACTTTCCCTACACCGATGGTCAAGTTTTCCCTACTACTACAACAGTCAAACTGCAAGTCTTGACAGTTATCTGCCTTCGTGATATGATCGCGCGCAAATCGAATATCCCGGCGACACTCTTATCCAGAGAGGTGGAGGGACCGGCCCTGCGAAACCTCGGCAACCAGACGGGGACCGCTTGCTGAAAGCTCAAAGCTGGAACAGCACCAGCGGCGAGCACCAAGCAGCCGGAGACAAGTCATGGTGCCAATTCCGGCAGAATGGTGTTCTGGAAGATGAGAAGTGGTCAATTCAATTGTTCCCCTTCTGTCCTCCAGGAGGGGTTTTTTTGTCGGTGCGATCCCTGCCGGGAAGTGAATATCCACGGGAGGTATTGATGACGAATCGCAACATCGTGGTCGCTCAGGCGACTGGCCAGTTTATCGAGGATGTTCCCGTCGAGATTGTGGAGCGCAAGGGGATTGGACATCCCGACAGCTTGTGCGATGGCATCGCGGAGCGCGTCTCGGTAGAGTACAGTCGCTGGTGCCAGGAGAACCTGGACACCCTTCTACATCACAACTTTGACAAGGTGCAGTTAGTGGCTGGAGAGGTCGACGTAGACTATGGCGGCGGATGTATGCTCAAGCCCATTCGGATCCAGATCGCTGGGCGGGGCACCCCCGCTTTTCAGGGCCACAAGGTGCCCATCGATGACATTGCCATCCAGGCTGCCAAGCAGCACGTGCGCGAGGCAATGCGCTACCTTGACCCCGACCGGCATATGGTGATTGACAGCTACATTGGCCGGGGGGCCGAGGAATTGCAGTACGTGGTGGACCACGTGACGGCCAACGACACCAGCTTTGGCGTCAGTCACTGGCCCCGCTCTGGCCTGGAGCATACTGTGTATGAGACGGCCCAGTACGTCAACCACAGGTTGATCGACGAGTTCCCCGTGGGCGAGGACGTCAAGGTGATGGGTCTGCGCCGCAACGGCGAATTGACGCTGACGGTCGCGCTGCCCTTTATCGCCGTGCGCATCGGGGACGCGACCGAGTACGAGGAGCTGAAGCGGGCGGCCGAGGCGGCCATCCAGGAGTATGCTGCTCAGCTTGACCATCGGAAGGTGACGGTGATGGTCAACACGGCGGATGATGTCGCCAACGGCGCGGTCTATCTGACGCTGACCGGCACCTCAGCGGAGATGGGCGACGACGGCGCGGTTGGACGGGGCAACCGGGCCAACGGGGTCATCGCGCCGTTCCGCTCGGCCAGCCTGGAGGCGGCCTGTGGCAAGAACCCCATCTCCCACGTGGGCAAGGTCTACAACGTGCTGGCGCTGCTGGCGGCACAGGATATCATCGAGCGCGTGCCGACCGTTCGGGCGGCCACGGTCTATGTCCTTTCGCAGATCGGTGCGCCGCTGGATCAGCCGCTGGTAGCCACCGCGATGGTCCACCCGAGCGACGGAACTCTGACTCCCAGCATCCAGGCCGATGTGCAGGGTGTCCTCGACGAGCATCTGGCGCAGGTCAGTTCCATCCGCACCAGGATCCTCAACCGGGAGCTGACGCTGTTCTGACAAGAGACCAGGATTGCCCATAGGAAATCGTGGTTGCGGGCAGACTGTATGAGGCCGGCCCGCGTTGTATGTCTGTTGGCTGCGCCGGAGGGCCGAAAGCGGGCACGCGCGTTGACATCTGGCTCTTTTCATTGTATACTGTCGTCCGATTGGAAAACGGGGCTTTGGGAAGTGTGTTATGTTCGTGATGTGTGTTTTCAACCCGCCCGTCCCTGCGCAGCCAGACCTCGGGTCTGGATAAGCGCGTGGGAACATGCGCCTGGAACACAAGTCGGCCAGCCCTCCAGACCATTGGGGGCTGGCTTTTGTGTGAGGACACTGATGGATATCCAGGAACTCACCGATGAGATGAACCGCTTTGTGGAGGCAATGGGTTGGTACAGCGAGGACTCACCGTGGCTGCAGACGCCGCGTAACATCGCCATATCACTCTCGCTGGAGGCGTCGGAGGTACTTGAGCATTTCCAATGGGACGAGCAGGTCGATAGTGACGCGCTGGCCGGGGAACTGGCTGACGTGGCGCTCTATCTGCTGCAACTGGCCTATCTGATGGATGTCAACCTAGAGCAAGCCATTCTCGATAAACTGGCCATCAACTACAGTCGGGACTGGTCGGGGGAGTCGCAAGGGTGTGAGGATACTCGCGGTCAGTGATTGTGTGGTCAGAGGCATCTACGATCCGCAGATCCGGGAGCGGTATGGCGACGTGGACATGGTGGTCTCGTGCGGCGACTTGCCGTATTCTTACCTGGAGTATATCGTCTCGATGTTGAATGTGCCGTGTTTCTACGTGCATGGCAACCATGACGGTCCAGAGTATACGGCTAATGGGCGTACGCTCGTCGAGCCGGCCGGATGGGTCAGCTTGGATGGACGGACAGTGGAATGCAAAGGAGTGGTCCTGGGAGGGTTGGAGGGTTCGATTCGCTACAAGCCTTGGGCACCCTACCAGTATACAGAGAGGGAGATGCGGTACAGGGTCTGGCGCTTGATGCCACAGTTGCTGATGAACCGCCTGCTGCACGGGCGCTACCTGGACGTCTTTATCGCGCACGCGCCGCCTTTCGGCATCCACGACGGAAAAGATTGGCCTCACCGCGGCTTCGAGTCGTTCCTCTGGCTCATGGCCCGTTTCCGCCCGCGCTTCCTGCTCCACGGTCACAGGCACGTCTATGGACCGGAGACCCGGCGGACGCGCTACCTGGACACTGAAGTCATCAACGTCTACCCATCCCGGGTAATCAAGTTATGAGGCAGAGTCTGAGACAATGAGCACAAGGAGGTGGAGAGATGGCTTCCAGAGTCACCCCACGCAGTGAGGATTATTCCCGTTGGTACACCGACGTCGTCCAGATGGCTGATCTGGCTGACTATGCCCCCGTAAAAGGCTGCATGGTGATCAAACCCCACGGCTATGCGCTGTGGGAGAACGTCAAGGCGGGCCTTGATCGGCGCTTTAAAGCAACGGGTCACGTGAATGCGTACTTCCCGCTCTTTATTCCGCTCAGCTTCATTCAGAAAGAGGCACGGCACGTGGAGGGCTTCTCACCCGAGTTAGCCGTCGTCACCGTCGGCGGCGGCAAGGAGTTGGAGGAGCCGCTGGCCGTGCGTCCCACCTCGGAGACGGTCATCGGCCATATGTATGCCAAGTGGATCCAGTCCTACCGCGACCTGCCTCTGCTGATCAAGGGGAAGTGTATTCGCTGCGGAGGCGGGTCCCGCGAGCAGGCTGTCTTTGGGCGAGCCTACTAGACGGGGTTCGGTTTCTCGTCTCCAGACCATGATTCCTACGTACAGAGAAGATCGCATGAAACATCATTCCCTTGTCATCGTTGCACTGCTGCTGGCCGGTCTGAGCGCGGCCTGTCAGCCGACCAATCCCACCGTTCCCCCCACCTCTGCTCCAACCCCTGTTCCGTCTTCGCCTACCCCTGTGCCATCCTCTACTCCAGTCCCGACCAGCACGCCGGCCCCTATGCCGCCCAAGGAGTTCACCATCTGCCAGGCCAGTGAGCCGAATACGCTCTTTGTCTACGGCAGCCCATCGCGCGCTGCCCGCAACGTGCTGGAGGCCATTTACGACGGTCCCATCGACAGCCGCACGTACCAATTCCAGCCGGTGATCCTGGACAAACTTCCCAGCCTGGCCGATGGTGATGCTTCTGTGCGAACTGTCCAGGTCGCGGAGGGTGACAGGGTCGTGGATGTCAGTGGCCTGCCGGTCGACCTGTTCCCGGGGGTCACCGTCCTGAACGCCGCCGGTCAGGAGGTCACCTTTGAGGGAGGGGTGATCACGATGACGCACATGGTGATGACCTTTACGCTGCGGAGCGATGTCACCTGGGCGGACGGCCACCCGCTGACCGCCGATGACTCCCGCTATTCCTTCGAGTTGGCCGGCGAGTTCGATAATCCCACGCTACGGGTGCTCCTGGATCGCACCCGCAACTACAACGTTCTGGATGAGCGCACCGTCGTCTGGATCGGTGTGCCCGGCTATCGCGATCCCTTCTATTTCCGGAACTTTTACGCGCCGCTACCCAGACATGTGTGGGGCGGCTCGGACGCTCAACAATTGCTCAGCTCAGAGGTCGCCCATCGCAAGCCACTGGGCTGGGGTCCCTTCGTCGTCGAGGAGTGGGTGGCGGGCGAGTACATCAAGTTGGTGCGCAACGCGCACTACTTCCGTACTGCCGAGGGGTTGCCCTACCTCGACCGCGTCATCTTCCGTTTCGTCCCCGAGCTCGGGCAGGCGCTTGACCTGCTCGCGGCTGGCGAGTGCGATCTCATTGGCCAAGACCTGATCGAAGGCAGCGATCTTACGCCACTGCTGGAGGCCGCGGACGCAGGCACGGTGCAGTTGGTCGTCTCCTCCAGCAGCGAGTGGGAACACCTCGACTTTGGCATCGGCCCGGCGGGATGGGTCAGTCGCCCGGATTTCTTTGGCGATGTGCGGGTGCGTCAGGCGATCGCGCGGTGCGTTGACCGGGAGCGGCTGGCGCGGGAGGTGTTTCCGTACGGTGGGGCGGAGGTCATCCACACCTACGTTCCCTCCAACCACCCCCTCTATGCGGCCAATCAACTGTACGTCTGGGGCTACGATCCGGCCGCCGGCGGGTCCTTGTTGGAGGAGGCGGGCTGGCTGGACGAGGATGGGGAGGGCATTCGGGAGGCCTATGGGGTGACCGGTATTAGCAGCGGCACGCCCTTCTCCGTCACCCTGCTCACGACGAGCGATTATCCGCCTCGCGAGCGGGCGGCCCGCATTCTGTCTGAGAACCTGGCGGCTTGTGGCATTCGGGCGGGCGTGGCGGTTATCCCGGCTCAGGAGTTCTTCGCCGATGGTCCCGACGGTCTGGTGTTCGGGCGTCAGTTCGAGCTGGCGCTCTTCTCCTGGCTGAACGGCCTCGATGCACCCTGTGGACTCTACCACTCGGCCGAGATCCCGGACTCTGAGAACTGGTGGGCTGCCAGCAACAATCCGGGTTACGCCAGCGACGATTATGACGCGGCCTGTCAGGCAGCGCTGGACGCACTACCCGGGACGGAGGCATACACGCGCTTTCACCACGAAGCACAGCGCATCCTCTCCTATGATCTACCCATATTGCCGCTCTACTCCGTGCCAAAACTGGTCGCTGCGCGCCCGGAGGTGAGCGGTGTGATCCTGGACCCGGCCCAGTACCTGGAGTTGTGGAACATCGAGGCGTTTGACCTGAGCCGTTAGCACTTGTTCGTCACCAACTTGTGCACAGAAATCAGGCGCGAAACGGCTCAGGAGTAGGGAGTTGCTTTTGAACGAGTATTTCGCCGCTGGCAGTCCACCATCGGCATGCACCCATTGTCCTTGTCGAGTCGTTAATGGTAGATCATGCGATTCCCGAGACCCGCGTTGTTGGGCGGGTCGTCAGAGCTGGTCACGCCGAGGGAGAGGCGCTCGTGTCGCCCGAGCCCATCGGCTTTCTGGGCGGGGTTGACGCCGATACAGGCGTGGTGGTCGAGGTCGGTCATCCGCTCGAAGGCGCATGTGTGGCCGGGCGCGTGCTGGTCTTTCCCACCGGCAAGGGCAGCACGGTCGGCTCCTACACGCTCTACCGCTTGGCGCGCAACGGCCTGGCCCCGGCGGCTATCGTCAACGTAGAGGCCGATCCGGTCGTGGCTGTCGGGGCGATCATCGCCGAGATTCCAATGGTGGACCAGGTGGATATCTCGCGCATTCAGACCGGCGACAGGGTGCAGGTGCGCGATGGGGAACTCTGCATTCTGCGCGCCACCTCTTCACAGGTGTAGCGCTGGCCCGCAGGCACGGCATCCCCGAGTAGCCCCCGTAAACCGAGCTCATAACGGTAGGTATCCCACACCGTCTCGGAAGAGCACTTTGTCCTGAGGCCAACGCACAGGGCCGGTGTTGGGGTGCTTTTCTGCCCGTTCGTGCACCTAGCGCCGCCTGTCCACGCCCCTGCTCAGGTTCCCTGCAGGTCTTCTGGCCGAATCGGCAACTGCCTGATGCGCTTGCCGGTCGCGGCAAACACCGCGTTGAGCACGGCGGGAATGATCGGAGGCACACCCATTTCGCCGATGCCTGTAGGCTGCCTGTCGCTCGGCACGATGTAGACCTCGACGGTCGGCATCTCGTCGATGCGCAATATGGGATAGTCGTGGAAGTTGCTCTGTTGCGCTCGCCCGTTCTCGACCGTGATCTTTGCTTTCAGCACGGCCGTCAGGCCGAAGGCGATGCCTCCCTCCATCTGGGCCTCCACCGTGTCTGGGTTGACCACGGTACCGCAGTCCACAGCGCACACCACGCGGTGCACTCGCACGCTCCCACCTTCGTCCACAGAGACCTCGGCTACCTGGGCCACAGGGGTGACGCCAAAGGTCGAATGGAAGGCGATACCTCGCCCCCATCCCTCGGGCAGTGGGGTCCCCCAGCCAGCCTTGGTAGCGGCCAACTCCAGGACGGCCTTTTCCCGCCCGCTCAGCAGTTCCAGGCGCATCTCGTACGGATCTCGGCCGAGCTCCGCCGCCACCTCATCCAGGAAGCACTCGTGGGCAAAGGCCTCTGGCATGTTTTCTACTGAGCGCCAGGCACCGGTCGGAACGCCACTGCGCGCCGGGTAGGAGCGGACCCGAAGCCGGCGCAGGTCATCCAGGCTGGCGCTGGTGTAATTATAGCTGAGCGGATGGTAGAAGTCGTGCTGCATGTCATCGTCCCGCGTCCAGATCACTTGGACAGGGACAGCGACCGCCTGAGAGATCTGCACCGCCTGTTCGACATAGTCGGTCTGGAGGCGGCGTCCGAACCCACCTCCGATGAGGGTGACGTGCACCTGGACGGCATCCCTGGGCAGTTTGGTGATCGCCACCGCGCGCTGTTTCGCTGCCTGCGGGTTCTGCGTGGGTGCCCACACCTCGCAGCTGGTCGCGCGCACGTCGGCCACGCAGTTCATCGGCTCCATCGTGGCGTGGGCCAGGAAGGGAACATCGTAGGCCGCATCCCATCCGGACGCGTCATCGGCGGCCGCCTCGCCGGGCTTGGGAGCCCCTTCCACGAGCGCCTCTCGGATATCGACGCTGCTCAAGCTGGCGAGCGCACCCTCGTCCCAGGTGATCTCCAGCGCCTGCCGGCCCTGAATGGCCGCCCAGGTATTGTCGGCGACGACGGCCAGGCCAGCGTCGATCTCGATCACGTCGCGTACGCCCGGGACGGCCTTGGCCTGCGCCGCGTCAAAGCTGGCTACCTCGCCGCCAAAGACGGGACAACGGGCGACGGTCGCATATAGCATGCCGGGGACCTTGACGTCGATCCCATAGACCGCACTGCCATCCAGCATCTGGGGTGTGTCCCAATGGCCGATCCGCGTGCCCAGGATGCGGAAACCCTCGGCGTCCTTGATCGGCACCGCATCTCCCCTCAGAGGATCGGGCACGGGCAGTGTGGCCGCTGCCTCGACCAACTCGCCGTACGGCAGGCGCTGCTCGCCGTCCGGGTGGATCGCCCAGCCGCTTTCGGTGCTGCAGGACTCCGGCTCCACGCCCCACGCCTGCGCCGCCGCCGTGATCAGCATATGGCGTGCGACACCACCGGCTAATCGCAGGAGCAAATAGTGGCCCGAGATGCTCACACTGCCGCCAGTCATCTGGTCTCCGTAGGCCGGATCAGCGGGGGCCTGCTCGATGCGTACCACGGACCAGTCCACGTCCAGCTCTTCCGCCAGGATCATGGCGATGGCCGTCCGGATTCCCTGTCCCATCTCGGACCTGAAGGCGGTGATCGTCACTCCGCCGTTGTTGTCCACCTTGAGGTAGATGTTGGGCTCCAGCCAATCCTCCGGTTCCGGCGTGGAGGTCGGCTCCGGCGTGGGTGTGGGCGATGGTTTGCACCCGGGAAGGGTGATGCCGATCACCAGGCCGGCCCCTGCAAGGGCGGACACCTTGAGAAACTCGCGCCGGGTGACGTTAGAGTGTGTGCTCATTCCTTGCCTCCTTCCTCAGCCGCGCGGTGGATGGCACGGCGAATCCGTTGATAGGTGCCACAACGGCAGAGATTGCCCGCCATCGCTGCGTCGATATCGGCATCGGTGGGATTGGGCTCCTTGGCCAGCAGCGCGGCGGCCGCCATGATCTGCCCGGTCTGGCAGTAACCGCACTGGACCACGTTCTCGGCGGCCCAGGCCCGCTGCACAGGGTGACTGCCGTCGGGCGAGAGGCCCTCTATGGTGGTGACCTTCCTGCTGGCGGCATTCGATACGGGCGTGACACAGGACTGGACCGCCTCGCCGTCCAGGTGTACAGTGCATGTGCCGCACAGACCGATGCCGCAACTGTACTTGGTCCCGGTCAGATCGAGCGTGTCGCGCAAGACCCAGAGCAGCGGCGTGTCGGGATCCACGTCTATCGTGTGTTCTTGATCATTGACCGTCAACGTGATTGAAGACATCGGCATCTTTCCTCTCATCCCATAGATGGATCTTTTGGTTCTCCCCGCTACGCTTTCAGCCTACAGGGAATCCTGCGAGCCAGCCCTGCCCGGCTGACCGTGATTATACCCCACATCGACCGGGCCGGAAAGGGAGCGTCGGCGCAATCGTGGAAAGGGAACAAAACCGACATCAGGTGCGTCTAACAGACAGGAGGTGAACGATGAATCAGATAGGATCGATAGCCCGCTTGATGCTTCGCCTACCGCAGGTGTGGATCGCTCTGGTGGTGACAGCGGCGGCCATCGTGATCAACGGCCACGAACCGTTCGTCGATATTGCCATGTACGCTATCCGGCGATTGTTCGGGTAAGTTGTGCAGGCATCCCGCCCTCTCTGGACAACAGATCTGTTCGTTCCGCTACCACCCGTCCTGCTTCATCTTGTCTATCACGTCCCCTATCACCCAACCCGCCGCCCTGGGGGGAGGTGCGCCTGGTTGGTCAAGACCCCAAAACTTGATATCTGCGTCAGTTGCTCCACAGCGGTGGTACTCACTCCGAGTGTAGCCGCTTGGCAAAATGCCATCATCCTCCGAGGAATCGTTGGGTAGGCCCTGACCGATGGGGAAGGACGTTGTCAAGGCTGGCGGTTTAGAGGATGCGTCTGAAGACGATGGACGAAGCTCAATGTGGGGCTGGAAGACAGGCTCCCGAGACATAGATCCAGGCTGTGTTCTGGGTCTCGGCTGTTCTTTGGAACTGCAGCCTGCGGGGAAGTGAGAGGTCTTGGGCTTGCCCTTTCCCCGGCGGGGAGCAGGGAAATCTGCCCCTTTCCGGTTCTTTGGTATGCTGGCTTTTCGTTCCCTATGTGTGGCAAGCTTTGGCCACAGCCAGCCGGACTTGTGTTCGCGTGACCAGGACGACTTTCTGCGTTGCTTGTGCTTCCTGGCCCTTAGATATATTATGCCTGACGCAGTGAGAAGCGAGAATCCAAGCGTCCCGCTCACAAG
>Ga0180437_10011739_pt1 | contig 10459 bp, 6 predicted proteins | sample SS_ome_4_FD_132410 | JGI IMG/M metagenome (GOLD analysis project Ga0180437, IMG submission 132410) | Hypersaline lake sediment archaeal communities from the Salton Sea, California, USA - SS_3_D_1 metaG | ecosystem: Environmental > Aquatic > Non-marine Saline and Alkaline > Hypersaline > Sediment... | reverse complement strand
TGAAATTCAGAGGAAACTGGATACATACGCACAGCCTCGCTAAGATGGGCAACGGCCTCGTCTTGTTTGCCTTGTCGAGCGAGGGCAATGCCCATATTGTGGTGTGCTTCAGCCGACTGGGGGTTGCCCAGCAACGTTTCTCTGTGTTCGGGAATTTCTCCCTCCACCTTCCCCTGTGTCATCTGGGCAACCCCGAGTTTGTCGTACAGGCTGGCATACTGCGGGTTTATCCGCAGCGCTTCACGAAGATGAACGGTGGCCTTGTCTTGCTTACCCTGCCTAGCCAGTGCAAGGCCCAAGTACAGATGCGCCTCTGCCAACTGCGGATTGATCCGTAGCGCTTCTTCACAATGTGCAATCGCTCCGTCCGTATCCCCCTGCGAAAACAGTGCGAACCCAAGATTACTATACGCCTGGACGTAGTTAGGATTTATGCGCACAGCTTCTTGGTAGTGAACGATGGCTTCGTCTTGTTTGCCTTGCCGAAACAGCGCGATGCCCAGAGTGTTGTGGGCCTCGGCCAACTCCGGATTGGCCCGTAATACTTCTTCAAGATGCGTGATTGCCTCCTCAATCTTCCCCTGTGATGTCAAGGCGAGCCCAAGATTACTGCGCGCTTCGGTCGACTTCGGATTGATCCGAAGTGCCTGCCGAAAATGAACGATGGCCTCCTTCGGTTTCCCATGCTGAGCCAGGATAACGCCCAAGTTCACATGAGCCGCAACAAACTTCGGACTGGTCCGGAGAGAATCTTCAAACTGCGTGATTGCCTCCTGAACCCTTCCCTGTGAGCCCAAGGCGAGCCCAAGATTATTGTGTGCCAGTGCGTTGGATTTCGTCACCCGGAGGGTGTGCTCCCAAAGGGTGATACTGCTTTTCCAGTAGCTTACTTAATGTCGGGTCATTACAATCAGACTGACGGTGGAGATAAGGGCCGTGAGGGTGAGAATTCTCTGCCGATAATGCCACCTGCGCAGGAGGCCGGGCAGACCCCAGCAGATCATGACAAATAGCCCGATCATCGGGATATAAGTATAACGATCGGCTCTGGCAAAGGCTGCAATTTGCACTAGACCTATTACCGGCAACAGCGTCACCAGGTACCAGAGCCATCCCACCACAAGGTAGGGCGCCTTCCGGGCGCGCCAAAAGGCTATGCCCGTTACCGCGGCCAGGAATAATCCCGCCCCCACGGTTTTCCAGACGGGGAATTCAGTGGGATAGGGATAAAACGGAGCCAAATGAAAAGGAAGAAACATGTCTTTGATATAAATCGCCAAGGAAGTGATAGCATTAGCGAGCCTGACAGGAAGGGCTCGTCCCTCCAAAGATTCGACCAGCCCCGCTTTCTGTTGGGCCCAAACCGTCACCAGACCAAAAACAAGGGCGATGAGAATAAGCGGTATCTTCTCTGCCACCAAGCGAAGGGTTGTCGGCCGACAGAATGACAGTCGCCCCGACTGGCCTTGAGGGGCCCATGAGAAACGAGCCAGCGGCCAGAAATCCAGCATAAGCATCACAAAAGGAAGGGTGACCAGCATGGGTTTGCTCATCAGCCCTAATGCAAGCAGGGTGAAGACAAGAACGCAGCGAGCGGCACCCGGACGCTCGCAGTACCCTATATAGGCGAGAAGGGTCAACATCCCGAAAAGGGTACTGAGCACATCCTTTCTCTGGGCCGTCGAGGCCACCGATTCCACATGCAAAGGATGAAGGGCAAACAAGAGCGCCACCATGGCGCTTGGCCCGATATCACCGGTCATCCTGCGTAAGATCAGGAAGAGGAGAAGGCTGTTTAAGGTGTGAAGAAACAGACTCATCAAATGGTGCCCACCCGGCCACATTCCGAAGAGCTGACTGTCGAGCATATGGGAAAGCCAGGTTAAGGGATGCCAGAAATCCGCATGATTCGTGGTAAAGGCCCAGGCAATGCCCTTCCACGTTAGTCCCCCTAGTACATGTGGGTTCGCATACACGTAGACATCGTCGTCGAAGTTCACAAAGTCATGACCCACGACCGGTCCATACACGAAAAGCGTGGCCAAGACTAGAAGCGTAGAAACCGCAAGGTCGCCGCGCATAATCGTCCTCTCTTATGCTTGCGGATAGAACCTTCGACCAAATGTCCTATGCCAGCTACGCGAGGCGGGCTAGCCCGCATATTGCACGAGTAGTGGCGAAGCCGGACGCGGGATCGATTTTTGGCTGAATTTCTGCCTATTGGGTTTCCTGAGTAGGGCGGAAGCGGTCCGGAGCAAAATCTGGGCACACGACCCCCTTACCCCCGTTGTTTGTCATCGTGCCGGGGCAGCACTCAGGGGAGGGATCAGCTGGTATTCAGGCGGGAACAGGCCAAGGCGAAGGTGGTTTGGTAGGGGTAAGAACTGGATAAAAGAAACCGAACCCGGCGTGTGTTGCGAATCAGCACGGCCCCGATCTTGAGCAGCTTCAGCCGAATCGTGCAACACTGGGCTCGGGCAAGTTCGGTCCCGTGCAGGCCGAGCCGCCGAATGGTTGCCAGGAGCGTGTAGCCCAGGGAAGCCAGCAGAAGCCGGAACTGATTTGCCCACCATTGATGGCAGCTGGTCCTATCTGCGAACAGATCCAGCTGTTGCTCCTTGATGCGGTTCTCCATATCTCCACGGGCACAATAGAGCTGTTCATACAGCCACTGGCCTTGACCCTCCAGGTTGGTCACCACGTAGCGCGGATTGGCCCCTTTGTGCGTGTACTCCGCTTTGGCAATCACCCTTCGCTTCCGCTTCCAGGTGCCCGCAGCGTATTGAACCTCCCCGAACCGCCGTTGCTTCTGTTCCGTGCGGCGATACGCTGCTTCGGCGTTGTCCATCAGCGGCTGCGCAAGAGCGTTGACCCGGGCGTTGCGGGCCAATCCCACGATATAGCCCACATCGTGCCGCTCGCACCACGAAAGCATCCGGTGCCGACAAAACCCACTGTCTCCTCGGAAAATGATCCGCACAGAGGGCCAACTCTGCCGAAGTCGCTTCACCAACAAGGCCAGGATCGCCCAGGCATGCTTGGCCGCATCGATCTTGCTCGGCCGCAGGTAGCTGACCAGAAGATGGTCGCCGCAGAACACATACAAAGGCAGGAAACAGTAGTGATCGTAAAAACCATGGAAGAACCGCCCCTCCTGATTGCCGTGCACCGGATCGTCTGTGGCGTCGAAATCCAAGATCAATTTCTTCGGTGCCCGATCAAAAGAGGCAATGAATCGGTCCACCAAGACTCGGTGAATCGCCCACGCCGCCTCCCGCCCCGATCGATTCTCCCACCGGCACAAGGTGGAGGCACTGGCCAGCGCGTCATCTCGTTCTACGGCCGTCTGCAGCCCGATATCTTGCCGTAACGTGTCGTGATCGTTCAAATCCTCGTAGCCCAGGCACAGCCCGTAGACCCTCTGTCGCAAAAGGCTCAACAGACTATGCGTGCAGCTCTTCTTGCGCCGCCCATCCTCCAGAGCCCGGGCCACCGCCTTGGTCAGTGAAAGCTTCTTGTCCGCTTGCCGCACCACCAAAACGCCGCCGTCGCTTGTGACCTCCCCGCCTGTAAAGGAAGCCTCTACCTTCCGGCGTTTTACCCCTGGAAATTCCAGCTCCAATTGGTTACGATCTGTCACGGCGAAATCTCCTTCGATTGATGTTTCCGATGCCCTATTATAAGGGCCTTGGGAGATTTCGCCACATCTTCTCGTGCAATATGCGGGCTAGCGTTCGTCCTCGTCCTCGATCATGTGCCGCGCGCTTTCTTCACAGAACTCATGAAACAACTGCTAGAGCTTTGAATGGCGAATCCGTGTGAGGCGCCTTCCGATCCCGAAGAAGACCGTCGGGATGAGAACCCAGAGACCCGTGTTGGCGATTCGAGACGCGAACCGAGAGGGAGGCTCGGGATCCGGTTGCAGGGAGGAAGCTGCCTCCGCGGAGGAGGCAGGTGCCCACCCAACGCTGTCCTGGCACTCAATATCATCCCCATTCAGATCACCGTCGCAGTCGTCGTCCAATCCGTTGTCGCATACTTCAGAGCGGCCGGGATGAACGCTAGCGTACCAGTCCTTGCAATCCCCTGCGCAGATCAGCCAGGTATCCTCGTCCACGTCGTTTTCGGATTGCGGGAGGTGCCCGTCGCAGTCATTGTCCAGCCCGTCACAGATTTCAGGGGCGTCAGAGCGGGTGTCCGGGTTCTCATCATCGCAGTCCGTGCCACCACAGGCGACGTCGACCTCGCCGTCGTCGTCCACGTCCTTGTCATCAGGCGATCCGCTGCAATCGTTGTCGATATCGTCACCGCAAAGGTCGATCTCTCCGGGGTTGATCTCGTCGTTGGCGTCGTCGCAGTCGTCGCATAGTGGCCAGCCGTCTCCATCGCCGTCTACCTCGTCGGGAGGGATTTCCGAGTCGCAGTTGGTGTCCCGCCCATCACAGATCTCCACTGTGTCCGGATGCACGAGAGGATTCTCGTCATCGCAGTCATCCCCACCGCACGACACGTCCTGATAACCATCCTCGTCGTCATCACAGGGGTTCGAATACTCGAAAAAGAGGGTGTCACGGCCGATCCCACTGTCTCCCCAGAGGACTTTGAAATACCCATCCTCACCCCAGAACGTATTCCAGCTGTTCTTCATGATCCATGCGTGCTCGATGTCGTCATAGCCTACCAGGACAACAACGTGGCCTCCTTCGTACTCGCCCCAAACATGTTCGTATACGCCCCCCTCGTAGTAATAGAAGTCGGAGTAGACATCGAATCCGATCGTCAACACCTGCTCGTTCAGAGCACTCTTGATGGCAGCCACGTCGTTCGGAACCGATTGCCATCGGTCGATCTTCCAGACCCGGTCGGGCCAGTCAGAACACCGGTCTGAGCAAAGGTTTGATTCGTCTCCGGTATACGGGAGGCAGTCTTCGTCGACAGCCCCTGAGGTTCTGAGAAAGTCCGCGGTGGGTCTCATCCACCAGCCGTCGCAGGTTCCCGCACTGCATGCAAGGACGGACTGCTCCGACAGGTTGAGTGTCAGTGCAGGATTGTTTGCCCGGATAGCGATGACCGACTCCAGTGTGCCGATCCCGGCGAAGGCCCAACAGCTCCCGCAGAGACCTTGGTCCTTCACAGGGGTCACCCAATTGGCGCCCTTGTGGTCCCTCCAATCGAGATGCTTTGGCAGGTTTTGCGCCGTCATGACCGAGGAGGCACTCCGTTCCGGCGGTGGCATGGGCGACAACCGTCCACCCAAGTATTTCAGCCTATCCTCAGGGTCCAGGCGGCTGATGGGATTCTCGCTGGCCCTCCACCGCGCACCGCTCTTCTGAATGGATTCTTGGATGGTCATGAGTTCCGTGTGGGCGGCATGGAGAAGAGGGGGTGGAAGCAGCCCCAGGAGGAAGGCTCCCGTCCAAATCAACCATCGAGAAGAAGGCTTCCGTTTCAGCCGAAACTTCCCTGTTTCCATACCGTTTATACCCCCAGTAAGCCGCATGTGATTTCCCGGTGCACTCTTCAGAATGGGTTGAAAGAGCAAGATGGATGCCACGGGGGGCTTCCCGCAGGCCCTGTTCCGGCAGGGTGCTGGAGGCGGTTCGGGCCGCCTCCTCCTACAGGAGAAGATGAGACGAAATAACGTAGCGATCGCAGATGGTTACATGGTGAGAAGCGAAGGAGCCCGTTGCCGGGCCTACCCACTGTGGCAGGGGTGTACGCCGTGCGGGGAACAGACCCGACGATAGGGGGCACGAAAAGTTTTCCCCGATTTCAAAGGCTCGAGGTGAAAAATATTTCGCTGGGTAGCAAAAAGGGGCATCCCTCCACCGAACGCTACCCATCGCCTGGAAAAGAGGATCATGAGGGATCCCCCTCGCCTTCGAAGCTGTGTATAATCATTGGAGAGGCCGGTGTGCAGGCTTCCCCTGACTTCCAAGGAAAAACCCGGATGAAAACGACTCCTGAACCTCTTGTGGATGCTCATGCCCACCTCGACCTCCTCGACGGTGCTCCGGAGGCTATCAGAAAGGCTATCTCGAAGGGCATCCTCGCGGTGATCGGCGTCTCGATGGGTGCGGAATCGATGGATAGGACGATGATCCTAAAGGAGGCATTTCCCCAAATCGTTCTTCCTGCCTTCGGTCTGCACCCCTGGCAGATCGAAAAGGAGGACCTAGCAGAAACCCTCGGAAGACTGGAAGAGAACTTGCGGCACGGGGCCGCTGTCGGTGAGATCGGTCTGGACTACCGGATCAAGACCCGGAAAGCGCTTCAGAAGAAAGTGTTTCAGAAGCAACTGGACCTGGCGAAAGAGAAGGCTCTGCCCGTGATCGTCCATTGCCGATACTCTCACCAAAGGGCCTTGCAGATGGTCGAGGAAACGGGCGTGCCTCAGGCCGTGTTTCACTGGTACTCGGGGCCCCTGGAGTTGATAGACACCATCGTGGACCGGGGCTACTTCATCTCCGCCACGCCTGCGCTCGCATACAGCCGAATGCACCAGGAAGCGATTCGGCGGGCGCCTCTGGAGAACATACTGCTCGAGACCGATTGTCCGGTCGCCTACCAGGGCCAGGAGGCAACGCCCTCTGACGTGATTCGCGTCTGTGAACAAGTGGCCTTCTTGAAGGATCGCTCCTGTCAGGAGGTCGCCGGGCAGACCACGGAGAATGTGAAGCGTTTCCTGGGAAAGGCGTGAGCAGGGAGACTGGCTCAAGGTTCGCCTTTTCTTGCAAACCCACCAGGCGAGTGATAGGTTTCCACGTGTCGTCCGAGGCCAAGGCGGCAGAGAGACCGAGGAAGGGCACTACAAGCCTGCGGAGGGAGAAGAACCGATGAAAAAAATCGGTATTGTTCTGGGCGTCGTTCTTATCTTGGCGTTTCTCGTAGCGGTCTTGGCACCGTTCTTCATCGACCTGAACCGATATAAGGATACGATTCTCTCTCAGCTAGAGCCTTATGTGCCTCGTGATGTAGATTTTCAGCGGATCGACTTGACCGTACTGTCGGGCCTCGGGGCAGAGATTCGTGGCCTTCGGGTAGGGGACAATACGGCCTTTTCGCCGGGAGACTTCGTGCAGCTGGAGGGCTTGCAGGTAAGGGTTCGGGTTTTGCCTCTTTTCAAGAGGCAGATCAAGGTAAAGAGGATCGTCCTGAAGGAGCCGGTCGTCCGCCTGGGACGGAATGCGGCAGGGGAGTTCAGCTTCAGTGACCTGAGTACGGACGGAGAAAAGAGCACGGCAGGGGAGGAAAGCAAGCCCACCGAGGAGACGTCTGTTCCTGATGTGGCCGGCGGGGGACGCGGGATGCTGGCTGGCCTTCTGGTCAATGAATTGGTCATCCAGCAGGGCAAAATCGTTTACCAGGACGAGATGCTGTGGCCGGGCGACAAGCCTCTGGTGGTCGACGATCTCGACGTGGATGTGCGAGATCTCTCGTTCGATCAACCCGTCTCGATTCGAGTGGCGGCGAACTGGATGGGAGGGTCGGGCCAGAACGTTGTCTTTACAGGGAAAGTGGGACCCGTGGGCGAAGAGGCACGGCCGGAAAGGGCACCCTTTTCGATCCAGGCTTCCCTGCAAGAGCTTCCGATTGGAGGCCTTCTCGCCCGCTTGTCTTCCGAGCTCCCTGTGCGGGTTCAATCGGGAACGGTGAGTCTCGACTGGGGGGCGAGCGGCGCCCTTGCGGAACAGATTGCCTCCGAAGCGCGGGTTGACCTCCAAGATCTTCGATTGGAACCGCCGGGCCCGGCGTCCGACGGTTCGGAGCCGGGCGTGTTGAATTGTACGATTACGGAGAAGCTCGTCCTCGAGTTAGCGGCAGAGAAGCTCCTTCTCGAATCACTGGACGTTTCTGTGAACGGGCAGCAACTCCGAATGCAGGGGAGCGTCGAAAGCTTCAAGACCGACCCAAGATGGGATGTACAGGTTTGGAGCGAAGGTTTTCGGCCTGAGCCACTGGTGGCGATTCTGCCGATCGTTACTAACGCAATGCCGAAGGAACTCGAATTCGAGGGGCCCTTCACGCTCCGTCTGAAATCGGTCGGAACCCAGGAGGAATTCCAGATTGATGCGCGCCTCGACATGGAGGGCATGAAGATTCTGTACTCGGAACTGTTCCAGAAACCCTCCGGGACGAAGTTCTCGATCGGCTGCAAGGCGGACAAGAAGGGGGAACGTGTCACCCTGAACGATCTCGAGTTACGCCTCCATACCTTGTCATTGAATGCTTCCGGCGAGCTGGCGCTGGCGGAAACACCCCATTTCGGGTTTCTTTTCCAGACCAGCCCGATCGCTCTGGAGGGTTGGGATGCCTTGTGCCCCCTCCTGTCACCGTATCAGCCCAAGGGGAGCTTCTTCCTGAGAAGCTCCTTGCGCGGCACGCCCGACGATGCATCCGTCAACCTCCAGGTCTCTTCAGACGAGGTTGCGTTCCAGCTACCACCTCCCGAGGGGGCTAAGGGGGGTGGGGCTGACCGTGCCGGCTTCCTGGAGTCCTGTAACCTCAAGGTGCAGGCGAAGAGGAAGTCCGAAAACCTCCATGGTCTCGCGCAGGCAGAAATCAAGAAAGGACAGGTTCTCAATGTCCCCTTCGAAAAACTCTTGTCCAGTGTTCGATTCAGCCCGGATGGATTGGAGATTGCAGGCTTGGAGATGAAGGTCTTCCAGGGGGACGTTCAGGGGACAGGTCGATACGACCTTGCAAACGGGGCCTGGAGCTTCAAGCCCAGGGTCAAGGACGTTGCGATGGGCGAGGTTCTGAATCGGTTGACGGAATACAAGGACTTGTTTTCGGGAACGTTTCGGGGCCAGCTTGCAGCCAACGGAGGCTCCCACGACGGTGGAGAGGCAGCCGTGAATGCGGAGGGCTCCTTCCGAATCTCAGAAGGGGAACTCAAGAACTTCGACATGACCGGAGGGGTCCTGGACACGCTGTTTGGGCTCGAGGGGGTGAATCGGAAATTGAGCTCCAGTCGAGGAGAGATTCGCGAGCACAAAACAACCCGCTTCGACTGGCTCGAAGGGGCCTTTGAACTGAGGCAGGGGGTTCTGTTCCTCAACAGCCTTCGACTGCGCAACATAAGCACGAGCAAGGCCACGGATTCGGATGCTCTTCTCGAAGGCAAGGTGATCCTCGAACAACAGTCCGTTGACATGAAGGGCAAGGTCATCCTTTCAAAGAGGCACTCCGACGAACTGGCTGGAGAGGCGGAGGTCCTGAAGGCGTTGTACAACCCAGAAGAAAGGATCGTGCTACCCTTCACGGTGCAGGGAAACGCCAAGAAGATGGTCGCCTTCCTAGATACGAAGTATGTGGCGGGTGCTATCTCTCGGTACTATGCCCGGCAGGGTGTTGATAAGCTGCGAGAACAGCTGGGATTGCCCGAGAAGAGGGAAGACGCAGGGGAAAGGCCAGCAGAACGGCTCTTGAGAGATTTGCTCAAAAAGCGCTAGGGCAGCAAGGAGAAAAATCAAAGGGCAAAGGCAGAAGGCGAAATGAATAAGCCTTAGGGATCGGGGATCAGTGATCAGACCCCAGGGCCTCCAAAACGGAGATGAAAGAAGCAGGAACTTGCTGCGGCGTCCGGCCGTTAAGCTGGGGCTGGTGGGGTAGGGCCTCTGGTGCTATCCCCTGTTCCGAATGAGATTTGTGCCGGGCGACTTTGTAGGGGGAGGGGGAGACGGAGCCCAAACAAATCGAATCGGAACAGGGATAGCAGACGCCATGGTAAAAACAGTTCGCTTTTCGATTCCAACAAAGGGGACTTGTGACCTCAAGGAAATCACCCGTGAGGTTGCGGAAGCGACAGCAGATTCAGGAATCACCGACGGCATCGTCACGGTCTTTGTCGCAGGTGCAACGGCCGGTGTAACGACCATCGAGTTCGAGCCGGGGGCGGTTCAGGATTTCCAGGATTTCATCGAGCGAGCGATCCCGTCCGATGGTGACTACCTGCACAATAAACGATGGGGCGACGGCAACGGCTTCTCCCACGTTCGTGCGGCTTCGCTCGGGCCCTCCTTAACGGTACCTTTCCGAGATCGAGGACTCCTGCTGGGAACGTGGCAGCAGATCGTGGTCGTAGACTTTGATAACGTGCCGCGACAGAGGGAAGTCATTCTGCAGATCCTCGGCGAATGATCCCGGAATAGAAGTGGCACAGACGCCGGAGCAGCCCGTAAGCCGAGTTCTGTTCCCCAGGGGGGTTTCCCCCCATGAGGCGGCGACCATTCCTCTAGGACATGGATTGCCCCATGTCTCCAGCAACCAACCCGAGGGCTTCGGACGGGCCACCCTTTTCCCCTCGCGGGGAACGCCCTCCTATTCGGTCTTGCTCCGGGTGGGGTTTACCGAGCCGATCCGGTCACCCGGACCGCTGGTGAGCTCTTACCTCACCGTTTCACCCTTACTCATTCGGGGAACGAGCGGTTTGTTTTCTGTGGCACTTTCCTTGGGG
>Ga0180437_10011738_pt1 | contig 10460 bp, 11 predicted proteins | sample SS_ome_4_FD_132410 | JGI IMG/M metagenome (GOLD analysis project Ga0180437, IMG submission 132410) | Hypersaline lake sediment archaeal communities from the Salton Sea, California, USA - SS_3_D_1 metaG | ecosystem: Environmental > Aquatic > Non-marine Saline and Alkaline > Hypersaline >... | reverse complement strand
GGATGCAAAGGAGGGAGTTAAGGAGGGCAAGGGAAAGGCGATCAAATGGAGGGTCAAGCCTCTGGAGTATGGTGGTGTCAAAGCGCGATTGGCTCCAACACCATTGGGAGAGCGAGTTAACGCCACATGCAAACGGGTATTTAGCGAGTTGATTGAGGTCAACGCAACGGCAGCGATGGAAGCGCGTTTGGATGGGATCGCCAAGGGAGAGCGAGGATGGCGGACCGAGGCCACTCAGTATTGGGACCGAGTTGACGAGATGGCGGCTGAAGGAAAGAAAGTGTTGATGGCGGAGCGCAAGGCGGCAGCGGCAGCGGCAGCCACACAGGAGGGAGAAGGTATGGCTCCCGGGAGCGGCGCAGCCGCCAACACACCCACTTCACCCCCTCTTGCAACTATGGAGGATGAACCAATTCACCTGAAGCACGGGCGGTATGGTCCGTATTTGACGTGGAAGGGGATAAACGTGAAGGTCAAGGGCCGGAAGATGCCCAACGGAGGTGCAGCGGTGGCGATGGTTAAGGAGCATCTGGCGACGCAGGCACAGGTGAGAGATTTGGGGGACGGCATCAGCATCCGACCAAGCAAGAAGGGAGGAAAGTATGCAATGGTCAGCAAGGCAAACAGCAAACTCAAACCAGAGTTTGTGAATCTGAAAAAGTGTGAGATCGATCTGGAGACGGGAGATGTGGAGGAGTTGAAGCGGTGGATAAAGTCGCAGTTGTGAGTAGGAACCCCAATGGCGGCAGCAGCAGCAGTGGCAGATACGGCGGATGTGGGGGCGGCAGTGGTTCCAACACCAGATGATGTGATTGCAGCGGTGCGACTGACGGGCGGCTTGGGAGCGGCGATGGTCATGGGTGGATCTATCGTCGCTTCGAACCAGGCACAGGCCGGCAATTGTTCTGAATTGGTTGGCAGTATGAGCGTGTCGCTTTTGGGTTCATTGCTAATGTTTGGGGGCATGTTGCCGATGACCGCGGGCGACAATACCCATATTGTCTGGGCCACCGGTCTGCTTCAGTTTGCACTGATTATGATGATTGCCGGTATCATTATTTGGTTGCTGGCATTAGCCAAGGCGTGTCCGGCACTGGCGCCTCAAATGTCCGAGTGCGATCGAGGCAAGAAGGAATGTGAAGCGACGAACAAGGCCCGTTGCAAGAATGTCGCCAAGGGGATGGTGCGAATCACAGCGGGTCTAGCAATGGCGGTGATTGTCTATTTGTTCATGATCTTGCCGTTGCCGCAAACGATCAGGGAAACATTAGCGGGACTAGTTGGCAGTGTTAGCAATGCAGGTCGGGGTGTGCGCGCGGTCTTTCGAGAGGCATTGCCCGAGGGCACTACCCGTCGTCAAGCGATTCAACAGCGGCTCAACAGATTGCTCCAAGTGCTGATTGCTGAAGGGCGCGGACTCGCACTCGGAACGCTGATGATTATTTTCTTTGGACTCGCTTTTGGACTCCCGTGGCAGGGCGTCCGCAACATCGGTCTTGCTTGCCGTCAGACCACTGCCGACTGAGTAGTTGGATTCGGCGACGGATGCGGCCGAGATGATCTTGCACACCAATCCGTATTCGTCATCGGTATCCCAGACACCCACGATACGCACAAGGACATGGGAGGCCGCCCAACCCGGAACCCCATTACCTCCTCTTGCATAACTGTCAATCTGTTTGGCGATGTTAGCGCTAGGCGTCTTGTCTTGTCGTCCGAATCGAGAAATGATAGATAGCAAATGGCGTTCAAGATCTACAAGTTTTGGGATTAGTTCGGGACTGACTTCAACCACGATCCCAGAAAGGGTGCAAGAGGGGAAGGAGGCAAATAGTTTGGAGAATTTGCAGCCGGTGGCTTGGTAGCTATTGGAAGAGGTACCCAATAGGAGACGGGCGCGAAAGGCGATGTCGAGCGGGAGTACGCCGAGTAGCATGGGGTATTAACTGATTAGATGGGAGATATGAGTGTAAGTCCCTCTGCGGGGGTGGATGAGTTGAGAGAATGAGGTTAGATCGCATAGGTGGTAATAAGTATAGAAACCAGCAATGTCGGTCACTGCGGGAGGGATTCGTGAGGTGCGATTGCCCAGAGCGGCGATGGATGGCAAGGTAGTGGAGGCGATCCGTCGATGGTTGACGGCGCCAGTGCAAGAGGGGATGAGTGTGTTGGTGGTAGGTGGTCCATCAGGGGCAGGTAAGCGGCAACACGTATTAGCGGGGATTTGTGGCGATGGTGCCAGACCAGCCCCTCGTCTAGCCACAGCATTGGCTTCGGATACCACCGGTACTTATGATTTTAGCATTCGTCGGGGAATGGCGGAGATTGATTTTGGGTTATATGCGGGGGCGCACCGGAAGAGTGCGACGGTGACGACAATGGGGGCATCCGAGGCATTACGGCATCAGGTGCGGGGTTCTATGCCTCCGGTTTTGGTGTTTCGCAACCATCACACAGCAAGGCGAGAGTGTGTGATGACGGCGCTGAATTGTGCAGCTGAGAATCTAAAGCATGTGGTTATACTAACTGAACGTCCGACAGTGGCGTGTCAGATGGCTTCGGCGTGGGAGGTGTCATTGTTGGTGTTGCCAGTGATGTCGGGAGTGAAGCGGCAGCGGGCGGTAGATAGTGGATACCGAATGCTAACCAGTCACGACAAAAAGGCGGACACGCTGACGGAGGCGACCGTGACATTGCTGACGGCATCGGGGGTGCGTAGTGTGCCTGCGTTACGGAAGCAGGCGGCCGAACTCATAAGGGATCAGCACGACAGCGGGATGCTGGCCATGATGATTCTGTCAAAGTTGGAGTCGCGGGGTGCGGTGTCAACTCCGGTGCTCTGTGAAGCGATTCAAAAGCTAATGTCGGGGTTAGAGGATGGTTATCGGCTGCATCTTCATTGGGAAAGATTTCTCGTCTTCTTGGCGATCCGTGCCCGCTGAAGGATGCAAGAGAAAGCAAATGGAAAAAAAAATGATTCATCATATATCGTCGTCTTCTTCTGGTGGGATGTCCCTCTTACTGTCCTGATCTTCGGTGCTTAGGCGGCGGCCCCAGCCTTCTTGCGCGTCCGCTTCGTCTTCTTGGGAGCCGGTGCCTCTTCAACCTCGGGCTCACCGTCTCCATCGTCATCACCCTCACCCTCAGCACCATCGCTGTCGGGAACCGCGGCCGCATCACCCGAGGCTGCGCCAGCGTCCGAGCCTTCGCCAGCATCTTCGCCAGCATCTTCGGCATCCTCGGCATCCTCGTCGTCGCTGTCGGGCTGGATGGCAAAGCCCTTGATCCGCACTGGCTGCTTCGTTTGCGCCTGGAGAAGCTGAAAGGTCACACCGCAGCGACCAGCGGCGACCCAAATGCCGTTGCACTGCATGAGACCCACCATCTCAGTGCCCGACGGGCACAACTCTGGGTTGGTCGGATCCACCGGAATCGGCTCAGAATCAGGGTCATCAGGATCGGATGGTGTCGTCATGCCCGGCATGAAGATCTCGTTGCGCTCCGAGTCGTAGAGCTCCACCTTCCAGACGCCATCCCAGTACGCCACCTTGAGCTTCAGGGTCGGGTCGCGGTCAGTGTAGACCTTGCCCGTGTCCTTGTCCTTCGGGTACTTGACCAGAGGGTAGAACAGAGCCCGGATGACGGCCTCAGGCTGATCGGCCTGACCGAGGCACTCACCCGCGTGCGCTGTGATCCACTTGATCACCTGATTCTCGAATGCGATCATGGTCCGACAAAAGTCCGAATCTCGGGTAAGGCGAAGGTTGACCGAGTACTTCTTGGGGTCATTTGGCTTGTCAAGCGGGGTTTGTCCTACCAACCCCCAGGTGTTGGTCTTGGGGAACTGAAGCACAGGCTTTTCGCCCTTGTAGTAGATGGGGATCGACTTTCCGCCCTGTTTGTTGGTCTTGACAGACCCGATGGTGATCTCCTCAGGGTTGAAGTCCTTGACGCGAGTAATGAGATCAGCGACAGCGTTCGGCATGCTAGTCCGATTGTAATCGTTTCTAGGGAGATATTTCTAGATCAATTTATGCTCCAAATTTTAATATTGACCCGCTCCGTGGCTCTCGGTCATCTCTAGGTTCTTTTTCTCTTACAGAGTTAATGGCGTCAACGCGCAGGCACTCGCGAAAGGGCAGCAAGTCCAGCAAGACTCACCGTAACAGACGTCACACTAAGAAATTCGAGATGAAGTACGGCAGCCCAGCGCAGGTGATGCACGGAACTGCCGAGATGACCTCAGGTGGCGTAACCAAGGACGGTTGGATGTACAACAAGCATGGTCGAATTGTGTCTCGGGCCCGTCACGCTCTCGCTAAGAAGCAAAAGCACCTCGAGAAGGCCGGCTACAGCGCCAAAAAGGGCAAGTTCGGGTACATTCGGATCAAGCCGTCTAATCACACCCGTCGTCACAGCAAGAGCAAGAAGGGAACGCGTAAGCATCGCAAGTAAGACCCCCCAACGGTGTTAACAAACTTAGTCAGCCGTCAAGATAGCACCACAAGTCCCCCATGGCCACAGATATGGTGTCACCGCTCCCCCCCCTTTCTCCTACCGACAGTGCCCCAGAAGTAGGACCAGCACCGATGCCTACGGATCCGTCATACGTCTACAATATGCCCTTCGCCATGTTCCCTGAGAATCCGTTTCCCTCCAACATGCACTCTAGCACTCCACTCCAAATTGAGTCGCACGCGTGGCTAGGGGCGGGTCCAGTCGCATTCCATCCCGATAACAGCATGGTCCTTGATGGCAATTCACCCATCCAGGGTCCTTCAACTCAATCCAATGCGGTTAACTCAACCAAGATTTTCAACCCGAGCCAGAGACTGGATGAATACAGAGAATGGCTCGCCAACACACCCAACCCTCCACCTCTTGCACCCCGAGCTCGCAAGCCCCGACCCGAGGAACTCGAACCTCTCCACCCATCCAAGAATGGACTCCCCACCAATCTTAACTACAACATCGCTCAACTCAAACAGTTTGCTTCCGAGTACAAGTTGCGTCGCACGGGCAACAAGGGAGTTCTCAGACAACGACTTCACGCCCATCTGATGCGTTCGTGGTATGCCACACGAATCCAAGCCATTTACCGTGGCCATCTAATTCGTCGCTACCTCCGAGCCAAGGGGTTGTTAACTCCGGCTAGACCCAAAAATACAAGCAACGCCGAAGAGTTGGAAAGCCTAGAACCTGTGTCAGATATCCCACTAGATCGCCTATTTGTGATTCTTAATGCGGGTGGGATGTCCACAGTCTACGACGTTGATGTGTTGCGGAAGCTGGTACGAACGCAACGGGAGCGTGAGAAGGCGCCGTACGACCCGTACACGAATGTGCCCTTTTCCCTAGGCGATCTGGAGCGCCTGCAAGAGGAAGGGAGGCTGAAGAGGTTGTTAAAACGGGACCGAGTTGAAGGAGTACAAGCAGCGACCGGGAAAGTGGTGGAAATACAGCCAATGGTGGTGATCGACCCCGAAGTGGTTGCGGCGAACATGTTTCGCTTGCGGATCATCGAACTCTGTTCGCAATTAGACAGCCTAGGGCACATAACCAATCCTAGTTGGTTCCTCAATCTGGGAACAGATGGATGGCGGCGATTGTGTGTGGAGTTGTCGGATATCTGGGACTATCGGGCTCAGTTGTCGCGAGAGGTCAAGGCCCGAGTGGCTGGTGATTTCCCGGTGCCGATTCCGTCGAGGACGCTCTCGAACGCAGAGATCCGGCATCGGGCGATGAATCAAGCGGAGCGTATGGTGCATCGTGGTGTAGATCATGATTCAAAAATGTTGGGCGCCAACTATTTGTTGATCGCTCTTACATTAGTCTCGCCAGAGGCAGCCGAAGCGTTGCCTTGGCTATACCAGGCAGGGCAACTATCTTGAAAATCCTGAGCCTCGATGAGACGCACCCAGACGTAGTTGACCTGTGCAATTGCGTCAAAGGGCTTAGAAATAACCCTCCCGAGATGGTCAAGAGATGCCGGCTGGCAAGGGAACGAAGACGACTGCCTCGAAGGCTGCTAAGGCTACGACCAAGACCACCAAGACGGCCAAGGCTGTTGATGCAGCTCCGGCCCCGGTTGAGGCTGCTGCTGAGGCTCCGGCTCCAGCCTCGGCTTCAGAGGTGACATCTGAGAATGAGGCGTGGAACGCCGCTGATGAGCTCGAGGCTCTCATCGCCGAGGTGACTGCCCTCAAGGCCGCCACTGGTGTCGCCCTGAACAAGCTGAAGGAGTTTTCAAAGAGGAACGCCAAGGAGCACAAGCGTCTTTCGAAGCTGCAGGCGAAGAAGAAGACTTCGTCGGGTCCGCGTAAGCCGAGTGGCTTCACCAAGCCGACGCCAATCACTCCGGAGCTTGCGACCTTCATCGGCAAGCCGGCTGGCACCGAGATGGCCCGCACCGATGTGACGAAGGAGATCACTGCCTACGTCCGTGCGCACAACCTCCAGGACAAGGAGAACGGCCGCAAGATCATCCCAGACAAGAAGCTCTCGGCACTCCTCAACGTCCCCAAGGGCACGGATCTCACTTACTTCAACCTCCAGACGTACCTCAGCCCTCACTTTGTGAAGGCGCAGGCGTCGGCGTGAGTTGCTCACCTATCCAACTGAACGCAGATGAACCGATAGATAAGCGAATGGTGCTTCGCAGACATCATTGCCATGTTGGACACCGTTGCCCACAGGGCACCATATCTAGCCAGGGGGGTTTGAAGGGGCTGTAGCTCAAATGGTAGAGCGCGCGCTTAGCATGCGCGAGGTACCTGGATCGATGCCGGGCAGCTCCAATGAGGAGCACTGCGCCCCCCAAATGATCAGAGTTAGCAATTGACTTCCAGTGTTCATGGCTGTGTCCCCACAACCATGAGCCGCAGCCCAGACATCACAGTTTTTTTTCATTTTATCCTCTTGCATTCGGATGACCATCATTGCTCAGTTGCGGCCGGCATCAACTCCCTCTTGGAATCGTGGACCCATTCGCACGTTCGTTGTCTTCATCAATGGCAAAATGTAGGTATTGATAAGAGTGGCCGCATCCGCACTAACTCCAATGGCCATCGTAGTCTCCTTACTGTAACGATCCTTATCGTAGACCGCCTTCGCCAAGCTATTCGCCTTTTGCTCAAGCTTCCTGGCATGGCTAAAAAGATCGCTGATCATCTTCTTTGAAACATTTGAAACATCACCACCTCGCTGGTGACGCTTCGTGCCCGAACGCTTGCTCTTGCGGCCTCGGCGAGTTTTGTGTCCACGCATCTTAACTTCCTTTCAGATAAAAACTTGCTGCGTTCATTGGGACTTCTGGCCAATCCGACGCCGCGCCAAATCCTTTGCCGACACCCCCTTGACCATCTCACTTAACTGCCCCCGCACATACTCTTCCCGTTGCACCGCTTTGTCTATCTTACGAATCAACGAATCCAAAACTTCTGCCGATTTTCCATGAACGCCCTCGTTCCTGGCCATCTTTAGGTTAATTAACGCATGCTTCAGAGGAGATGAGACCGAATCCAACATCATGTGTGCGGTTCGCAATGACTCTAGGGCATCAGCACTCATCTCATCACCTGGAACACCACCTCTCCGAGTCTTTCGCCTAGAACGACGCGTCTTTGAACCCACCGGACCACGACGAGCACTTCGCTTCGTGTTCAACACCATCTGATCTGCTATCTTAAATTAGAAAACTAACCTACCACTACCTGCTCTTCTTAATCCCGCCTTCAGGAGATCGCCTTGATGCCCCGCCGCCACGTCAGTTCCAATCCACTGCCACCCTCAAACATTCGCATCCCTCGTTCACTCTTCTTCTCTGTCTGCGCCACACCCGACACCATGATCTCGTACAACTCCTTGTGCGTGTACTTGGCCTTGGTGGCCTCCTCGCACATCTCCACAAAGCGCTCAGGTGTAACTCCAATTCCTGCGTAGATAACCGCCGTATCCCACAACTCGAACCGACCCTCTATCGGATCAAACTGCCGCAGCACTCGCGGGCAACCATGCACAAACATGTCCGAATCGTTGCTAAGACAAGCAAACGCCGTTCCTCGCTGAACCATCTCCACGCAGACCAAATCAGCCTCATCCGGCGCCATCAACACCGTACACACCCCGCTCTTGCTGAGCTGGTCCCACGCCGCACGAACCTCCTTCGGTCCCACATGGATCGTGCGCGAACGCAACACTTCCCGTTTACGCTTCACATAGTGCGGCACCTCCGCACCGTGCTGGCTCTCCATCTTCTTCAGCTCCTCAATCGCCTCATCTCGCTGCTTTCGTCGATCGCTCGCCAACGTCTTGCGTTGCTTTGACATCTTGTTGCTGTCAAAGACACATACCGCCTGCACTCCATGCTCCCGCAAGAGTGTGCAGAAGACATTGAGACCTTCCACCACCCCCGGCCCGTTCTCCAACCCCGCCAAATGGAAGAGCAAGTTCATCGCGTCGACCGCCAGGACCGACCGGTTCCCCTTGTCTTTCTCCACTTGGTTGCGGAGTTCAGACAATCCATCACCCCTCACCACTCGCTTCGCCTTCTCACCGCATGTGCGCTCCAGCACTCCGATCAGACCCCGTACTCCCATTGTTGTGGATCCTATTAACCTCGATATTATCACGTCTCGCAATTCAATTTCGTGGCGCCATCGGCTCATGATAACTCATCCGCGCCGATCGCCCTCGCGTCGAAAGAGATGCTCCCTTCATCTTCCGATGATATACCAAACCCGAGTTAACAATCCTACCCAGCCACTCTAACCACACCCTCGGGTCTCTCAACTCAAATCCCACTCCATCTTCACACTCTAGATTTTGCTGAAGACACCACTCCAAAAACACACGCCACTCCTTCATAACCACCCCCGCCAGACAATAATATTCCAAGACGGGAGTTAACTGCCCTCGGCCAGACTTAACTCCAACCGCCACGTGTGGCAATGCCACCTGACATTGCTGCCACCCATGCTCTGCCTCACGATCCAACCCCCCCACCAACCCCCTCATTCCCTCCTCCCCTCTTGCAAACAATACTAGAATTATACGGGCCCACACCTCCGCATATACCTCACTCAGTTCCAATTTCTCTGGAAACGACAACCCTGTTAACTCCTTAACTACTCCCCACCCTGGAAACTGACCATGCACTCCAAATGCATGGAATGTCTCGTGCACAAACACTTTGAACCATTCTTCTTGCCGATAGACGCAGAAACGTGCAAATTCCTGACCGATGTAACTGAGGCCGCCATTGCAATGGATTGGGGCTATTAACTCGTCAACTCCATTGGGAAAGATACGCCGATTAGGCAACATCAAAAAATCGCAAATCATTCCTCGGCTTCCATCTGTGCCAGAAACACACATCAACAACATCTCCAACCAAACAAAGGCCAGTCGGGCATTCCGCCTCAATTCTGCTAGAGGGTGAGGATGGTCAGGATAGATCCAAAAACGCAACTCTGCTGTTCGTCCGGCGATACTTGTCAAAAACTTATACCCTGCGTAAGGTTGTCTGGCTACCGTCCGCAACTCGGGTGCTATCCCCGCTACTAATCCCACATGCGGTCGCACCTCTAACGCCAATCTTTCACCTTTCCACACCGTTGCCCGATACCCTGCCACCTTTTGCTCTGCTTCCGTTTTTCGCTCTTGCATATTCCTTAGAATGCGGTCCGTCATGCAGGGGGTCACTGTCCTAGTACAAGAAGAGACAGTACACTCACGCACCGAGTGTGTCCAGATAATCCATCAGCGTGAATTGCACCTTGTTCTTCAGCCCTGGATAATCGGCACGCCTCCCGCAATGCTCCAGCACGGTGTCAATCGCCGCTCGCACCTCAGGTATTGGCGCTGTGGTAGTGGCTTCCAACACTGTCACCAGTCGCGATGTCAGAATTTCGACTACGCTCTTGTCCTCCGCTTTTGTGCCCAGCTTGGTCAGTTTCTTGGCCAATCGCTTCAGCAGCAATGCCGTTGAACCTTCAGTTAGCACCCCGTGCTTCTCACACAGCACCGCCAGCTTCAGATAAGCGGTGTTGCCGTCATTAGTTGCATTTGCCACACACATTGCATCATAGCTATCATCTTCCTGCTGTGCCACCTTGGTGGTGTTGGCTACACAATTAGTACGAAGCTTGTCTATCGCCACCGTCGCCAACGCTTGGGTCTTTTGCGCCTCGCCACTCGCAAGCTGGAGCCTCCGCAGGAACGCTGCATACAAATCCGCATTACCTGGCGATGCTTTGGCAAAATCCAGAATCACATTGGCCATGCTGTGTAGCTCTTCATCATCCGACACTTCAGACAATAGCTCAGAGACGTGATCAATCGTGTCTGCCAGCTTCTCTTCGGTCAGTTTGTTGAACAACGTCCGGAACTTGGTTGTTGGTGTTTTGGTAGAGATGACCTTGGTGGCCTTGAATGTGCGAAAGTTGTCCCAGTTGTCGTTC
>Ga0180437_10011737_pt1 | contig 10461 bp, 8 predicted proteins | sample SS_ome_4_FD_132410 | JGI IMG/M metagenome (GOLD analysis project Ga0180437, IMG submission 132410) | Hypersaline lake sediment archaeal communities from the Salton Sea, California, USA - SS_3_D_1 metaG | ecosystem: Environmental > Aquatic > Non-marine Saline and Alkaline > Hypersaline > Sediment... | reverse complement strand
CTCAGAGATTCGGGGATTGTATTCGAGGTGTTTCCCGATGTATTACCGGAGCCGCCTCTGGAGAATATAGAGAGACTTGCAAACAAGATGAGAGAGAAACGATTCGATATATTGATCGGAATCGGCGGCGGAAGCTCCTTGGATGTAACCAAGCTGGTATCAGCAACATTCACCAATGATCAGCCACTCGAAGAATATTTTGGCATCGACAGGATTAAAAACAGAGGTGTTCCCACTGTGCTTGTTCCGACAACCGCTGGAACCGGGTCAGAGGTGACTCCAAATGCAATCGTAACCATTTCGGAGCAGTGGCGAAAGGCTGGTATCGTGAGCAGACATCTTCTGCCAGATTATGCCGTTCTTGATCCTTCCCTGACGATCAGCCTGCCTCCTGCTTCCACTGCAGCTACGGGAATCGATGCCTTGATCCATTGCCTTGAGTCCTACATCGGGAAGAAGGCCAATCCCCTCAGTGATACCTTTGCACTGGAAGGTATTCGTCTCATTAGCGCAGCCATCCACAGGACCTACACCGATGGACAGGACCTGGAATCCAGAGAGAAGATGCTCCTCGGTTCCATGTATGGTGGGATGGCCCTAACCAGCGCAGGTACTGCCGCAGTTCACGCCCTAGCCTACCCAATCGGAGCTCGATACGGCATACCCCACGGCATCGCCAACTCTATGCTCCTCGTTCCCGTCTTGGAGTTTTCTCTTGATTCCTGCTCCGAACGACTCTCCGCTGTCGCCGACGTCATGGGAGTTGATAGCTCCAGTATGGGGAACGTAGAGAAAGCTGAGTGGGTACTGGGACGATTAAAGGCTCTTATTTGCGATTTGCGTATTCCTGACAGCCTCAAACCTTTCGGCTGCGAGGAGTCGCATCTGGATGATCTCTCGGCAGCGGCATCCGAAGTGAAAAGGCTGTTGGACAACAATCCCAAGGCGATGTCGCTACGGGATATAAAGAACATTTACCGGCGTTTGCTGGGGTAAGCATAGCGGAAGACCATGCACGGGCAGGCACCTACTCTATCGGAGGAGCGGGACGCCACCGTCGGCCCCGGTAGCCGAGAACCACGGCCAAGCACAGCGCCGTGCGCTCGGGAAGAGAGTCATCCGCCGCCTGCTCCAAAAAACTGCGGATTCCCCGGACACGGCCATTCTTCGACCCTTGGGCAAGACGGCACAACATGCGCCGCAGGCGCCTGAGGGAGGCGCCGTCGTTGTTTTCCTCCTCCAGCTTACTCCGTTCCTCCGGCGGAATCCTGGCGGCTAGAGAGCTAAGGGCGAAGGAGAGTGCTCGGCGACGGCTGCGGTGGTACTCCCGCATCAGGGTGTAGAACCCGTTTTCGGTCCCATTGAAGGCGGCCACCTGGGAGAGGATTTCCTCCACCACCGGTGCAGGAATGCGAGGGTCTGTGCTTTTCTCCAGCAGCAGACGAACGTCCTCGGGCTCTTCCATGGCGCTCAGAGCCTGGGCTCCATTGATCAGGATGCGCGGATTGAGGGAAGCGGCAAACTCACTCCGAATCCGCGGGTAGGACTGAGAATCCCCCAGCTGAACCAGGGCCACCATGCTCTTGCCCCGCAGGAAGGGATCTTCCGAATCCAGGCACTCCCTCAGTTCGGCGGTCGCTTCCTTTACCCCACTGTCTCCCAGGATCTCGGCGGCGATCCAGGCCGAGGTGAACTCCCCCCGCTTCAGCTCGCGTCGCAGAGCTTTCGCCGTGGAGGGCCCGAAATCCAGGCGGCGCAGGGCACGCAAAACCCGTATCCTCACCGAAAGGCGGGGTGAGTTCAGGTATTCCCGCAGGGCGCTCTCCGAGAGGTTCGAGCGAATGTTTCCGAGTTTTTCCACGTTCCGTGCATCTTCGCCGAAGGTGGACGCCTCCTCCATGCGGTTAAGCACGAACATGGCCCGCAGGTCCCTGGGGGAGAAGAACAGACCCAGGATGCTGCTCACCTTCCACTCGCGCAGCCGTTTGAGCCTGATCATCAGAAATACGAGAGGCACCAGGACCACGAGCAGGATACGAAAATAGCTCCGGTACACGTCCAGGCCCGACATCGAGCCTTGAAGCACGTTGAGCACGGTGCCACTTCCCACCGCAGCGGCTAACCCGGCGACAGCTCCGGAAAACATCCGCACGAACAGGGTGATCCCCACCCGCTCGGTTTCCCGAACCAAGGACAGGAGGTAGTGGGAAGCACAGACAATGATTCCGACCTTGCAGAAGCCCGCCAGGAAAAAGATCGCGGCTACGGGAGTCGGCAGGAAGGCGGCCGGGGCCCAGCACCAGTACAGACAGATCAAAACGAAGCCGGAGGAGTAGAGGATGAGCAGCGGCCGGGGTCCCACATGGTCGGCCACGCTGCCGTTCACCAGGCTGGAAACGATCCCCCCGCCGACCAGGATCAATGAGAACACCAGGGCGCTGTGATCTGGAATCCCGTATCCGTTCTTCACGGTGACCAGGGAGATGGGGATGAACAGAACGAACATGGATATCCCCCCCGACCAGGCCAGCAGCAGCCGGCGATAGGCGGGCGTGCCCAGCAGCAGCTTGAGGGAGCTGGCTGCGGTGCGGCGCGCCGACTCCCGCGGCGTGGAGGTCTCCGGGATGGTCTTCAACACCCGGCTTCCGTACAGGCCCACCGCACAGCCGATCAAAATGATCAGCTGATATACCCAGATCCTGTCGATCAGCCGAATCGCGAGGATGGCCAGGATCATGGACACTAGGTAGGCGGACTGGGAGCCTAGGAAATTCCCGGAGATGAAGCGGCCCCGGTCACGGGAGGTGGTCACCTCCCCCAGCAGGGGCGTCATGGACACCGATCCCATAGACCGGAAAAGGGCGAAGCCGAAGGCCCCCAGCAGGATCAACCCGACCCGCAGCTCGAACAGGGTTCCGGGAACCAGGGGAGCGGCGATCATGAGGGAAGCGGATAGGTAGCGCAGAAGCCAGCCCAGGCTCCAGGTGGATGCCAGGCCACGGGCAGCTACCAGCCGTTTGCCGAGGATCATGAAGGGCATGGTCAGGTGGATGAAGGAGGCCAGCACCGCCACCAGGGGATCGCTCAAGCCGTTGCGGATGGCGTAGAGGATGAGGGTGTTCTCCATCAGGAAGGCGACGGAGACGCCGTTCACTACCATGAAGCGGCGGAAGCGTTTCTTGCCCCAGGCTTGCTGCTGCGGGCTCAGCATTTCGCTTTCCATTAGAATACTGTTTAAGGCTATCCCATCCGAACGTTGACGTCTAAAAGCGCCACTCTGGAGCTCACCGGGAATGCGGGAAATTGAGAAGACATCACGATTTGCAGAAGGGATGCTTCCGAACAATTTTCAACACATGGGCGTGCTCGCAGACTTTTTTAGTGGGGAGCTTGACCCTGAAAACTTCCCGGGTCATGTTCCAGGACAGCGGTTCATCCGTACCTAGCATTTTTACGGAGACGATCTCCGAATCATACAACTTGTCGGCGACAGATCTTATAGAGAACTCCTCTCCCGGCCATCCCAGGCAAATGGCATAGAGCGCGTCATCCTTGACAGTGAAGCGGATATCTTCCGCCGTATACTTAACGCCCTGTTCTTCGCTGAACATGCCCCCTCTGGCCATTCTGGTCGGTCCTTCTCCGTAGGTTACCCAGGGCGTGGTGCCGTATATAGCCTCTCCGTTTACTTCAAGCCACCTGCCCACGCCAAGGAGGAGATTCCTGGCTTGCTCTGGAATCTCCCCGCTCGGTTTCGGACCGACGTTCAGTAACAACAGGCCATTTTTGCTCGTATTGTCCACGAGATAGTGCACCAGCGTCTCTACCGATTTGTATTCGGTGTCCTTCAAATAGCCCCAACCCCGACCTGCGTCTACCGTGGTATCCGTGATCCAAGGGTGATAGGTCAACTCATCAAAGCTGCCCAGTTCCAGATCCACCACGCCGCTTTCCGGGTGCAGGTCGTGACGTTTGTAGGTCACAACGACATCCTGGCACCTCTCCCGCGCTCTGTTGTAGTAATAAGCCAGCATTTCCCTCTTGTAGTGCTCTTGCACGAAATTGAGTCCAAAGTCAAACCACAACAGGTCCGGGCAGTATCTGTCGATTACTTCCTCGATCTTTGCCTTCCACCCGTCTAGAAATCGCTTGCTCGGTCGGTTCTGAAGCCTCCATTGACTCTTCCAGTCAGCCGCATCGGGCATCTTATGCTCCCATTCAAGATTATGGGATTCCCCGTAGAGCCCGGAATACTTGGCATCTGCGGTGTCGTACTCTTTTCGCCAATGTGGAAAAAACCACCAGTTTTCAGCATGGTGCATAGAAACCATGAAACGCATGCCCTTCTTCCGGATCGATCTCTCCAGAGCACCTACAACATCCCGCTTTGGTCCCATCTTTGCCGCGTTCCACTTGCTATGACGGGTATCCCACATGGCAAAACCGTCATGGTGTTCGCCCACCGGACCAGCGAACCGTGCGCCTGCTTTACTAAACAACTCCGCCCACTCTTCCGGATCGAACTTCTCTCCACCGAACAAGCGAATAAAATCCTTGTAGCCGAAACTCGAAGGGTGGCCGTAGGTTTTCAGATGATGGGTATACTGTGGAGTTCCCTCCCTGTACATGTTGTAAGCGTACCAGCTTCCGTTGGGACCACAGGCTGGTACGGAATAGATACCCCAGTGGGTGTATATCCCGAACTTCGCATCTCGAAACCAGATGGGGATCGTATACTTACGGAGTGAATTCCACGACGGCTCGTATGCACTCACGGGTACATCCTTGTTCAACACTATGTCCTTCAACGCCGGAAGCTTCGTTCCAATATGCGGCGGATATCCTTCCTGTCGGCAATCCGAGGGTTGTTTTTATAGTCGGGAAGATCCCTGCTATGCTCTGCAATATAGTCCAGTTCCGCTACGGGAACCCCCAGCTCTTTCAGAGAAAGCCTCATGCCGATTTTTTCGAGGAATCTCTGCACCTCGTCGCAGCTTTTTTGTGCAGCCATCTCTTCCGAATCTTCGAGAAGCCGCGAGTTGAATATACCCCCCACAGTCTTGAACTTATTGGCCGCAGCAGATTTGGTGAAATCCATGAATTCCGGGTAAACCGCCGCCAGCGCTTCCCCGTGCATTACGTGGGGGCATACACCGCCGATGGTCATGCCAATGCCGTGGGGAAGTGTCACCCCGGCATTGGCTATACACAATCCAGCCAGTGTATCTGCCCAGGACAGATTTAAACGCGCCTCTAGGTTGGCTCCATTTTTAAGAGCCGGAGGAAGGTATGAAACGACGAGGCGGATCGCCTCCAGGGCCATGAGATCGGTGTAGGGAGATGCAGCAGGATGCAGGTAGGACTCGAAGCAATGACAAAACGCGTCAAATCCCGTAGAAGCGGTTGTATGTTCCGGTACGGTAACCGTTAGTTTTGGATCGACGATCGCGACCTTCGGATATAGCCGGGGATGAAAGATCGCAGATTTTGTTCGTGTTTCCGTCTCGGTCATAACAGCTACCTGGGTCACATGAGAGCCGGTACCCGACGTTGTGGGTACCGCCACCACAGGCAATGTCTGATCCGTTGGTTGTCGTCTCCGGAAGAACAGATAGTCCCAAGCTGAGCCTTCATGCCTGGCGCCCACGGCGATGGCTTTAGCCGTATCCATGCTGGATCCGCCGCCGACACCCAGGACAACATCGATTTTTTCCCTGGCAGCCAGAGCGCTTCCCCGGTCGATGCTCTGCACTGTAGGATTGGGAACCACCCCATCGAAATGACGGCAGTCCACCCCGGTTTTTTGCAGAGTGCTCTTGATGCCCTCGTAGGCCGGTCGAAGAGCTGATCCGCTGGGCCCGGATACCAGCAGGCATCGTTTTCCAAATGGCGCCACCACAGAACCGATTTCGGAGATGCGCCCGACTCCGAAGACGATCTCGGTAGGCTGGTAGTATCGAAACATCCTCATCTATCATTCCCCCTGCACGTTGATCATCACCTTCATGGAGCGGTCTTTTTGTTCGTCGATGTACCGATAGGCTTTAAGGTATTCGGAGAAAGAAAACGAATCCGTAATCAGTGGAGCCAGATCCACCTTGCTCTTCTCGATGAGATCAATCGCCGTTAATAAATCGTTTTTCTGGTACATGAGGGTGCCGATCAGGCGCAGCTCGTGATCTTGGACCAGTCCCATATCCACCTTCGGTTTTTCACCGAAAACACCCACAACAATAATATCCGTGCCCTTCCGTGCCAACGTGATCGCCTGATCGATCGTGTCGCGAGTGCCGACGCACTCTAGAATAACATCGGCTTTATCCGGTCCAAAGAAGTCAATCAGCGCATCGCCCAATTTTTGCTCGTTTGGATTCACACGAAAAGGAATGCGACACTTTTCGGCTACTGATAGTCGATAGTTACTGATGTCCGTGATCAGAGCCGTCTCGGCGCCCAGCCCCATAGCTGCTTGCGCGGCCAAATTCCCAATGGGACCTGCCCCAAGGATAAGTATTTTCTTCCCGATAACCCCAGCCGTTCTCCTGAGGGCGTGGGCGACAACCGCCAGGGGCTCAACCATAGCTCCCTCCTCGTAGCTCATTGAATCGGACAGCTTCAATGCTTTCGATGCATCGACGGCAAAATACTCAGAAGCAGCCCCGGTGGTTTGGAATCCCATAACCTTTAGATAGTCACAGATATGATAGTTCCCGTGCCGGCAGGAATAACATTCATCACAAAAAACTTGGGGCTGTATGGTTACTTTATCACCAATAGAGAGGTTCTGCACATTAGAACCAATCTCAACGATTTGTCCCGAGACTTCGTGCCCTTGGACCACAGGATAAGAAGTGTAGGGATGTTTTCCGTGGAATACGTGGATATCAGAACCGCAGATCCCTATTCTCATGATTTTGATCAGCACTTGATCCGGGCCAGCGCTGTGTTTTTCGACTTCGCGGAATTCAATCTGTCCGGGTTCCGTCATCACTGCTTGTTTCATCTAGTTTCCTACCTCCTAATTCATTCGTCCCTAAGCGATCGAACACTCCCAAAAGGCCGGGCAATATCGATCATTTTCTACTACTTTTTCTATCAAACTACTTCGGTTACCAAGCATGACCCGAACACATAGCGATTCAGTGCCAGGGCAACAGCTCCCATGACACCAGCATCAATACCAAGCGTCGATTTCTCAACGGTCACATTTTTCTTGATCACGGCCATCGTATGTTTCTCGAACTCCGCGACGAGTGGTTTGAACAATACATCTCCTGCAAGTGCCACTCCACCCCCGATAACGATCTTTTCCGGATTGAACAAATTCGTCGCCATGGCAATTGCACGTCCCAAATATCTTCCAGCGTTAAAAAAAATCTGCCGGGCTTGCTTGTCTCCGCTCCGAGCTCTTTCGGCGAGCTCCTTAGCCGTTATCCACTCCTCTTGATGCTGGTTTAGCAGTTGATTGGCTTGTCTTTCAATCGCATTTCCTGATGCCACTGCCTCCAAGCACCCAAGTTTGCCGCAGTTACAAAGCACCTTGCGTTTTGTAATGAACGTATGTCCGAACTCGCTGTGATTACTATAGATACGGTTGTTTATTATTAGCGCTGAGCCTATTCCGTACCCAATGTTTACATAAAAAACATTCCGTGCATCTGACACAGATCCATACCACTGTTCTCCCAAGGCCATACTCCGCGTGCAGTTGTCAACGACAACTGGCAGATTTGTATGCTCTTCTAGAAGAGTCCTGAGGGGTAAGCTTTTCCAGTTGAAATCTGGAGAAAAATGAATATAGCCTTTAAGGCTATCTACAATACCCGCAGCGGAAACTCCCATTGCTATAATTTGCTTTTTCCCGATACCCGTCTGCTTAATACCCTCCTCAGCCAGACTATGAACTTGATCTAGCACCTCTTCGACCGCCAGGCTCTTAGCGGTTGGTATTCGTGAAAAGTATTTGTATCTGCCTTTCAGATTAGCTGTTGCTGCGACGATGTTGGTTGTTCCGATATCGATTCCGATCACAAATAGTTTTGAATTGTCTAAAGAAAGTAGAATTGGTTTTCGACCTCCGCTTTGAAAAGAATTTCCCATGCCTTGTTCTTGAATGAAATGCTTTTCAATCAGATCTCTAACAATTGTTGAAACTGTAACCTTGCTTAGCTTAAGGACACGTGCAATTTCAGCCCTGCTTACAAGTTCATTCTCTCGGAACATGTTCAAAACCAGGGCCTTATTGATATCTCGTGCCATTTCCGGATCCCCGGTTCTTTTTTTCATTTGTGTTGCTATGAAAAAACTATCCGATTTCAATTCGTTTTTTCTAAATCTGGTAATTTTAGTTAGTATACTATATTAACTTATTATAATTGTCAATATACTCGTTTGGGTCGGTGATGAGATTAACAATCATTTGAAGGAGCTAGATTCCATTTTTTTCTTTGATCAGGTCTGATGATACTAAACACGACTACGTATTTTACGTCTCATGAGACCAACGATGTGACAGGGCACATAGATTTCGCGATGCCTTTTGGGGGAATGCCCTTGTCTGGGTTCTCGCTGAGGGTGGGGCCATTTCTGGCGATCAAATGGGGCCGGTGCGAGTTGATACCCTCGGTTTTGGCCATGCAGAGATGTTTCGGTACAATTACTTTGCTAGTATGAAACAATGGGAAAGTCTGGAGGCAGTAGAATACATCACGGTATTAAATACCCGGGATCAACCGAGGGCTGAATGACAAAAGAGATGTGCCATGAGGGAGGAAGGGGGTTCTTTTTTCTGCGTTTTCCCATGGGCACAACAAAACATGATAATGGAGCCGAGGCGATATTCCAATCGATAATAAGAGAAGAGTTGAGTTCGGCGGAAATGTTTTACTAAAAGGAGGGCATCAACACATAGGACGGCAGGTACATCCCTGTACCTGCCTTACAATGCGTCCAATCAGCAAGCCAGGACGGCTGGCTGATTGGACGCCAGGGGCCGGGGATCAGGAATCGGAGAAAATCGCGTTGCGCGAGTCATTCTTCGACGTATCCGTATTGAGGAGGCGGCTCTCCGATTTTCTCGACAACACGTGGGTAACCCACATTCTCATCGCCACGATCATGGATGTCCAAGACCTCTATTGTGTGAAGCAGATCATCCCCATAGTCGAAAAGGTACTTGAACTTTTTGCCTTTCTTTAGCTTGAGTGCTCGCAACTCTGTTTGGGCGGCCGAACCGGGAGACTCACCAAAGGCAGACTCGAGATCCTCTCCCAAGGGATTCCCGGCATATTCGCTCTGCGTGTCTCCTTTCTTGTTGCTCATGTAGAAGGAATACAGGTGATCATTATCCCAGCCGAAAGCATTCTGGATTTCCCAGTGAAGATCGTAGAGGGTATCATCCTCCTCAATTTCTATGATACGAGAGACCATGCCGGCCGGTGGCTGCGACCGCGTCGAGTTTAGAACTACCCGAAGTCGATAGATTCTTGCGGGTTTCTGAACCAGGTCGAGAAGCTCATCATAGGTGCGCACCTGGGCAGCGGCGCGGAGTATCTTCTCGTTCTTCACCGGATCTAATGAACAGCACTGCTTGTACTTCTTTCCGCTTCCACAGGGACACGGTTCGTTTCTTCCGATTTTGTACATTTCATCCTCACATCTTCTGCATCAAAATGACCGCTGTCGCCGATGATTTCACGCTTTGCGTAGACATTCGCCATGATCATGAATCGGGGCGCGGATTCATGCAGCAATATTTGTATTTCCGTCCCGAGCCGCAAGGGCAAGGATCGTTCCTTCCAACCTTTTTCGAAGCCATCCCGGGCATTGCTGTATAGTGTTTTCCTTCGACCGTTTTTCTGAACAATTGGTAGTGCCGTTTTAGCCTCTCAACATAGAGCCGGTCTCTCAAGACAACCTCTTTGACTCTCTTTAAAAGCGCTGGAGCCAATTCAGATTGTGGGCTTAAAAGGTTCAGAATCGGGCCTTTCAACTCGTTGATCACCTCCGGCTCATTCTCTCCAGCCCATTCTCGATAGTACTCTGTACTTTCCCACCCGTAGGCTATCACCGCAACAAACTCTTTCTGTCGATCGGCGAAGATGTTGAACATCACGCGTCTGCAATCACACCCGGGTTCGTCGCAATAAAGTTCTGTTAAAGCATAGGTATCAGGAGGCAGGTCGGGATCATCGAGTACAATCAGGTTCCGTGTTTCCCTCGCAGCAAGATCTGGAAATCGGTCATAGAACATCGTAAATGGCATGAAAGCTTTACTCCCGGATAGAAGGTGAATACCGGATTATGAATTATCTATGCCCGCCAATCAACTCAAGAATGTGGCCTTGTATCCCCCAAGGTAGTAGGTTTCTATGAGGAGTCGCACGAAGAATCGTAGCATCATCTCCGTTGGCCAGAGAGACGAGAAAGCATGAAGCACGACTCCTCATAGAAATGAATGTG